>Ga0209103_1000266_pt1 | contig 16144 bp, 17 predicted proteins | sample 4C3metaG_FD_184152 | JGI IMG/M metagenome (GOLD analysis project Ga0209103, IMG submission 184152) | Freshwater bacterial and archeal communities from Indian Creek, Illinois, USA - 4C3 metaG (SPAdes) (version 2) | ecosystem: Environmental > Aquatic > Freshwater > Unclassified | place: USA...
GACCGCGCCATCAGCTATGGCCGCGTGATGGAAGTCATGGGCACGATCAGCGCGGGCGCGCCGGGGGGGTCGCCTGTTCGGCCAGCAGCGCCACGCGGGTGAAGCCGCCCGCGCTGATCGTGCCCATGACTTCCATCACGCGGCCATAGCTGATGGCGCGGTCGCCGCGGACGAAGATCCGGCGCTCCTGCGCGGCGCCTGCCGCGGTGCTGGCCGGCTGGTTGCGGGCGATGGCCTGGAGCTGGGCCACCAGGCCCTCCAACTGCACCTCGGTCTCCTGGAGGAAGATGCGGCCCTGCGAGTCCACGCTGATGGTCAGCGGCTCCTGCTCCTGGTTCAGCGGCTGGGCGGTGGTGCGGGGCAGGTCCACCGGCACGCCGGTCGTCATCATCGGCGCGGCCACCATGAAGATGATCAGCAGCACCAGCATGACGTCCACGAAGGGCGTCACGTTGATTTCCGCCATGGGGCGATAGCGGGCGCCCGCGCCGCGCTTCATCAGGGGGCCGGCCATGCGGGTTACTCCGCCGCCGCGGCGCGCGGCGCATTCGCCGCCGCCTCGGTCTGCCGCGCCAGGATCGCGCCGAATTCCGAGGCGAAGCCCTCAAGCCGGCCAGCGAACTTGCCCATCTGCGAGGCCAGCATGTTGTAGATCAGCACCGCCGGGATCGCGGCAACAAGCCCGATGGCGGTGGCGAACAGCGCCTCAGCGATGCCCGGCGCCACGACGGCCAGGCTGGTATTCTGCATCCCCGCAATGGCGGCGAAGCTGTTCATGATGCCCCAGACCGTGCCGAACAGCCCGACGAAAGGCGCGGCAGAGCCGGTGGATGCCAGGAAGGTCATGCGCTTTTCCAGCCGCTCCATCTCGCGCTGGATGGTAACGACCATGGCGCGCTCCACGCGCTCACGCGTGCCGGCCACCATCATGGCTCCGCTGCCGGCCGCCGTGCTCGCATGCCATTCGCGCATGCCCACCACGAAGACCGCAGCCATGGGGTGGGCCGGGTTGTCGCCCTGGACGCGATACAGCTCATCCAGGCTGCCGCCGCGCCAGAAGCGGTCCTCGAATTCATCCGCCTCGCGCTTGGCGCGCTTGAGGGTGGTGAATTTCTCGAAGGCGATGGCCCAGACATAGACGCTGGCCATCAGCAGCCCGACCATCACCGCCTTCACCACCCAGTCAGCCTGCAGAAACAGGCCCATCAGCGACATGTCATGGGCTGGCGCGGCGAGCGGCGCGGAGGCCACGCCCTGCGCCAGGGCGTCCAGCGGAAGGGCGAGCCCCAGGGAGAGAAGCGGGAGGGCGAGCAGATACTTCAAGGGGCCATGCCTCCAGGCGGTGAACGGTCATCGGATGCGATCCGGGCGCGCAGCGCGCCCAGCCAGGGTTCGGGCAGCCGCCTCGGGGCCAGGCTGCCTGCATCCACGCAGGCGAGCGTCACCTCAAGGGCGGCCAGCTTCTCCTCCCCCCGAAAGACCTCCTGCGTCAGCAGCAGGCTCGCGGCTGCGCGCCGGATGCGGGTGGCGACCACCACCTCGTCATCGAGTCGCGCTGGGCGTGCATACTCCACGCTGACGCGCCGCACCACCAGGAAGCAACCATGCAGGCGCTGCATGTCGGAATGCGGCAGGCCCATCTCGCGCAGGGCTTCGGTGCGGGCGCGCTCGGCCCAGCGCAGGTAATTGGCGTGATAGACGACGCCGCCAGCATCCGTGTCCTCGTAATAGACGCGCAAGCGGTAGTGGTGCTTGTAACTCTTTGTCATGCGGACGGGATCATGCTTGCACCACCGATTCAGCCCTCCGGCGCATGCGCGCCTCCGGCCATCGGGAGGTTTGCCGCACCACCGATTCAGCCCTCCGGCGCATGCGCGCCTCCGGCCATCGGGAGGTTTGCCGCACCACCGATTCAGCCCTCCGGCGCATGCGCGCCTCCGGCCATCGGGGGTGGGTCCAGCAAGTCAGGCTGCATCACGACGCCAGTCGGGGGCGTCATCCCCAAATGCCGCCAGCCCGGCTCGCCCAGCATGCGGCCGCGCGGCGTACGCAGCACCAGCCCTTCCTGGATCAGGAAGGGTTCCACCACATCCTCCAGCGTGTCCCGGCTTTCCGAAAGCGCGGCGGCCAGCGTCTCGACCCCCACGGGGCCGCCATTATGGTGTTCGGCGATGCGGCGCAGATAGCGCCGGTCCATCGCGTCCAGGCCCTTGGCGTCCACTTCCAGCCGGTCCAGCGCGATATTCGCCATGGCGCGATCCGCCACGCGGCCTTCCACCACGGCGAAATCCCGCACGCGGCGCAGCAGCCGCCCGGCGATGCGCGGCGTCCCGCGCGAGCGGTTGGCGATTTCCGTCGCGCCCTCCTCCGACAGTGCGAAACTCAGTTTCTCCGCGCCACGCCGCACGATGCGGAACAACTCGGCCGGCGTGTAGAGGTTCAGCCGCAGCGGAATGCCGAAGCGGTCCCGCAGGGGCGTGGAGAGCAGGCCCGAGCGCGTGGTGGCACCGACCAGCGTGAAGGGCGGCAAGTCAATCCGCACCGTGCGCGCCGCCGGCCCCTCGCCAATGATCAGATCGAGCTGGAAATCCTCCATCGCCGGATAGAGGGTTTCCTCGATGGCGGGCTGCAAGCGGTGGATTTCATCCACGAACAGCACGTCGCGCGGCTGCAAATTGGTCAGGATCGCCGCCAGATCCCCAGCGCGCTGGAGCACTGGGCCGGAGGTGGCGCGGAAGCCCACCCCCATCTCACGCGCGACGATCTGCGCCAGCGTGGTCTTGCCGAGGCCCGGCGGGCCATGCAGCAGCACATGGTCCAGCGCCTCGCCCCGCGCGGAGGCCGCCTGGATGAAGACGGAGAGGTTCTCGCGCAGCAGCTTCTGGCCGGTGAAATCAGACAGTAATTGCGGGCGCAGGCTCGCCTCGCCGGCATCATCTTCCTGGCGCTCGCGGCCGGTGAGACGGTCAGACATCGGGCAACACAAAGGCCGCCGCCCCTTGACCCCGGCGAAGGTCGAAACCTTTGCAAACCATCATCGGGCGGACTCCCTGAGGGCCAGGGTGAGCAACCCGTTCAGGTCGAAGCCGGGGGGCAGTTGCGCCTTGGCACGGGCGACGGCGCGCTCGGCCTCGGGGCGCTTCAGGCCCAGATTCAACAACGCGCTCACGGCATCCGCCTCGGGGCTGTCGGGGGCCAAGGGGGCGAGGGCCACGCCGCCGCCATCGGCCTCCGGCGTGGCGCGGCCCACAGCCCATTTCTGCATCGCGGGCTCGTCAATCACCCGGTTCGCAGTGGCCGCGCCCAGACCCTTCACCTCGGCGAGCTTCTTGCGCTCCTTGGCCGCGATGGCGCCAGCCAATTGCTCGGGCGAAAGGCCCGAGAGCACCAGCAGCGCCTTTTGCGGACCGACCGTCTTCACCTCGATCAGGGCGCGGAAGGCCTCGCGCTCGGCCGCATCGAAAAAGCCGTAGAGCGTGATCGCATCCTGGCTGACGCGCGTCTCCACCAGCAATTTCTGCACGCCATCGCGCGCCGTCATCCGGTCCAGCGTCTTGCGCGAGCAGGAGACGAGGTAGCCCACGCCATTCACATCCAGCAGGCAGGCGCCCTCGGCCACGCTCTCCACAGTGCCGCGCAGCGAGCCGATCATGCCTGCGCCAGCCTGGCCAGCAGGTGGCGCGTGCCGCGGTGATGCGCGTGGCAAATCGCAATCGCCAGCGCATCCGCCGCATCGGCGCGCTTGAGCACGGCACTCGGCAGCAGGCGCTTGACCATGTCCTGCACCTGGATCTTGTCGGCATGGCCGGTGCCCACCACCGCGCGCTTGACTTCCATCGCCTGGTATTCCGCGACCGGGAGGCCCGCCAAGGCCGGCACCAGCAGCGCCACGCCGCGCGCCTGGCCCAGCTTCAGCGCAGCGGCCGGATTTTTGTTCACATAGGTGTGCTCGACCGCGGCTTCATCCGGCTGCCACTCGCAGATCAGATGCGAGAGCCCGTTATGGATCAGCACCAGCCGCGCCGAGAGCTCATCCCCCGCCAGCGTGCTGATCGCACCCGCCGCGATGTAGCGCAGATGCGAGCCGGCGCTCTCGATCAACCCCCAGCCCGTATGGGTGAGGCCGGGGTCGATCCCAAGAATTCGGACCGCGGTGTTGCCCGACCGATTCACGCGCCACTCCTCGGCGCTGCGCGCGGGCGGGGCGCCCATTCAGCCCGAAAGCTTCGCCAGCACGGCGTCGCTCACCTCGAAATTGGCATAGACCTGTTGCACATCGTCATGATCATCGAGCTGGTCAATGAATTTCAGCGCCCCCGCCGCCGCATCCTCATCCAGATCGACGGTCAAATTGGGCTTCCATTCGAGGCGCGTGGCCTGGGCCTCGCCGAAGCGGGCTTCCAGCGCGTCGCGCACGGCGTTCAGGTCTTCGGGCAGGGTCAGCACCTCGTGGCCTTCGGCGGTGCTGCTCACATCCTGGGCGCCGGCCTCGATGGCGGCTTCCAACATGGCGTCGGCATCACCCACCGCGGCCGCGAAGCGCAGCGCGCCGACGCGATCGAACTGGAAGGCCACCGTCTCGCCCATCGCGCCGCCGGCCTTGCTGAACATGGAACGCAGGTCGCTCGCGGTGCGGTTGCGGTTGTCGGTCAGCGCCTCGATGATGATGGCGACACCGCCAGGGCCGCGCCCCTCATAGCGGATTTCGGCGTAATCCTCGCCCGGGCCGGCGCCACTCGCCTTCTTGATGGCGCGGTCCACAACATCCTTGGTCATGTTCGCCAGCCGCGCCGCGACCAGCGCCGCCCGCAGGCGGGGGTTGTGCGCGGGGTCCGGCAGGCCCTGCTTGGCCGCGACCGTGATCTCGCGGCTGATCTTCGCGAAGGCGCGGGCGCGCTTGGCGTCCTGCCCGCCCTTGCGGTGCATGATGTTCTTGAACTGCGAATGACCAGCCATGGCAACTTCAGAGATTGGTTGAAGCAGGGGGTATAGCGCCCGGCGCCGCGTTTCGCCACCATGCGCGCATGGACCCGCACGCCGTCACCACCATCGCCCAACTCGAAGCCCTCTATGACGAGGTCCTGGGCGTCGCCGCGACCAAATCCACCGACCGTCTGGATGCCCCCACCAGGGCCTTCATCGCGGCCTCGCCCTTCTGCCTGCTGGGCACGCAGGGGGCGCGCGGCAACCACATCACCCCGCGCGGCGATGCGCCGGGCTTTGTCGAGGTGCTGGATGACCACCGCCTCATGCTGCCGGACCGCAAGGGCAATAACCGCCTGGATGGGCTGCGCGACATCATCGAGGATAACCGCGTGTCGCTCCTCTTTCTCGTCCCCGGCGTGAACGAGACGCTCAGGGTGCACGGCAGGGCCACCATCTCGGCCGACCCGGAATTGCGCGCCCGCCGCGTGGCCCAGGGCAAGACGCCCGCCACGGTGCTGATCGTGGAAATCCGCGAAATCTTCATGCAATGCGCCAAGGCGCTGATGCGTTCGGCGCTCTGGGCCGGCCGCCCCCGCCCGGCCGAGGTGCCGACGATGGGGCAGCTCATCTCCGCCCATAAGAAGGGCGGGCTGGACCCGGTGGCCTATGACATCGCGGCCCCGGCCCGGCTGGAGGCCAATCTTTACTGAGCTGCGCCGCGCGGCCATGGCTGGACGCCCCGGCCGATCGGGCCGCACTCTCCCCCCCCCTGAAAGCGCAATCGCGGAGGGCAAGGGCATGGATCTCAGGGGCAAGGTGGCGCTCGTCACCGGCGGCAATGGCGGCCTGGGCCAGCGGATTTGCGAGGCGCTGGCGCGGGAGGGCGCGATCTCGCCGTGATTTACGCGCAAAGCCGCGAGCAGGCCGAGGCCGTGGCGCGGGGCATCGCCGCCCGGCACCAGGTAAACGCCGCCGCCTTCCAGTGCGACATCACGGATCGCAGCGCGGTGGAGGCCCTGGTCAGCGCCGTCACCGCCCGCTTCGGCCGGCTGGACATCCTGGTGAATGACGCCGCCTTCAACAAGGCGGTCCCCTTCCCCGACCTGGACAACCTCACCGAGGACCTCTGGGAGAAGATCATGGCCGTCAACCTCACCGGCCCCATGCGCCTCATCAAGGCGGTGGCGCCGGTGATGCAGGCGCAGGGGGCCGGGCGCATCGTGAACATAGCCTCCGTCGCCGGGCTGGGGCCGAGCGGCTCCTCCATCGCCTATGCCGTCTCCAAGGCCGGCTTGATCCATCTCACCAAATGCATGGCCGTGGCGCTCGCGCCGCAGACGCTGGTGAATTGCGTGGCGCCCGGCTTGCTGGAGGGCACGCGCGCCACAGCCAACCTGCTGCCCGAGCAGGTGCGGCGCTCGGCTGCCGGCGCCCTGCTCGGCAAGCCGGCCGACAAGGATGATTGTGCCGACATGGTGGTGACCCTATGCCGCACCGGGACGATGACCGGCCAAACCATCGTGATCGATTCCGGGCGCGTCTTTCACTGACGGCGGCCCGCCCCACCCTTCGCGGCGCCCGATTTTGCGGGCAATCTGCCGCCATCACTCCAGGAGGAAACACCGCATGAAACTGCTCCGCTTCGGCCCCAAGGGCCAGGAAAAGCCCGGCATGCTCGACGCCGCCGGCAAGATCCGCGACCTCTCGGGCATCATCCCCGACGTGAACGGCGATGCGCTGGCGCCGGGCGTGCTGGCCAAGCTCGCGACGCTCGACCCCGCCTCGCTGCCCGAGGTCACCGGCTCGCCCCGCATCGGTTCCTGCGTGACGGGCATGAAGAACCTGATCTGCATCGGCCTGAACTACGCCGACCACGCGGCCGAGACGGGGGCCGCCGTACCGCAGGAGCCGATCGTCTTCATCAAGTCGCTCGGCGCGCTGAGCGGCCCCTACGACAACATCATCATCCCCAAGAACTCGGTAAAGACCGACTGGGAATGCGAGCTTTGCATCGTGATCGGCACCACCGCGCGCTACGTCACCGAAGACGCCGCGATGGAGCATGTGGCGGGCTATGCCGTCGGCAATGACGTGAGCGAGCGCGAATGGCAGGCCGAGCGCGGCCCGACCTGGGACAAGGGCAAGGGCTTCGAGACCTTCGGCCCGCTCGGCCCCTGGATGGTCACGAAGGATGAGGTGCCCGATCCGCAGGACCTGAAGATGTGGGCCGATGTGGACGGCGTCCGCCAGCAGGATGGCAGCACGAAGACCATGATCTTCAACGTGAAGCAGTTGGTCAGCTATGTCAGCCAGTGCATCACGCTGTTCCCGGGCGATGTGATCTTCACCGGCACGCCGCCCGGCGTGGGCCTCGGCAAGAAGCCGACCCCCTGGTTCCTCAAGCCCGGCCAGGAAGTGAAGGTCGGCATTGCGGGCCTGGGCGAGCAGGTGACGCGCACCGTCGCCTATCAGGGCTGAGCAAGGCGGGTTTCAGGGTTTCTTAAACTTCGCGCTGCCGTGCTCCGTGGCGCGCCCAAGGATGGGCGCTCGGCAAGATGCCTTGCCGAGCCCCCTCCTGGAGGGCAGAACGCCATGCGTCGTGATCAAAAGCGCGTCCTCGTCACGGGCGGTGCCGGCTTCATCGGCACGCATCTCTGCGAGTAGCTGCTGGCCCGCAATTGCCATGTGCTCTGCGTGGACAATTTCTTCACCGGCTCGCGTGAGAATATCGCGCATCTGCTGGCCGATCCCTTCTTCGATCTGCTGCGCCACGACGTGACCTTTCCGCTCCATGTGGAGGTGGATGAGATCTACAACCTCGCCTGCCCCGCCTCGCCCGTGCATTACCAGTTCGACCCGGTGCAGACGACCAAGACCAGCGTCATCGGCGCGATCAACATGCTGGGCCTGGCCAAGCGGCTGCGCGTGCCCATCCTCCAGGCCTCCACCAGCGAGGTCTATGGCGACCCGACGGTGCATCCCCAGCCCGAAGAATATCGCGGCAATGTGAACATGATCGGCCCGCGCATGCACCCCAATGACGGGCGCGTCGCCTCCAACTTCATCATGCAGGCCCTGCGTGGCGAGCCCATCACCCTCTATGGCGACGGCCAGCAGAGCCGCGCCTTCTGCTACGTGGATGATCTGGTGGAGGGCATGGCGACCTTCATGGACTCCGAAACGGCCGGCACCGGCCCCATCAACCTCGGCAATCCCGGTGAATTCACCATCCGCCACCTGGCCGAGGAAGTGCTGCGCCTGACCGGCTCCACCTCGCGCATCGAGTTCCGCGCCCTGCCGCAGGATGATCCCCGCCAGCGCCAGCCGGACATCACGAAGGCGCGGGAAGCCTTGGGCTGGGAGCCGCGCATCCCGCTCGAAGCCGGATTGATCCGCACCATCGAGGATTTCCGGCGGCGCTATTTCGAAAGCGGGCGGGGCGCGCGCTTCGCGACCTAGAGATTTTTCCGCTCGAAAGGGCTCACGGAAAAAGCTCCAGATCATTGAATCACGAGCATCTTTATCCGATCAAACGATTCCGTTTGATGGGAAAATGCTCTAGTCGTCCGGGGCAGCCCAAAACAGAACGGCCGGCGGATCACTCCGCCGGCCGTTTCCTTTTGATGCCTGGCGAAGTTCAGTGCGCCAGGATCGCCAGCAGCAGCAGCGCCACGATGTTGGTGATCTTGATCATCGGGTTCACCGCGGGGCCGGAGGTATCCTTGTAGGGGTCACCCACGGTATCGCCCGTCACGGCGGCCTTGTGGGCATCGCTGCCCTTGCCGCCGTAATGGCCTTCCTCGATGTACTTCTTCGCATTGTCCCAGGCGCCACCACCCGTGGTCATGGAGACGGCCACGAAGAAGCCGGTGACGATCACGCCAAGCAGCATGGCGCCGAGCGCCGCAAACGCCGCGCCCTTGCCCGCGATGGCCGCGATCAGGAAGAACCAGACGATCGGGCTCAGCACCGGCAGCAGCGAGGGAATGATCATCTCCTTGATGGCGGCCTTGGTCAGCATGTCCACCGCGCGGGCGTAATCGGGCTTCTCGGTGCCCGCCATGATGCCCGGCTTCTCGCGGAACTGGCGGCGGACTTCCTCCACCACCGCCTGCGCCGCGCGGCCCACCGCCGTCATGCTCATGCCGCCAAAGAGGTAGGGCAGCAGCCCGCCAAACAGCAGCCCGACCACGACATATGGATTGGCCAGCGAGAAATCGATGGCGCCCAACCCGGCGAAATAGGGGTAGGTGGCCGGGTTGGCGATGAAGTAGTTGAGGTCCTGCGTATAGGCCGCGAACAGCACCAGCGCGCCCAGGCCGGCCGAGCCGATGGCATAGCCCTTCGTCACCGCCTTGGTCGTGTTGCCCACCGCGTCGAGCGCATCCGTCGTCACGCGGGTTTCCGGCGGCAGACCCGCCATTTCCGCGATGCCACCGGCATTGTCCGTCACTGGGCCGAAGGCATCGAGCGCCACGATCATACCAGCCAGGGCCAGCATCGTCGTCGTCGCAATCGCGATGCCATAAAGGCCCGCCAGCGAATGCGAGCAGATCACGCCCGCAATGATGATGATGGCCGGGATGGCCGTGCTTTCCATGCTGACCGCCAGGCCACGGATCACATTGGTGCCATGGCCGGTCTGCGAGGCCTCGGCGATGGATTTCACCGGGCGGAACTGCGTGCCCGTGTAGTATTCGGTGATCATCACGATCGCCGCCGTCACACCCAGGCCTACCGCGCCGCACAACCACAGGCTGAAGGCGCCGAAGCTGTGGCCGGCCGCCGTGGTGGTGCCGAAGCCGAAGAAGATGAAGGAAAGCGGCAGCAGCGCCGCGAGGCTGAGCGCGCCCGTGACCATCAGGCCGCGATACATCGCCCCCATGATGGATTGGTTGGCCGGCAGCTTCACATAATAAGTGCCAATGATGGAGGTGATGACGCAGACCGCGCCGATCGCCAACGGAAACAGCATGCCCGAGGCGCGGCCCACATCGCCGAAGCTGATGGCGGCCAGCACCATGGTGGCCACGGCGGTGACGGCATAGGTCTCGAAAAGGTCGGCGGCCATGCCGGCGCAATCGCCCACGTTGTCGCCCACATTATCGGCGATGGTGGCAGGGTTGCGGGGGTCATCCTCGGGGATGCCGGCTTCCACCTTGCCCACCATGTCGCCGCCCACATCGGCGCCCTTGGTGAAGATGCCGCCGCCCAGGCGCGCGAAGATCGAGATGAGCGAGGCTCCAAAGCCCAGCGCCACCAGGCTGTCAATCACGATGCGCGAATTGATCGCGTGGCCGATGAAGATGACCAGGATGAAGAAATAGACCGCGACCCCCAGCAGGGCGAGGCCCGCCACCAGCATTCCCGTGATGGCGCCCGACTTGAAGGCGAGGTCCAGCCCCGCCGCCAGGCCCTCCCGGCTTGCCTCGGCGGTGCGGACATTGGCGCGCACCGAGACATTCATGCCGATGAAACCGGCCAGGCCCGAGAGCACGGCACCCACCAGGAAGCCGATGGCGACCGTGACGCCCAGGAAGAACCAGACCAGCGCAAAGAGCACGATGCCCACCGCGCCGATGGTGATGTATTGCCGCTTCAGATAGGCCGAGGCGCCCTCCTGGATGGCCTGGGCGATTTCCTGCATCCGCGCATTGCCGGCGGGCTTGGCCATGATTTCCTTGGTCGTGATCCAGCCATAGGCGAGTGATGTCGCCCCCAGCAGTATCACCAGCAGCAGAGTGACTGTGATCACTTGTCTCGTCCTCTCTTCCCGAATCGGCGGTCGCATTGTGCCGCCATTGTCAAGAGCCTAGGCCTTGGCGGATCAGGTATGCAACCGATGCGCCCCTCGCCTCCGTCTGGTTTTTGTGGTTTGAGAGTCGGGTCTCTCACCTTCGGCCCCTGGAGCCCCTGATGAACCTCGATGCGATTCCCATCGGCAAGAATCCGCCGCATGACCTGAACGTGATCATCGAGGTCGAGATCGGCGGCGAGCCGATCAAGTATGAGATGGACAAGGACTCGGGCACGCTCTTCGTGGACCGCTTCCTGCACACGCCGATGCGCTATCCCGGCAATTACGGCTTCGTTCCGCACACCCTCAGCGATGATGGGGACCCGATTGACGTACTGGTGGCCAATACCCGCCCCATCGTGCCGGGTGCCGTCATCAATGTGCGCCCGGTCGGCGTGCTCAAGATGGAGGATGATGGCGGGCATGATGAGAAGATCATCGCCGTGCCCTCGCCGAAGCTCACCAAGCGCTACGTCAATGTGCACGACGTCACCGACCTGCCGCAGATCACGCTCGACCAGATTCGCCACTTCTTTGAGCACTACAAGGACCTGGAGCCCGGCAAGTGGGTGAAGGTCATCGGCTGGGGCAACGCCGCGGAGGCGCACAAGCTCATCCTTGAGGCGATCGAGCGGGCGAAGACCAAGAAGTAGCGCCCCACCCACGCAGGGTTGATCAAACGGCGCGAATTGCCGCAGATGCCACTTCCCATGCGCCCGTAGCTCAACTGGTTAGAGCGGGCCGCTCATAACGGCTTGGTTGCGGGTTCAAGTCCTGCCGGGCGCAGGGGAGAAACATGCAGGGGGCATATGCCGGCGAGGCAGGGCGCCTCATGACACATCCGCCTTGTTTTTTGCTGAAAAACTCCCTATTCCGGGCCATGGGCACACACGTCCTGGTTGTATTTTCCCAGCCGGATGATGACCCCTGGCCCATGCCAGGCTGGCAGACGGCGTTTGTCCTCACGCAGGATAACGCGTTGGATTTCGCGAGCTTCGTGGCGGCCCATGAACCTGACCTGGTGATTGTCGAGCCCTCCTCCGGCCGCGCACGGCTTGTGCGGGGGGAGGATTGGCTGCGGCAACACCGGGAACGCCCCCCACCTGCCCTGAAGCCGGCGCCGTCGGGAAGCACGGAGTTGCTCATCGGCCCGCCGCGCCTCGGGCACTGGAGCCTTTCGCTCCAGAAAAGGCAGATCTTCCGCCCCGATGGACGTTCATGCAGCCTGACCACGGCAGAGTACGAATTGCTGCTGCTCCTGCTCCGGCGTGGTCAGGAGCCAGCAAGCCGGACGGAAATTTCACCACCCGTCCTGGGGCGCCCGCATCGCCCCGGGGACCGCGCGGTGGACATCCTCATCCATAAGCTGCGCGGCAAGCTCGGCACCGATGCCATCGTGACGATCCGCGGCGCGGGCTACGCCTTCGCCGCCCTGCCGGATGCGAGCCAGTTGCCGCCGGTGTCACCGCTCAAGGCGAAACCCTAACATTTCTGAACAAATCTAAACAGAACGCTAACGCACATACACGCTATGGTTGTGTAATGAAAATATATGCAACCCCCTCCACGTCGCCCATGCCCCGCCGCCGTCAGGCCCTGCTGGCCAGCCTGGGCGTCCTTGGCCTCTCCTCCGGGACCACCGGCGCGCAATCGGCGCCCAGTGCCTGGCAGCACTACAAGGCTCGCTTCGTCGCGAGCGATGGCCGGGTCGTGGATACGGAAAATGGCCGTGTTTCCCATTCCGAGGGCCAGGCATGGGCCATGCTGCTGGCCCTGCGCCATGATGATCGCCCCACCTTCGACCTGATCCTGGGCTGGACGCGGCGCAACCTCGCCATCCGCGGCGACCGGCTGCTCGCTTGGCGGTACAACCCCGCCAACACGCCCCCCGTGCTCGACCTCAACTGTGCGACCGATGGCGATCTCTGCTACGCCTGGGCGCTGCTGGATGCCGCGCGCCAGTGGCGGGTGCCGGCATACCGGGAACTCGCCCAGGGGGTTGCCAGCGATATCCTGCGCTTTGCCGCGCGGCGGCTGGATGGCCGCGTCATCCTCCTGCCCGGTGCCTGGGGGTTCGACCAAGGCCAGCACATCATCGTGAACCCGTCCTACTACGTCTTCCCCGCCCTGGCGGCCCTGGCCGAGGCCTTCCCCCGCCCCGAATGGCAGGCGCTGATCCAGGAGGGCGAGCGCCTGATCGGTGAGGCGCGCTTCGGCCGCTGGGGCCTGCCGACCGACTGGGTGATGCTCAGCCGGCGCGGCGGCGGCTTCCAGCCCGAGCCACGGCGAGGGCTTCGCTTTGGGCCCGATGCCGTGCGGGTGCCGCTCTTCCTCGCCTGGAGTGGCCGGTGGGAGGCGGCAGCGCTGCGGAATGCCGGGCGCTTCTGGGCCGATCCCACCCACCCCTACATGCCGGCCTGGGTCGAAGTGATGCATGACCGCATCTCCCCCTTCCCCGCGACTCCCGGCATCCTCGCCATCGAGCGGCTGGCCGCGCGCCAGCCCGCCACCCCCGATGACCCCATGGCGGGCTATTACGACGCCAGCCTCGCCTTGCTGGCCGAAGCTGCCCGGCGCGAAGCCCCAGCCGCGCCGCGGACCCGCATATGAGCGCGACGCCCGGAGACAGGCTGGAGGCCGATCTCATCGAGGATGCGCTGCTCACAGCGGGCATCGGCACCTGGAGCGTTGACCTGGCCACGCAATCAGTCCGCTGGAGCGCCGTCACCCGCGCCATCCATGAGGTGCCGCAGGATTACCGCCCCAGCCTGAAGGAAGCGCTCGGCTTCTTCGCGCCCCAGGCGCGCCCGCGCATCGCGGCGGCGATAGCCGAGGGCACGGCCGGCACGCCCTGGGACCTCGACCTGGAACTGGTCACCGGGCACGGACGCCACATCTGGGTCAGGACCAGCGGCCGCACGCTGCATGCCCAAGGCCAGCCCACCCATCTGGTCGGCACCATCGCCGACATCACCCAGCGCCGCGCCCAGAGCGAGGAGAGCAGCCGCCTCGCCCTCATCGTGCAGCAGATGCACAACGCGGCCATCATCACCGGCCCGGATTTCCGCATCCGCTGGGCAAATGAGGGTTTTCGCCGCCTCACCGGCTATGGCCTGGATGATGCGCGTGGCCGCCGGCCGGATGATCTCCTCCATGGCCCCGGCACGGACCCCGCCGCCGCGCGGGCCATCGCGGACGCGGTCAGGGCGGGCCAGCGCCTCGTTATCGAGATCCTCAAATATCATCGCGAGGGGCGCGAGATCTGGGTCTCCTGCGATATCGCGCCGATGCGCCGGCGCGACGGAACGCTGCGCGGCTTCATCGCCATCGAGACGGATATCAGCGCGCTGAAGCGCGAAAAAGCCGCCGGCCAGGCCGAGATCGCCCGCCGCACCACGGCCGAGACGCTGCTGCGCGAGGTGATGGATGCCTCGCCCATCGCCGTCATCGCCTATGACCAGAATGACCGGCTGATCTTCTTCAACTCCACCTACCACGGCATGTTCCCCCGCATGCGCGACGGCATGCGCCTGGGCACCACGCTGGAGGAGGTGATCCGCCACGGCCTGGCCCATGGGCAGTACCCCGATGCCGGCGACACCCCGGCGAGCCAGGAAGCCTGGCTCACGCAGTATCTCGCGGCTCATCGCCAGCCTGGCCCCTCGCGCCAGTTGATGCTGCCCGATGGCCGCTGGCTGCAACTGCGCGAACGCCGCTCGCCCAGTGGGTATCTGGTCTGCACCCGCACCGACATCACCCGGCTCAAGGTCGCCGAGGAGGAAGCCAAACGCCTCTCCGAGTTGGACCCGCTGACGCGGCTCGGCAATCGCGCGCTGCTGTTCCGCCGCCTGGCCGGGCTGGTCGCGGGGGGGCGCCATGGCGACGCCGCGACCGCCTGCCTGCTGATCTTCGACCTTGACCACTTCAAGGCGACGAATGACACGCTGGGCCATCCAGCCGGCGATGCGCTGTTGCAGGAAATCGCCGCGCGCGGGTTGCAGATGCTGCGGCGGGAGGACAGCTTCGTGCGCCTGGGCGGCGATGAATTCGCCATCCTGCTGCCGGGCATCACCACGGCCGCGCAGGCGCTCTCCTTCCTCGGGCAGTTGCGGGTGCGGATGGAGGCGCCGCTGGCTTACGGCACGGCCACCATCACGCCCTCCCTCTCCATCGGCGTGGCCCTCTTCCCGAGCGATGCGAGCGACACGGATGCGCTGTTCCGCAGCGCCGACACCGCGCTCTATCACGCCAAGCGCCTGGGCCGGCACTGCCATTCCTTCTTCGACCGCAGCATCGCCGCCGCCCTGGAACGCAAGGCCGAGCTGGCGGACCAGCTGCGCCGCGCCATCGCCGGCGATGAGCTGAGCGTGGCGCTCCAGCCGCAGATGCGCGTGCGTGACGGCGCGCATCTGGGCTTCGAGGCGCTGGCCCGCTGGTCGGAGAATGCGGCGCCCGTGCCGCCTTCGGAATTCATCCCCGTGGCGGAGGAGATGGGCCTGATCGCCCCGCTCGGCGCCCTGGTGCTGGACCAGGCGCTGGGCGCCTTGCGCCACTTGCTTCATCTGGGCCTCGAACCCGGGCGCGTCGCCGTCAATGTCGCGACAGCGCAACTGCTCTCCGATGATTTCCCCCGCCAGGTGCGCGATGCGCTGGCGCGGCACGGCGTGCCGGCACACCGGCTGGAGCTGGAATTGACCGAGACCACCCTGCTGGACCGCTCGGCCGAGCGGATCGTGCATGTGCTGCGCGAATTGAAGCGCATGGGCGTCTCCATCGCCCTGGATGATTTCGGCACGGGCTATGCGTCACTCTCGCATCTGACGCAGTTCCATGTGGACCGGCTGAAGATTGACCGCCGCTTCGTGCGCGACATCGGCGAGGACGGCGCGCCCTCGCCCATCGCCCGCACGATAATCGGCCTGGCGCATGGGCTGGGGCTGGAGGTGGTGGCGGAGGGCGTCGAGAATGCGGCGCAGCTGCAATACCTGACCGAGCATCACTGCGACATCGTGCAGGGCTATCTGGTCGGCCGGCCGCTGACCCTGGTGGCGGCCGCCGAATATCTCGCCTCGCAGGCTATAGTTTCAGGCGGGCCGGGATGGGCAGGCCCAGGCGATCCGGCACGGGCCATTCTTCCCGCACTGTGCGAAGGCGCGTGAAGCCCGCCTTGATGTAGTTGGGCAGGGCGCGCGGGTGATCAGCCGTGCAGGTGTTCACCGTCAGCGCCGCGGGCGATTCCCCCCAGGCGGCGAGCACCGCATCTTGCAGGAAGGCCATGCCGATGCCCATTCCCACCGCGCGCGGATAGAGCCCGAAATAAGCCAGGTTGATCACCGGCCACCCACGCCGGTCCAGCTCATAGAAGCCAAGCTCCCCCTTGGCATCGCGCAGCACATGGATGCTGATCGCACGGTCGGAGAG
>Ga0209103_1000267_pt1 | contig 16129 bp, 12 predicted proteins | sample 4C3metaG_FD_184152 | JGI IMG/M metagenome (GOLD analysis project Ga0209103, IMG submission 184152) | Freshwater bacterial and archeal communities from Indian Creek, Illinois, USA - 4C3 metaG (SPAdes) (version 2) | ecosystem: Environmental > Aquatic > Freshwater > Unclassified | place: USA...
CGCAAGCTCCTGCACGCCGTCTACAGCGTCGCCAAGAACCGCAAACCCTTCGTCCCCATCACAGAGCAGGCGCGAGCGGCGTAGACACCAAAAATCGCAGCCGATCGCGCCTGCGGTTCGCGAAACCTCTTGATCGGGCAGACGGTATCTCACACCGCGCGGCCAGGCTGGGGTTGATTGCATTTCCCCCCCCACCGGCTTATCTCGAAGGCTACCCTACAAGGCAGTGCAGGCGCCCGCATGAACTGGATCACCAACTACGTCCGCCCCAAGATCAATTCGCTTTTCTCGCGCCGCGAGGTGCCCGAGAACCTGTGGACGAAGTGCCCGGAATGCGGAACGATGCTGTTTCACCGCGAGCTTTCGGCGAATCTCAACGTCTGTTCCAACTGCGATCACCACATGACGATCAGCCCGCGCGAACGGTTCGGGGCGCTGTTCGACGGCGGCATCTTCACCGAGGTGAAGGTGCCCGAACCGGTGGCCGACCCGCTGCATTTCCGCGACCAGAAGCGTTATCCCGACCGGGTGAAGGCCGCGCAGAAGGCCAGCGGCGAGCGGGACGCGATGCTGGTGGCCGAAGGCGAGATGGGCCGGACGCCGGTCGTCGCCGCCGCGCAGGATTTCAGCTTCATGGCCGGTTCCATGGGCATGTATGTCGGCAATGCGATCATCGCCGCGGCCGAGCGGGCGGTGCGGCTGAAGCGGCCGCTGATCCTGTTCTCGGCCTCGGGCGGGGCGCGGATGCAGGAAGGCATGCTCAGCCTGATGCAGATGCCGCGCACGACCGTGGCGGTCCAGATGCTGAAGGAGGCCGGGCTGCCCTACATCGTCGTGCTGACGCATCCGACGACCGGCGGGGTGACGGCGAGCTATGCGATGCTCGGCGATGTGCAGATCGCCGAACCCAATGCCCAGATCGGCTTTGCCGGCGCGCGGGTCATCGAACAGACGATCCGCGAAAAGCTGCCCGAGGGGTTCCAGCGGGCCGAATACCTGCTTGACCACGGGATGCTCGACCGGGTGGTGCACCGCAAGGCGATGAAGGAGGAACTCGTGACCCTTGTCCGCCTGCTCATGCGGCTGCCCCCGGCGATCAAGGGCGATCTGCCGGCCCCCGCCGAACCGGCGGTTCCGGTGGTTCCGGCGGTGGATGCCAAGCCATGAGCGCGACCTCGGACGTGATCCTGCAGCGGATGATGACGCTGCACCCCAAGGTCATCGACCTGACCCTCGCCCGCGTCGAGCGGCTGCTGGCCGCGCTGGGCCACCCCGAGCGCCGCATCCCCCCCGTCGTCCACATCGCCGGGACCAACGGCAAGGGCTCGACCCTCGCCATGATCCGCGCCGGGCTCGAGGCGGGCGGCGACCGGGTCCATGCCTATACCTCGCCGCATCTTGCGCGCTTTCACGAACGCATCCGCCTGGCGGGAGAGCTCGTCTCGGAACCGCTGCTGACGGCGCTGCTCGACGAATGCGTGACGGCTAACGGCACCGACGAGATCACCTTCTTCGAGATCACCACCTGCGCCGCCTTCCTGGCCTTCGCCCGCACGCCGGCCGACTGGACGCTGCTCGAGGTTGGCCTCGGCGGGCGGCTGGATGCGACCAACGTGGTCGGCGCGCCGCGGCTGACGATCATCACGCCCGTCAGTCTGGACCATCAGGCCTTCCTCGGCGACACCGTCGCCGCCATCGCCGGCGAGAAGGCCGGGATCATCAAGCGCGGCGTGCCGGTCATCGTCGGGCCGCAGACCGACGAGGGCCTTGGGGTGATCGAGGCGCGGGCCGCCCGGCTGGGCGCGCCCGTCCTTGCCCATGGCCAGCACTGGCACTGCGCCGAAGCCGGGGGGCGGCTAGTCTTTCAGGACGAGCGCGGCCTTCTCGACCTGCCGCTGCCCAACCTGCCGGGCCCGCACCAGATCCAGAACGCCGGGGCCGCGCTGGCCGCGCTGCGCCATCTGGGCCGCGACGAGACCGCCTGCGAGGCCGCCGTGACCCGCGCCGTCTGGCCCGCCCGGATGCAGCGCCTGCGCCAGGGGCCGCTGGTGGACCTGGCCCCGACGGTCGAGCTGTGGCTCGACGGCGGGCACAATCCGGCCGGCGGCATGGCCATCGCCGCCACGCTGGCCCGGATGCCCCGGCGCGAGACGCATCTGATCTGCGGGATGCTGAACACCAAGGACGTGCTCGGCTACATGCAGCCGCTCGCCGCCGCGGCGACGCGCCTGCACGCCATCACCATCCCCGGCGAGAAGAACACCCTTCCGGCCGAGGTGACCCGCGACGCCGCCCGCGCGGCCGGCATCGACGCCGTCACCGCGCCGTCGGTGGCCGAAGCGCTGGCGGCGATTGCCACCACCTCGCCCGGGGCGCGGGTGCTGATCTGCGGCTCGCTCTATCTGGCCGGATCGGTGCTGCGCGAGAACGGCTAGCCCCGCGCCGGACCCGGGCCGGGCGCGGAGCCGCCGCTGCCGGATGCGCGGCGTCCAGGCCGTGGCCGCGCTGGCCCGGACCCGATGGCGGGCACGAACGGCGTTGCGCACGGTGGATGCGGAGGCGGAATGGCGCTATCCGTTCCGGGGATTTGCCAAAGAATGGGGCCGCACATGACACCCGCCGAAATCATGACCGCACTCGAGGGCGACGGCCCCCTGCCGCGCGCGGCCCTGCTGGCGGCTGGGCAGTCGCGCGACGCCATGGTGCCGGTCTTTCTGGACTACATCGGCCAGTTGCAAACGGCAGGGATCGACGATCTCGAGCGGATGAACGCCTTCGTCTTCATGTTCTTCCTGCTGGCCGAATGGCGCGAGACGCGGGCCTACCGCCCGCTGGCAAGGCTGCTCCGGCGCGATCCGGAATTTCTGGATGCGGTCCTCGGGGATTCGATCACCGAAGCCTCGGCCCGGGTCATGGCGGGGGTGTTCGACGGCGATCTGCAACCGCTGTTCGAGATCCTGCTGGACCATGCCGCCGACGGCTTCCTGCGGGGCGAGATTTTCGACACGCTGGCCATCCTTGCCCTGGAAAGCCCGGAGCTGCGGCCCCGCATCACGCAGTTCCTGATCGACTTCTTCGACCTGACGGACACCGTGACGGGCGAGGAAGTCTGGTGGGCCTGGGCCGAATGCATCGCGGCCCTCGGCCTTGCCGACATGGAGACCGCCGTGCGCGCCGTCTTCGCGAGCGGCCTGATCCCCCCGGACCACAGCCGGATCGAGGATTTCACCGACCGCCTTCAGGCAACGCTGGAGGCCGGCCGGCCCGACTGGTTCACCGGCATCCCGAGCAACATGCCGATCACCGACACCATCGACGAACTTGCGCCGTGGCACTGCTTCACGCCGGAGTATCTGGCGAAGCGGGCGGCGGGACGCCTGAACGTCTTGTCAACCCTGATGCCCCGCAGCGGCGATCCGTCCGCGCGCGCCGGCACCGGCAAGATCGGACGCAATGATCCCTGCCCCTGCGGAAGTGGCAGGAAGTTCAAGAAATGCTGCCTGCAGTGATCCATCGTCGCAAGCGGGCGGCGAGGCCCGAGGTCGAAGGCCGGGACCCGCGGTCCCAGCCTCTCGAACCCTGACCGCCTGGCCGCGCCAGCCGCGACAGGACCGGTCCTTTCAGCTGCACCCCGTCGTCGCGCCGCACGAGTTGCACTTCAGGCAGCTGCCGTTGCGCACCATCGTGTAGTTGCCGCACTCGCCGCACGAATCCCCGGTGTAGCCTTGCAGCTTGGCCTTGGAGCGGGCGTCGGTCGAGGTGGCCAGGCCGATGGCGAAGGTGCTGGTGGTTTCCGAAAAGCCGGTGACGCGCGTGTCGGGCAGCAGCATCGCGAGCGCGTCGGTGCCGGTGGCCAGCGCCGTGGCCCCTGCCCCGCCTTGCAGGACGGTGAATTCCTGCGGCAGGCGCTTGCGCATGTAGCCGGTCGAGGCGACCTGACGCAGCACCTCGAGCGACTTCGAGGCCGCCGATTCGCTGGGCTCGGCGATGTTGCGCTTGCCCTCCGCCTCGCCCCGGCCGAGGTCGTCGAAGGCGGCGCCCTGCGGGGCGACATGCGCGAGGTCGGTTCGGTCGAGGTAGCTGACCGCCAGTTCGCGGAAGATGTAGTCGAGGATCGAGGTGGCGTTCTTGATGCTGTCGTTGCCCTGCACCATGCCCGCGGGTTCAAAGCGGGTGAAGGTGAAGGCCTCGACGAATTCCTCCAGTGGCACGCCGTATTGCAGGCCGACCGAGACGGCGATGGCGAAGTTGTTCATCATCGCCCGGAAGCCGGCCCCTTCCTTGTGCATGTCGATGAAGATCTCGCCCAAGGAGCCGTCCTGGTATTCGCCGGTGCGCAGATAGACCTTGTGGCCGCCGACGATGGCCTTTTGCGTGTAGCCCTTGCGACGCTCGGGCAGCTTTTCGCGGTTGGAGCGGACGATCTCCTTGATGATGACCTTCTCGATGATCTTCTCGGCGATCACCGTGGCCTTTTCCATCAGGGAGCCGCTGGTCAGCGCCTCTTCGGCGTCCTCGTCATCCTCGATCAGGGCGCTTGCCAGCGGCTGCGAGAGTTTCGAGCCGTCGCGGTAGAGCGCATTGGCCTTGATGCCGAGGGAGTGGCTGAGTTCATAGGCCGCCAGCGTTTCCGCGATGGTGGCGTTGTTCGGCATGTTGATCGTCTTGGAGATCGCGCCCGAGATGAACGACTGCGCGGCGGCCATCATGGTGATGTGGGAGTTCACGCTGAGGAAGCGCCTGCCGGTCTTGCCGCAGGGGTTGGCGCAGTCGAAGACCGAGTAATGCTCGGGCTTGAGGTAGGGCGCGCCCTCAAGGGTCATCGTGCCGCAGACATGGTCGTTGGCGGCGTCGATCTGGGCCTTGGTGAAGCCGAGGTGGCGCAGCAGGTCGAAGGTCGGGTCGGCCAGCTTGTCCTCGGGGATGCCGAGGGTGCGCTTGCAGAAGTCCTCGCCCAGGGTCCACTGGTTGAAGACGAACTTGATGTCGAAGGCGGACGGCAGGGCCGCCTCGATCTTCTCGATCTCGCGGGGCCCGAAGCCGTGGCCGATCAGCGAGGTATGGTTGATCGCGGGCGCCTGGCCGAGCGAGCCGTGGCCGACGGCATGGGCGACGATCTCGGCCGCCTGGGAGGTGGAGTAGCCGAGCTTTTCCAGCGCCGCCGGGACCGACTGGTTGATGATCTTGAAATAGCCGCCGCCGGCGAGTTTCTTGAACTTGACGAGGGCGAAGTCGGGCTCGATCCCGGTGGTGTCGCAGTCCATCACCAGGCCGATGGTGCCGGTGGGGGCGATCACCGTGGTCTGGGCGTTGCGGTAGCCGTGGGCCTCGCCCAGGCGCAGGGCTTCGTCCCAGGCGGATTTCGCAAGCGCGACAAGGCTTTGGTCGGGACAGTTCGCGTGGTCAAGGGCGACGGCGGGGACGTTCAGGCCTTCGTAGGCGCCGGTCGAATGGGCCGCGGCGCGGTGGTTGCGGATGACGCGCAGCATGTGGTCGCGGTTGCGCTGGTAGCCGGAGAAGGGGCCAAGCTCCTTTGCCATCTCGGCCGAGGTGGCGTAGGAGACGCCGGTCATGATCGCGGTCAGCGCCCCGCAAAGCGCGCGGCCTTCGTCGCTGTCGTAGCCGAGGCCCATGTTCATCAGCAAGCCGCCGATGTTGGCATAGCCAAGGCCGAGGGTGCGGAAGTCGTAGGAAAGCCGGGCGATTTCCTGGCTGGGGAACTGCGCCATCATCACCGAGATTTCGAGCGTGACGGTCCAGAGGCGCGAGGCGTGGACGTAAGCCTCGGCGTCGAATTTGCCGTCGCGGAAGAAGGTCAGCAGGTTCATCGACGCCAGGTTGCAGGCGGTGTCGTCAAGGAACATGTACTCCGAGCAGGGATTGGAGCCGCGGATCGCGCCGTCCTCGGGGCAGGTGTGCCAGGCGTTGACGGTGTCGTGGAACTGGATGCCGGGGTCCGCACAGGCCCAGGCGGCATGGCCGATCTGGTCCCACAGCTCGCGCGCCGAGACGGTTTTCGCGACCTTGCCATCGGTGCGGCGGATGAGCTCCCAGGGCTGGTCTTCCTTGACCGCGCGCAGGAAGGCGTCGGTGACGCGGACCGAGTTGTTGGAGTTCTGGCCTGAGACCGAGATGTAGGCCTCGGAATCCCAGTCGGTGTCGTAGGTCGGGAATTCGATCGAGGTGAAGCCCTGGCGCGCGTATTGCAGGATGCGGTTGGTGTAGGTGTCGGGGATCATCGCCTTCTTCGCGGCCTTGATCGCGGCTTTCAGGGCCGGGTTCAGGGTCGGGTCGGTCGCGCCGTCCATCGAGCCGTCGAAGGATTTGATCGCGGCGAAGATGTCGTTCAGGCGGGCGGAATGGACCTTGGAGCCGGCCACGAGGGAGGCGACCTTCTGTTCCTCGATCACCTTCCAGTTGATGAAGTCTTCGACATCGGGGTGATCCATGTCGATGATGACCATCTTGGCCGCACGGCGGGTGGTGCCGCCGGACTTGATGGCGCCGGCCGCGCGGTCGCCGATCTTGAGGAAGCCCATGAGGCCCGAGGACTTGCCGCCGCCCGAGAGTTTCTCGCCCTCGCCGCGCAAGCTGGAGAAGTTGGTGCCGGTGCCGGAGCCGTATTTGAACAGCCGCGCCTCTCGCACCCAGAGGTCCATGATGCCGCCGTCGCCGACGAGGTCGTCCTTGACCGACTGGATGAAGCAGGCATGCGGCTGCGGGTGTTCGTAGGCGCTGGTCGACTTGGTCAGCGTGCCGGTCTTGTGGTCGACGTAGAAGTGGCCCTGGCTGGGTCCGTCGATGCCGTAGGCCCAGTGCAGGCCGGTGTTGAACCACTGGGGCGAGTTCGGGGCGGCCATCTGGCGGGCCAGCATGAAGCGCATCTCGTCGAAATAGGCGCGGGCGTCGGATTCGGTGGTGAAATAGCCGCCCTTCCAGCCCCAGTAGGCCCAGGCGCCGGCGAGGCGGTCGAAGACCTGCCTGGCCGAGGTCTCGCCGACGATCCGCTGCTCCTGGGGAAGCTGGGCGAGAGCGTCCTCGTCGGGGGCGGACCGCCACAGGAATTCGGGCACGCCCTTTTCCCTGACGCGCTTCAGGACGGCCGGGACGCCCGCCTTGCGGAAATACTTCTGGGCGAGCACGTCGGAGGCGACCTGGCTCCAGCCCTCGGGGACCTCGACGGCCGCGTTGCGGAAGACGACCTTGCCGTCGGGGTTGCGGATTTCCGAGGTGGTGGTGGTGAAGGCGATGGCACCATAGGCGCCGCTGGCTTCGGTGGTGAATGCGCGCTCGATCTTCATGCCCCTGAACTCCGGTTTTTTGGGCCATGGCTGGCCGTTGGATCCTGTGCGGGGGTCGACCCCGATGTCTGCCGCAGCGGCACGTTTCCCCGTCGGAAAGCCCGGAGGGAGGGGCGCATCCGGTCGGGAAGCACCTTGTCTGTCCTTGTCGTGCCTGCCTGCCATAGCACCAGATTTTGTGGTGTATCCTGCCGCTTTGTCAAAATGTCGTAATCGGTTCCGTGCCGCAACGGAAAAATTTCACGGCCGGGCAAATTTCGGGACTTGACGGGATGCGGTGCCGGTCGGCGGGAACGCGGGGGGCGGCCGGTCCCGGCGGCGGCGTGCTGTGGACAGGTCTGGGGACATACTTCGCGCAATCTGTCACAAGCGGCGGATTTGCCAGCCCCCGGAGGCCCTTGCCGCGAGCGGCTGACGCGGCGGCGCCAGGCGCCACTGTCACGAAACCGATTCTTTCCGGCGGCCGGGCCGGCCGGACCGCCTGGAGCCGCCGCGGCGCGGGCGCCGCCGCGCAAACGCGCTTCCCTCACGGGCGGCGGCGGGGTAAAGGGGCCGGGACGTCACCCCATGCCCGAAGGAAGCCCCCCATGAGCACGATCATCGACATCCACGCCCGCGAGATCCTGGACAGCCGCGGCAACCCCACGGTCGAGGTGGATGTGCATCTGGAGGACGGCAGCATGGGCCGGGCGGCGGTGCCTTCGGGGGCCTCGACCGGGGCGCATGAGGCCAACGAGAAGCGCGACGGCGACGCCAGCCGCTACAAGGGCAAGGGCGTGCTGGAGGCGGTGGCGGCGGTGAACGGCGAGATCGCCGAGGAGATCGTCGGGTTCGACGCGACCGAGCAGGTCGGGATCGACCGCACGATGATCGAGATGGACGGCACGCCGAACAAGTCTCGGCTTGGGGCGAATGCGATCCTGGGCGTGTCGCTGGCGGTGGCGAAGGCGGCGGCGGAGTTCACCGGGCAGCCCCTGTTCCGCTATGTCGGCGGCACCTCGGCGCGCATCCTGCCGGTGCCGATGATGAACATCATCAACGGCGGCGAACATGCCGACAACCCGATCGACATCCAGGAATTCATGATCATGCCGGTGGGCGCCAGGAACCTGCGCGAGGCGGCGCGGATGGGGTCGGAAGTGTTCCACACGCTGAAGAAGGAACTGTCGGCCGCCGGTCACAACACCAATGTCGGCGACGAGGGCGGCTTTGCGCCGAACCTGAACTCTGCCCGCGATGCGCTTGATTTCATTCTGAAATCCATCGAGAAGGCTGGTTATCGTCCGGGTGAGGACATGTTCCTCGCACTCGACTGCGCGGCGACGGAATACTTCAAGGGTGGCCGCTACGAGATGACGGGCGAAGGCAAGTCGCTGTCGATCGAGGAGAATGTCGAGTTTCTGGCCGGGCTGGCGGCGGACTATCCGATCATCTCGATCGAGGACGGCTGTTCCGAGGATGACTGGGCGGGCTGGAAGCTTCTGACCGACCGGCTGGGGGCGAAGATCCAGCTGGTGGGGGATGATCTGTTCGTCACCAACCCGCGCCGGCTGGCCGAGGGGATCAAGGCGGGCTGCGCCAATTCGATGCTGGTCAAGGTCAATCAGATCGGCACCCTGACCGAGACCTTGCAGGCGGTCGAGATGGCGCATCGCGCGCGCTATACCAACGTGATGAGCCACCGGTCGGGCGAGACCGAGGATTACACGATTGCCGATCTGGCGGTGGCCACGAACTGCGGGCAGATCAAGACCGGGTCGCTGAGCCGGTCGGACCGGCTTGCCAAGTACAACCAGCTGATCCGGATCGAGGAAATGCTGGGCGAGACGGCGGAATACGCCGGGCGGTCGGTGCTGCGGGGGTGAGGCCGGGCCTGCGGGGATGTTCGCGCATCCTTGCGGATTTCGTTCGGGAAGTCTGCGGGCGCCGGTGGTGCCCGTTTGCTTTCTGCCTTGGGCGTGGCAACAAGGGGCATGCTGATCCTGCTGAACAAGCCGCATGACATGCTGTGCCAGTTCACCGACGGCGCAGGGCGGCGGACGCTGGCCGATATCCTGCCGGTGACGGGGGTCTATCCGGCGGGGCGGCTGGACCGCGACAGCGAGGGGCTGGTGGTGCTGACCGATGACGGTCGCCTGCAGGCGCGGATCGCGGACCCAAGGCACACGCTGGAGAAGGTCTATCTGGCGCAGGTCGAGGGGGTGGTTTGCGAGGCGGCGCTGGCGCGGCTGCGGGCGGGTGTCATGCTGAACGACGGCCCTGCCCTTCCGGCGCGGGCGCGGGCGGTGGCGGAGCCGGAGTGGCTCTGGCCGCGCGATCCGCCGATCCGGCGGCGCAAGTCGGTGCCGGACGGGTGGGTCGAGATCGGCTTGCGCGAGGGGCGCAACCGGCAGGTGCGGCGGATGTGCGCAGGCGTCGGGCTGCCCTGCCTGCGGCTGATCCGCTGGCGGGTCGGGGACTGGACGCTGGCGGGGCTGGCGCCGGGGGCCTGGCGGCAGGCATGACGGCCGCGGCGATCATCGCGAAGCTTGGGCTTCGGCCGCATCCCGAAGGCGGCTGGTACCGGCAGACCTGGGCGGGGCCGGAGGTTCAGGGGCGGGCGAGCGGGACGGCGATCCTGTTCCTGCTCGGGGCGGGTGAGCGCAGCCACTGGCACCGGATCGATGCCGACGAGATCTGGCTGTGGCATGCCGGGGCGCCGCTGATCCTGGCGACGGGCTCGGACCGGGCACGCGAGCAGCGGCTGGGGCCGGATGTGCTGGGGGGCGAGGTGGTGCAGGCGGTGGTGCCTGCGGGCTGGTGGCAGGCGGCGCGGTCCCTGGGCGCGTGGACGCTGGTCAGCTGCACCGTGAGCCCCGGCTTTCGCTTTGCGGGGTTCGATCTGGCGCCGCCGGGCTGGGACCTGCCGCGGCAGGCGTGATGGCCCCCTCGCTTCCGTCCGGGCGGCCTGCCCGAACGGCGCGCGGCCAGCAGGCGGGGTGCAAGTTTCGCATGGTTTGTGGCGGGGGCTTTGGATAGGTCGGGGGGATGCCAGACGCCGATGCCCCTGCCCCGCCCGCGACGCCCGCCACGCCCGACCAGGACCGCCTTCCGGGGGTCCTGTTCGCGCTGACGGCCTATCTGCTCTGGGGCTTGCTGCCGCTTTACATGAAGGCGCTGGCGCATGTGCCGCCGGTCGAGGTGATCGCGCACCGGGTGGTCTGGTCGGTGCCGGTGGCGCTGGCGGTGCTGTGGGTGCTGGGGCGGAGGCGGGACCTGGTGGCGGCGCTGTGCAACCCCCGGATGCTGGGCATGGCGGCGGTGACGGCGGCGCTGATCAGCGTGAACTGGGGCATCTATGTCTGGGCGATCGGGTCGGGCCATGCGCTGGACGCGGCGCTGGGCTATTACATCAACCCGCTGTTCTCGATCTTTCTCGGCGCCGTCCTGTTGCGCGAGCGGATCGGGCGCTGGCAGGCGGTGGCGATCGCGCTGGCGGTGGTGGCGGTGGCGATCCTGACCTGGGAGGCGGGGCGGCTGCCGCTGGTGGCGCTGGGGCTGACGCTGACCTGGGGGCTTTATGCCTTTCTGAAGAAATGGCTGCCGATCGGGCCGAACCAGGGCTTTGCGCTGGAGGTGCTGATCCTGTTGCCGCTTGCGCTGGGCTATCTCGGCTGGCTCGGGGCCTCCGGGGCGGGGCATTTCGGGCAGGGGGTGGGCTGGGACGACGCGCTGCTGCTGGGCTGCGGCATCATCACCGCGGGGCCGCTGATGATCTATGCCAACGGGGCCAAGCGGCTGCGGCTGTCGACCATCGCCATCATGCAGTACATCGTGCCGACGATGATCTTCGTGACCGCAGTCTTTGTCTTCGGCGAGCCGTTCAGCGGCGTGAAGCTGGTGGCCTTTGCCATGATCTGGGCGGCGCTGGTGGTCTATTCGGTGCCTCTGGTCATGCGGGCGAGGGGTCCGGTCGGCTGATCTGGCCGCCGCCGACGAGGGTGGGCGTGCCGGTGGTGCCGGGCGCCGAGGTCGCCATGCCGCGCAGGACACGGACCGCGAGGAAGGCGAAGGCCTGCGCCTCGAGCATGTCGCCGTCGAGGCCGACCGCCTCGACCGGCTCGATGCTGCCGGGGATGCGGCGGCGCAGCTCGGCCATCAGGGCGGCGTTGCGGCGACCGCCGCCGGTGACGAGGATGCGACCGACCGGGGCGGGGAGGTGGATCTGGCCCGCGGCGACCGAGGCCGCGGCCAGCGCGGTCAGCGTGGCGGCGGCATCGGCGTCGCAGAGCATGTCGAGATGGTCGATCAGCCCGTCGAAATCGCTGCGGTCGAGGGATTTGGGCGGCGCGAGGTCGAACCAGGGGTCTTCTAGGACCATGGCGACGAAAGCCTCGTCCGGGCGGCCTTGCGCGGCCAGGGCGCCGCCCTCGTCGTGGTCGCGGCCGAGGCGCAGGCGCATGAGATCGTTGATCGGCGCATTGGCCGGGCCGGTGTCGAAGGCGAGAAGGGCGCCCGGAGCCTCGGGCCCCGGGGCGCGGGGGTCGATCCAGGTGAGGTTGGCGATGCCGCCAAGGTTCAGCACGGCGATCGGTCCGGCGGCGCCGATGCGGCGGGCGCAGGCGAAGTGGAAGAACGGGGCCAGCGGCGCGCCCTGCCCGCCCATGGTCACGTCGCAAGAGCGGAAATCCCAGACGGTGGGCAGTTCCAGCACCTGGGCCAGGAGCGCGCCGTTGCCGCACTGATGCGTGCCGCGCCCGCCGGGATCATGCGCCAGGGTCTGGCCGTGAAAGCCCAGAACCTCGGCCCCGGTGAAGCGCGACAGAAGCTCGGCATGGGCGATTTCCACCGCCTCGGCGGCGGCCGCGACCTCGGGCTCGCCCGGCCAGCGGCCAAGGGCGGCGCGGATCAGGCCCTGCTCTCCGGCGCTGTAGGGGCGGTATGCGGATGGCCCGAAAGCCTGGATCGAGACGCCGTCGGTGCGCACCATCGCCGCATCGACCCCGTCAAGCGAGGTGCCGGACATGGCCCCCAGCGCCCAGACCGGCCCGTCCCGGGCCACATCCTTCCGCATCTTCCCTTGGCCTCCCGGCAAAGCTATACGCGAGCGCATCCTAGACCGAGGCGGCGATGAACCACCATCCGAAATCCGATTTCCTGCGCGTGATGTTCGAGCGCGGCTTTGTCGCCGATTGCACGGATTATCAGGCCCTTGACGCGGAACTGCTGCGGGGCGTGGTGCCGGCCTACATCGGCTATGACGCGACCGCGGCCAGCCTGCATGTCGGCCATCTGATGAACATCATGGTGCTGCGCTGGCTGCAGGCGACCGGGCACAAGCCGATCACGCTGATGGGCGGGGGCACGACCAAGGTGGGCGATCCGTCGTTTCGCAGCGAGGAGCGGCCGCTGCTGACGCCCGCGGCGATCGACGCCAACATCGCGGCGATGCAGAAGGTGTTCGCCCGCTACCTGTCCTATGGCGCGGGACCGAGCGATGCCATCATGCTGAACAATGCCACCTGGCTGGATCAGCTCAACTACCTCGACTTCCTGCGCGACATCGGGCGGCATTTCAGCGTGAACCGGATGCTGAGCTTTGAAAGCGTGAAGTCGCGGCTGGACCGCGAGCAGAGCCTGAGCTTTCTCGAGTTCAACTACATGATCCTGCAGGCCTATGATTTCCTGGAGCTGCACCGCCGCCACGGCTGTCTGCTGCAGATGGGCGGGTCGGACCAGTGGGGCAACATCATCAACGGCATCGACCTGACGCGCCGGGTGATCGACCGCGAGATCTTTGGTCTGACGACGCCGCTGCTGACCACCAGCGACGGGCGCAAGATGGGCAAATCGGCGCAGGGCGCGGTCTGGCTGAACGGCGACATGCTGCCGCCTTACGCGTTCTGGCAGTTCTGGCGCAACACGGCCGATGCCGATGTCGGGCGGTTCCTGAAGCTTTTCAGCGAGCTTGCGGTGGTGGAATGCGACCGGCTGGGCGCGCTGGGCGGGGCCGAGATCAACGGCGCGAAGATCCAGCTTGCCAATGCGGTGACGACGCTGCTGCACGGGGCGGAGGCGGCGGCGGCGGCCGAGGCGACGGCGCGCGAGGTCTTCGAGCGGGGCGGGGTCGGCGAGGATCTGCCCACGGTCACGCTCTCGCCCGCCGAGATGGCCGAGGGGATCGGGATCGTGCAGCTTTTCGTGCGCGCCGGCCTGTCGGCCAGCGGCAAGGACGCCAAGCGCCTGATCGTGGAAGGCGGGGCGCGGGTCAACGACGAGATCGTCACCGACACGGGCCAGCGCTATGGCGCGGGGCATCTGGCCGAGCCCCTGAAGCTGAGTGCGGGCAGGAAGCGCCACGCGCTGGTCGTGCTGGGCTGAGCCGGTGCCGGGGCGGGGCGGGTCGCCCACGCCCCGGTGGCCGCCGGTTCGGGGCGGCTCAGGGCTGCTCAGGGCGGCTCAGGGCTGCACGGTGACCTCGGTCATGACATCCGGGGTCGCCGGCGGCTCGCCCCGCGCGACGGCATCGACCACCTCCATCCCCGAGATCACGTTGCCGACGATCGTGTACTGGCCGTCGAGGAAGGTTCCCGGCGCGAACATGATGAAGAACTGGCTGTTGGCGCTGTCGGGGTCGGCGGCGCGGGCCATGCCGACGACGCCGCGCTGGAAGCTGAGGTCCTGCGAGAACTCGGCCGGGATGTTCGGCAGGTCGCTGTCGCCGCTGCCCGCACGCGCGAGATCGCCCCCCGCCCTGCCGAAGCGGACATCACCGGTCTGGGCCATGAAGCCGTCGATCACGCGGTGGAAGACGACGCCGTCATAGGCGCCCTGCCCCGCAAGCGTGGTGATCTGCGCGACGTGGAGGGGGGCGACATCGGGCAGAAGGTCGATGACCACGGTGCCGTTGGCCGCACCCGCGACCTCGATCACCAGATTCGGGCCGGGCCCGTCGACTGCGGCCGACGCCTGGTCCTGGGCCTGGTCCTGGGCCTGGGCCTGGAGCGAATGGCTGATCGCATAGCCGCCGACGATCGCCAGGCCGGCGACGAAGATGCCCACCGGCAGATAGCGGTCAAACCTGGACATCGGCGGCCACCCTGACTGTGATCATCCGGTCGGGGTTCGCGGGCGGTTCGCCCTTCGCGATCCGGTCGACATGGTCCATTCCCGCGATCACCCGGCCGTAGACGGTGTACTGGCCGTTCAGGAAGTGGTTGTCCTTGAAATTGATGAAGAACTGGCTGTTGGCCGAGTTCGGGCTTTGCGACCGCGCGGCGCCGAGGGTGCCCCGGTCATGGGACAGCTTCGAGAATTCGGCCGGAAGGTCGGGATATTGCGAGCCGCCCGTCCCGGCGCGGCGGGGGTTGTAGTTCGCGCTGGCCATGTTGGCGTTTTCCACGTCGCCGGTCTGGGCCATGAAGCCGTCGATCACCCGGTGGAAGGCCACCTCGTCATAGGCCTTGTCGCGGGCAAGCTGCTTCATCCGCTCGGCATGTTTCGGCGCCACGTCGGCCAGAAGCTCGATCACCACCTCGCCGTCCTTCAGGGTGAGGATGATGGTGTTCTCGGGGTCCTTGATGTCGGGCATCGGGGTCTCCTTGGATTCGGTCGGCGCAGACCGTAGGGTCGGGTCCTGCCGATGGGAAGCGAAAACCGGCGGAAGATGTTGACGGACCCGTGAGCGAAGGGTCAAAAGCAGGCAAGCCCTCACCGAAAGGATACGACCGATGCCGTGGAAAACTCTGGACGATGTCAGCGTCGCCGGAAAGACCGTGCTGACGCGCGTCGACATCAACGTGCCGATGGAAGGGGGCCAGATCACCGACATGACGCGGATCGACAAGATCCGGCCCACGGTCGAGGACATCATCGCCGGGGGTGGCAAGGTGGTGCTCCTGGCGCATTTCGACCGGCCGAAGGGCAAGGTGGTGCCGGAGATGAGCCTTGGCCATGTGGCGGAGGCGCTGGCGGCGTCGCTGGGGCGCAAGGTGGTGTTCGGGGCCGACTGTATCGGCCCGGTCGCGGCGGCGGCGATCCAGAAAGCGGCCCCGGGCGAGGTGGTGCTGCTGGAGAACACGCGCTTTCATCCGGGCGAGGAGAAGAACGATCCCGACCTGGCCGCCGAGATGGCCAAGCTGGGCCAGGTCTATGTGAACGACGCCTTTTCGGCGGCGCACCGGGCGCATGCCTCGACCGAGGGGCTGGCGCATCTGCTGCCCTCGGCGGCGGGGCGGCTGATGGCGGCGGAGCTGAAGGCGCTGGAGGCGGCACTGGGATCGCCGCAGCGCCCGGTGGTGGCGGTCGTCGGCGGGGCCAAGGTCTCGACCAAGATCGAGCTTCTGTCCAACCTGGTGACCAAGGTCGACCATCTGGTGATCGGCGGCGGGATGGCGAACACCTTCCTCGTGGCCGAGGGGATCGAGGTCGGCACCTCGCTGGCCGAGCGCGACATGGCCGAGACCGCGCGCGAGATCCGGCACCGGGCGCAAGCCGCGGGCTGCCAGATCCACCTGCCGGTGGATGTGGTGGTGGCGCGCGCGTTCAAGGCCGGGGCGGACAGCGCGGTGGTCGGGGTGCGCGACTGCCCGCCGGATGCGATGATCCTGGATGCAGGGCCGCAGACGGTGGCGGCGCTGGAGGCGGTCTTCGCATCAGCCAGGACGCTGATCTGGAACGGTCCGCTGGGTGCCTTCGAGATCGCGCCCTTCGATGCCGCGACCTTTGCCGCAGCGCGGGCGGCGGCGCGGCTGACCAGGGCGGGGGGCCTGATTTCCGTGGCCGGCGGCGGCGACACGGTCGCGGCGCTGAACGCGGCGGGGGCGGCGGGGGATTTCACCTTCATCTCG
>Ga0209103_1000268_pt1 | contig 16068 bp, 14 predicted proteins | sample 4C3metaG_FD_184152 | JGI IMG/M metagenome (GOLD analysis project Ga0209103, IMG submission 184152) | Freshwater bacterial and archeal communities from Indian Creek, Illinois, USA - 4C3 metaG (SPAdes) (version 2) | ecosystem: Environmental > Aquatic > Freshwater > Unclassified | place: USA...
GCTCGACACCGCCTCCACCCTGAACGCCATGCACACGGATTTGCTGGTGATCCGCCACGCGCAATCCGGCGCGCCCGCGCTGCTGGCGCAGAAGGTGGATGCGGCGGTGATCAATGCCGGCGACGGCACGCATGAACACCCCACCCAGGCGCTGCTGGATGCGCTGACCATTCGCCGCCGCAAGGGCCGGCTGGAAGGCCTCATCATCGCCATTTGCGGCGATGTGCTGCATTCGCGCGTGGCCCGCAGCAACATCCACCTGCTCTCCGCCATGGGCGCCACCCTGCGCGTGGTCGGCCCGCCCACGCTGATCCCCAGCGAATGCGCGCGGCTGGGCGTGAGCGTGCATCACGACATGCGCTCCGGCCTGGAGGGCGCCGATGTGGTGATGATGCTGCGCCTGCAACGCGAACGCATGAATGCCGGCCTCGTCCCCTCCCCGCGCGAATTCTTCCGCTTCTACGGGCTGGATGCCGTCAAGCTCGGCTACACCAAGCCCGATTCCATCGTGATGCATCCGGGCCCGATGAATCGCGGCATCGAGATTGACAGCGCCGTGGCCGACGATCCCGAGCGCAGCGTCATCGGCGAGCAGGTGGAGATGGGCGTCGCCGTGCGGATGGCCGTGCTGGACGTCCTCTCGCGTGATTTGAGGCGCAACGCATGATCCGCCCGGCGCAGGCGGATGAGGCGCCGGCCCTGCGCGCATTGGTCCGTGCCGCCTACGCGCATTACGTCCCGCGCATCGGCATGGAGCCGCTGCCCATGGTGGATGACTACGCCGCGCGCATCGCCGCGCAGCAAGCCTGGGTGCTGGAGCGCGAGGGCCGCCTGGATGGCGTGCTGATCCTGGAAGACACGCCGGATGGCCTGCTGCTGGACAACATCGCCGTGGCCGAAGCCGCGCGCGGCGAAGGTCATGGCCGGGCCATGATCGCCTTCGCCGAGGCCGAGGCCCTGCGGCGCGGCCACCGCCGCCTCTGGCTCTACACGAATGAGAAGATGACGGAAAACATCGCCCTCTACACCCGGCTGGGCTTTGCCGAGACCCGCCGCGAGGAGAAATCCGGGCGGCGCAGGGTCATCATGGAGAAGCACCTGTGACCCGCCCGCTGCTCATCACCAATGCCCGCCTGCTGGACCCCGCCAGCGGCCTGGATGCGCCCGGCGCGATCCTCATCCAGAATGGCCGCATCGCCAGCCTGACCGGCGCGCCGGCCGAGGGCGCCGAGAGCTTCGACGCCCAAGGCGCCTGCCTCGCCCCCGGCCTGGTGGATATGCGCGCCAGCATCGGCGAGCCCGGCGCCGAGCATCGCGAAACCATCGCCAGCGCCGCCCAGGCCGCGGCGGCGGGCGGCATCACCACCCTGGCCCTGATGCCCGACACCGACCCTGCTTTGGATGACCCGGCGCTGGTTGAATTCGTCATTCGCCGGGGCGAGACGACGGGCAGCCTGACGCTCTGCCCCTTCGGCGCCGCGACGAAGCATTGCGCCGGCAAGGAGCTTGCCGAATACGGCCTGCTGCGTGAGGCCGGCGCGGTGGGCTTCTCGGATGGCAGCAAGGCCATCGCCTCCTCTCGCATGATGCGCCTGGCGCTTTCCTATGCGGCTGCCTTTGGCGCCATGGTGGTGCAGCATCCGGAAGACCCCTCGCTCGCCGGCACTGGCTCCGCCACCGAGGGCGAATTGGCCACGCGGCTTGGCCTGCCCGGCATGCCCGCCGCCGCCGAGGCCATCCTCGTGGCGCGCGACATCGCGCTCGCGCGGCTGACCTCCGGCCATGTCCATTTCGGCCATGTCAGCACCGGCGCGGCGCTCGACCTCATCCGCGCCGCCAAGGCCGAGGGGTCCAGGGGGGGATTTACCGTCACCTGCGACACGGCGCCGCCCTATTTCGACCTGAACGAAACGGCGATCGGCGATTTTCGATCCTACGCCAAGCTCAGCCCGCCGCTGCGGCGCGAGGCGGACCGGCTGGCAGTCGTCGCCGCCCTGGCGGATGGCACGATTGATGCCATCGCCTCCGACCACCAGCCGCGCGATGCCGATGACAAGCGCCTGCCCTTCGCCCAGGCCGAGGCCGGCGGCGTGGGCCTGGCCACGCTGCTCGGCGTCACGCTGGCGCGGGTTCATGGCGGGCAATTGCCCTTGTTGACGGCGCTGGGGTTGATGACGCATCGGCCCGCCGCGCTGCTGGGGCTGGATTGTGGGCGGCTGGCGGTAGGCGCGCCGGCGGATCTTTGCCTGTTCTGGCCGGATCGCGCCTGGCAGGTGAAGGCGGGCCAGCTTCCCGGCAAGGCGCAGAACTCCCCCTTTGACGGCCGGGCGCTCGAAGGCCGCGTCATGGCCACCTTCAAGGCGGGAAGGAGGGTCTTTGGATGATGGATGAAATCCTGCTGGCGGGCCTGGCCACACTGATGGCCGGGCTGCTGGGCTCCATCCCCTTCGGCCTGCTGCTGACGCGCGTGGCGGGGCTGGGCGATATCCGCGAGATCGGCTCGGGCAATATCGGCGCGACCAATGTGCTGCGGACCGGCAGGAAATGGCTGGCGGCGGCGACGCTGCTGCTGGATTTCGGCAAGGGCGTGCTGGCGGTCGTGCTGGTCACCTGGCTGCTGGGGCCGGGCAATGCGCCGCTGGCGGCACTGGCGGCGCTGGCAGCCGTGTTTGGCCATTGCCATCCGCCCTGGCTGGGCGGCAAGGGCGGCAAGGGGGTGGCCACGGCGCTGGGCGTCTTCCTGGGCCTGGGCTGGGGCGTCTTCGTGGCCGCCGCCGCCGCCTGGATCGTGGGTGCGGCGGCTTCGCGCATCTCCTCGGTGGGGGCGCTGGCGGCCATGGCGACCGGCGCGGTGGCGGGATTCATGCTGCTGCGGATGGATGCCGCGGTGGCCGTCGCCATCGTGGCGGTCTATGTCGCCATCCGGCATGAGGAAAACATCAAGCGCCTGCTGGCCGGCACCGAGCCGCGCATCGGCGCCGCCAAGTCAGGCACTGGGAAATAATGTCCCTCGCGCGGCTGCGCCTCGCCCGGACCGAGGGTGTGGGGCCGGCGCTGCATCGCCGCCTGATCTCCCGGCATGGCAGCGCGGAGGCGGCGCTGGCCGGCCTCGGCCCCCGCGCCTTCCCGCGTGACGCCGCCGAGCGTGAGATGGAGGCGCTCGCCGCCATGGATGCGCGGCTGGTCTTCCTGGATGACGCCGAATACCCGCCTTTGCTCGCCCTCATCGAGGATGCGCCTCTGGTGCTGGCTGCTCATGGCAGCCTCGCGGCCTTGCGGCAACGCGGGGTGGGGCTGGTCGGCGCCCGCAATGCCAGCGCCACCGCCCGCCGCTTCGCCGAGGACCTGGCCGACGCGCTGGCGGTGCGCGACATCTGCGTGATCTCAGGCCTGGCGCGCGGCATTGACGCCGCCGCCCATGCCGGCGCGCTGCGCTCGGGCAGCACCATCGCCGCCATCGCGGGCGGGCTGGACCGGCCCTACCCGCGCGAGAATGCCGCCCTCCAGGCGCGGATCGTGGCCGAGGGCGGGCTGGTGCTGAGCGAGGCGCCACTCGGCACCGCGCCGCTCGCCCGGCATTTCCCACGCCGCAACCGCATCGTCGCCGGACTTTCGCTGGGCGTGGTGGTGATCGAGGCCGCGCTGCAATCGGGCACGCTGATCACCGCGCGCCTCGCGGCCGAGGCGGGGCGGGAGCTTTTCGCTGTCCCCGGCAGCCCGATTGACCCGCGCGCGCGTGGCTCGAACGACCTGATCCGGCGCGGCGCGCGGCTGACCGAAACAGCCGAGGATGTGCTGCAATTCCTGCCCCAGGCGCCGGCGGCGCTGCCCATCCTGCGCCTCGCGGAACTCCCCGAAATACCGGCGGACGCCATGGAAGACGCAGCTCCCGCCTCCGGCATCACTGCACAAGTCTTTGAAATGATAGGTGCAACGCCGATAGCGGTTGACGAGTTGGGTCGGCGCTGCCAGCTATCTCCGTCAGAGCTCTCGGCCATATTGCTCGAACTGGAATTGGCCCAGCGTATCGAAACCCTGCCCGGCAACCGGGTGGCACTGGCCTGATTGCAGGCCGCGAAGGACCAGAAGTGACGGATATCGTCGTCGTCGAAAGCCCCGCCAAGGCAAAGACCATCGAGAAATATCTCGGCGGGGATTTCCGTGTGCTCGCCTCCTTCGGCCATGTGCGGGACCTGCCGCCCAAGGATGGCTCGGTCCGCCCCGAGGAAGATTTCGCCATGGATTGGGAGGCGGATGAGCGCGGCCAGAAGCAGATGCGCGCCATCAGCAGCGCCTTGCGCGGCGCCAAGCGCCTCTATCTGGCAACTGACCCCGATCGCGAGGGCGAAGCAATTTCCTGGCATGTGAAGGACATGCTGGAGAAGGCGGGCGCGCTGAAGGGCGTGAATGTCCAGCGCATCACCTTCAACGAGATCACCAAGCGGGCCGTGCAATACGCCATGGCGCATCCGCGCCAGCTGGATATGCCGCTGATCGAGGCCTATCTCGCGCGCCGCGCGCTTGATTATCTGGTGGGCTTCACCCTCTCCCCCGTGCTCTGGCGCAAGCTGCCCGGCAGCAAATCGGCCGGGCGCGTGCAGTCGGTGGCGCTGCGGCTGATCTGCGAGCGCGAATCCGAGATCGAGGCCTTCATCGCCCGGGAATACTGGACGGTGATGGGACGCTTCCAAACGCCCGCCGCCATCCCGTTCACCGCCCGGCTGACACATCACCAGGGCAAGAAGCTCGACCAGTTCGATCTTTCCAACGAGGCCCTGGCCATGGCGGCGAAGGCGGCCGTGGAAGCGGCCAGCTTCACCGTGGGCTCGGTCGAGAAGAAGCGCGTCAAGCGCAACCCGCCCGCGCCCTTCCAGACCAGCACGCTGCAGCAGGAAGCCAGCCGCAAGCTGGGCTTCGGCGCCCAGGCCACGATGCGCACGGCGCAAGGTCTGTATGAGGGCGTGGCGATCGGCGGCGAGACGGTCGGCCTCATCACCTATATGCGGACCGATGGCGTGCAGATGGCGCGCGAGGCCATCCAGGAGTTGCGCGGCCACATCAAGCAGGCCTTTGGCGAGGATTACCTGCCCGTCGCGCCGCGCGAATATTCCAGCCGCGCCAAGAACGCCCAGGAAGCCCACGAAGCCATCCGCCCGACCGATGTGAGCCGCACGCCCGAAAGCGTGGGGCGCTACCTCAGCGAGCAGCAGCGCAAGCTCTATGAGCTGATCTGGAAGCGCGCCGTCGCCAGCCAGATGCAATCCGCCGAGCTGGACCAGACGGCGGTGGAATTGGTGGAGCCCAGCGGCAAGACGAAGCTGCGCGCCACCGGCAGCGTCATCGCCTTTGACGGCTTCCTCAAGCTCTACCGCGAGGACACCGACGACGCAGCAGATGACGCCGATGAAGACAGCCGCATCCTGCCGCCGATGCGCGAAAAGGACCCGTTGAAGCGGCAATCGGTCGAGGCGACGCAGCATTTCACCCAGCCGCCGCCGCGTTATTCCGAGGCCTCACTGGTCAAGAAGATGGAGGAGCTGGGCATTGGCCGCCCCTCCACCTATGCCAGCATTCTCCAGGTGTTGCAGGACCGCGAATATGTGAAGCTGGACAAGCGCCGCTTCACGCCCGAGGACCGTGGCCGCCTGGTCAGCGCCTTCCTCGTCGCCTTCTTCGAACGCTATGTGGATACCGGCTTCACCGCCGGGCTTGAGGAACAGCTGGATGACATTTCCGGCGGCCGTGCCGAATGGCGGGCGGTGATGCACGCCTTCTGGAATGATTTCCGCCTGGCGGTGGATGCCACCAAGGACCTGAAGATCAGCGACGTCATTGACCGGCTGGATTCCGAGCTCGGCGCGCATTTCTTCCCCAAGCCCGCCGATGGCGGCGATCCGCGCGCCTGCCCCTCCTGCTCGACCGGGCGGATCGGGCTGCGGCTCGGGCGCACCGGCGCCTTTATCGGCTGCTCCAACTACCCGGAATGTCGCTACACTCGCCCGCTGGCCGTCCCTGGCGCCGAGGGCGAGGCTGGCGGCGCGCTGGCCGATGGGCTGCGCGTGCTGGGCACGGACCCGGCCAGCGGCCTGGAGGTCACGCTGCGGCGCGGCCCCTACGGCATCTACGCGCAGCTCGGCGAGGGCGGCACGGATGCCAAGGGCAAGCCGACCAAGCCCAAGCGCGCCAGTCTCTCGCGCGGGATGGACCCCGAGGTGATGACCCTGGAATCGGCGCTGGCGCTGCTTTCCATGCCGCGCATCGTCGGCCTGCATCCGGAGACGAGCGAGGAGATTTCCTCCAATCTCGGCCGTTTCGGGCCTTATTTGAAGATGGGCGCGCTCAGCAAGTCGCTGGACCGCGATGATGATCCGCTGACCATCGGCCTCAACCGCGCCGTGGATCTCATGGCCAGCGCCAAGCCGCGCGGGATCACCCTGGGCGACCATCCGCAGGGCGGCATCGTGGAGGTGCGGCGGGGGCGCTTCGGCCCCTACCTCATGCATGGCACGCGCGTGGCGAACCTGCCGCGCGGGACGGAGATGGAGGCGGTGACGCTGGAGGAGGGGATCGCGATCCTTGCCGAGAAGGGCAAGGAATTGCCGCCGCTCAAGGGCAAGGGTGGCAAGAAGGCCCCCGCCAAGAAGGCCGCGCCGAAAAAGGCCGAGGCGGTGGCAGCGCCGGCCAAGAAGGCCCCGGTGAAGGCCGCCGCGGCGAAGAAGCCGGCCGCCAGGAAGGCTCCGGTGAAAAAGCCACCCGCCAAGAAGAAGGCGGTTGGCTGAGATGCCGCGCAGCGGGCCGCCGGCCAAAGGGCACAAGGCACGCAAATCCAACGCCAAGCGGCGCGCGGACGAGGCTGCGCCCGCGTTGGTCCCGCAGAAGACCGGGCCGCAAAAAACCGGCCGCCCCAAGGTCAAGACCGCGCCCAAGGGTGCGCCGCTGCCAAGCAAGGCCGATCTCAAGCTGTTCCTGATCAGCATGGGTGGCCGCGTCGGCAAGAGCGAGATCGCCCGCCATTTCGGCCTGCACACCGAGCAGCGGCCCGCCTTGCGGCAATTGCTCTCGGAAATGAAGTTCGAGGGCAGCGCCAAACCCGTCGGCAAGCGGACCTTCGCGGGTGAAGCGGCCGGCGCGCCCGTGCCGGCCCCGCCCAAGCCGGTCCCTGGCGCGCGGTTCAAGCCGGCGGCGCCCAGCCGCGCCTTGGCCAAGACCGATCGCGGCCGCCTGCCCCGCCAGGTTGAGACGGAAGCCGAGACGCCCACGCGCCCCACCCGCCTGCCCGAGACGACCATCGTGGAGATCTTCGGCACCGATCCGGATGGCGACCCCATCGGCCGCCCCGTCGGCTGGGAGGGCGAGGGCCGGCCCGTCATCTACATGCACCCCGAACGGCGCGGCCAGACCGCGCTGGCCGCCGGCGAGCGCGTGCTGGCCAGGCTGCGCCACATCACCGGCGAAAAATATGAGGGCCGCACCCTCAAGCGCCTGGGCGCGGTGGAAGACCGCCGCCGCATCCTGGGCGTCTTCCAGGATGGCCGCATCATCCCGACCGACCGCCGCCAGAAGGCCGAATGGACCGTCGCCCCCGGCGATACCGGCGGCGCCCATGGCGGCGAGATCGTGCTGGCGGAATCCCTCCCCTCCACCGGCTTCGGCCTGCGTCCCGCGCGCATCGTGGAGCGCCTGGGCCGGCTGGGCGAGCCGCGCTCCGTCTCGCTCATCTGCATCCATGCCCATGGCATCCCGGAATTATTCACCGCCGAGGCCGAGGAAGAAGCCGAGCAGGCCAAGGCCACGCCACTGGCCAAGCGCACCGACCTGCGCGCCACGACGCTCATCACCATTGATGGCGAGGATGCGCGCGATTTCGACGATGCCGTGCATGCCGAACCGGATGGTGATGGCTGGAAGATCATCGTCGCCATCGCCGATGTCGCGCATTATGTGACGCCCCATTCGGCGCTGGACCGCGAGGCCTGGGCGCGCGGCAACTCGGTCTATTTCCCGGACCGCGTCGTGCCCATGCTGCCCGAGGCGCTGTCCAATGGCTGGTGCAGCCTGAAGCCGCGCGAGGAACGCGGCTGCCTTTTCGTCGAGATGCATTTCGACGCTTCCGGCACCAAGACGCACCACAAATTCGGCCGCGGCCTGATGCGAAGCTTCGCCCGCACCACCTATGAGCAGATCCAGGCCCTGCATGATGCCGGCGAGGAACTGGAAGGCCTGCCGGAAGGCCATGTCTCCCGCCTCTATGCCGCCTTCCGCGCCCTGCTGGCGGCGCGCGAGAGGCGCGGCACGCTGGACCTCGACCTGCCGGAGCGCCGCGTCATGCTGGATGCCGAGGGTAATGTCACCGCCGTCCTCCCCCGCCCGCGCCTGGACAGCCACCGCCTCATCGAGGAGTTCATGGTGGCCGCCAATGTCTGCGCGGCGGAGGAGTTGGAGCGGCTCGGCCAGCCCTGCATGTACCGCATCCACGCGCCGCCCTCGGAGGAGAAATATAACTCCCTGAAGGAGTTCCTCGGCACGCTGGGGCTTTCGCTGAACCCAGTCGGCCAGCTCCAGCCGCGCGATTTCCAGATGCTGCTGGACAAGGTGAAGGACACGCCCGAGGCGCGGATGGTCAATGAGACGGTGCTCCGCAGCCAGTCCCAGGCGGCCTATGAGCCGGACAATATCGGCCATTTCGGCCTGGCCCTGCCGCGCTACGCGCATTTCACCTCGCCCATCCGCCGCTATGCCGATTTGCTGGTGCATCGCGCGCTGATCCGCGGGTTGAAGCTCGGCAAGGATGGCCTCTCCGAGCCGGAGACCGCCCGCTTCCCCGAAACCGGCGAGCACATCACCGCCACCGAACGCCGCGCCGCGGCGGCCGAGCGTGAGGCGGTGGATCGCTACCTCGCCGCCTATCTGGCGGACCGGGTGGGGGCCACTTTCGCGGCGCGAGTCTCGGGCATCCATGCCTTTGGCGTCTTTGTCACCCTGGCCGAGACGGGGGCTTCCGGCTTCGTGCCGATGAAGGCGCTGCCGCAGGATCACTGGATCGTCTCGGAGGATAAGCGCAGCGTGGTGGGCCGCCATTCCCGCCAGGTGATCCGCCTGGCCGATGAGGTGGAAGCCCGCCTGCGCGATGCCAATGCCCAGACCGGCAGCCTGGTCTTCGAGCTGCTGATGGGCGGCGCGCCGGCCCGCATGCGCGGCACGCGCAAACGAAAGGGTTGACGCCCGGCGCGGGGGCGGTAGAACCCACCCTCAATCCCGGGACCGGTGCTTGGCCCGGCCGCCCCCTGAAAAGCCCACGTAGAACAGAGCGAAGATAAGACCATGGCCAAGGCCAATACGATCCTCATCAAGCTGATCAGCAGCGCCGATACCGGGCACTTCTACGTGACGAAGAAGAACACCCGCACGGCCACCGGCAAGCTTGAGCTCAAGAAGTATGATCCGCGCGTGCGCAAGCACGTCGTGTATCGCGAAGGCAAGATCAAGTAAGGCCAGGCACGGGCTTCGGCCCGCCTGTCGCCCATGAAAAAAGGCGGCTGCCCCCGGGGCAGCCGCCTTTCTTGTCGTTGACGACGCCAAGCCTCAGCTGGCCGATTTATCCAACTCGGGGTCGGCCAGGTAGGCGCGGTTCCGGCCATCGCGCTTTGCCCGGTAGAGGGCTTCATCCGCCGAGCCAATCAGTTGGTCCGCCGGCACGCCAGGGCCACCCACGGCGACTCCGATGCTGATGGTGATGGGCAGCACCAATTCCCCCACCCGCACCGGTTCGGCCGCCACGGCCTCTCGCAGGCGGTCGGCCACGATCAGCGCATAGGCACTTGGCGCGCCGGTCAGCACGGCCAGGAATTCCTCACCGCCATAGCGCGCCACGACATCGGCCGCGCGAAGCTGGACGCGCAGCCGCTCGGCCACGTCGCGCAGGGCGGCATCCCCGACATTGTGGCCATGCGTGTCATTGATGGATTTGAACTTGTCGATATCCACCAGCAGCACGGCCGCTTCCTCGGTCCGCAGCAGGCCATCCAGGTGCCGGCGCACATAGCGGCGGTTGCGCAGGCCGGTCAGTTGATCCGTGACGGCCATTTCGAGCGAACGGTCCAGTTCGGCGCGCAGCCTTTCCTGGTAGCGCTTGCGGCGGATCTGGTTGCGGGCGCGAGCGCGCAGCTCATTGGGGTCGAGCGGGCGGAAGGCATGGTCATTGGCGCCAAGGTCGAAGCCGCGCAGTACCTGGGTCTTTTGCGCGGTATCGGCCAGCAGCAGCAACGGCAGGTCCCGCGTGTTGTTCTGCGCCCGCATGCGCGAGGCGAGTCGCAGCACCTCGGTCGCATCCGGCGGCAAAGCCAGGAGCGCCAGGTCGAACTCGCCCTTGGCCAACTGCCTCTGCGCCTCCTCGATGCTGGTGACGCAGGTGACCTTGATGGCATCCGCCTCCAGCGCCTGGCGGACCACGGCCATTTCCTCGGGGATCTCGGCCATGATCAGGGCGCGGGCGCCCACGACCGAGACCATCGGCTCGGCCGCGCTCTCCAGGCCGAGGTCCCGCGCCGTCTCAGCGCGCAGGCGCCAGGCGTCCTGGACTTGCTTCACCCGGAGCAGGGCACGCAACCGGGCAAAGAGTGTGGCGTCGTCAACAGGCTTGGAGAGGAAGTCGTCGGCGCCCACCTCCAGGCCGCGGACTCGCTCCGCGCTGTCGGTCAGGGCGGTGACCATGACGACGGGGATATGCCGGGTGCTTGCATCCGCCTTGAGCGCTGTGCACACTTGGTAGCCATCCATCCCCGGCATCATGACATCCAGGAGAATGACATCTGGCAGTTGTGTGAAAGCTATCGCCAAAGCCTCCTGGCCGCTGGAGGCAAGCAAGACTTCGTAATACTCGGCCTGGAGCTTGGCTTCGAGGAGACGCAGATTGGCCGCGATGTCATCCACCGCAAGGACGCGGGCAGTCATCGGTTGGAGCTTCCCCTCAGGTCGGGCACGCCATGTAACAGGAGCGCAATGTGTCTGAAATGACTCTCAACCGGCCTGAAGCGGCCGCCAATAAGAGCTTGTTCTTCCGCAGGTGGCTGCGAAACCCCCTGCAGATGGGTTCCATCATCCCCTCCTCGCCCGCGCTGTGCCGCCGGATCGCGGCGGCGGTGGAGCGGGGCCCGGATGAATATGTGCTGGAACTGGGCGCCGGGACGGGCGTGATCTCCGCCGCGCTGCTGGCGGCGGGTGTGCCGGCGAGCAAGCTGATCGTCGTCGAGATCGTGCCCGAGATGGCCGAGTTCCTGCGCCGCAGCCTGCCCGGCGTGAATGTGATCTGCGGCGATGCCTTCGACCTGGCCAACACCCTGCCCGCGCATCTGCATGGCAAGATCGGCACCGCCATCTGCGGCATCCCGCTGGTACTGCTGCCGCTGGAGCGGCAGGAGGCCTTCCGCGATGCGGTGGAGAGCGTGGCGCCGGGGCGCGGCTTCCTGCTCTACACCTACTGCGCCACCTCGCCCCTGCCTTACCGCAAGCTCGGCATGGCGGCGCGCCGCATGGCCTTCACCCTGGCGAATTTCCCCCCGGCGAGCGTCTGGCGTTACCGCCCCGCATCCGTCGAGTAGTCCGCAGCTTTGCATCGCGCCTGACATTGCCCAAAAATTAGCATGGCCTGATCGCGGCGGGGAGGGGTCTCTCCATCGCCGCGATCAATCGGCGCGATAGGCGCAGGTCAACCGCTGGTGAGTGTGTGCTCGGTTCCGTCGGGGCCGCGCAACTGGGCGATCAGGCGGGGATGCGGCCCGCGCTTGATCTTCATCGCCATCGCCAACCCGCGTTCCTCCAGGGCGCCGCGCAGGGCATCCGCGTCAGGATGCTCCGCCTCCAGCGCAATCAGGCGGAAATGGCTGTCTTCCAGGTTGCGCCAGGCGCGCTCGCCCTTCCACTCGATCAGCGCCGGGATGAGGTTGTCCATGTCCTGCCGCTGCGGGGGCACAGCGAAGCGCCAGGCGAGGTCGCCGCGCTTCATGTCCCGCACGGTGCCGCCGCGTGGGCCAAGCCGCGCCATCACCGCCTCCATCGAAGGCGTCCGCGCGACCCAGGTCAGCAGGCGCGGTTCCGCCTCCAGCATGGTGCGCGTCGCGGGGTCATCGAGGTCGAAAAGGCGCGGATGGGCGGGTTCCGGTTGGCTGGGATCGGGGGCAATGATCTCCAGGTAGCAATCGGGACCGAGGCTCAGCAGCAGGTTGTGCGTCCCCGCCCCGTCATGCCGGCCGCCTGGCTGCGGCGTCACGCCCAGCAGCCGCGTGATGAAGGCGGCGCCCTCCTCCAGCGTGCGGGCGCCAAGGACGATGTGGTCGATTTCGGCCATGGGTCAGTTGGCCTCGAAGCGGGTGGCACCGGACATTGTCTTGCATCCTTCATGAATCATGGGCCGCGCCGGAAAGCGGGCGGCCGGAACATCATGCCAGCTTCGAGGATGCGGGACATGCGCGAGATCAATGCCGCGGGTTGAAGGCGTGGCCAGGCGACCAGCATCACGGCGGGCGATTTGCGGATAAGCTGCGCCAAGGATCAGGCGGAGCAGCGACATGGAAAGATTTTTCGGCCTCACGGAACATGGCACGACGGCGCGGCGCGAGATGGCGGCGGGCGCGGCCACCTTCCTGACCATGGCCTATATCCTGATCGTGAATCCGCAGATCCTGGCGGCGGCCGGCATGGATCCGGCTGCGGCCTTCGTCGCCACCTGCCTGGCCGCGGCCATCGGCTCGGCACTGATGGGCTTGCTCGCGAATTATCCGATCGCGCTGGCGCCGGGCATGGGGATCAACGCCTATTTCGCCTTCGTGGTCGTGGGCGCCATGGGGGTGGCCTGGCAGGTCGCACTGGGGGCCGTGTTCATCTCGGGCGTGCTGTTCCTGTTGCTCAGCCTGTTCAAGATCCGCGACTGGCTGATCGGCGGCATCCCCGTTTCGCTCAAGCTCGGCATCGCGGCGGGGATCGGAATGTTCCTGGCGCTGATCGGGCTGAGAAATCTCGGCCTCGTCGTGGCAAATCCGGAAACGCTGGTGGCGATGGGCCGGCTGGGCTCGACTCCTGTGCTGCTGGGCTGCGGCGGCCTGCTGCTGATCGCGGCGCTGGCGGCGCGCCGAGTGCCGGGAGCGGTCGTCATCGGCATCCTGGCCACGGCGGCGGCGGGCATCCCGCTGGGGTTGACCACCTTCCATGGCGTCTTCGCAGCCCCCCCTCCATCGCGCCCATCTTCTTGCAGATGGACATCGCCGGCGCGCTGTCGCTTGGCCTGGTCAGCATCGTCTTCGTCTTCTTCCTGGTGGATTTGCTGGACAATACCGGCACGCTCATCGCCACCACCCGGCGCGCCGGGCTGATGCGCCCCGATGGCACCGTGCCAAGGCTGGGCCGGGCGCTGCTGGCGGATTCGGGTGCCGTCATGGCCGGGGCCGCGCTCGGCACCTCGCCCACGGTCAGCTATATCGAGAGTGCCGCCGGCATCCAGCAGGGTGGCCGCACGGGGTTGACGGCGCTGACCGTCGCGGGGTTCTTTGTCCTTGCGCTGTTCCTCGCTCCGCTGGCGGCTTCCATCCCCGCCTTCGCCACGGCGCCGGCCTTGATCTTCGTGGCCTGCCTGATGGCCCAGGCGCTGAAAGACATGGATTGGGGGGATGAGACCGAGTACCTCCCTGCCATGCTCACCGTGCTGGCGATGCCCTTCACCTTCTCCATCGCGACCGGCATCGGGCTTGGATTCCTGGCCTATGCGGGGATCAAGACGCTGGCCGGGCGGGCGGCGGAGGTGCATGGCGCGGTCTGGCTGCTGGCGGCACTGTGCGCCGTGAAATTCGCGGTCGGCTGATGAAGAATCCGGCCGCCCTGGCGCCTTTGCGCCATCCGGCCTTCCGGATGCTCTGGCTGGCGAATCTCGTCTCCAATATCGGGCTGTTCGTGCAGAACACCGCCGCGGGCTGGCTGATGACCAGCCTCGATCCCTCGCCCATAATGGTGAGCCTGGTGCAGGCCGCCTCCATGCTGCCGGTGTTTCTCCTGGCGCTGCCCGCGGGCGCGCTGGCGGATATCATGGATCGCCGCGTCTTCCTGATCGCGGCGCAGCTCTGGATGGCCAGCATGGCCGGGCTGCTTTGCCTGCTGAGCGGCTTTGACATGCTGGGCGCCTGGGGGCTGGTGGCGCTGACCTTCGCGCTGGGGGCGGGCCTGGCCATGACCTTCCCGGCCTGGGCCGCCACCACGCCGGAACTGGTGCCGCGGTCCGATCTGGTCGGCGCCATCGCGCTGAACGGCATCGGTTTCAACATCACCCGCGCCATTGGCCCGGCGATTGGCGGGCTCACCATCGCCTGGTTCGGCATGGGTGCGGCCTTCGCGCTGAATGCCGCCTGCCTGATGGTGATGGTGGTGGCGCTGTTCGCCTGGAAGCGGCCGGCCACCTCATCGCGCATGCCGCGCGAGCATTTTTTCTCCGCCGTGCGGGCCGGCACGCGCTTCGTGGCCGCCACGCCGGCCATGCATGCGGCGATCATGCGGGCCGTGGTGTTCTTCCTGTTCGGCTCGGCCGTCTGGGGGCTGCTGCCGCTGTTGGTGCGCGATACGCTGGGGCTGGGGCCGCAAGCCTTCGGGCTGCTGCTGGGCTGCATGGGGGTGGGGGCTGTCGCGGCGGGTTTCGTGCTGCCGGCGATGCGCGGGCGGCTGGACCGCTCGGGCATGGTGCTTTGGGCCTCGTTGATCGGGGCGCTGGCCATGGCGATCCTGGCCTTGCTGCATCATTGGAGTGCTGCGGCGCTGGGCATGCTGCTTTATGGCGTTTCCTGGATTTCGGCGGCTTCCACCTTGCAGGCCTCGGCGCAGATGGCGGCGCCGGCCTGGGTGCGGGCGCGGGCCATCGGCATCTACCAGATGTGCTTCTTTGGCGCGCTGGCGGCGGGCTCGGCGCTGGCGGGCTGGATCGCCAGCCAGGTGGGCGTCACCTGGGCCATGTTCCTCTTTGCCATGGGCGCGGCCATCGGCGCGGTGCTGGTGCGGCATTGGCGCCTGGAGGGCGAGGCGCCGAGCGCAGCGCCCAGCGTGCAACTCGCCCGCCCCGCCCCGGCCGCCGCCGAATTGCGCGAATTGCTGCATGAGGGCGCGAACCGCGTGCTGGAGGTGGTGCGCTATCACGTCGCCCCCGCCGACCGCGCCGCCTTTCTGGCCGTGATGGCCGAATGCCGCCGCGTCCGGCTGCGGGGGGGCGCGGCCACCTGGCGGCTGTATGAGGATATCGCCAATCCCGACCGCTGGGTGGAGCTTTGGGCCATCGAAAGCTGGGCCGAGCATCTGCGCGAGGCGGGCCGCCTCTCCGATGAGGACCGCGTGACACTCGCCCGCGCCGCCGCCTTCAACACCGACGCCACGGGGCCGGAGGCGGTGCGCTACGTCAATGTCAGGGTGTGACGCCGGCGCATGTATCGGCTGAAACCCGGGCCGCGCGTCCCCATATCCGGGGCGAACAGATTGGAGACCGGACCAGATGGCCAAACTCGCCCATACCCGCAACACGCTCGGCGAAAACGCCCGGCTGGTCAGCATCGGCCTGCTGAATTCCGCGCTGGCCGACCTGATGGACCTGACCAATGGCGTCCGCATGGCGCATTGGACCGTGCGCGGCGCGCATTTCGCCGCCCTGCACGCCAAATTCGAGGAATTCTACGGCCAGCTTGGCGCAACCGTGGATGACATGGCCGAGCGCATCGTCCAACTCGGCGGCACGCCAAGCGGCACGACGCAGGCGGTGGGGAGGACGACGCGCCTGGCCCCCTACCCGGCCGATCTGCGCGACGGCATGGCCCATGTCGCCGCCCTGGCCGAGCGCTACGCCGCGCTGGCCGACACGACCCGCAACGCGATAGACATCGCATCCGAAGCGGGCGACGCCAACACGGCGGACTTGCTGACCGGCACTTCCCGCATGCTCGACAAGGCGCTCTGGATGCTGGAAGCCCATCTGGGCTGACGAGCCGGGTTCCGAGGGGCAAGCCCCTCGGCGGGGTCCAGGGGCAGCGCCCCTGGGTTACTTTTTCTTGC
>Ga0209103_1000270_pt1 | contig 16021 bp, 19 predicted proteins | sample 4C3metaG_FD_184152 | JGI IMG/M metagenome (GOLD analysis project Ga0209103, IMG submission 184152) | Freshwater bacterial and archeal communities from Indian Creek, Illinois, USA - 4C3 metaG (SPAdes) (version 2) | ecosystem: Environmental > Aquatic > Freshwater > Unclassified | place: USA...
GCTCAAGAACAACCATTACTCTATTGGCGGTAGTTTCAAGATCTTTTCTTATGCAGTGTTCAAAAAGCGATAGATCAATAGTGCTATCCGCTCTTGCCACTCCTACGCTTTCGATAAAGTCGGCTATTGCGGAAGAAGTTACTCCGCGACGACGAAGTCCTGCAATAGTAGGCATCCTCGGATCATCCCATCCGCTGACATAACCTTCCTCTACAAGGCGACGCAGCTTTCGTTTGCTCATTACCGTATAAGTCATATTGAGGCGCGCGAATTCTATCTGGCGGGATAAACACTTGACATGCTCAGGCATAAGCTCGTATGCATTAGCAACAATCCAGTCATAGAGAGGCCTGTGGTCGCTATACTCAATAGAGCACATGGAATGTGTGATGCCCTCCATTGCGTCTGTGAAAGGATGATCAAAATCATACATAGGGTAGATACACCACTTATCCTTTGTTCTGTGGTGATGAGTGTGAAGAATTCTGTAAAGAACAGGATCTCGCATATTAAGGTTGCCGGAAGTCATATCGATTTTGGCTCGAAGAACCCGGCTGCCGTTTGGAAATTCACCGTTTCTCATTCTGTTGAAAAGATCAAGGCTTTCCTCGATTGAACGATTGCGGTATGGGCTGTTTTGACCGGGGGCTGTGAGGGTTCCTCTCAACTCTCTGATTTGTTCTGCATCAAGGTCGCAGACATAAGCGCGATCTGCTTTTATTAGTCTTATGGCAAATTCGAATTTGATATCAAATGAGTCTGAGGAAAAAAATAAGCGATCCTCCCAATTGACCCCAAGCCATTTGATATCTTCAATGATAGAATCGACGAATTCCTGCTCTTCCTTTATCGGGTTTGTATCGTCAAAGCGCAAGTTAAACTTGCCGTTATACATTTTAGCGACGTTATAGTTTAAAAGTATAGCCTTTGCATGTCCTATGTGAAGATATCCGTTAGGCTCAGGAGGGAAACGGGTATGTACAAACCCATTATTTCTACCTTCCTCAATATCTAGGTTAATCATGTTTTTTATAAAGTTTGATTTTGCATCAGTTGAATTTGTCATGGTGTTCCTCCGTTTAAGCGCTAAATACTATTTTCAATATTAAACGAACACCGATACTCATGTCAATCAAGAAGTCAGAGATTAGAAGGCTGAGATCGGATTCATACGTGTGACGTCTAATTACTGATGACTGACGACCGAGATCTGTCCCCTCGATAGAACCGTCCCCAATATTTTGGGTTGACAAAGATATGACGCTATTGTATACTTACCGAAGCAAACGAGGTCTTTGGTGGGGGCTCATAGCTCAGCTGGTTAGAGCACACGCCTGATAAGCGTGAGGCCGGTGGTTCGAGTCCACTTGAGCCCACCAAACATAATATCAACATTGATGAATCGGTCAAGATAAAAAGTTGGCCGTTTTTTTGTTTAATCAATAACTTTACTTTCGGAGTATTTATGTCATTAAATCAGGATATGCCACTCTTTGACGCACTTAAAAAATATGTGGGGTTAGAATTTTTACCGTTTCATATGCCTGGGCATATGGGGGGAAGGATGTTTCCGGCTGATTTCGGAAAACTCATGATAAATATTGATCTCACTGAACTGCCTGAACTAGACAATCTTTACAATCCTTGCGGCGCAATAGAGAGGGCACAGAATAAGGCGGCGTGCGCATTTGGCGCTGATCATACCTTCTTCTTGGTAAATGGATCAACTGTCGGAATCCATGCTATGATTGCCGGTACGCTAAAAGCCGGAGACAAACTAATCATACCCAGGAACTGTCACAGATCAGTTGTAGCTGCTATGGCTTTATGGGACATTAAGCCTGTCTACATAAAAAACGAGTATTCCAAGGAACATGCTCTTTTGTTGCCGATTACTCCTGAACAAGTCTTGCGGGCATTTGAAGTTCATCCCGACGCTAGCGGAGTTTTGCTTGTGAATCCGGATTATTACGGCATATGCGGAAACATATCGGAGATTAGTAAAATTGCAAAAAAACTCGGGAAGATTATACTTGTAGACGAGGCTCATGGAGCGCATTTGCCTTTTCACAAAGATTTCCCGATTTCAGCAGCTTTTGCGGATGCCGACGTATGGGTTCAAAGCGCCCATAAAACGCTGCCGGCGTTTACACAAGCCGGCTATTTGCATGTAAAGGGCAACAGGGTAGACAAGAGTCGAGTTTTGAAAATGTTATCACTTCTTCAAACGAGCAGCCCCTCATACATGCTCATGGCTTCCCTTGACTGGGCGCGCTCGTTTATGGAGACTTACGGATACAAGCGTCTTGACGAGATAATAAACTCGATAAAAAGTGTCGCTGTAGGCCTTAGAAGCCGGTGGGGTATAAAAACGATAGGCGATTACGGACTAAAAGAGAATATCTTTGCCATCGATCCGACAAGGTTTTGCATAGATTTGAACTGTAGAAACATAACCGGATATGAAGCTTTGAAGAAATTAAGAAAGCAAAAAGTAGAACCTGAAATGGCTGATTACCATAGACTGGTATTTATTTGCACTGTGGCTCATGACGCAAATGCGTTAAAATTATTGCATGAGAAAATTGATTATATGATTGAAATTTCAGGCTCAAATCAGCCTTTGCCAGACTTCCCCGCGATGTGCGGCAGCTTACCGGTTCAAATTATATCGCCAAGGCAAGCGTTTGATAGTATAATAGAACATGTTCCGATTACGCAAAGCGTAGGTAGGGTGTGCGGCCTGGCGATCGGGGCATATCCACCCGGGATACCTCGATTTAATCCGGGAGAGTTGATTGATAGGGAAGGCTTTGAAGAACTGCTTGGGGTAAAGAGACTGGGAGGACATCTTTTTGGTTTAAGCGATGATGGATTAGTTAGCGTAGTGAAATGAGTAAAAGGCGGACATTCGATGAAGGGCTTATTTATCACTTTCGAAGGACCTGATGGTTCGGGAAAAACGACCCAGATCAACATGCTTAAAGGCTACCTTGAAAATAAGGGTTTTGAGGTGATTCTCACGCGTGAGCCGGGAGGCACTGAGTTTGGGGAAGAGATCCGCAGGATATTGCTAGATTTAAAGCATAAGGATATGGACGAGAAAGCTGAAATGCTTCTTTATGCGGCGGCAAGGGCGCAGCATGTGTCAAAGCTCATAAAACCCGCCTTGCTTCAGGGGAAAATGGTTTTGTGCGATAGGTTTGTCGACTCAAGCTATGCATACCAAGGAGTCGGGAGAGGTCTTGGCATAAAGCTCGTAGAGCAGGTAAATGAGATCGCTCTTGCAGGCGTTTATCCTGATCTTACAATTTTATTGAATATAGAACCTAAGATGGGACTTGCCCGAAGCGCTAACTCAAAAGGGCTTCCTGACAGACTTGAGTCTGAGAAAATTGGGTTTCATGAAAAAGTCAGAGAAGGTTTTTTGAGAGTCTGTGAGCAGAATTCAAATAGGATTAAAGAAGTTGAAGCAGGGGATTCCATTGAGCAGGTATTTAAAACTGTTATTGAACATGTAAATAATTTGATTGTACAGAAAAATAATATATAATGTTTATGCATGATCATATGAAAGGGGGTTTAAATGCATGAAATTAATAATTGCCGTGGTACAGGACGAGGATACTCATAAGCTTGTTTCAACCCTCATGAAAGAAGGATATGGTGTAACAAAGCTTGCTACTACAGGAGGATTTTTAAAGGCAGGAAATACCACTTTGCTGGTGGGTATTGAGGACGAAAAAATTGAGCATGCAATGTCTTTGATTGAGAAAGTGTGTAAGAGCAGAAAACAGGTTGCGGTATCTCCGTCGCCCGTTGCCGGTGCAACCGGTGTATATGTTCCATATCCTATAGAGGTAACAGTCGGAGGGGCTACGATATTCGTTTTGGAGGTTAAGGAGTTTAAGAAACTCTAATCCATTTATGAAAGTCAGAGAGTTCGCTATAAATGAAGGTAAAATAAATAGAGGCAATAAGGGAAAAGCGGCTGACGGAGTTAACAGATCCGGTGCTAAAAAATTCGGGGATTATGTGAATGCTAATCTTAGAAATTTAGCAATAGGTGAGCTAAAGCAGCTTTTGGATGAAGTTGACGAGTATGGCGGCATGCTTGAAACCAAATTTTCGCTTGACTGCCTTTTCAAGTATAAAGACGCGGTGTCAAGGTTTTTGACTAAAACCGTAAGTAACATGTTCGAATTTAAGAAGCATGATTATTATCATGATGGAAGCGGACGCGATGTGTTTGCTGTTGTTAGAAATGTAAATGGCAAGCTCGAAGAAATGACAGGCGAATTTTTGTCGGACCAAAACGATAGGCTTTCCATTTTGACTATCATAGGAGAAATAAGGGGAATGCTTCTTGACTTGGCAATGTGAAGATTATAGAGGAATTAATGGGTTTTTATGATATTACGGGTCGGTTGGGTCTGATTTCTAATTTACTGCAAATAGTCGAAAATAACAAAATTGCAAATGCCTACCTTTTTGTCGGACCGGAAGGAATGGGAAAAAAAACAATAGGGTTTTTTTTCGCGAACGCTTTGCTGTGCGGATTTGAATCTAAAAAGCCTTGTGGGAATTGTGTCGGTTGTAAGCAGTTTGCCAGTGGCAATCATCCTGACATGAAGGTTATTAAGCCACAAAAAACCAGCATTGGCATTGAGGAAATAAGGTCGATACAAAAAGAGCTTATTATAAGGCCTTATCAATCTGACAGAAAGCTTATTCTTATAGAAGATGCTCATCTAATGACTTTTCAGGCGCAGAATGCACTTTTGAAATCGCTTGAAGAGCCACCGCCATTTGTAGTGTTTATGCTCTTATCACAAAGGCTTCAGGGACTTTTGCCAACCGTTCTGTCACGCCTTAAGGCTTTTCGGTTAGAACCTCTATCAAAAAATGAAATAGCTGCTATTATTGTAAGACGTACTGATTCGCCGCCTGAAAAAGCGGAGTTGTTTGCCGCTTTGTCTGAAGGCAATCCGGGCAAAGGGCTTAAATTGGCTGTATCTTCTGAATTTACCCTTCAAAGAGAGGCAGTGTCCGGGTTGTTAAGAAATATTTCCGCTGATTTTTCTGAATTGCTTGGTTATGAAAGCTTGTTTACTAATAACAAGGATAATATCGAATCGATTTTCGATTTTCTGAATTTATGGTTTCGTGATTATCTTGTTTTTAAAGAGACAAAAGATGTTAATCTTATTATAAATATTGATATGGTAGATTTGTTTGTAACTCACGCAGAAGCTTTACAAGTCGAGGATGCGTTGTATATGATTGAATTAATTGAAAAATCAAAAAAGATGATTAAAGGGAACGCAAATTTTCACATGGTTGTTGAAAATGTGCTTTTCGAGATTTTCGGGAGGTTTAAACATGGTGGTTATAGGAGTACGGTTTAAAAGGTTTGGAAAAGTCTATTATTTTGATCCCAAAGATACTGGTGTAAAAAAAGGAGACAATGTTATAGTCGAAACGGTGAAAGGGTTGGAATACGGAGAAGTGGTAATAGAACCCAAAATAATAAGTGACACTGAGATAGTAAACACGATAAAAAGCGTTATACGGAAGGCTTCAGAGGAAGATATCCGTAAGATAAAAGAAAATAAACATAAAGAATGCAGAGCGCTAAACATATGCAGCAGAAAAATTGCCGAGTATAATTTGTCAATGAATCTTGTAAACGTGGAATATTCGTTTGACGGGAGTAAAGCTATCTTTTACTTCACAGCGGAAGGAAGGGTTGATTTTCGGGATCTGGTCAAAGAGTTGGCCGGGTTGTTAAAGACGAGAATCGAGCTTCGACAGATCGGAGTAAGGGATGAGGCAAGAATGATTGGCGGTCTTGGACTATGTGGTCGTCAGTTGTGCTGCGGTACTTTTTTAGGGGATTTTGATCCTGTATCTATTAAGATGGCTAAAGAACAGTGTTTATCCCTTAATCCTACGAAGATATCCGGAGTCTGCGGCCGACTTATGTGTTGCTTAAAATACGAACAATCCAGTTATGAGGAGATTAGAAGGCGGATGCCGAAGCTTAATAAAGAAGTTACAACTCCAAAGGGGAGGGGTATCGTATCGGAGATAAACATTTTAGGTGAAAAAGTAAAAGTGAAATTCCAGCAAGGTGATGGGGCGGCCGAAATACTTGAATTTCCGTTATCAAGCGTTCAGTTTCAAAAAACATATACGAACGGGAACGGCGAACAAGAAGAATCGGTTGATAATAACGAAGAGGTCGCGTCGCTTCTTGAACGATAAAAATGTTGGATTTTCATAAAAAAAGATGGTAAAATACCTTTGAGTTTCAGACTTGAATTAAGATGCTACAAGGAGGTGTTTGAACGTGTCATATAAAATCTACGAGGAATGTATATCCTGTGGTGCTTGCGAGCCGGAATGCCCTGTCGAGGCTATTTCCGAAGGGGACGACATTTATGTGATTAATCCCGAGCTTTGCATTGATTGCGGCGCTTGTGCCGATGTTTGCCCTGTTGACGCTGCGAGGGCTGAGTAAATAGTAAATAGTATCTGTAAGTTACACGAGGGAACCTGGTATAAAATACCAGGTTATTTTTTTCTTATATTTGAAGGAAAATCACTTTTTTTGTAGAAGTAAGATAGGATGACATAAAATAAGACCGGGGGAAGGCAACCATGCTCAAGAAAATTACTATCTTTTTAATTTGCGTTCTTTTAATTACAAACATAAGTTTTTCAGATATTTCAAAGGCTGTAGTGGATAGTTCAGGTATTGTGCGGGTTCGTTTGGCTTCCATGGGTACTCCGACCACTGTCAGCATTATAGTTCAAGGTAATTATACGGTAATCGAGAACGCTAATATACATATTGATAGAAAAGAATACCGGGTTAGCATGGAAAACTCGCAGCTTATATTAAGCGATGGTGTCACAAATCACATGATGGGGACAAGCTTTACATTGAGGCAGCATAGCGGGGATGTACCCAACCATTTGCGAATACATAACACAAGCTATGGCTGGGTCAATTACCGAGGAGATATGCGATTTCTCATTGTTAATGGAACAATTACTTTAGTAAATCATATTTTTATTGAGACATACCTTTACGGAGTAGTGCCTTCGGAAATGCCGAATAGCTGGCCTATAGAGGCGTTAAAAGCTCAAGCTGTTACGGCAAGGACTTATGCGTTCAGGGAACAAAACGCAAACAGGGCCTCGTTCGCCGATCTATGTGACACGCAGATGTCACAAGTTTACAGAGGATTTAATCCTACTCTTATTAATTCCATACAGGCGGTTGACCAGACTGCCGGATTGGTGCTTATTCATGGAGGTGCTTTAGCGGCAACATTTTATTCTTCGAGTAATGGTGGGATGACAGAAGCATCGTCAAATGTATGGTTGGGCAGAGGTAGTATTCCTTATTCAACCGTCATGCAGGATCCGTTTGACGCCCGCAACACTTTAAACCAACATGCTTTTTGGACCGTTGAAATACCGAAAGTAAGTGTGCCTGCCGCAGTTAATACCGGATTTGTGACCGAAGTTGCTTCGTTGCTCGCAAGTCAAGGTTTTAGCGGCAATTTAGCGGATATTCGGGTAAGAGAAATTAGAGATATCAGCGTTTCAAGTCCTAACTCAAGCGGAAGGGTAAGTTCAGCGCGTGTAACCGTGCTGATAGATGTTATTCGTCAAAGCGATAGAGTGTCAGAATCCATAGAAAGAACATTTACGTTTGAAAGATCAGGGATAAGAAGGGCTCTAGTCTTAAGAAGCCTGCTCTTTACCATGCAGGATGCCGGGGATAGATACATATTTTCCGGCAGGGGATTCGGACACGGCGTTGGGATGAGCCAATTCGGCGCTCAGCAAAAGGCGATTGAGAACAATTCTTTTGAGCAAATATTGGCCTTTTATTTTCCCGGGACACAATTAATAGCAGCTGCTATGTTCCCGCCTCAATTAACCGAAATGCCGTCACGGGGAAGTGACAGAGAGCCTCAACCCGAACAGCCTCAACCGGAGCAACCTCAACCGGAGCAACCAAAGCCTGAAGTGCTAAGGAGATCTGCAATTGTTACGGCTTCGGGGCTAAACGTTCGAGAGCAAAGAGGCACAAACAGTCGTAGGCTTGGGACATTAAGCCGGGGGACAAGAATCTATGTCATTGGCGATATGGGTGAGTGGGCTTATATCGAACATGGCCAAATAAGAGGCTATGTGTTGTCAAGTCATTTAAGATTTAGCGATGTACTGGGTTCAGCGACTATAACCGCGAGTCGTGTTAATTTAAGGACAGGCCCGGGCACAAATCATTTGAGGATTGGTTCGGTTTCACGTAATACTATAGTTGAGCTTTTAGAGAAAAACGGCACTTGGTACAGAATAAGAACAGCTGCTATAACCGGCTTTGTGGACGGCAGGTTCCTTCGTGTTTCTTTAGCTTCGCGCAGTGAAACAGAATCCATAAAGACAGCGATTGTGGGTGCGACTGTTCTCAACGTAAGAAACGGACCCGGTACAAATCATAGGTTAATTGGCAGGTTGAATAATGGAGCAAGAGTAATTTTAATCTCACGCTTTAATGGATGGTACAGAATAACACACGGTAACATTCAAGGTTATGTTCTTGCAAAGCATTTGGGTAATATTACTCAGTAACTCTTGGATCATTGTTTAAAAACTCATGGAAGATCCGGTTGTTTTCATCAAAATCTAAAACAAGCGCCGATGCTCCGCCTCTCACAGTTTGCGGTGAAAATGCCCCGTTAACAGGAAGTCTGAATCGATGTATGTGTTTATCGCCAAATCCTAACACAGTAGCGCTAAGGGAAAGAATCTCAAAAGTGGTAAAATTCGTCTCAATGTAAGGCAGTATGGCCGATAGAAGAGACGGGAATTTTATTGGGTTTAATGTCTTAATTTCATCAAAAAGCTTCGATAATACAATTTGTTGTCGTTCAATCCTGTCGAAATCATCATTTCCAATGTCGCGAATTCTTGCGTAAGCAAGGGCTTGTCTGCCGTTAAGAGTATGAACTCCCGCGTCTTGAATATAATACTCAGAAGCGTTAAAAGGGTCAGATGTTGCCCTTTTTTCAAGGTTACGATTAATCGCCCTTGCTTCAGCGCTTGATAATTCAAGCGATATTCCGCCTATTGCATCTATGATTTCTTCAAATGCAGAAAAATCTAATACGATGTATCTTTCCATACCAAGATTAAAATTTTCATTGACAGTTTTCATTGCTAAATCAACTCCACCGAATGCGTAAGCTGCGTTGAGCTTGTTATTGCGGTGACCCGGTATTGAGACATAAATATCCCTCATAAGGGAAGTAAGTTTTAAGCTATCGTTTTTATTGTCTACGGTAGCGATCATTATTGTGTCTGAGCGTGTGACATCGCCGTTTGACTGCCTGTCAAGCCCGAGTACGAGTATATTCTCTATTTCGCCCAAAGTATAATTCTGGTCAGGACCATCTTTTGAATGGGGGTTAGCATCCGGATCTAAAGGATCAGATGTTTGAGAACCGCCGTTTGTAGGCGAAGCTTGTGATATTTGGTCTATGAGCGTATACACATAAGCTCCGGAAACCGACAAAAAAATCAACAACAATGACAATGACGTAATTATGGTCTTACGTAACATTAACGTTCAGCACCCCTTAATTCCCCTTATTCAATATATTATTCTACAATATGCGACCTAAGTCAATAGCAAATTGGTGATTAGGTATGTTATAATAAAAAAACTTATACTTGGAGGCGTTTTAGACAGATGGATGACTGGATGTTTTTTGGAACGGTTTTAATAGCAGGCATGACTTCGTTTTTAATGCCTTGCATATTGCCGCTTATACCGGCTTACCTTACGTATCTGACAGGCAAGACTGCCGAAGGTGATTTCACTGGTCCTCAAATCAACAAAAGCCTGACTATGAACTCTCTGGCTTTTATATCCGGATTTGTGATAGTATTCGTATTGCTTGGAGCTGCCGCTACTTCTTTAGGCAGGCTGCTATTGGATAATCAGGATGTTATAAGGAGAATAGGCGGATTATTTATTTCTTTTATGGGGCTTTTTCACATGGGATTGATTCCTTTACGGTTTATGGAAAGGGAACGTCGTTTCAGCTATATTCCTACTTCTCCCGGAGTTTTCCAGTCAATTGCCATTGGGGCGGGATTTGGATTCGGATGGACTCCCTGTATGGGTCCCGTGCTTGCTTCATTGCTCATAATTGCGAGTCAGACCGATACCGTTGGCATGGGCATGGTATTGTTAAGTGTTTATGGCATAGGGCTTGGAATTCCTTTCTTTGCTCTCGCGCTGGGTTATAAAGTAATTTGGAGGCATATGCTGATACTGAAAAAACATGCGGGGCTAATCAAGAAAATATCAGGGGGAATGCTGGTTATAGTCGGGATACTCCTATATTTCAATAAAATAATGTTTATAATATTCTAAGAAGGGAGTTCACATAATGACTAAAATTTTAATTGTTATTTCGCTTTCAATTGTTTTATTTTTAGGTGGTTGTGTTGAGCAACATGAGCTGCAACCAGATCAACCTGTCTTGGAGGAAGATATAGAATCTACTGAAACAGAACAGATTGTTGAAGGTCAGACTACATTAACTGAAGGAATTGACTTTGTAAAAATAGATCAACCTGCTGAAGATTTTATAGCATGGGATTTTGAAGGAAACGAAGTACAACTATCAGACTATAAAGGAGACATCGTATTCTTGTATTTTTGGGCTACATGGTGCGGCCCGTGTAGAGAAAAGATGCCAATGATACAGGAATTTTACGAGCAATATAAAGATCGAGGAGTGGTCGTTTTAGCCGTAAGCTCAACCGTAGTCGAGCTTCGAGGCGGAAATGATGCGGATGCCGCGCAAGACCAAGTAAAGAGGTTTATTGAAGAAAAAGGATTCACATTTCCCGTGATATTTGACAGATACAGCGAAGGTTGGAAAATTTATCAGCAAAGAGGGATTCCCGCAAATTATGTAATTGACAGGGAAGGTATCGTAAGATTTTTCAGGCCGGGTTCATACTTGGATAAACAGATGATGATTGAGTTTTTAAGGCTTATAGAGGAATGAGGTGGTAATCTGATATATTTTTGCGCCACACCGATAGGTAATCTCGAAGATGTAACGTTAAGAGTACTTAGAATTCTCAAAGAGGTCGATGTAATTGCCGCCGAGGATACCAGGCATGCTTTGAAACTTCTTAACTACTACGGCATATCAAAAAAGATTTTTAGCTATCATCATCATAACAGAACGTATGCCGGGCAGAAAATTATCGAACTTGCAAAAAGCGGGAAAATTATAGCTGTGTTATCGGATGCGGGGATGCCCGGAATTTCCGATCCCGGTTCTGACTTAGTTTGCTTAGCGCGTGAGAACAGCATCCCATTTACTTTGCTCCCCGGGCCTAGCGCAGCATTGTCGGCACTTTTATTATCCGGTATGGATAGCTCGAGATTTGTTTTTGAAGGATTTTTCCCTAGAGATAAAAAGGCAAGAAAGGCTCGTATGCAAGCGCTAAATCGCGAGTTGCGTACAGTGATTATTTACGAAGCGCCACATAGGCTTATCGCAACGCTTGAAGAACTCTATGAGGAAATTGGAAACAGGAAAATCACAGTAGCTCGTGAAATGACTAAGCTATTTGAAGAAGTAATTGTAAGTGATTTAGTTGAAGCGATCAGCCGTTTTAAACAGCGCGAACCAAAAGGAGAAATAGCCCTTGTACTGCAAGGAGCTCAAATAGAAGAAAAAGATGTTTTTTTTGATATCCCTGTAAAAAAGCATATAGAAAGCTATATGAAAGCCGGTTTGGATAAGAAAGAAGCGATAAAACTGGTGGCACTCGACAGAAAGATGCCAAAATCGCAAGTTTATAAATATGCTATAGAGGATTATGAATAACAATCTTTTATATGTAAAAGGTGATTTGAACAATTTAAAACTTATTAAATTTATACGGGTTTCAAAAAACACTTGCGAATTCTTTGAAACCCGTCGTAATTCACGCCTTGTTGCCTGTTAAATCATCGATGCAATCCTTGCAAATATTCTTCCCTTTGTAGACTTCCACATCTTTGGCATTATCACAGAAATGACATGCCGGTTGGTACTTTTTGAGGATTATTTGTTCTCCGTCCACGTAAATCTCTAGCGCATTCTTTTTGTCTATGTCCATAACACGCCTTAACTCAATCGGTAACACAACTCTTCCCAAATCGTCAACTTTTCTAACCATTCCGGTAGATTTCATAAAACTTCCCCTCTCTAACAAAATTCGACATCAATCGTAAATGTATAATAACAACATCTTTAGCAAAAGTCAACCATTTTTGAAACTTTTTCTTGTTAATTTTCCATTTTTTATAAGTTGTAAACAGTGTTAAATTGGACAATTCAGCGGAATAAAGTATTGTAAAGAAGTAGACAAGGAGGGGTAATGATGGTGATTATGGGTAGGGCATTGTTAGTCGGGATGATAATTATGGCGAACATTATAAGCAAAGTATCTGCTTACACAGCCGAACGAAGGTAAAAATCTGTCGGTAAAAAACTTTGGATATGATATAATACATAAAATGCGATACGACAAAAGGAGGAATGAACGTGGACAAGGATGAAATTCTTGGTGAATATATTTGTATTTTGGCTCTTGAAGATGGCGTTAATCTTATAGGTTTAACAAGAGGCAAAGATACTAAATTCCATCATACGGAGAAACTCGACAAGGGGGAGATAATGATCGCGCAGTTTACTGAAAACACTTCGGCTGTAAAGATTCGTGGGAAAGCCAGAGTGCTAACCAAATATGGCGAGATGGTATCCGGCAAAGAACAGGCTGGTCCTAAATAAAGGGGAGGGCTTATTGTATGTGGGTAGCTATACACATAACCGGTAGTAAGCTTGCGGCTGATAAGATTGTGCAGATATTATCCGATGAAGGATTTCTGGTTAAGACAAGCCCCGTATATAAGAATGTTTCTTCCAAAGACAACCATTATGAGATACTGGTTTTAAAATCGGAAGCTTATGACGCCAGAAATATCCGGTTACTCAATGATTACTGGAAATAATGATATACTTTAGCAAATGGAGGATCATATGAAGACAATCGGGGTTTTAACCAGCGGAGGGGATGCACCCGGAATGAATGCCGCCGTACGTGCGGTAGTAAGAACGGGTATATATAGTGGATTTAAGGTAGTGGGAATACGCAGGGGATATAATGGTTTAATAAACGGCGATGTTGTATCAATGGATGCCTCTTCGGTTGGCGAAATAATTCATCGTGGTGGAACAATTTTGCATACCGCAAGATGCGAGGAGTTTAAGACTTCAGACGGACTAAAAAGAGCGGCTAACGTTATTGATGTCTTCAATATTGACGGTATAGTCGTGATAGGTGGAGATGGTTCTTATAAAGGAGCGCAAGCTTTAAACTCCATGGGTATTCCGGCCATTGGAGTACCCGGAACGATTGATAACGACATAGCTTATACTGATCTTACAATAGGCTTTGATACCGCAGTAAATACAGTTCTTGACGCGGTTAACAAACTCAGGGATACTGTTATGTCCCATGAAAGGGCAAACATCGTTGAAGTAATGGGACGCACGTCGGGAAGGATTGCTCTATATTCGGGACTCGCCGGAGGGGCGGAAAATATTCTTGTGCCTGAGATACACCTTGATATGGATGAATTATGCCAGCGCTTAATTATAGCAAAAAACAAGGGGAAGAAATCAAACATAATAATCGCTGCCGAAGGCGTTGGCAACACATTTGAACTAGGCGTAGTAATTGAAGAGAAAACTGGTATTGAAACAAAGGTAACTGTTTTAGGGCATATACAGCGCGGTGGAAGCCCAACCGCAATCGATAGGATTCTGGCAAGCAGAATGGGAGCTTATGCCGTAAAGTTATTTGCCGAAGGGCTTAAGGGAAGAGCAGTATGTTTTCGGGCAGGCGAAATTGTTGACTTTGGTTTGGACGAAGTATTGGCTGCAATTAAACCCTTCGACCACGAACTCTACGAGCTAACCGGGATGCTGTCGATATAGCTTGAAAGATAGGAGCTTCAGATGAGAAATACTAAAATTGTTTGTACAATTGGACCTGCAACCGACAGGGAAGATATCCTTTTAAAGCTGCTCTTAGCTGGCGCTAATGTGCTAAGACTCAATTTCTCCCACGGCAGTCACGAAGAACATGGGAAAAGGATTGCCCTTATTAAGAAGTTGCGCGAAGAACATTGCGTTCCCGCGCCTATTATGCTTGATACAAAGGGACCGGAAATTAGACTGGGGGAATTTGTTAAAGGCAGCGTACAACTATTCGAAGGACAAAAATATGTTATTACGACTGATGATTACCTCGGAGACGAGAAAAAAGCATCTATTTCGTATAAAGGAATTGTGTGCGACGTCGAGCCTGGCAGCAGGATCCTTATTGCCGACGGATTGGTTGAGCTTGAGGTGAAAAGGGTATTTGATAATGATATTGAGTGCGTCGTCCTAAACGGCGGAGAGATCGGAAGCAAAAAAAATGTTAATCTTCCGGGCAGTAGAGTGAAATTACCTGCTTTAACGGAAAAAGATATCGAAGACATAAAATTCGGAGTCAAAAACGGCATAGAGTTTATTGCGGCTTCATTTGTAAGAAAAGCGGAAGACGTGCTTGAAATTCGTAATCTGCTTATCGAATACGAAAGTAACGATGTGAAGATCATAGCGAAAATTGAAAACAGAGAAGGACTTGATAACATCGACGCTATTATTGAGGTTTCAGACGGTATAATGGTTGCAAGAGGAGATCTTGGGGTCGAGATTCCGACTGAAGAAGTGCCTGTTGCACAAAAAATGATAATCTCAAAATGCATCCATGCGGGTAAGCCTGTCATAACAGCTACTCAGATGCTCGATTCAATGATTAGAAATCCCAGGCCTACCAGAGCGGAAGCCAACGATGTGGCAAACGCGATATACGATGGGACAGACGCCGTCATGCTGTCAGGGGAAACCGCCATAGGAAAATATCCTTTAGAATCGTTACTTACAATGGCGCGAATTGCTGAAAAATCGGACGACAGCATAGAGCACGAATACTATTTTCAAAGATTTAAAGGCGTAAGATCCGCGACCATAACAAATGCGATAAGCTATGCGGCTTGCTCTATGGCGCAAGGTCTTCGGGTAGCTGCAATTCTAATAGCTACCAAAACAGGTCAAAGTGCTAGGATGGTGTCAAAACATCGCCCTGATCCGCCAGTTCTAGCTACGACGATGTGTAGCTGTACTTACAGACAACTCGCCCTTGTTTGGGGAGTAATACCCGCAATGGTGGAAGTTATGGATACAACAGATAAAATGTTTGAGCAATCGGTAAAAGTCGCCATTGAGAAGGGGATAGTAAAACAAGGCGACTTAGTGGTGATCACAGCAGGAGTACCGATAGGTATAAGCGGCAGTACCAATCTTATAAAGGTTCATAAGATATAGAGTTTATTGGAAGGTGGTGATTGTATGCTTGGGAAGCTGCTTTTGCTGTTTACTGTTATCCCGACAATTGAACTTATCATACTTGTCGGGATAGGACAGCTGATTGGTTTTTGGCCTACCGTCGCACTCGTTGTGATGACCGGCATGTTAGGTGCGATATTAGCAAAAGTTGCGGGATTTTCTATCGTTTCACAGATAATAGGAGATCTTAGAAATGGAATAATGCCCGGGCGCAAGTTGGTGGACGGGGTACTCATTCTCATGGCCGGAGTAATGCTTATCACTCCGGGTATATTGACGGATATAGCGGGATTGTTGCTCCTCTTCCCGGCAACAAGAACCTTTTTCCGAGAAAAAGTAATAAAATGGCTAAAAAGAAAGCTTCTCAAAGGAAGCTTTAATGTCAATTTTTTCAAATGGTAGACGCTATTCTAACCTTGGAACTCTGTTTTCTTCCCATCTATGGATATGCGAACACGTCTTATTTT
>Ga0209103_1000271_pt1 | contig 15984 bp, 17 predicted proteins | sample 4C3metaG_FD_184152 | JGI IMG/M metagenome (GOLD analysis project Ga0209103, IMG submission 184152) | Freshwater bacterial and archeal communities from Indian Creek, Illinois, USA - 4C3 metaG (SPAdes) (version 2) | ecosystem: Environmental > Aquatic > Freshwater > Unclassified | place: USA...
ATGTAATGCCGGTTTTCTTATTCTTCTGATAGACTATCCTCACAGCACTCACCTCGTTACAATTATAATATGTAACGAGTCAAAATGCCACTAGTTGTTGCCGAAAACATTGATTCTCCCTGGCCTTGAGGGTTAGGCATCGTTATACATTTCGGGAACTCAGGATACATTGTACAAGTTCGATAGCAACGCTGAACGCATCTTCGCAATTGTCTTAGAAAACGACGTTTCCGTCGTGCGATGGATGCGTCCATCCGCAAAGCAATTTAACATCTACTACGGCTTGGGCGGGATGAGCCGCTATGAACCTGATTTTATCGTAGAAACTGACAGCATCATCTACATGGCAGAAATAAAATCAGCTAACGAAGTAAAAAGTGCTGTGGACAACAAGTCGGGCGATGTGTGGGAAAAGGCTATTGCCGGGCATAAATACTGTCAAGCGGTAACGGAATGGGGTTCAGAAAACCGGGGTAAACCATGGCAATACATCCTCATTCCGCATGATGAGGTGAAAACGCATTCTAGCTTCGTACATCTTATAAGCAATGCAATGCCAGTCAAAGAAATATAAGGAGAGCAAGGGTATGGTAACTACCGCCATCATACGGCATCAATATTGGCGTTATTATTTGGTGCTGGAACACGACATTCTGGGCGTTGAACCCTATGTTTCGTTCCACCCCGATAATTATAATTGCTTCTCAAATCAATTCATTAAGCTCTATCAGATTGTGTGTTCTGAGGTTGATGTGGTGTGCAAAGCGTATTGCCATTATATAGCATGCAAGGACGGCTTGGTCGGAAAATGCACCAACATGGTCGAATATGCTAAGTATGTTGTCGAAAAGCACCCTGAAATCACTAGCAAGGAGGTGGTGGTCTCAGGCACCACCTGCACATTGGTTCCATGGGAAAAATGGTCACATGCGGGCTACGCACCCGCCTGGTGGAGGAAATACAACAAAGTAAAGCATGAGCGTTCAAGTCTGGAGCAGAACGGTTCGAAATACAACTACCAGAATGCGAATTTGGGCAATGTCTTGACCGCATTGGCCGCGCTTTATGTCATAGAAAAATACTTTTATGCCGATGTAGCCAGAAGCGAAGCCCCCCTGGGAACAACGCCCATCACTGTCCTTGCACCCCACTCGCAATTGTTTGATTTGTTAGACCTTGACACAAGAGCGCTCGCGCTTTGCCATTAGTAGCGTGCGCTACTTTGCTCAAAAACCGCGGCGTCCGTCAGCTAGCCCCCGCGGGCGTTGAGTTTGAAACTTGCACAAACTCGAACTTGGGAAAGCGTGCGTCGCTGTCAATGCATCATTGTTTGGGAAACCTGCTAACTTCCCGCCCCGTGTTGTCAAGCAGCACCGCCGGGTCACCCTCGTTGTTCCAAATGTGCGATCTCGTCCACACTAGCCGCCCTGGCCCCGCTGTTGCATTGGGGCCGCTGACAACCATGATGCTGGATCCCATAGCAATTACCGTGCCCGCGGGGAAGGTAAACCTTTGATTGCCGTTCTCGCTTACCAAAACCCAACCAGATATATCTACACTGGTTTGGCCGCGATTAGCAATAACCACTCGTTCTCCTGCTAAGTCCACTTCAGTGATGGCTACTGTTGTAGTTGCTGGCGGGGCAGTGGCCGCCCACAGGCCTTTGTTAGCATTGCGTGCTTCTCGCTCCAATGTCACAAACATCTCGGAGTACTTAACGTTCGGAGCAATTGTCATGATCCTTGCGAAGCCCTCTAGCAAGAGACGAGCATTGAACATCTTCGCCCTGACTTCTGCCACGGTGTCACTGGTCGGCTGTTCAAGCCAAATGTACGCCAATAGACGACCGAATCGGTCCCGTTCAGACACGTCCAGTTCTAGATGAACGGTTTTACCCTCTAGCTGTTGCCTGGTGAACGCCGCGGCTTCTTTGCCGAAGGGTTCGATCTCGGTGGTGCTCTCCGGAGTATCCACGCCGATCAGGCGCACCCTCTCCTCTTGCCCAGAACTGAGACGCACACGTATCGTATCGCCGTCGGTTATACTTGTCACTTGTACAGCTGAGGTGCGAATAGCCGTCGTGGCGGAGTCTACGGTGACGGTGCGAGAGTGTACCTTTATCGAAAACCGCGAGAACATTGTCTTTATAGGCAATCCCGGCACCGGCAAAACACATCTCGCGCTAGGGTTAGGCCTGATGGCCTGCAATAAAGGTTACCGAGTGCGGTTCTACACAGCTGCGGCGCTAGTTAACGAACTGATCGAAGCCAAAGAACACAAACGCCTAACTCGTGTTGAGAAACAGCTCTTGCAGGTACAGCTCTTAATCCTTGATGAACTATCGTATCTCACGTTCAATCGGGCAAGTGCCGAGATGTTGTTTCAGGCGCTGTCATCTCGCCACGAGCGAGGCAGCACAATTATTACCACAAACCTCGCTTTTTCACAGTGGACAGAAATATTCGGGGATCCGATGCTCACCGCGGCTACGGTAGATCGCCTTACACACAAATCGCATATTATCGACACCAACGCATCCTCTTACAGACTAAAGCAACGAGTGGCCAACGCACAAAATTTTATCGGCTAATTAGAACCCCAAAACATTGCTTACATTATTTCCCTGCCCCCCCTAGGGGGGGCAGGGAAGAGCAGCACCAGCTACCCTATCCCACTAGAGGAGGTGAACGAGGGAAGCAGCTACATATTACCACTACTGCGTCCCATTGGTGGCTCAAATCTCGATTATCACTAGTGGCTCAATTCTCGACTATCACGTGGCTCACTTTTCGATTGTCATTCAGAGAGATTCACGGCTTCCAGTACGAAATCATTCTCTAGGGACGTGCTCAGCGTCCAAGCGAGGAGCTCTTTTGTGCAAGCATCGATAATCGTGCACATATAGCAGCGTGGAGCCTTTCCATTGATGATGTAGGTTATGTCCGTGAGAAGAACCATTCGGGGGCCATGAGTTTCAAACTCCCGATTCAGCAAGTTGGGGGCCACTTGGGCGGCGGTAATAGCCTTAGCCGCACGCCGATATGGATTGGCCTTGCGTATCGGGCATAAGAGGCTGAATTTTTTCATGAGTCGCCGAATCTTCTTGATGTTCATGTGAATCGGCGGCTTAACATGAAGGAGGCGCATATAGATGCCTCGAGCACCCTTGTTGTAGCCACGGAATTGGTAAGCCTCGAGAATAAGCAGGAAATCTTTGCGATCTTGTCCCTCGCGCCATTGCCGGAGTTCTTCCGTTGCAAGATAGTGATAATACCCAGACCGCGAGACGCCAGCGGCGTTGCACAACCATGTTATGTTCAGCAAGTTGTTGTCCCGTCGGGTCATTTCACGGATGATGTCATACTTGGCGGATGCGGGAACGCTCATGGCCGTGCCGCCTCCCGGCCTAAAGATACAATTTTTTTTAGAAAGTCTATCTCCTGATCTTTATATGCCAGTTGTTGCTCAAGGTATTTTATCTTTGCTTCCGGATTTGTATAATCTTTGAGATATGTTCCATATGTCTTCAGATCCCTGAATCCCTTTCCCGCACGGACCTCGTCCCGTATCATGGCTTTTAAGCCGTTTAGCCGGATCCCCCCGAGCATGTCAGGGTCGATTCCCAGTTCACTGACTATTTCGCGCGGTGGTTTTCTTGATAGCATGCCTTCCCAAAACTTCTTCTTGAACTCCGCTGAGAAGTGCACGATGCTGGGGCTAACATCCAGCACATAAGAACTCGCCTTGAGTTGGTTCATTTCTACTTCCGTGAATTTCTTGTTTGCCATACGGCTTCCCTCCAATTCAGATAAGCCTATTCTAACGCCTATCTTTTTGGAATCAAAACCGTTCTGTCCGAAGTCGAGGGTTTCAAGAAATCCGTTCGTCCAGAACTAAGGGTTTCTAAAACCGTTTCGTCCGAAATGAAGGGTTTTGAAAACCGCTACTGTCCGATCTACAGGGTACATTTTAGATCTTTATATGCCAGTTGTTGCTCAAGGTATTTTATCTTTGCTTCCGGATTTGTATAATCTTTGAGATATGTTCCATATGTCTTCAGATCCCTGAATCCCTTTCCCGCACGGACCTCGTCCCGTATCATGGCTTTTAAGCCGTTTAGCCGGATCCCCCCGAGCATGTCAGGGTCGATTCCCAGTTCACTGACTATTTCGCGCGGTGGTTTTCTTGATAGCATGCCTTCCCAAAACTTCTTCTTGAACTCCGCTGAGAAGTGCACGATGCTGGGGCTAACATCCAGCACATAAGAACTCGCCTTGAGTTGGTTCATTTCTACTTCCGTGAATTTCTTGTTTGCCATACGGCTTCCCTCCAATTCAGATAAGCCTATTCTAACGCCTATCTTTTTGGAATCAAAACCGTTCTGTCCGAAGTCGAGGGTTTCAAGAAATCCGTTCGTCCAGAACTAAGGGTTTCTAAAACCGTTTCGTCCGAAATGAAGGGTTTTGAAAACCGCTACTGTCCGATCTACAGGGTACATTTTATACACCACAACAAAAGCTGCGGCCTCACTTCGGTATTCCTTCTCAAGGTTGGCCAACTCATCTCGACGATTAACAAATGCATTTGGCAAAAGCGCAGACCCCCTTTTCGTGGCCTGCCTATAGCCTAGCACAAGCTAATTATAAGTGCAATTATAGTAAGTAGGCTTATAATAAATGGACTTGGGTGGACCGTCCCCGTGCCCCCCAGTTTGCTAAATGGGGCTAGCTCGTTCCCCGCGAACTCTGCTTGAGTAAATCCCTCTTCTTTGCGTGCTTTGCGAATTTTAGTACAGCCTGTGCGTACCACCCACCATTGTGTCATCCCGCCGCGGGATTTTGTGCGGTCTACATCGGCGGGTGCCGTGTGGTTAACTGGTATACCAGGAGGGGATAAGTATGGGTAAGGCATCTGCTGACTAGCTAGCTGCTGACAGTGGTCCTGCTCGGCTCAATTTTGGTGAGTGATACAGTCGCTCGAATTCCAACAGTGGGGGACGTGAAATTTTGTTTTGTGGGATGATACAGAAAGGTCGTCCCCGTGTTCCCCACAGAAAGCAAGCGGATTACTACTAAAGGGTGATCACTAAATTATACTTATCTTTAATAATTTGCACCATGTGCTGATAATGCGTGTGATCGCCTGAAATTTTTAAAGTATACAGGCACTTTTTGAAAGATTCTAAGTGCAGTTCATTGCCAAGATGATACTGAGCAGCAGCTTCTCTAAGAAATAGGAAGTGCAACATGTCTAAATGGCCCTTCCTTAACGACAATTCTATCCCTAATTGTGCGTATTGAAGCGCATCGTGATGCATATCTAAGCGATGGTAATTATAGGATATATTCGCATAAGATTTAATGGCATATAAATCTTCAATTTTGTCACTGTATAAGTTGCTTTCTACAACGGTTAAGACGTGTTTGGAGATGCGTATACTGAGCTCGCAGTTTCTGAGATCACCTAAGCATGCGGCGACCACAACTAACCCTCTGATTTCGAGGGCACTGTAACGATATCGGTCAAAATTTTCGATTTGGAAATCATGAATTGACAGCCTAAGGGCGCAAATAATGTTCGTGTAAGCGGATTGAAGATCGCCTTTGTACCTCAAGCTAATAGCTAATATGAGATGATTGATTTGTTTCAATGTCCTACAATCTACCAGCTTAAGTGCATCGGCCTCACTCAACGATACCCTAAAAGATTCATGCAGGCCTTCTATTTCGGTGAATCTGCCAAAGGCCATTAGATGATCTAGTGACTTTAAAAAATCGAAAAGCAAGCCAGATCTTTGATAGGACGCCAGAATTCTGCCAAGATCCACTTTAAACAATGAACTAAGGTGTACCAGCGTGTCATAGCGTGGTATCGAGTGGCCGTTTTCAATTTTGCGCAGTGTATCAATATTGACTCCGGTCTCTCTCGACACAATCAACTGAGAATATCCGAGTGCCACCCTTAGTCTCTTTAATTTTTTGCCAAAATTTCTGAGGTCATATGTCTCAAGCAAAAAACTGCACCTCCTCACCCCGATTTTAATCGGGGTGTTTGTGAGATGGAAATAGTATATCATGTCAATAAATAAAGGGATAAGCCATGAATTATTAATTTTTGGAGGTGAAGAGGTGAAAAAGATATGCTTCATGAAAAGGATAGCAAAGTTGGTGTTAACCCTAATTTTGGGCTTTATTTTTTTAACTGGTTTTGCTGATCTTACATGTGCAGCGGATGATGATTATGTAATCCCTTGTTTGGTGGCTGTTACAAGGGGTGGATCTCCTCATCATGGTGTTGTATGCCGCTGCAAGTAAGAACCGCCTCGGTCACTACTAAGCTTGCGGCTAAGCACGGACACACGGAGCAGCAATTGTCCCTCAGGTTGATCCCCATCCTCATACGGCCATTTTGGGGGAGCTAAAACAGTTGGCCAACGCATAGCCCCAGTAATTTGCGTGACAGGCAGGGGGGATTGCTTAGTGAATGCTTAGTTGCCGAAATAAACTGGGCTTTACACGCTTGAAGCAGAAAGGAGGTGATTTGATGCGTATTCGTAAGGGTAGGTTTTCTTTAACCAAAAACGAGATCGATGTCTGTGATGGTTGCCCAGGCCGAATGGTATGTGGCGGCAAAAGTCGGTAAAACAACCGAGTGGCCAGAATCATCTGGCCACTCGGTTGCACTTGAGATATTGGAGGCGCGATCATGAAGCTATCAAAATTTTGTGTTATTATGGAAGCCCCCTCGAATCTTTATCCTCAAGCGCACAATATGCTGCTTATCTACAACACCCTGACCAAGGCGGCTCATCTACTCTCGAGGCCGCAGTTTGAAGGGCTATGCAACTATCTGGATGGGATTGAGGCTCAAGATGCGGGCCTAAATATCTCTGACTTAAAAGAAGATATGATTGTTGTTGACAATAATACTGATGAGGATCTTGTTTTTGAGCACCTATACAACCAAAAGAAATTCAGGGCAGATGATCTAAAACTTATTGTAGCCCCTACTACCAATTGCAACCTCCGTTGCTTGTACTGTTTCGAAGAGAACATAGCCAAGACAAACATGGAGGCCAATGTGGAGAAACAAATCCCCGTATTTCTAAAAGAGAATTATTTAGAGGGTATAAGACATGCTACCGTCACTTTGCATGGAGGCGAACCCTTATTGTTCCCATCCCTGACATTCAGAATTATGGATAGCTTGAACTCCTTATTTATGGATAGGCATGTGAAATATCGGTATAATATGGTAACTAACGGCACTACCTTAAGCCGGGATAACGCGAACAAGCTCGTAAAAAGAGGCTTGGAGTTTGTGCAAATTACCATAGACGGCTGCAAAGAGTATCATGATTTGAGGCGAATTGACGTAAATGGCAGAGGGACTTTTGATAAGATAGTTAAGAACATACAAGAAACAATAGATGTAATCCCCAACATAGCGATAAGGATTAGCGTGGACAAACATAACCACAATTTAGATCAAATGAAAAACCTGATCGACTATTTGAGTTGCACGGGCATAAAGGACAAGTTGTCAGAAATCTATTTTTCTCCCATTGTTGAAACTACAGATTGTAACAAGCATAGTTCGCAATATGCTTTTGGCTTTGAACATGCCAGCGAAACCCTAAATATGCTATCTGATTGGCTGGCACAACAAGGCATACGCCCGCTAGATGAATCAAATTACTCTCCATGTTGGGCACACTCCAATAATTCAATAATAATTAATGCTGACGGGGCGTTGTACAAATGCATATCTCTAATTGGGCGAAAAAATTATTCTGTGGGGGATGTCTTCAGTGGGTTAAACATGAATTACGTGCACTTTGTCAACGTGAATAGATGGAAAGCGTGCCTAAAAGAGGGGTGCCCCTATGTTCCCATTTGTGCCGGGTCGTGTCATTTTGATTCAGTTGTTCAATTTGACAGCATAATGCGTAGATCGTGCCGCAAGACACTCATTGAGGGACATTGGATGCATATTTTAAAAAAGGGCATTATGGAAACATATCGCACAAAGGGGATGTCTGGTGCGGGGAATATAAATTCAGCAAAAACTCTTTAGGGAGGAACCGGTCTTGATATTGCTCAGAAGTGTTGCGAAGGCTTTTCGAAATCGGTCTGACATAGTTCAAGCGATCGACCACATCGACCTCAATATTGAGCCCAAGCAAATCTTTTCTCTTTTAGGCCCAAATGGAGCCGGTAAGACCACGCTGATAAAATTGCTGTGCGGTCTTATCACGCCCGACTCGGGCCAGATAATGATTAACGGGGTAGACATAGGGAGACAACCTCATATCGCTAAGCAACTTATAGGGGTCGTACTTGAAAGCGCAAAAAATGTGTATCAGTACCTTACGGTTAGGGAGACATTAGAATATTTTGGGCTGCTTAATGGCCTAGCCGGGGCCAAACTAAGCAAAAGGATATGCTACCTTACGGAGATGTTCAGTCTGCAGGAAAAAATCAGCCATAAAGTAGGGACGCTTTCAAGGGGCATGCAGCAAAAATTGGCGATAATGATTGCGATGGTGAAGGACCCTGAAATCCTTATTCTGGACGAACCGACCTTAGGCCTAGACGTAATAAGCAGCCTTAAGATTAGGGATGTCATCAAGGATTTGGCACGGGGGAAAACTATCATCTTGACTACGCACGCCTTGGAACTCGCTGCGGAGCTTTCTGATAGGATAGCTATCATTAATAAGGGGCGGATTGTGCATCATTCAACTATGCCAGAACTTGTAGCGAGTTATCAGGTGAATGAGGATTCTTACCGCATTGTGTTCAGAGCAACCAGTGCGGAAATCGAGAGCCTAAACCGCAGGGATCCCAAAGTAGAGGTTACAGAGTTGCAGGATTCTCTCTATCAAGTAAAAGCTGGTCCTGAAGCGGCGAGCTTTTTAATGCGAAACTTCAATATTATTGAGCTGGAGAAAGAAAATGCGGATTTAGAGTCGATCTTTATTGATCTGCTGCATAAAAGTACAGCCCAAAGGAGGGATGCATAGTGTTTGTCTCGATACTGCGCGCTGAATTTAAAAAGTTAACCGCTGACTATCGAAATTACTTCCTAAACTACATAGTTGGCCACGCTACCCTCTTTCTTTTGGCTGTAGGGCTGTTTTCTGCGTTCGCGCACACTACCTCTCAGGCGCCTTCATCAACCCTAGCGTTCTTCTTTGCTCTGTTGTTCTGGTATTACAGCGGTGATGCCATTGGTATCACCGGGCAAATTGTTTCCGAGGAACTTATGCTGGGCACTTTCGAACAGCTTTTGCTTACCAAGGGGAGTATCAAACGTATTTTCCTAGCTCGTCTGATTGTGCAATTCATCTTTCAGTCCATGTTTGCTCTAGTGTTTTTTTCAGTCCTTGTATCCATATTTGGTATGTGGGGCGTCTTTTTTGGGCTAGGTAATAGAGTGCTAGCCCTTTGCATAGTCTTTATTCTCACTGTACTTGGGCTGTATGGGATGGGGTTTGTCGTGGCAGGCTTATCGCTGGTCTTTAAGCAAGCGGGGGCGGTATCAAGCGTGCTAACGTATACCGTTCTGTTTTTCACGGGGAGCATAGTGAATGTCGACAGGATCCCAGCCGTAGTAAGGCCGCTTGTTTACCTAATACCTGCTACTGCGGGGAATAGTCTTTTAAGGGCTGACATCTTGCCGGCGGAAGGCCTAGCCGCTGTAGAATTAGCAACAAACCCCATGTTTTTGTATCTTGTCGTCTTAGTTGGGTTGTGGTTATTCTTCGGTAACGGCATTTTCAATTTCTGCTTAAAAAGTGCTATGAGAAAAGGTAACTTGCATAGTTACTATTTTTAGCTAAACTCCGAGAAGGCGCGGCTCAATTGGTTGCGCCTTGCTCGGGGTCTTCGTCCATAGCTTGTCTGCGACGTTTAAGTTAGAGTTTCATGCCGCGCGGCGAAGCGATTTGCCCCCCACACGCCGGCAATGATCATGGCGACGCCGAGTGCGCTGTACCAGTGAAAGGGTTCGCAGCGCACGAGCACTCCTGCCCAAACAGCTACAAGCGTACCGACATTAGCGAAGATAGCAGCTTGTGTGGCCGGGAGATGGGACAGTGTATAGTTAACCAGAAAGAAGGCTACCACCGAAGATAGGATGCCCAGGTACACAACGGCCCCAATCAGCTGCCAAGATGCCAACACGGCTGAAAAACCGCCAGCGAACGCTTGCACTCCTTGACCGAAGAGCAAAGGCAGTGAAAAACTCACGGCACCGACCCACATCATGACAAAGGTAGTCTCAAAGGGTGTAAACTTACCCGAAACGCGCCGCGACATGATGTTAAAGATTGCGGCTGAGCAGACTGCCAGAAAAAGGAGCGCTAATCCCAAGGCATTCGCCGGACCGGCCCTCGCCACGTCTTTAATAACAATGAGCAATACCCCAGACACCGACATCAGTATGCTCGCACCCTGCAGCACAGAGATCCGCTCGCCCAGCCATGCCCTGCTCATAATCGCTACTACGATTGGGATTAGGGCAATCATCATGCCGGCCTGCGATGTGTGAGTGAACTGCAGGCCGTTTATTTCAAACAGAAAGTATGCTACGGGTTGAAAAACTGCTAACAGCAAAAGAGGAGCGATATTCTTACCCCGCAACGCTAGCGGGAATAGCCCTAGCAGGTGAAGCACAGTTACCACCCCTGCCGCCAACAAAAAGCGCATGGCCAGTAACGTTAGTGGGGCAACGGTCGCAATCGCATCTTTGGCGAACAAGAACGAGAGACCAAAGATTGTGGCAAAGCCTAGCCCCGCCAAAAACGGCAGGGGAGACATCTTTTGGGGCAATATGAGCACTCCTAATCTCTTGCTGTAGGTCACCTTACGGGCTTACCGGATATTTAGTGTGTGCGTGAAGCACTCCTTAATTTCACCTTGCAGGGCGGCACTGTTTAGAATGTCAAAGGCAGTCATGGCGAGACCCTTAGCGGCTTTAATAACTACCTCATCTGCGCGCTGAGAGGCAGAGAAGGCGGTAAAATCAGCGTGGTGAGTGTTAACTTCTGTGGGCGCAATCCAGAGATAGTCGTGAATGACGGGGAGCTTTAGAGAAATGTTGCCGATATCAGAGGACCCGTACATGCCTACCGGTGACGCCCACTCCATCTCTTCCCCGAGCTGTGCCATGTTTGCCTTAAAGACGCTCGACATTACCTGATTGGGATAGCGCTCGGCATACAACAGCCCGACCTTAACCTCCGCTACAGCCCCAGTCAGCTTGGCTGCGGCGTCAATGGCCAGCTGCACTTTTTCTACGAGTTGCTTTAGCTCAGCGAGTGTGGACGCGCGCAAACTAAACTCACAGGCCGCCTCGCCAGGGATGACATTAGAGGCTGTGCCGCCGTTAGTGATGATGCCGTTGACATTGTCTTGCAAGCTAAACGTCGGGCGGAGCATATCGATATGTTGGAATGTGCTGAGGACGGCATTGAGAGCGTTAATGCCGCGGCTAGGCGCAGAGCTGTGCGCTGCCTTGCCCCCAAAATGCACCTTAACCCCAGTCGCAGCCCGTCCGCCGCGAGCGAGTAGCGATTTGCCCGACGAAGGGTGGATCATCAATGCGAAATCTACGTCGTCAAAGACTCCGGCCTCTAGCATTACTATCTTGCCCCCATCAGCCTCTTCGCCGGGAGTCCCGAAGAGAGAAACAGCCCCATTAAGGTGCGGCATAACTTGGCAGAGACCGAGATATGCGCCGACAGAAGCTGCCGCAATCACGTTATGCCCGCAGGCATGACCTATGTCGGGCAAGGCGTCGTACTCCGCTAGGAAAGCTACGTGCGGGCGCGGGGCTTGGCCTCTGACAGTGGAAACAAACGCTGTGTCAAGGCCGGCTACGCCACTTTGGACTTGTCGACCTGCGTTTGTTAACAACTCGGCAATGTACTTAGTTGCTTGGTGCTCCTTAAGAGAAGTCTCGGGTGTACTGTGTATAGCGTGCGAGAGTGCGATTAGCTGCGTTTCCATATTGTCGATAGCCGCGATAACAGTTTGTTTTAACGGATGCATTGGGAAACCTCCTTTGTGTGTCTCTTGGGGACGGAGGAGTGCGACATGTGTCGCACTCCTCCGGCAGACCGTGCGAAAACAACCTCGCTAGTTGACATAATGTAGACTTTGTGGTACAATGTACCTGAACGATGCGAGAGCGAGGTACATTTATGCGCTATGTTAAGGGTATTAGCCGTGATCAGTTGGAGTTTGCACAGAGTGTCGAGGACTATGTGGCAAAGGATAACCCGGCGAGGGTCATTGATGCCTTCGTTGGCATGCTGGACCTGGTTCAATTAGGGTTTCTTAAGGCTACACCAGCTAGAACCGGACGCCGCCCGTACGATCCCGGGGATATGCTTCGCTTGTACATATACGGCTACACAAACGGGATTCGCTCGTCTCGCAGGCTTGAAGCGGAAGCCGAACGTAACCTAGAAGTTATGTGGCTTCTTCGCAAGTTAACTCCCGACTATAAAACCATTGCCGACTTCCGCAGAGATAATAGAGAGCCCCTGCGATTGGTATTCAGACAGTTTGGGGGGCTCTGCAAGGATTGGGGCCTCTTTGGCAAGGACATTGTTGCCACGGATGGGACCAAAGTTAGGGCCTCAAACTCAAAGCGTAAAAATTACAATGCTAAGAAGGTAGATCGTCATATCGCTTATCTAGACGATCGCATAGGCTCCTACCTTAAGGAGCTTGACGAGAATGATTCTAGCGAAGTTGCCGTGCCGAAGCTTCCTCGGGAGGTCATCGAGAAGAAATTAAAGGAGATGGAAGTTCGCAAGGCCAGTTACCAAGCCCTTGCGGAAGAGATTAAGAAGGACGGAGAAGTCTCGACTGTAGACCCCGACGCAAGGTTAATGGGCGTTCATAATCACGGGGTTGATGTTTGTTATAACGTCCAGGCTGTTGTTGACTCCAAGCACAGCCTGGTTGTTGAAGTAGAAGTTATTAAAACCCCTTCAGACCAGGGTCAACTCAGCGTTATGGTGGGCAAAGCCAAGGAAATCCTCGAAGTGGCTAAGATAACGGTGTTGGCCGACAAGGGCTATTACGTTGGCGAAGACCTTAAGAGGTGCGAAGAAGCTGGGATCACAGCCTACGTAGCAAGGCCTGAACAGGCTAATTCCACAGGGGATAAAGAATATCTCCAGGCAAGCTTCACCTACAATCCAGAAGACGATACATACACCTGCCCCCAAGGTAAAATCCTGACTAGACTGAACAACAAAGAAGACCTTGAGCGTTTTGAGTACCGCAACTGGAAAGCATGCAAGGCCTGTCCTGTTAGGGACAGATGCACCTCGGCGAAGCGTGGAAGAAGGATTTCAAGATCAAAGCACTTCGATGTTATGGAGATGGTAGATCGACGCACCAAGGTGAACAAAGAACTCTACTCCAGGCGACAGCTTATTATTGAGCACGTCTTTGGCACCTTAAAGCGAAGCATGGGATTCACGCACTTCCTAACGCGACGCATTGCTTCAGTAAGGGCGGAGATCGCCTTGGCCTTTTTAGGTTACAACCTGAAAAGAGCGATAAACCTTCTCGGAGTGGACTGGATACTCAACGAAATGGCCCTCAAGAAGAGGGCTCTTTCCGCAACTCCATAAGCTCCGCAACTAAGAATGGCGGCTTAAAGGAAAGAAACTGACTCCCCAATTGTCAATATACCGGCAGAAATCAAGGGCATTTCTTAGACATAAGCCCTTTTTTTGCTATGAGAACCTTCTAGAATTATCATTCTAGCACGGTCTGACGGGGCGTTTGCGACATACAATGCTGTCGCCTTACTGCAGTGTCGCGTTTCCTCCGTCCCTGTGCGACATTAGGAAGAGCCTGATGTAAAGGGCCAAAGCCAGCAGCGTAATAGCGGCGGAAAGCCCAAAGTTTATCCGGCCATTAATCTCAAGGATGGCTGTGGCAATCGGTAGTGATGCCATGGCTATAAGTGTCTTGATGGAGGCGAGCGAACCGAAAAATCTCCGGGCTTCGGTCGCAGGAATTGCGGCATATAGCAAGTCGGTGTGGTGTGGGTCCCAAAGGGTATCTCCGATGCTGCTGATGAGGTAGACCAAGATCATTACTGTGGGCGTTGTCCGCGTAACTAGGGCCAGGGAAGTCACCCCCATCAGGGCCAATCCAATCACCACATCTCTGGTGCGATTTGTCTGCGACACGAAACGAGCTGTAAAAACAATGCCTAGCGACGCACCAATCTCCACCAGTGCCACTAAGAAAAAAGTCCCCTGCAGAGTATCGACGACGAACATTGTCCAGACGACCATCGGGACTAGGCAGCTTGCCAAGTAGATAAGCAAGTCAATCACCACAATTGGTTTCATTAGTAGAGACCACTGTCCACCGATGTTCACAGTGGTTAAGTCAAAGTCCCCAGTCTGCGTGGGTAGCCACCAAAGGGGCAGAAGCGTCGCCACAATTGATAGAAACCCCATTATAGCGAAGGCCGTCTCGAAGGCCTCAACGTGTGGCCAGGCGACCCCCAATATGATACCTAGGCCCAAAAAAACAATGGCTTGACTCACCTCTGGCAGCGCAAGGTAGAAGGCCCGCGCTTTGACGCGCTCTTCCTCTGGGAAGACGCAGTGGTCATATGTTGCATACACCGAGCTTAATGAATGCGCTCCCCTTAGAAGAACTAGCCCGACTCCAAAAGCCCAGGGGTTCCCTGTAGCAAAGCAGAGGTAGGAGATGCCTGACAGGAAATTATCGAGCGCCATCACTTGGTTGAGGTTGACCTGCCGAAAGCGGGACCCAATTATGTGCGGCACGAGTATCTCAACGAACGACGCGAATGCGTAGAGTGCCCCAATATGGAGGGGGCGAATGCCGCTTAAAAAAAGGTACACTGGCATCATGTTCCAAGCAATGTAGAGCGGAGAGAGGATGCCGAAGTAGGCACAGTACTTCAGATAATTGGGGCTCAAATGTCTAGCGTGGCTCAGGCTCATTGAAATACCACCGCATCTCGTGGTGCTATCTAATTGGGCCAAGTAACAACTACTGCCAATGGAGAGCAACTAAGCAGAAAATGGGGATGAATTGTAAAGGAGCGAACTAAAGCTCTGGGGGCAGATATTTGACTGAGTTAGCACGTCTACCTGGTACCCAACTCGTCGTTCATCAGCGACGGAATAGACTTTGAGAACACCAGATGACCGGCCAGCAAGGCGAGAATCATAGTCGCGGCTATGAACCAAAGTGCGGCTGACAGGTAAAGGGCCGGGTCGAACCTGCCAGCAAGGTGTGGTACCACGGCACAGACTCCCCACACCAAGGCTAAGCCCAATCCGCTTGCCGCAGTAGCAATGGCAGCCCCTTCTCCTGCTAGCACCGATAATAACAGGGTTTTGCTATGTCCAATTGCCCGCATAATCCCGAGTTCGTGGGACCGCTCACGGAGTGCGAGATAAAACAGCGCGAACACACATGCTGCGCACACCAAGAACACGACGTTCTGCAAGACCGAAACTAGCAGTTCTACAATGCCGGTCCCGCGCGCAATACCCTCATATTGGTCGGCTAGTGCCTGAATTTGTGCACCTGATAACACCCTACGAATGGACCGCTGCATGAACGATAAACTCAACAGCTTTCCCCAGATCCCTTGTAGATGAAACCAAGACCTTATCTCCGACCGCAAGGGCTAGGCGCTCAGCAATCAAACCTGTAAGCGCAATTTCCTTGCCCGATAGCGGGGCGCGACCCTCTATGTACTCAAAGGCTAAAATGGAGTCGTCAACAGGGACGACTGCTTGCATTACCTCTGTAGCCAAGACAATCTCTAACAGAGTGGTCGGTTCCACCTGCCTGATCCCGGCTAAGGCAGTGATGGCCGATAAGCGATCGTGTGCATCAACATGGGCAACTATTAGGTCAAACGGCGCGTCTCCTCGCCACGTAGTCATCGCTCCGGCGG
>Ga0209103_1000272_pt1 | contig 15984 bp, 13 predicted proteins | sample 4C3metaG_FD_184152 | JGI IMG/M metagenome (GOLD analysis project Ga0209103, IMG submission 184152) | Freshwater bacterial and archeal communities from Indian Creek, Illinois, USA - 4C3 metaG (SPAdes) (version 2) | ecosystem: Environmental > Aquatic > Freshwater > Unclassified | place: USA...
TGCGCAGCTCGGTCAAGGCGCTGCTGCAACTGGCCCCGGCCCGGCTGACGCTGGTGTTCGAGTCCTTTGCCTTCAAGCGCGGGGTGCCGATGGACGCCGATTTCGTGTTCGACGTGCGCATGTTGCCGAATCCGCATTACGAACCCGAGCTGCGGCTGCTGACCGGACGCGACGGCCCCGTGGCCAAGTTTTTGCTGGCCGAAGCCGAAGTGGCTGCCATGCTAGAGCAGATCGGGGTTTTTTTGCAGCACTGGCTGCCGCGGCTGGAGGCCGACCACCGCAGCTACGTCACGGTGGCGATCGGCTGCACCGGTGGGCAGCACCGCTCGGTGTATCTGGTCGAGCGCCTGGCCGAGCGTTTTGCGGGACTGGCAGCCTGTCGGGCTTGGGGCGGCGAGAGCGAAAATCGGCCCCAGCGAGCACAGTTTGCGCCGGGTTCGCCGCCCCATAGCCCGGCTATGGGGCCAGAAGACGGTGCAGAATGGGCCGCTGCGGACGATTTGCAGCCAACGCTTCCCAAGCCCGGCAGGCTGCTAGCCAGCGTGCAAATCCGGCACCGTGAACTCGATGCCTTGCAGCACCCCTAGGGAGGCACTAAGCGCCCGGCGCAGGCTACAGGTTGGCTAGCAACCAGGCGCGGATCGGGGCTGGCAGAGCGATGGGCTGATGCGCTGGATGCTGCTGCGGCTTGCCCAAGGTATGCACCCAGCGCCCCGGCCCGGCGGCCGGGTCTGGTGCATCCGCTGCCCACGGCCACTGCACCGGGTGCAGGCGCAGTTCGCGGTGCGTCAGGCTGTGCGCGATGACCGGATGCAGGATCGGGGTTTGACCGGCGTTTGCACCGGGTGGCGGCTGCAGCGCGGCCTGCTCGGCGTGCAACACCGGCGGCGCGTACAAGCCGGCCCAAATGCCGCGCGGCGGGCGCTGTTGCAGCCAGATCGCCCCGTCGGGGCGGCGCAGCAGCAGCAGCCACCAGTCCTCGTGGCGGCGCGGGCTGCGGCGCGATTTTTGCGGCAAATCGGCCACGCGCTGCTGCGCCAGCCCTTGGCAAAATGTGGTGGCTGGGCATTCGGGGCAGCGCGGGCGGCTGCGGGTGCAGATTTGCCCCCCCAAGTCCATCAGGCCCTGGGTGTAGGCGGCCATATCGGCGGCGCTGGCTTGCGGGTCCAGCAGCGCCTGGGCGCGCTGCCACAGCATGCGCTTGGCAGGCGCGTGCGCCAAATCGCCCTCGAAGGCCAGCAGCCGCGCCAGCAGGCGCTGCGCGTTGCCGTCCAAAATCGACACCCGCTCGCCAAAGCAAAAGGCCGCAATCGCCGCCGCCGTGCTGGCGCCGATGCCGGGCAGGCGCTGCAGCTCGGCCGCCGTGCTAGGCCAGTGCCCGCCCTGCTGGTCGAGCTGGCGTGCGCAGGCGTGCAAGTGGCGCGCCCGGCTGTAGTAGCCCAGCCCGCTCCAGTGCGCCAGCACCTCGTCGGGCTCGGCCTGCGCCAGCGCGCTCAAGTGCGGGAAGCGCTGCACAAAGCGCTCGTAGTAGGGGCGCACGGTAGCGACTTGGGTCTGCTGCAGCATGATTTCAGACAGCCACACCCGGTACGGATCGCGCGTGCCCTGCCACGGCAAATCGTGCCGGCCGTGGCGGCGCTGCCAGCCTACCAAGGCGGCAAAAAAGCCCTCGGGTGCTGGCACGGCGCGGCTTTAGGCGCGCGCCAGCGCCGAGGGCGAGGCGGCAGCAGCAGGGGCAGCAGTGGGATAGAACCCCGGGGTGCGCTCGGCCCCGGTGGCCGTATTGAGCCCAAGGGTACCAGCGCACCGCCACCGGCTGTGGCGCTCGAATTCCAGATCGAAAATCATGGTTGCAATATAGCAGCCTGGCGCTTGGCGTGGCGCTTGGCCTGGCGCCTTGCCCGGCCCTTCAAGACTTCTGGCAGTGCGGGCAGTAGTAGCTCGAGCGCTGCCCTTGGCGCAGCAGCCGGATCGGGGTGCCACAAACCCGGCACGGCTGCCCGGCGCGGTCATAGACTTGGGTTTGCAACTGAAAATAACCGCTCTGCCCTTGGGCGTTGGAAAAATTGCGCAAGGTGCTGCCGCCCGACTGCAAGGCCCGCTGCAACACCTGCACGATGGCGGCATGCAGCCGCAGCACCCGTGGCCGGCTTAGGCGCGCCGCCACTGCCGTGGGCCGAATGCCGGCGGCAAACAGCGCCTCGGACGCATAGATATTGCCCACCCCCACCACCACCGCGCCCGCCAGCAAGACCTGCTTGATGTGGGCGCGGCGCAACTGCAAGGCGGCGTGGAAAGCCTGGGGCTCAAAAGCCGGGGATAGCGGCTCGACCCCGAGCTTGCCCAGCAGCTTGCGCGCCACCGGGTCGGACTCGCTCTCGGCATAGACCACGGCCCCAAAGCGGCGCGGGTCGTGCAGGCGCAGCAAGCCGCGGTCGGTGCGCAGATCGAAATGCTCGTGTGCCCCTGGTTCGGGCCAGTCAGGCGCGCCGGGCGGCAAGGCAAGCAGCCGCAAGCTGCCCGACATGCCCAGGTGCAGCAGCAGCAAGCCCTGGTCGAGTTCGAGCAGCAGGTATTTGCCACGTCGGCGCACCTGCAGCACCTGGCGCTGCTGCAAAGCCTCGGGCGCCACACCCAGCGGCCAGCGCAGCGGTTTGCCCAGCCACAAGCGCTCGATGCGCGCACCTTGCAGCGGCTCGGCGATGCTCAGGCGCGTGACTTCGACTTCGGGCAGTTCGGGCATGGCGGTTTGTGGCGTCTCGTGGGCGCGGCAGGCAGCAGGCTGCAGGCTGCAGGCCGATCCATTATCATGCCCCCGATGCTCGCGTCTGCCCCCACCCCCTTCAAGGCCCTGTTGCGCCGCGCCCGTTCTGCCGCACGCTGGTTTGGGCTGGCCTCGGCCACGGCCGCGCTGTGGCTTGCTGCCGTGCAGGCGCAGGCCCAGGTGCCTACACAGCCTGCCATCCAGCCCCCCGCACAGCAAACCCCAGCACCGCCAGCTCCCGCCCAGGCACCCACGCAAACGCCGATTCCAGCCAACGCGCTGCACTTTCCTGGCCCGCGCAGCGCGCTCGACACCGAAACTTTTTACCAACTGCTGCTGGCCGAATTCAAGTTCCAGCGCGGCGACCCGGGCGGAGCGCACTCGCTCATGCTCGACGCCGCCGTGCGCCTGCAACGCCCCGAGTTGTTTCGGCGTGCGATAGAAATGGCCCTGCAAAACCGCGCCGGCAACTCGGCCTTCAATGCCGCGCTCGACTGGTCGCGCGCCTTGCCCAACGACAGCGAAGCGCTGCGCTTTCAGTTCCAAATCTTGCTGGCGCAGAACCGCACGGCCCAGCTCTGCCCGGTGCTGCAGCGCCTGATCGAACTGGCCGAACCCGAGCGCCGCACCGACATCATCGCCGCCATTCCGGCCACGCTGGCGCGCCTGAGCGACCAGCCCGCCGCCCTGCAAGCCACCCGCTGCGCCCTGCAGGCCGCGCTGGCCGATGCCGCCACCGCCGCAACGTCGCACGCCACCATCGGCCGCATCGAACTGCAGCAGGGCAGCCCGCAAGCCGCGCTGCTATCGGCCCAAACCGCCCTGCAAATGCAGCCCGACTCGGTGCATGGCGCGGCGCTGGCGCTGGCCTTGTTAGAGCGCGGGCAGCGCGCTGGCGAAACCTTGCTGCGCGCCTACCTGGAGCGCCAAGAGCCCGAAGGGGCGGCGGCGCGCAACGCCCTGCACCTGTCCTACGTGCGCGCCTTGATCGACCTGCGCCGCGTCTCCGACGCCAACCAAGCCCTGCGCACCCTCACCCAGCGCGCCCCCGAACTGGCCCAGGCCTGGCTGCTGCTGGGCATTTTGCAAACCCAGGCGCGCCGCACCGGGCCGGCACAGGCCGCCCTGGAGCGCTTTTTGCAACTCGCCCCCGCCCTGCCCGCCGAACAGCGCCAGCTTGGCCAGACCCAGGCCTGGCTGCACTTGGCACAACTGGCCGAACTGCGGCGCGACTTTGCCGCCGCCCACGCCTGGCTGGACCGCATCGATCCCGAGCCCGGCGGCCTCTCGCTGCACATCCGGCGCGCGCACCTGCTGGCGCGCCAAGGCCAACTGGAGCAGGCGCGCGCCCTGCTGCGCCAGCAACCCGAGCGCGACGACGCCGATGCGCGGCGCAAACTGCTGGCCGAAGCCCAACTGCTGCGCGAACTCGGCCACTACGATGCCGCGCTGCAAGCCTATGGCCAGGCGCTGCAACGCTTCCCCGACGACCCCGACCTGCTGTACGAAAAAGCCCTCACCGCCAAGCGCGCCGGCCAGTACGAGGCCATGGAGCAACTGCTGCGCCTGCTGATCGAGCGCCACCCCGACTACCACCACGCCTACAACGCCCTGGGCTATTCGCTGGCCGATCGCAATGTGCGCCTGCACGAGGCGCGCTCGCTGATCCAAAAAGCGCTGGCGGTTGACCCCAACGACGCCTACATCCTCGACAGCCTGGGCTGGGTTGAATTTCGCTTGGGCAACACTGCCGAAGCGCTGCGCCTGCTGCACAAAGCCCTGGAGCGCCTGCCCGATGCGGTGATCGCCGCCCACCTGGGCGAAGTCTATTGGGCGCTGGGCCAGCGCGAGCAGGCCCTCGCAGCATGGCGCAAGGGGCTAGAGATCAACCCCGAGGACGAAACCCTGCGCGAAACCCTGCAGCGCCTGCAAGTGCAGCCATGAAGCATCCAAATTTCTTGAGCCGCCGCCAGTGCCTGCTGGCGCTGGGTTTAGGCAGCTTGGCTGCGCTCGGCGGTTGCGCCAGCCCGGCGCCGCTGCGCCCACAGCCCCCCGAGGCAATCCCCACCCAGGCCAGCCCCGAGCGCACCCACTGGATCGGCCGCCTGGCGCTCACGATCGAATCCGACCCGGTGCAGCACTTCAGCGCCAGCTTCGAACTGCGGGGCAACGCCGACCAGGGCAGCCTGAGCCTATCGAGCCCGCTGGGGCAGCAACTGGCGCTGGCCCAATGGGACACCCAGCAAGCGCTGCTGCAACACAACGGACGCAGCACCGCCTACGCCAGCATGGACGAACTCAGCGCCGCCCTCACCGGCGTGGCGTTGCCGCTGCCCGCGCTGTTTGCTTGGCTGCAAGGGCAAGCGGCCGAAATCGAAGGCTGGCAAGCCGACCTCACGCGCCACGCGCAAGGCCGCCTGCAAGCGCGGCGCTGGCAGCCCGGCCCGGCAGTCGAACTGCGCCTGGTGCTGCATTAAACCCGCAGCGGCCCCGCCCTGCGCCCCCACTTCGCCCATTGCTTGCGCCCAGCCCCATGACCCTGCGCCAACTGCTCGACGTACCGGCCCCGGCCAAGCTCAACCTGTTCCTGCACATCGTCGGCCGCCGCCCCGACGGCTACCACCTGCTGCAATCGGTGTTTATGCTGATCGACTGGTGCGACACCCTGCACTTCGAGCGCCGCAGCGCGGGCCAGCTCAGCCGCGAAGACCTCGACCCGTCGCAGGCCCTGCCCGAGCACGACCTGGTGCTGCGTGCCGCACGCGCCCTGCAAAGCACCACCGGCTGCCCCTGGGGCGCGCACATCGCGCTAGCCAAACACATCCCACAGCAAGCGGGATTGGGCGGAGGCTCGTCAGACGCCGCCAGCACCCTGCTGGCGCTAAACCGCCTCTGGGGCCTGGGGCTGGGTGTTGCCGATCTGCAACGCATCGGCCTGGAACTCGGTGCCGACGTGCCCTTCTTTTTGGGCGGCCACCACGCCTGGGTTGAAGGCATAGGCGAATCCTTGCAGCCCATCGATCTGCCTGCGGCGCGCTACCTGGTGCTCAAACCGCCCAGCGGCAGCGCCACGCCCGAGATTTTTCGGCATCCGGCCTTAAAACGAGACACGCCACGGTCTATAATCGCAGACTTTGCTGCAAGCTGCTCAAGCGCAAGCCACGTCGATGGCGCAGGCTCTGAACCAGCGCCCAGCCCAGCCCAAGGCCGATCCGGCTTTGGCCGCAACGACTTGCAAGCGGTTGCCATCGAGTTGTGCCCCGAGATCGCTTGGGGCCTAAACTGGATGGCCGAGCAAGGCTTGGAAGGCCGCATGAGCGGGTCCGGGAGTGCAATTTTTGCACCTCTGGATTCGCCAGCACCGGATTCGTTGCCACGGGATGCTTCGGCATTCGCGGGCCTGCCAGCGCAGTGGTTGTCTCGGGTTTGCAGCAATTTGAGGGAGCATCCGCTGATCGGATGGTGTTAGCGGATATAATCGCAGACGCTGTTCACAATATCGGGATGGTTCAGCACCGCATTCGGTTGCAGGCCTTCGGTCTGTTACCCGTGTAGGGGAGTCGCCAAGTTGGTTAAGGCACCGGATTTTGATTCCGGCATTCGAGGGTTCGAATCCTTCCTCCCCTGCCAAACCTATTCATCTGCGCCGGTTTTTCCATGCAAATTCCCACTCCAGTGCAAGCACCGGATTTCATGATCTTTACCGGCAACTCCAATCCGGTACTGGCGGCCGAGATTGCGCAGCACCTGCAGTCGCCGCTCGGCGCGGCCAGCATCGGGCGTTTTTCCGACGGCGAGGTCACGGTCGAGATCACGCAAAACGTGCGCGCCCGCCACGTGTTCGTGATCCAGTCCACCTGCGCGCCGACCAATGAAAACCTGATGGAATTGGTGATCATGGTCGATGCGCTCAAGCGCGCCTCGGCCGTCAGCATCTCGGCCGTCATCCCCTACTACGGCTACGCGCGCCAAGACCGGCGCCCCCGCAGCAGCCGGGTGCCCATCAGCGCCAAAGTGGTCGCCAACATGCTGCAGGTCGTCGGCGTGAACCGGGTCCTGACCATGGACCTGCACTCCGACCAGATCCAGGGCTTTTTCGACATCCCGGTTGACAACATCTACGCCTCGCCGGTGCTGCTGACCGACCTGCGCGCCAAGAACTACGAAAACCTGCTCGTGGTCTCGCCCGACGTCGGCGGCGTGGTGCGCGCGCGCGCCTTGGCCAAGCAGCTCGACTGCGACATGGCGATCATCGACAAGCGCCGCCCCAAACCCAATGTATCCGAAGTGATGCACGTGATTGGCGACATCGAAGGCCGCAACTGCGTCATCATGGACGACATGATCGACACCGCCGGCACCTTGACCAAGGCCGCCGAGGTGCTCAAGGAGCGCGGCGCCAAGAGCGTCTATGCCTACTGCACCCACGCCATTTTTTCCGGCCCGGCGATCGAACGCATCGCCAAGGGCAACGCGCTCGACGAGGTGGTGGTCACCAACACCATCCCCTTGAGCCAGGCCGCGCAGGCCTGCGCAAAAATCCGCCAACTCTCCGTGGCACCGCTGATGGCCGAAACCATTGCGCGCATTGCCAGCGGCGAGTCGGTCATGAGTTTGTTTGCCGACGCCGACAGCGACTGATGCGCTGGATGGGCTGCGGCAAGCAGCAACCCGCACCCGCGCCCGTTTCTGGGTGCGAGGTGTTTTTTTAATCTGGGCCCAGAGCTGGTCGCGGCCAGGCCCAAGCAGGAGTTTACACATGAAATTTGTCGCTTTTGAGCGCAACACGCAAGGTACGGGTGCGAGCCGCCGTCTGCGCAATTCTGGCCGCACACCGGGAATCGTCTTCGGTGCCGGGCAACAGCCCAGCTCCATCGAGCTGGACCACAACGCCTTGTGGCACGCCGTACACAAAGAAACCTTCCACGCCTCCGTGCTCGACATGGAACTCGGCGGCACGGTGCAAAAAGTGCTGTTGCGCGATGTGCAATACCACCCCTTCAAGCCGCTGGTGCTGCACGTGGACTTTCAGCGCGTCGATGACAAAACGCGCCTGCACAAGAAGGTGCCGCTGCACTTCATCAACGCCGAAACGTCCCCGGCGGTGAAGATCGACAAGTGCACCGTCAACCACGTGCTGACCGAAATCGAGATCGAGTGCCTGGCCATCCAGTTGCCCGAGTTCATCGAAGTCGATCTGGGCCAGGCCGTCAAAGGCCAAGCCATCCACGCCGACGACCTCAAGCTGCCCGAAGGCGTCAAGCTGGTCACGCATGGCAAACCGAACCCGACTCTGGCCACCGTGATCGAGCCGGTGGAAGAAGTGATCATCGCCCCCGTGGCCTCTGCCGCTGGCGACAAAAAAGGCAAAAAAGCCAAGAAGTAAGCGCTGGCGTTCTGGTGCCCTGGCAGCCGCACAAGCTGCGGGTGCCAGACCTTCGGCACCGCTTTGCAAGGCCCGCTCGTCGGGCCTTTTTTGCGCTCACGCTCCCCCCAAAATGGCCGCCACTGCGCCTGCAGCACCCAAACAGCACCGGTAGGTGCGCCCAATGGATAATCTCGGTTTAAGCTCTCGCACATGTACAAACTGCTGGTCGGCCTGGGCAACCCCGGGCCCGAATACCACGACACGCGCCACAACGCCGGCGCCTGGTGGCTGGAGGCGGCGGCGCACGCGCTCAAGGCCGAACTGCGCCCGGAGCGCAGCTTTTTTGGCCGCGCCGCCCGCGCCCAAGTGGGCGAGCACACGCTCTGGCTGCTGGAGCCAAGCACCTTCATGAACCGCAGCGGGCAGGCGGTGGCGGCGCTGGCGCGCTTTTATAAAATCGAGCCGCAGCAGATTTTGGTCGCGCACGACGAGCTCGACTTGCCGCCGGGCGAAGTCAAGCTCAAGCGCGGCGGCGGCCACGCCGGCCACAACGGCCTGCGCGACATCCACGCCCAACTGGGCAGCGCCGACTACTGGCGGCTGCGCATCGGCATCGGGCACCCCGGCCACAAGGCCGAGGTGGTGCACTGGGTGCTGAAAAAACCCGCCCCCGAGCAGCGCAGCGCCATCGAGGAGGCGATCGGCCGCTCACTGGCCGCCCTGCCCGACTTGCTGGCCGGCCAGGTCGAGCGCGCCACTGCAGCCATCCACACCGCCAAACCGGTGCGGCCCAAGCCGCCGCGCTTGCAAGCGAGTGGGGCTGCTGGTGCTGGTGCTGGTGCTGGTGCTGGTGCTGGTGCTGGTGCTGGTGCTGGTGCTGAGGTCGAGGGTGTTTGACAGTTAACTGCCTTGCCCAACCCTCCAGTGATCGCCCAAGCAAACAGCACTCAAAACCAATTAAAACCGCCGCGCCCAGCGCACCGACAGGGCCGAATCGTCCTCGGAGGCGCTCATACCCACCTGCATCGTGTCGCTGCGGCTGGTAGGCGCGCTCCAAGCCAGATCGAGGCGGGCCGGGATGCGCTGCCTGCTGGAGAAGTTCAGCGTCTCGTAGATCGAGGCACCCGTGTCCATGTTCACCCCCGTAGGCAAGGTCATGCTCAGGTGCGTGCTGCGGCTGCGCGGCAGCGTCAGGCTCGACACCAGTTGCGCGCCGCGCATCCCGGCGTCGCGCATCTGCCAGTTGAGCACGAACGCATCGGCATCTGTGACCGCGCCGCCAAAGCCTTGAGCCAGTTGCTGGCGCTGCTGCCCTTGGTGCAATGCAAACGACACATTGGATCCTTGCCCGAACCCATAGGACACGGAGGCCACGGCGCTGCTGCGCTCATCACGCGCCGCCCCTTGCATTGCTGCGCCCTGCCCTCCCGCCGCACTCGCATTCGCTCTGGTTGCCGCCTGCGCTCTGCCCGCGCCCATGTGGAACGCCATCTCCCAATTGCCGCTGCCCCAGCTCAAGCCCACCGACTGCGCCCCGAGGTCTTGCCCGGCCAGCGTGCGGCCATCGGCCAAGTGGAAATGCCCGCGCCAAGCTCCGGTGAAGTTCCAAGAAGCCCCGGCCCCGGTGGCGTTGGCAAAGCGCCCCATGACCGGGCTGCCGGTGAAGTGCGCCGGTGCAAACAGATTGCCGCGCCAAAGGTTTGCACCCACACGGCCCGACTGCAAGGACAGCTTCATCAAGGGATTGGCGAGGTCTGCGGCACCTGCAAAAGAGAAAGAAACCCCGCCCTCGCTGCTTTGGTGCACCGGGGCAGCGTCGCGCAGCACGGCATCGCGCTGCTGCGTAGCCGTTGCCTGCGGCTGCGCGGTGAACAGGGATGCCGCAGAAAAGGTGAAGTGCCGATCCCATTCGTCGCGAAACTGCACCGGCGTGCCCGCAGCGCGCAGCGCCGTTAAAGCCTCGGCGGGCAGTGAGGCCACCGTTTGCCCCAAGCGCACCGACTGCCCCTGCGCAGACTGCACGAGCAACTCGCCCCGTGGCTGCATGGCTTGATCGAGGCGCACCAGGCCACGCCCGAACACCGGATCGACGCCCGGAGCGCCCAAATCCTCAGCCGTCTCCAAAAGAATCGTGGCCACCCGATCGGCGGTCAGGTAAGTCCAGCGGCCCCAGACCACGGCGGCGGCACCGGAGACCATGGCGGCGGCGTTGGAGGTGCCGCCAGCAAAAAAGGGATTGGATTGGGTGCCGAAATTAACCTCCGCTGGTGCCACCAGATAGCGTTGCATGGTGACACCCGCCGGTTGCGAATAAGAGGACATGGCCTTGTTTTGCGTCACCGATCCGGCAACCAGCATGTGCGAAGCCAGGGCCGGGTCGGCAGCCAAGCGCGCGGGATAAGACGGCTGGACAAAACCCAACTCCGCCTCATTGCCAGATGCCACCACCAGCAACTTGCCCAACGCAGCCAAAGGCAAGAGCGCAGCGCGCTCGGCATTGAGCTCAGCCAATGTCGGCTCCGTGTTGATTCCCAAGCTCATGTTCACGATGCGCACCGCAGCCGCAGCCGGACTGGCCAAGTGCCAAAGCGACTCGGGTATGAAGTCCATCCAACCGCTGGGGTCGTTCGATGCCTTGACCGGATAAATCAGCGCCTGAGGTGCGACACCAACCATGCTGACTATGCCATCAGACCAGACTCCACTGCCACCGATGATGCGCGCCATCGCGGTGCCGTGCAGCATCTGATCGGCATCGCTCAACACCGGGCCACCGGCTGGAAGGCTGGCGTCAAAACCAGGCAGCAAGCGCGCGCCAAACTCCTCGGCATAGGCCGGGCTAAAACCCGAATCGACTACTGCCACCGTGACACCCGCGCCGCGATGGCCCTGAGCGTGCGCGATTTGGTAGCCTGTCAAGAGCAGTGCCGGGCTGATCTGATACTGGGCCGCCGACGGGAGCGGGAGCGGGAGCGGGAGCGGGAGCGGGAGCGGGAGCGGGAGCGGGAGCGGGAGCGGGAGCGGTGGCGGTGGCGGTGGCGGTGGCGGTGGCGGGAGCGACGGAGTTGGCGGCAGCGTTGGGACGCCGGGGTCTGGTGCACCGGGTACGGTCGGCAAGGTGGCGCTGGGGCCGCCGCCTCCTCCGCCAACGCAAGCGGTAAGCAGCACAATCTGCGACAGCACAAAAACGTGCGTGGCAAGGCGTGCCAGCTTGAACAAAGGTTTAAGGTGCGAGCGCATGGAAACCTCAACAGCAAGGATTGATCGGATTGTTTTACCCGGGATGCGTCCAAAGCGCGCTCCCTCCCAACAACCGCTGAAAGTTTAATTCAAACGCCGCAACAGTTTGATGTCAAAAGCTGGTACTTGCGCTCCAGGCTGGCGCGGTCTTCGAGGTGCAGCGGGTGCACCGGAATGCACTGCACCGGGCAGAGTTCGACGCACTGGGGTTGATCGAAGTGGCCCACGCATTCGGTGCAGCGCGCCGGGTCGATCTGGTAGAAGTCGGGGCCCATCGAGATCGCCTGGTTCGGGCACACGGGTTCGCAGACGTCGCAGTTGATGCACTCGGCGGTGATGGTCAAGGCCATGTGCGCCGCCTTTTCAGTGCAGCGCGGCGCTGTGGGCGCTGCGCAACTGCGCCGCCACCGCCGGGTTGACCAAAGCCGACACGTCGCCGCCGAGCTTGGCGATTTCGCGCACTAGGGTGCTGGAGATGCACTGCAGTTCGGGCTGCGGGAGCACGAACACGGTCTCGACGCTGGGCAGCAGCTTGCGGTTCATGGCCGCCATCTGGGCCTCGTAGTCGAAGTCGCTGGCGTTGCGGATGCCGCGCACCACCGCGCAGGCCCCGTGCTGGCGGCAAAAGTCCACGATCAGGCCATCAAAGGGCAGCACGCGCACCTGCGGCCAGTCGGCCAGGCTCTGGCGCGCCAGGCTCAGGCGCTGCTCCAGGCTGAACTGGGTTTTTTTGTGGTGCGCAGCCGCCACGGCAACGATGAGTTGGTCGAACAGGCGCGCTGCACGCCCGATCACGTCTTCGTGCCCCAGGGTGAGCGGGTCGAAGGTGCCGCTATAGACGGCCAGACGCACTTCGGCGGCAGGCTTGACAGCGGCGGCAGCAGGTTTTTTGGCGGGGGCAGAGCGGCTCATAAAGCGGATTATGCGCGGCTTCAAGGGGCAGCGCCAAGCGCGCAAGCGCCAAGCGTGGGGGCGCAACCCAATCGCCGCCGGGCCGCCCCAAGGCGATTGGCGCCCCCTCGGGGGGCAGCGCAGGCGCACAGCGCCAAGCGTGGGGGCTAGGTCAGCACTGGAGCACCGCCAACAAGTGGTAATGCACCTGCCCAGCCCGGCCGTGGCGCTGCACCTGCAGGCCCAAGGGCTGGAGCATGGCTTCGCTCCACGGCAGCGGGGCTTCGAGGTAGAGCAGGCCGCCCGCCGCCAGCAGCGGGCGCGCAGCGGCCAGCGCCGCTTGCACCGCCTCGGTTGTGGCGGCAAAGGGCGGGTCCAGAAACACCACATCCCATGCGCGGGGCGAGGCCGAGCGCATCCAGACCAACGCATCGGCCTGTTGCACCTGCACCTGCGCTGCGCCCAATCGCTGCACCTGGGCGCGCAGCGCCTGCACCAGCGCCGGGTCGCGCTCCAGCAGGCACACCACCGCGGCCCCGCGCGAGGCCGCTTCCAGCCCGAGCGCGCCGGTGCCGGCAAAGGCGTCGAGGCAGCGCCGCCCGCGCAAATCCTGCCCGAGCCAGTTGAAGAGCGTTTCGCGCACCCGATCGGGCGTGGGGCGCAAGCCGGGTCGATCGGGCACCAGCAGCTTGCTGCGCTTGTACAGGCCACCGATCAGGCGCACGGTGCCGGGGGGGCGTGCGGCTTGCGGGGCAGGTTGCTGGCCTGCACCTTGCCCGGCAGACCTGGAAGGGCGCTGCCCCGGCGAGACCGCTGTAGCCGCTGTAGCCGCTGTAGCCGCTGTAGCCGCTGTAGCCGCTGTAGCCGCCGTAGCCGCTGTAGCCGCCGTAGCCCGGCCGGGCCGGAGCACGGCCTGCGCCGCATCGGGTTCGGCCAGATTGCGCCGCCTCATGGCGCCGTGGCCCCAAACACCACCGTCACCATGCGCTCGGGCTGCAGCACGCGCTGCAAGGCGCGGTGCACCTGCTCGCGGTTCAGCGCCGCTATTCGGGCGCTCCAGGTCTGAAGGTCGTCCAACGGCAGGTCGTGCCAAGCCAGCGCCGCCACCTCCAGCAGCAGCTCGCGGTTGCTGTCCAGGCGCAGCGCAAAGCCATTGATCAGCGCCGCCTGCGCGTGTTCGAGCTCTTGTTGCGTCGGGCCTTCGGCGACAAAACGGCGGATTTCATGCTGCACCAGCTCCAGCGCCTGCTGCGCCCGCTGCGGCTGGGTGGTGGTCGCCACCTGAAAAGCCCCGGCGTGGCGGCCGGGTACGAAGCGGCTGTGGATGTCGTAGGTCAGGCCGCGGCGCTCGCGCACCTCTTGCATCAGGCGCGAGCTAAAGCCGCTGCCGCCCAGAATGTGGTTGGCCAGCATGAAGGCCAAAAAATCCGGGTCGCGCCGCGCCAGGCCCGGCTGGCCGATCAGGAGCTGCGCCTGCGCCACGGCAAAGGGCTGCGCGATCAAGCGCCCTTGCGCCAGCGGCTGCACCTCGGGCAGCGGCGGCAAGGCACTGCAACCGTGGGGCTGCCAGCCGGCCAGCAGTTGGCGCACCAGCGTATCGGCGCGGGTGCGCTCGATGTCGCCCACCAGGGTGACGCGGGCCGTGCACGCCTGTGCGTGGGTGCGCCAGAAGGCGCGCATATGATCGGCCTCGATGGCGGCCCAGGTTTCGGGCCGGGCCTGCTGGCCGTAGGGGTGCGCGCCATAGACGGCGGCCGTCAGCAATTGCTCGGCCAGCACCTCGGGCTCGGTTTGTGAATGCTGCCAACGGGCCACCCAGCGCGGGCGCTCGCGCTGCCACACCGGGGCGGCAAAGGCTGGGGCGGCGAGCTGCTGCGCGAGCAAATCCTGCGCCGCTTGCAGCAGCTCGGGCTGCGTTAAGGTGCGCAGGCGCAGGCTCAGGCGGTCGCGCGTGGCGCTGGCGCTGAACTGCGCTCCCAAGTCGGCCCAGGCCTCGGCGAGGGCGTTCTCGTCCAGCGCCGCCCTGCCCGCGTGGGCCTGCACGCCCGAGCGCAGCAGCGCCGCCGTGGCTTGCGCCAGCCCGGCCTGGGGAGCGGGGTCGCGGCGGCTGCCGGCGTCGAGGTCGATCTGCACATCGAGCATGGGCAAACCGGGGTTTTGCACCAGATAGACCCGCGCCCCGCTGGGCTGCACCCAGTGCTCGATGGTCGGCGCGGCCGTAGCCCAGCCGGGTACGGCCAAGGCGGCAAAAATAGACGCTAGGAATGCCGTCTGCAGCACCCGCAGCAGGGCCATCTGTAAAAGCAGCCTAGGCAAGCCCACCAGCCCTGGCCACCCCGGTCCTGGTCTTGGCTTTGGCTGCCCCGGCACGCGCCGCCACTCTGCCCGCCAGCCGCCCTTGAACGCTGCCACAGACCCCAATCGCATCAAATGAATCATGGTGCCTGCTCCGGAATCAACACCCCGACGGTGAGCCGCTGCGCCGAAAAATGGCGCGCCGCCACCGCCTGCACCTGCTGCGGCGTGACCGCGCTCAAGCGCCGCATGAGGCGCTCCGAGCTGTCCACCGGCCAGCCTTGGGCCCAGTAGCTGCCCAGCAGGCGCGCTTGGGCAAACATCGAATCGCGCTGAAACACCTCGGCCGCCAGCCACTGGTTGCGCACCCGGCGCAGCTCGGCCTCGCTCACGCCCTCACGCGCCACGCGCTCGATTTCGGCCACCAGCGCCGCCTCCAGCTCGGCCGGGCTCACCCCTTGCGCGGGTGTGCCCGAGAGCAAAAACAGTTGCGGCCCGCGGCCCAGGTAACTAAAAGATGCGCTCACTTCCAGCGCCACCCGGCGCCCGGCCGCGCCTTGCACCAGTTGGCGCTCCAGCCGCGCCGCGCTGTGGCCGTCGAGCACACCGGCGAGCAGCAGCAGCGCCAGCGCGTCGGTGCTGGCGGCGTCGGTCGCGTCGGGGTGCGCCAGTTGCGGCACCTTGTAGCCCAGCACCAGCAGCGGCCGGTCGGTGCGGCCCACGTATTCGATGCGGCGCGTGCCGCGCTGCTCGGGCTCGGTCTGCGGCTTGCGCTCGGGCACGGCGCGCGCGGGAAGGGCACCGAAATAGCGCTCGGCCCAGGCGCGCACTTGGGCCACCTCCACGTCGCCCACCACCACCAGCGCGGCGTTGCCGGGCACGTACCAGCGCCGGTAAAAAGCGCGCGCATCGTCGGGCTGGAGCGAGTTCAGATCGCTCATCCAGCCGATGATCGGACGTCGGTACGGGTGCGCCAGCCAGGCGCTGGCCGTGAACACCTCGAACATGCGCGCCTGCGCCGATTCCTCCACCATCTGGCGCCGCTCCTCTTTGATGACCGACATTTCGCGCCAGAACGCCTCGTCGGGCCAGGCGTTGTGGGCAAAGCGGTCGGCTTCCAGCCGCATCACGTCGGGCAGCCGCGCGGCCGGGATTTGTTGGTGAAAAGAGGTCACGTCGCGGCTCACAAAGGCGTTGTCGCGCCCGCCCATGGCCGCCACCAGGCGCGAAATCTCGCCCTCGGGTACCGTCGGCGTGCCTTTGAACAGCATGTGCTCGACCACGTGCGCCACGCCCGATTGGCCATCGACTTCGTCCATCGAGCCGGCGCGCACCCACAGCATCTGCAGCACCGTGGGCGCACGCCGATCGGGCAGCACGATCAGCGTCAGGCCGTTGGCGAGGGTGAAATGCTGCGCTGCGCTTG
>Ga0209103_1000273_pt1 | contig 15984 bp, 11 predicted proteins | sample 4C3metaG_FD_184152 | JGI IMG/M metagenome (GOLD analysis project Ga0209103, IMG submission 184152) | Freshwater bacterial and archeal communities from Indian Creek, Illinois, USA - 4C3 metaG (SPAdes) (version 2) | ecosystem: Environmental > Aquatic > Freshwater > Unclassified | place: USA...
GGATGGCAACGTCGAACATCTGCCGCGGGATCAGCTCGCGCATGCGCTCGCAGAGGTCGCGGCCGCGGCGGTCGGCGTGCGCCCGGTGCAGGATCATCGACATGGCATCGACCTTGTCGCCGTTGATGAGCACGTCGACGCGCACGAAGGGGCCGGCCTCGAAGCGCAGGAAATGGTAGTCGAGCGAGGCGTAGCCGCGCGACACCGATTTCAGGCGGTCGAAGAAATCCAGCACCACCTCGGCCAGCGGCAGCTCGTAGGCGATCTGCACCTGGCTGCCGAGGTAGGTGATGCCGACCTGGCTACCGCGCTTTTCCTCGCAGAGCTTGATGATGTTGCCGATGTACTCCTCGGGCGTGAGGATGTTGGCGCGGATGATCGGCTCGCGGATCTCTTCGATCTTGTTGATCGGCGGCAGGCGCGCCGGGTTGTCGAGCTTCATCACCACGCCATCGGTCTGCAGCAACTCGTAGACCACGGTGGGCGCGGTGGTGACGAGGTCGAGGTCGTACTCGCGCTCGAGGCGCTCCTGCACGATCTCCATGTGCAGCATGCCGAGGAAGCCGCAGCGGAAGCCGAAGCCCATCGCTTCTGAACTCTCGGGCTCGAACTGCAGCGCGGCGTCGTTGAGGCGCAGCTTGTCAAGCGCCTCGCGTAGCGCCGGGTAGTCGTCGGCAGCGGAGGGAAACAGGCCGGCGAACACCCGCGGCTGCATGGTCTGGAAACCGGGCAACGGCTTGGCGGCGGGGTCGCGCGCCGAGGTGAGCGTGTCGCCGACCGGCGCGCCGTGCACGTCCTTGATCGAGGCGTTGATCCAGCCCACCTCGCCCGGCAGCAGGGCGTCCTTGTTCTTGCGCTTCGGGGTGAACACGCCGACCGCATCCACTTCATGGGCGCGGCCGGTCGACATGACGAGGATCTTGTCGCCCTTGCGGATCTCGCCCTGCATGACGCGCACCAGCGACACCACGCCGAGGTAATTATCGAACCAGGAATCGATGATCAGCGCCTGCAGCTTGTCGGTGTCGCCGACCTGCGGCGGCGGGATGCGCGCGACGATGGCTTCGAGCACGTCGCGGACGTTCAGGCCGGTCTTGGCCGAGATCGCCACCGCGTTCTCGGCGTCGATGCCGATGACCGCTTCGATCTCGCGCTTGGCGCGCTCGACGTCGGCGGTGGGCAGGTCGATCTTGTTGATCACCGGCACCACTTCGAGGCCCTGCTCGACCGCGGTGTAGCAGTTCGCCACCGACTGCGCTTCGACGCCCTGTGCCGCGTCGACCACCAGCAGCGCGCCCTCGCAGGCCGCCAGCGAACGGCTGACCTCGTAGCTGAAGTCGACGTGGCCGGGCGTGTCGATGAAATTGAGCTGGTAGGTCTGGCCGTCGTTCGCGGTGTAGGGCAGCGAGACCGACTGCGCCTTGATGGTGATGCCGCGCTCGCGCTCGATCGGGTTGGAGTCGAGCACTTGGGCCTCCATCTCGCGCTCCTCGAGGCCGCCGCAGAGCTGGATGATGCGGTCGGCGAGCGTCGACTTGCCGTGGTCGACGTGGGCGATGATGGAAAAATTGCGGATGCGCTGCATGGCTGGGGGCTGGAACGGACGGTCACGCGATGGGAACGCGGCAGTATCGCATGGCGCGGCCGCCCGTCCGTGGCCGACCCGCGAAGGACCGGCTGTTCCAAGCCGCCCTCAGGGCATCGGCAACTCGACAAAACCCGTGCTGGCGGCATTGCGCACCAGCAGGCGCAGGGTCTGGCCGCGTTCGACCCGGCCCAGCGCGGTTTCGAAGGCTTGCGGCGTGCCGACCTCGGTGCCGTTCACCGCCAGCACCACATCGCCGGGGTTCAGTCCGGCCTGGCGCGCCAGCGCCGAGCCGACCCGACCGATCCGCACGCCCTCGCCGGCCCGCAGGCCGAGGCGTTCACGGATGGCGGCATCGATCGGCTCGACGACCAGGCCGAGCGGGTTGGTCGTGGCCGCCGGGGCCGGTACCGAAGGACGGGCAGCCGCCACGGCGACACCGTCGAGGGCGTCGAGGGTGGCGACGAGATCGCGACGCGAGCCACCCCGATGCACGGTGACGGTGGCACGGCTGCCCGGTGCCAGCAGGCCGACCTGCGGCGGCAGATCGGAGGCATTGAGGATCTCGCGGCCATTGAAGGTGGTGATGACATCGCCGGGGCGAATGCCGGCCTTGTCCGCTGCGCTGCCGTTGTTGACGCTGCTGACGAAGGCACCGACCGGGCGCGGCAGGCCGAGCTCCTCGGCGCGCTCGCGGCTGACCTCGGCGATCTGCACGCCGAGCACGCCGCGCCGCACCTCGCCGGTCTCGCGCAACTGCCGCGCGGTGTTCATCGCCACGTCGATCGGGATGGCGAAGCTGACGCCGATGAAACCGCCGGTGTTGCTGTAGATCTGTGAATTGACGCCGACCACCTCGCCGCGGACGTTGAGCAACGGCCCGCCGGAATTGCCGCGGTTGATGGCGACGTCGGTCTGGATGAAGGGCACGTACTGCTGGCCGGGATCCATGCTGCGGCGGTTGACGCCGGAGACGATGCCGGCAGTCACCGAGTAGTCGAATCCGAACGGCGAGCCGATCGCCACCACCCACTGCCCCGGCCGCAGGCTGCGGGCATCGCCGATGCGCACCGGGCTCAGGCCGCGGGCCTCGACCTTCAGCACGGCGATGTCGGAGAGCGGATCGGAGCCGACGATCCGGGCCTCCATCTCGCGGCGGTCGTTGAAGCGGACGATGACACGATCGGCACCATCGACGACGTGGTGATTGGTGAGGATGTAGCCATCCGCACTGGTGACGAAGCCGGTGCCGGAGGACACGCCACCACCACGCGGCAACTGCGGCATCCCCGGCCCGATGAAGCGGCGGAAGATCTCCGGCAGGGCCTCGGCACCGGGCAGGTTCTGCAGGTCGCGGCGCGGAGCTTCGCTGCTGGCCTCGATGTTGACCACCGAGGGCGTCACCTGGTCAACCAGGGCGGTGAAATCCGGCAACTGCACCAGTACGGCCCGCGCCGGGGCGGCGGCGGTCTGGGCGATGACCGGGGCGGCGGCCAGCAGGGCGGTCAGCAGGAGGGCGGCGGACGGAAGCAGCGAACGGTTCGAGGCCATGGGCAAGGGTCGGGTCGCTTGGGAGGAGAGGATGAGGACGGCCGCGGCGGATGCCGGTGCCGAGGGCTTAGTGGTGCGCAGGGGCCGGGAAGTTCCCGCCCCACTCAACGGCCTTCGGGCGGTGGCACCATGCGGTAATCGACGACGAAGGCGGTATTGGCACCGTCGCCGCGCGGCCAGGGCCGGGCGGGCGGTTCGGGCGGCAGTTCGACCGGTGGCAGCGGTGCCAGTTTTTCCGGGCTGGGCTGCGGTGCCCGAACCAGCATTGGCACTTGAGCCAGCGCCGACGGCGCGGCGGCGGCCCGCAGTGGCGGCTCGATGCGCGTATGGCGGTCCGCCGGACCGGTACCCGCTGGTGGGCCGGAAACCGGTGCCGCGACGGCCGCGAGGGTCGGTGTCGCGTCGCCAAACGGCGATCCACCGGGCGGCCCGAGCGGTGACCACAGCAGCAGACCGAACAGCGCCACGCCAGCCACCAGCGCCGCGCTCCGGGCAAGCCGATGCGGCTCCGGCAAGGCCTGCGCGATGCGGTGGGCGAGTTCGGCCGGTGGCCGGGCCACCGGCTGCCGGCGGAGCACGTCGCCGACCAGTTGCCAGCGCCCCAGCTCGGCACGCAGGTCGACGTCGTCGAGCACCCGCCGGGCGACGAAGCGGCCGGCCTCGGTCGGCAGTGCGCCGTCGTGCCAGGCGCTCATCTGTTCGCGGAAACCGGGGGCGGCGTTCGGTGGGTTCATGGCAGCAAGTCACGGAGTTCGTGGTCGATGGCGTCGCGGGCACGGAAAATGCGCGAGCGCACGGTGCCGATCGGGCAGGCCATGCGCGCGGCGATTTCCTCGTAGCTCAGTCCCTCGACCTCGCGCAGCGTCAGCGCCTCGCGCAATTCCGGGGCCAACCGATCGACGGCGGCCAGCACGATGCGCGCCATCTCGCTGCGCAGGGCCTCCTGCTCGGGCGTGTCGCCATCGTGCAGATGCCGGGCCTCGCGGACGGCGGCGGATTCGTCATCGTCGATGTCCTCGGTGGGCGGACGCCGGCCCAGGCTGACGAGATGGTTCTTCGCGGTGTTCACGGCGATGCGGTAGAGCCAGGTGCCGAACTGCGCCTCGCCACGGAACTTCGGCAGGGCGCGCCAGGCACGGAGAAAGGTTTCCTGGACCACGTCCTCGGCCTCGGCCGGATCGCGGACGTGGCGCCGCACCAGGGCCGCGATGCGGTACTGGTGCTTGCGCACGAGCAGGTCATAGGCATTGCGTTCACCGGATTGGACACGCCTGACGAGTTCGAGATCGTTGAGGTCCTCGCCCATCCCGGGGCTGCTCCTGCTGCGCTGGGCACCGGAAGGCCGCGGGGGGACGCGGGAATCGACCGGTGCGGGGTGGAAAAGTTCCCGGCGGCGGCCACCGCCACGGGCGGGCCGGATTTGACCGGGGGAAACGGCAGCCCGGATGATACCGGTCCGATCCCTGATCCAGGCCAACGGCCCCGCCATGTTCGAAGGACTCCGCCTACAACACTGGCGCACGCAGGTGCGCGCCGATGGTTTCGTCGTGCTCACCCTCGACCGCGCCGACCAGAACGTGAACGCGCTCTCGCAGGGCGTGATCGACGAACTCGAGCCGCTGGTCGAACGCCTCGCCATCGAAAAGCCCAAGGGCGTGGTGTTCATCTCGGGCAAGGCGGCTGGCTTCATCCCCGGTGCCGACATCAAGGGCTTCGAGACGATCGACGCCAAGGGCCAGATCTACGACTGGATCCGCTCCGGCCAGTTGCTGTTCGAACGCATCGCCCGCCTGCCCTTCCCCACCGTGGCGGCCATCCATGGCCACTGCATGGGTGGCGGCACCGAGCTGGCCCTGGCTTGCCGCTACCGGGTGGCGAGCAGCGCCGACAACACCCGCATCGGCCTACCGGAAGTGAAGCTGGGCATCTACCCGGGCTGGGGCGGCAGCGTGCGTGCGCCGAAACTGCTGGGTGCGCCCGCCGCGTTTGACCTGATGCTGACCGGGCGCGCCCTGCGCGCCTCGCAGGCCCGCGCCATCGGCCTGGTCGACAAGGTGGTGGAGGCCCCGCTGCTGCTTGATGCCGCGCTCGACCTGGCCAAGAAAGGCCACCAGCGGCCGCTGAAGCAGCAGGCCCTCGGGCTGCTCAGCAATCTCTGGCCGGTGCGTCAGGTACTGGCCAACATGATGGTGAAACAGGTCTCGCGGAAGGCCCGCAAGGAGCACTACCCGGCCCCGTTCACGATGATCGAGGCCTGGCGCCGCAACGGCGTGTGCAACACCGACCGCGCCCTGCTGGCCGAGGCCAAGGCGGTGTCAAAGCTGGCCGCCGGCAGCACCGCCCGCAATCTTGTCCGCGTGTTCCTGCTGATGGAGCGGCTGAAAGGTCTGGGCGGGAAGGATGGCGGCGGCACGCCACCGCCGCCCATCCAGCACGTGCACGTGGTGGGGGCCGGCGTGATGGGTGGCGACATCGCGGCTTGGGCGGCGTTCCGCGGCTTCACGGTCACGCTTCAGGACCGCGAGATGCGTTTCATCGAGCCGGCCCTGAAGCGCGCCGACGAGTTCTTTGCCAAGAAAATCAAGGACGAGGCCCAACGCGCCGAGACCCGCGCGCGGTTGGTTCCGGATGTCGAAGGCACCGGTGTTGCCAAGGCCGATCTGGTGATCGAGGCGATCTTCGAGAACGCCGAGGCCAAGCAGGCGCTGTTCAAGAAGGCCGAGGAAACCCTCAAGCCTGGCGCGATCCTCGCCACCAACACCAGCTCGATCGCACTCGAGGTGCTGCGCGAAGGCCGCAGCGACCCGGCGCGCTTCGCCGGCCTGCACTTCTTCAACCCGGTGGCGATGATGCCGCTCGTGGAGATCGTCCAGCACGACGGCCTCGACGCCGAAACCACGCGCCGCCTCGCGGCGTTCTGCAAGGCCATCGACAAGCTGCCGGTGCCGGTGGCGGGAACACCGGGCTTCCTCGTCAACCGCATCCTCGCGCCTTACATGCAGGAAGCCATCCTGCTGTTCCGCGAGGGCGTGCCGGGGGCCGTCATCGACAAGGCGGCACTCAAGTTCGGCATGCCGATGGGCCCGATCGAACTGGTCGACACCGTTGGCCTCGACGTCGCCGCCAGCGTGGGCCAGATCATGGCCGCCTTCCACGGCCAGCCGCTGTCCGAGGGCCTCACCGTCGAAGAGGGCAAGCGCGGCAAGAAGGACGGCCAAGGCCTGTACAAATGGGAGGATGGCAAGGCGGTGAAGCCGCCGGTGCCGGCCGACTACAAGGCACCGGACGATCTGGAAGACCGCCTGATCCTGCCGCTCGTCAACGAAGCGGTGAGCTGCCTTGCCGACGGCACCGTGGCCGACGCCGACCTGCTCGATGCCGGCGTGATCTTCGGCACCGGCTTCGCGCCCTTCCGCGGCGGCCCGATCACCCATGCCCGCGCCGAGGGGCCGGCCAAGCTGAAGGCCCGACTCGAAGCCTTGCTTGCCCGCTACGGCGAACGCTTCAAGCCCCGTCCCGGTTGGGACAGACTGTGATCGCGGCCGGGACCATCGCCACAGCCCCCAGCCGCGATGGCGTTGACACCCCGCAACCCGGCCCGGACCATGCGGCCTGCCTTTCCTCCTTTCATCCACCGAGCCTCCGCCGATGCGCCTGATCCTGACCGCCCTCGCCGCCGCCCTGAGCCTTGCCGCCTGCGGTGGCAACCCTGACGCGCCCGCTCCGGAAGGCGCCAAACCCGACCCGCAGTTGCAGCGGCAGGTCAATGTCTACAACTGGTCGGACTACATCGCGCCCGACACGCTCGACCGCTTCACCCGGGAAACCGGCATCCGGGTCGTCTACGACGTCTATGCCGACAACGAAACCTTGGACGCCAAGCTGGTCGCCGGACAGAGTGGCTACGACGTGGTCTTCCCCTCGGCACCGTTCGCCCAGAAACACATCCTGAATGGGCTGTACGCCCCGCTGGACCGAACCTTGCTGCCGAACATCGGCAACCTCGACCCGGCGCTGGTGCAAGCCGTGCGGGTCGCCGACCCGGAAGGCCGTCACGTCGTGCCCTATATGTGGGGCACCACCGGCATTGGCTACAACATCGGCCGGATCCGCGAGATCCTCGGTCCCGATTTCGTCGTCGACAGCTGGGCCGTGCTGTTCGACCCGGCCATCAGCGGCAAGCTCGCGCAATGCGGCATCGCCTTCCTCGACGACCAGCAGGAAGCCTTCTCGGCGGCGCTGCTGTTCCACGGCCGCGACCCCAACGCGATGGGCGGCGACGAGATCGAGCTGGTGACCCGTACCTTCGCCGCGGTCCATCCGAACATTCGCTACTTCGATTCCAGCCGCTACATCGACGACCTCGCCAACGGCGAAATCTGCATCGCCATGGGCTACAACGGCGATGTGCTGCAGGCCCGCGCCCGCGCCGCCGAGGCCGGCACCGGCGTCGAGATCGGCTATGCCATCCCGAAGGAAGGCGCCGTGCGCTGGTTCGATGTCATGGCGATCCCGGCCGATGCCCCGAACCCGATCGAAGCCCATGCCTTCATCGACTTCCTGCTGCGCCCCGACGTGATCGCGCCGATCACCGAGTACGTCAGCTTCGCCTCGGCCAACGCCGCCGCCAAGCCGCTGGTCAGCGAGGCCCTGCGCAACGATCCGGCGGTATACCCGCCGGAGGCGGTGCTCGCCAAGTTGCACGACGTGCGCAAACTGCCGCTGGAGGAGAACGATGCCCGCCAGCGCGCCTGGACGAGCATCAGGGCGGGCCGCTGACGGATCGTGAGCGCACCCGCCCGCCGGCAGGCCCCGATCGAGCCTTGGCAGGACCCGAATGCGGAGCCGGTGCTCCGCATCGAGGGAGTCACCAAGACCTTCGGCAAGACCTACGCGGTCGATGACGTTTCGCTCGATATCTACCGCGGCGAGTTCTTCTCGCTGCTGGGCGGTTCCGGTTGCGGCAAATCCACCCTGCTGCGCATCCTCGGCGGCTTCGAGGTACCCGACCGCGGCCGGGTGCTGATCGACGGTGTCGATGTGACCCGGCTGCCGCCCTACGAGCGGCCGGTCAACATGATGTTCCAGAGCTACGCGCTGTTCCCGCACATGACGGTCGAGCAGAACATCGCCTTCGGCCTGAAGCAGGACAGGCGCAGCGCGGGCGAAATCGCCGACCGCGTGGCCGCCATGCTCGACCTCGTCAAGATGGGCCAGCTCGGCCGGCGCAAGCCCGACCAACTCTCCGGCGGCCAGCGCCAGCGCGTGGCGCTGGCCCGCGCGCTGGCCAAGCAGCCGAAGATCCTGCTGCTCGACGAGCCGCTCGGCGCGCTCGACAAGAAACTGCGCGAGCACACCCAGTTCGAACTGGTCAACATCCAGGAGCGCACCGGCACCACCTTCGTGATGGTCACCCACGATCAAGAGGAGGCGATGACGATGTCGAGCCGCGTGGCGGTGATGGACGCCGGCCGCATCGTGCAGGTCTCGACGCCGGCCAACCTCTACGAATACCCCAACTCGTGCTTCGTCGCCGAGTTCATCGGTGCGGTGAACATGCTGAAGGGCACCGTCGTCGAGCAGCAGGACGAGCGCGTGCTGGTGCACTGCCACGACACCGCTTTCGACGTCTGGGCGCGCTACGCCGAACCGATCCCGGTCGGCACCGACGTCCAGGTCGCGATCCGGCCGGAGAAGATCGACGTCGCCGAAACCGAACCCGCCGGGATCGACAATGTGGTGCGCGGTCGCGTGGTCGAGATCGCTTATCTCGGCGATGTCTCGATCTACCACGTGCAGACCGAGGATGGTTTCGTGCTGCGGGTGCAGGAGACCCACGCCGCGCGCAGCGCCGATCCGCACTACAACTGGGGCGACGTGCTTTACCTGGTCTGGCACGCCCGCGACGCCATCGTGCTGCCGACCTGAGCCATGCGCAACGGCGGCGGCAACACGGGCTGGTGGGACCTCTGGTACCAGGTCTTCCTCGGCCTGTTCCGGCAAATCGGCGCGCTCGGCCGCGAACTGCGCGGCAGCCGGGGCCGCTATCTGGTCATCGCCGTGCCGATGCTCTGGCTGCTGGCCTTCTTCCTGGCCCCGCTGCTGGTGGTGCTGCAGATCAGCCTCGCCCAGCGCACCGGTGGCGTGCCACCCTACTCCGAACTGATCGCCTTCGGCGAACAGGGGCTGGTGCAGATCACCCTGAGCCTCGCCGGCTACCTGCGCCTGCTCAGCGATCCGATCTATGTCGAGAGCTACCTGTCCTCGCTGCAGTTCGCCTCGGTATCGACCCTGGCCTGCCTGTTGATCGGCTACCCGATCGCCTACGGCATCGCCCGCGCCCGGCCGCTGCTGCGCCTCTTGCTGCTGGTCGGCGTGCTGCTGCCCTTCCTCACCAGTTCGCTGCTGCGCACCTATGCGCTGTCCGGCCTGCTGCGCGACAGCGGCCTGGTCAACCAAATGCTGGTCACACTGGGCCTCGTCGACGCACCGCTGCGCCTGCTTGACACGCCATTCGCGGTGTACGTCGGCATCACCTACAACTACCTGCCCTTCATGGTGCTGCCGCTGGTGGCCAACCTGATGCGACTCGACACCACCCTGCTGCAGGCCGCCGCCGATCTCGGTGCCCGGCCCTGGCGGGCCTTCCTCTCGGTCACCCTGCCGCTCTCGCTGCCCGGCATCATCGCCGGCTCGCTGCTGGTGTTCATCCCGGCGGTCGGCGAGTACGTGATCCCGGCCCTGCTCGGCGGACCTGGCTCGCTGACCATCGGCCAGCGGATCTGGGAAGACTTCTTCGATGCCCGCAACTACCCGCTGGCCGCCGCCGTCGCCATGGCCATGCTGGCCCTGATCGTGGTGCCCATGCTGATTTTCGAGCGTTTCCAGGAACAGCGCGCCGAACGCGAGGAGAAAGGCCGATGAGCAGCCGGCCCTTCGTGCTCTACACGCTGATGGCCTTCGGCTACGCCTTCCTGTACCTGCCGATCGCCAGCGTCATCGTCTTTTCGTTCAACGAGACCCGCTCGATCAGCGTCTGGGGCGGTTTCTCCTTCGAGTGGTACCTGCGGCTTTTCAGCAACGAGGCGGTGCTCTCGGCGGTCCGCATCTCGCTGTTGATCGCCGCCATCGCATCCACGCTCGCCGTAGTGCTGGGCACGCTGGCCGCCCTCGCGCTGTCGCGCTTCGGCCGCTTCCGCGGACGCGGCCTGCTGTCATTGATGAGCGCAGCGCCACTGGTGATGCCCGATGTCATGCTCGGCATCAGCGCGCTGTTCCTGTTCATCAGCCTGCAGCAGCTCATCGGCTGGCCGGAAGGACGCGGCATCGACACCATTGCCATCGCCCACGTCACGCTCTGCGTCTGCTACGTCACCGTGGTCGTGCGTTCGCGCCTGGTGCAGGGCGACCAGAGCCTGGAGGAAGCCGCCCTGGACCTCGGCGCACGGCCCTGGAAGGTGTTCTTCCTGATCACCCTGCCACTGATCTGGCCGGCCCTGCTGGCCGGTTGGCTGCTTGCCTTCACGCTCTCGCTGGACGATGTGGTGATCGCCAGCTTCACCTCCGGGCCGGGCTCCACCACCCTGCCGGTGCTGATCCTCTCCAAGGTCCGCTTCGGCGTGACGCCCGAGATCAATGCGCTGGCGACCCTCGTCATCGTCGCCGTCTGCATCGGCGTCAGTGTCGCCGGCTGGATGATGCATCGGCAGCAGTCATCGCGCCGCTGAGCATGCGGCAGGGATTCAGAGCGCCGCGCCGAGAAAACCGCCCGACTGCTTGTGCCAGAGCCGGGCATACAGCCCGCCGGCGGCCACCAGCTCGGCATGGCTGCCCTGCTCGACGATGCGGCCGCGATCCATGACGATGAGCCGGTCCATCGCCGCGATGGTCGAAAGCCGATGGGCGATGGCGATCACCGTCTTGTCCTGCATGAGCTGGCCGAGGTTTTCCTGGATGGCGCCCTCGACGTCCGAGTCCAGCGCCGAAGTGGCTTCGTCGAGCACCAGCACCGGCGCATCCTTGAGCAGCACGCGGGCGATGGCGATGCGCTGGCGTTGTCCGCCGGAGAGCTTAACGCCGCGCTCACCCACCTGTGCGTCGTAGCCGTGGCGACCCTCGGAATCCACCAGCGCGGCGATGAAGCCATCGGCGTGGGCACGGCGCACGGCTTCGAACATTTCGGCCTCGCCGGCCTCGGGACGGCCGTAGAGCAGGTTCTCGCGCACGCTCCGGTGCAGCAGCGAGGTGTCCTGGGTCACCACGCCGATCTGCGCACGCAGGCTGTCTTGCTGCACACCGGCGATATCGATGCCGTCAAGGGTGATGCGCCCGGTTTCGCAGTCGTGGAAACGCAGCAGCAGGTTCACCAGTGTCGACTTTCCCGCACCGGAACGACCGACGATGCCGATCTTCTCGCCGGCGCGGACGTGCAGGTCGAGCCGATCGATCACACCGCCACCCCTGCCGTAGTGGAAGCCGACGCCCTCGAAGCGGATCTCGCCGCGCACCCGCGGCAGAACCGGCGCGCCGGGCACGTCCTCGACCATCGGCGGCAGGGCGATCGAGGCGATGCCGTCCTTGACCGTGCCGATGTTCTCGAACAGCGCCGAAAGCTCCCACATCACCCACTGCGACATGCCCATCATGCGCAGCACCAGCGCCAGCGCCACCGCCACGTCGCCGGGGCTGACCGCGCCGTCCGACCACAGCCAGAGCCCGAGGCCGGTGATCGCGGCCAGCAGCAGCATGTTGAGGCTGTCGTTGGCCACGTTGACCCGCGTGACCAGCCGCATCTGCGAATACGCGGTGCCAAGAAAGCCCTCCATGGCATCACGGGCGTAAGCCTGCTCGCGCCGCGAGTGCGAGAACAGCTTGACCGTGGCGATGTTGGTGTAGCTGTCGACCACCCGCCCGGTCATGCTCGAACGGGCATCGGCCTGCGCACTGCTGACCTCTTGCATGCGCGGCAGGAACCAACGCATCAGCAGCGCGTAACCGCACACCCAGGCCAGAAAGGGCAGCATCAGTCGCCAATCGGCCGCAGCGGCGATCAGGATCATGCCGCCGACATACACCAGCACATAGCTGCCGACATCGAGCAACTTGACCACGATCTCGCGCACCGCCAGCGAGGTCTGCATCAGCTTGGTGGCGATGCGCCCGGCGAACTCGTCCTGGAAATAACGCATCGACTGCCGGAGCAGGTAGCGATGCACGTTCCAGCGGATGCGCATCGGGTAGTTGGCGAGCAGCACCTGGTGCGTCGCCAGCGACCACAGCAGGTTCAAGGCCGGCATGACCAGCAGCACCAGTGCGGCCATGATGGCGAGTATCGTGCCGTGGGTCTCGAAGAAGACTGCCGGTGACTGGCTGCCGAGCGCATCGACAAGACGCCCGACGAAGGCATAGAGCGTGACTTCAAGCGCGGCAAGACCCACGCTCAGCATGCCCATCAGGGCGAGCCAAGGCGTTGCGCCCTTTGTGCAATGCCGGCAGAAGGCCAGCAGACGGGCCGGCGGCTGGGCGGGCGCGGTGGCGGGGAAAGGGTCGAGCCGGCGCTCGAACCAGCCCATCAGGGTGTCGAACATGGCGATGGGTCGCGAGCCTCGGCTCAACCGGCGCGCAGCCCCATCGGCCGGGCCGGGACGGCACGCGAACGCAGGCGCTGGTAGACGTAGACGCTGGCTGGCGGCACGTTCCACCAGGTGAAACTGGTCCGTCGGACGTCGAGGTCGAGCGCATCGAGCACTTCACGCGCCACCGGGCTGGCCGGGCCGTAGGTGAACTGGATGAACCGCCCTTCGGGGCGCAGGCAGGCGAAGGATTCTTCGAGAATCGCCCGCTGCATCGGCCGCGGCATCGAGAGCAGTCCGAGCCCGGAGACCACGGCATCGGCGGGCGTGGCATCGAGGAAGCCACTGGTGGCGGCCAGGCGATGCACGTCGAGGGCGTCGGCCAGGTGCAGGTTCACTTCCGGGAAGCGCTGCCGCAGGGTCTGGTGCATGACCTCGCTCAACTCCAGCACCATCAGGGCCGAAGGCGCGATGCCGGTGTCGAGCAAGGCCCGGGTGATCGCCCCGGTACCACCACCCAGTTCGATCACCCGCTGGCTACCGGCCGGCAGCGCGGCGGTCATCAGGCGGGCGAGCTGCGGGCTGGAGGGCGATACGGCGGCGACAGCGAGCGGATTCTTCAGCCACTGGCGGAAAAATGCCCAGTGGGCGTGGCGATGGGGCGTGGGGACAGCGGACATGCGCTCATCATAGTCGGGGCGGCCGATGACAGCACAGAGAAAATGCCAGCGTGAAGACGGCATCGGTTCGGCGTGGCTTCAGCCGGCACGACCGCGATGCAGAAGCCAGGCGCGGTGGATGCGCGGGTTGCGCTCGAAATCGGGGCCGATGGTGGCTGGAGTGATTTCGTCCACTTCAGCGAATTTCGCGAGGGTGTCGAGATCGGGCTTGAAGCGGCGGAAGTTGTTGGAGAACAGCAACAGGCCGCCGGGTGCCAGCCGCCGCATCGCCGCGCCCAGCAGGTCGACATGGTGTTTCTGCACGTCGAAATCGTCCTTGTCCTTGCTGTTCGAGAAGGTGGGCGGATCGCAGAAGATCAGGTCGTACTCGCCCTTCTCGGCGCGCAGCCAGGCCATCACATCGGCCTTGGCATAGCGGTGCTGCGGCCCGACCTGACCGTTGATGGCCATGTTGCGCGCCGCCCATTCGAGGTAGGTGGAACTCAAATCCACCGAAGTGGTGCTGGCCGCGCCGCCGACCGCCGCGTGCACGGTGGCCGCGCCGGTGTAGCAGAACAGATTGAGGAAACGCAGGCCGCGCGCCTCTTCAGCGATGCGAAGACGCAAGGGGCGATGGTCGAGGAACAAGCCGGTATCGAGATGGTCGAACAGGTCCACTTCGAGCCGGACCGCGCCCTCGCGGACGATGAAGGCTTCCTGCCGTTCGTCCATGCGCCCGTATTTGGAGCCGCCTCGTCCACGGGCACGGGTCTTCAGCGCAATCTGTTCACGCGGCACCTCGAATACCTCGCGCAGTGCCACCAGCAGCTCACCGAAGCGGCGGCGGGCGTCGTGCTCGGCGATGCTGGCCGGCGGCGCGTATTCCTGCACGTGCAGGAAGGTGCGCGCATCAGGGCCGTCTTCCACATACACATCGACGGCGGCGGCGTATTCGGGCAGGTCGGCGTCGTAGGCGCGGAAGCAAGTCACGCCCTCGCGCTCGCGCCAGCGTGCCGAATGCTTCAGCGTCTTACGCAGACGGTTGGCCACCATCTGCGCGCCATCCGACATCGGGCGGGCCTCGCCTTCGATGCGCGGTGCCGGCGGCGCGAACGAGTCGCAGGCCAGCAGCGTGCATTCGAGCGCGCCATTGTTGATCGCATAGCGCTTGCGCGCCCGCAGGCGGGTGGCATGGGCGAGGCTTTCGCTGCCGCAGAGGATGGCACCGCGCCAATCCGGCACGGCCTGCTGAAGGGCCGATCCCAGGCTGGCGTAAAGGACTTCGTCGGCGGCCAGGCGCTCGTCGTAGGGCGGGTTGCAGACGACCACGCCGGGACCTGGGCAGGGTCGCTGCAAGGTATCGATATCGCCGGCACGGAAATCGATGGCATCGAACACACCGGCGGCCTCGGCATTGCGGCGGGCCTGCTGGACGATGCGTGCATCCAGGTCGATGCCGAAGAACAGCGCGGGCAGCGCGGCACGGCGGTCGCGGGCCTTGGCCTCATCGAGCAGCCGCCGCCACAGCGCATGGTCGAAGCCGCGCCAGCGGGTCGGCGGTTCGTCGCCGTGCCGCAACAGGCCGGGGGCGGTGTCGGCGGCGATCAGCGCACCCTCGATCAGCAGGCTGCCGCTGCCGCACATCGGGTCGAGCAGGGCCAACGGCGCACCGGCGGCCTCGGCATCGTGCAGCGCCTCGCGCGTCCAGCCGGCGCGGGCGAGCACGGCGCAGGCGAGGTTCTCCTTCAGTGGTGCATCGCCCTGCCCCTGCCGCCAGCCGCGGCGGTGCAGCGGGCCGGCAAGATCGACCGACAGCACCGCCCTGCCCTTGCGGACGACGAGGTCGAGGCGCAGGCCGGGGTTCTCGACATCCACCGAGGGTCGCGTGCCGGTGTCAAAACGCAGGCGATCGACGATGGCGTCCTTGACCCGTTGCACGGCGTAGCGCTCATGGGTGATGCCGGTGCCGGCGAGGTGGGCGGCCACCGCCAGCGTGCCCTCCGGATCGAGATGTTCGCGCCAGTCGATGGCGTGCACGGCGGCGTAGAGGTCGTCCTCGCTGGCGCAGTCGAACGCGACCAGCGGCCACAGCGCCCGGCTCGCCAGCCGCGACCACAGCACGGCCCGCAGCAGGCTTTCCGCATCGCCTTCGGCATTGACGCCCGACTGCGCGGCGGTGGCGCGTTCCGCGCCGAGCGCGAGCAGTTCGTCGGCGAGCAGGTACTCGAGGCCGCGGCCGCAGGGCACGAAATACTGCATCAGGTGGCTGCCCGCTGCAGCAGGTCGGCGAAGGCCCGTGCGCTGTATTCGACATGGGCGGCGAGCCGGTGGGCATCATCGACGAGGCGCAACTCGGCCTTGTGCGCCGCGCACCAGTCGACGACCGCGGCAGCCGGGATCAACTCGTCGTCCCAGCCATGCACCACCATCAGCGGCACACGCTCGGGCACCCGCAGCGGTTGCGGCCACTCGCCGAGCAGTGCCACCGGCGGTGCCATCAGGAACAGGCCACGAAGGCGCGCTGGCGTCCCGAGCGCAAGCTCGCAGCCCACCTCGCCGGAGATGAAGGCGCCCATGCTGGAGCCGGCCAGCACCAGCGGCCCCGGCACCACCGCCG
>Ga0209103_1000274_pt1 | contig 15968 bp, 10 predicted proteins | sample 4C3metaG_FD_184152 | JGI IMG/M metagenome (GOLD analysis project Ga0209103, IMG submission 184152) | Freshwater bacterial and archeal communities from Indian Creek, Illinois, USA - 4C3 metaG (SPAdes) (version 2) | ecosystem: Environmental > Aquatic > Freshwater > Unclassified | place: USA...
GATCTGGCGCTGGCCTGCGATTTTCGCTTAGGGGTGCATGGCATGGAGCTGCGCATGCCCGCTGCCGCACTCGGTTTGCACTATTACCCCGGCGGTTTGCAGCGCAGTGTGGCCCGCTTGGGGCTGGGCGGCGCGCGGCGCCTGTTTTTGCTGGCGCAAGCGCTGCCCGCCGACGAACTGCTGCGCATGGGCTACCTCGATGCCTTGGTAGCACCCGATGCCTTGCCCGCCGAAGTGGCGAGCTGGTGCCAAAACTTGTGCCGCCTAGCCCCCTTGGCCCTGCAAGGCATGAAGCAAAGCCTGCAAGAAATGGCCTTGGGTGAGCCGAATCTGCAAGGCTGGCGCGAGCGCGAAGCCCAGAGCCAGCGCAGCGCCGATTTTGCCGAAGGCCGCGCCGCGTTTGCGCAGCGGCGGGCGGCGGTGTTTGTGGGGCGGTGAAATTAAATCAAGCTTGCCTTCATGCCTGCACCCGGTCATGGCCTGCGCAGCGGCTCGCGCGCCCGCTTCAGTGAGCGTTTTGGATCAGGCGCCAAGTATTGAATTGAGCATTTTGTGATTTCCAACAGCTTATCCGTTTGAGCCAGTTTGTGCAGGTCGGGCAGGTCGGGCAGGGTGTGGCTTTCTTACCCCATTTTTCCTTTTGCCGATCTGTAGGTGTGGTACATTGCAGTAAATTTTTGAACCGGGAGGTTCAGGGGGTGTGCTCAAGTGACCAATCAAGTTTCTGCACTGCTTGCGGCCAGTAGCCGGGTGGCCTTTGCGGCCTATCTGCCTGGTCTAGCTGCGTTGGCGGCGCGAGCTGGCTTGGGCAAACCGGCCGATTGCTTCCGGCTTGTCCAGGAGGCTGCGCCACAGCTGTATAAGGGCGATTTAAGCCCTTTCGTCTCTGACCAAGCGCAGCCAGCCGAGCCTGTTCATCCAACCAACACACCAGCGCCTAGCACGCCCGATGCTTTCGTTTCGCTGCTAGAAGCGAAGGCAACGCCAGAGTCGTGGTTGCAGTCAATCTTAGCCACGGCGGCTCAGCTCAGCAGCGCCAAGCAGGCAGCAGCAAACCCCAAGAACGCCAGCCCCAGCAAACCCGCCAAGGGCCAGATGGCGCAGCCAGAAACGGCTCCTTCTTCTCGGGTGCGCCAGTTTACGCTCCTTGAGCAAGTCGCGCTGGAGGCGCACCCCAAAGCCCCCGCTGGAGGCGAGCCCAAGTGGCGCTACCCCTTGCAAGCCCTTGCGCCTAAGTCGATTTTTCCGCAATTGGGCGCCAAGTGTGAACCCGTTCGCGACGACTTGGCGCGCTCGGAGTACCGCGCCCTCTGGGATCAATTCCTGCAAGCGCTGCAAAGCATAGACTCCGCGCAGCGCTCCCAGTGGCCGCTGTGGCTAGACCATTTCGATACGGCTTGGCTCAACTTTGCTCAGGCCGTACCGGCTGATAGCGTCACCACAGGTCGCCCCGATGTGTCGATGTACGACCATTGCAAAACCACGGCCGCGCTTGCTACAGCGCTGTGGCGCTGGCACCAAGAGCAGCAGCAGACCGACGTGCAAGCGCAGCAGCGCCTGCAACAACGCCAAGACTGGGATCAAACTAAGTTTTTGCTCATACAGGGCGATTTTTTTGGCATCCAAGATTTCGTTTTTGGCGAAGGCAGCCAAAGCAACCGGCACGCCGCCAAGCTGCTGCGTGGGCGCTCTTTTCAGGTATCGCTGTTTACCGAACTGGCAGCCCTGCGTTTGCTTGAAGCGCTGGAGTTGCCGCCCACCAGCCAAATCACCAACGCGGCAGGCAAATTTTTGGTGCTGGCTCCCAACACCGAAAGCGTGCGCCAGCGCTTGGAGCAGGTGCGCCTAGAGCTCAACCAGTGGTTTTTGCGCTACGGTCATGGCCAGATAGGCTTGGGACTGGTGGCCCAGGCCGCTAGCTGCAACGATTTGCAAAGAGGCCGCATCCGGGATTTGATGCGCCTGCTGTTCGCGCAACTAGAGCAAGCCAAGCTGCATCGTTTTGACCTCATGTCCGACAGCCCGGCAGCTTTGTCGGTTCAGTACCCATTGGGAGTGTGCTGCTACAACCACCGCCTAGCGGCCGATCAGCCACAGGGGCAGGGTCTAGCCAGCGCCGCCTTGTCGCGCGATCAAATTAAACTGGGTTCAGAGCTTACGCGCAAAGATCTGCTGTTGGTCTGGCGCGACACCCAGCAAGCGCTGCCAGATGCTGGGCTGGTGAGCTTGGAAACCCCGATTTTTGGCTATCGGGTGGGTTTTTCAGAACGCATCGCGCCCACCAGCAGCCAGCGCAATAGTGCCAATTCAGGCCTGTTGTTGCGCTGTTGGGATTTCAGCCTGCCAGAAAATCTGGACGATACCCTTTGGCGTGGCTATGCGCGCCGCTACGTGAACGCCTACGTGCCGCGCTTGAGCGAACTCGACCAGCAAACCGAAGGCAAATACCGTGGCTTGGATGAGCCCACCGACTGGGGTGGATTGCGTTACGGCCTAGGCAAAACCCTCAACCATCTGGCTTGCGAAGACCGCAGTTGCGACGCGAGTGGCGGGCATTGGTTCGGCCAAGTCGCCCTCACAACCCTCAAGGGCGATGTGGACAACTTGGGTCTGATTTTCCAGCAGGGCCTGCCCGATCCGAGCCTGTCAAAAATGGCGGCCTTGTCGCGGCAGATGAATGCTTTCTTTGCCATTTGGCTGCCTGCTGTATGTGCCACAGAGTTCCCAAACACCTACACTGTTTTTGCCGGCGGTGACGACTTCTTTCTCATTGGGCCGTGGCTGAGCACACAGAAATTGGCTGAGCGCATGGCTACAGCTTTTGAGGATTATGTTGCACACAACCCCGCCATCACCTTTTCGGCTGGTATGGTGATGAGTAAGCCGGGTTTACCCATACGCGCATTGGCGCAGCAAGCCGAGCAGGCGCTAGACGCTGCCAAAGCCAGCCACCATCCGCAGCCGCAGCAGCGCAAAAACGCGCTGGTGCTATTTGGCGAGCGTGTGCGCTGGAGTGAGTGGCCCAAATTGCGCGCGGCACAAGAGCAACTCGAGCAGGTGCGGCACGACTACCAGCTCTCAACCGGCTACGTTTATGGTCTGCTGCAGCTGGTGCAGTTGGCGGCCGACAGCGCCAACCCCGAGCACTCCCTGTGGCGCAGCCGCTTTGCTTACCGCACCCGCCGCTATGCGGTGGACCGCTTGCCACAGGAGCAGCGCCTAGCAGCCCAAAAAACGCTGGCAACCGCCATAGGCCGCGATGGCATCGAGGCCCTGGGCAGCCGCTACCGCATTGCGCTGTTCAACCATTTCTACCGCCTGCGTGAAGGATGACCCATGCCATTTGAACAACATCGAACCCCTGCACCGGCCACTGCCCGGGGCAATAATTTTGCGATCACCGATGTCAAGCTGGCTTCGCCGGTGGCGGTCGAGTTGTTTGCCGACATAGCCGAAGAAATGGCGCGGCAAGTCAAGGAGGCGGGCGACAACAAAAAAAACAAATCCACTCAGTTGCGCAAATTTTATGACGAGATCACGCTCTGGAACGAAAAAATCCAGCAGCAAGCCACGACCGAGGCCAAAGCCCAAAAGTACACCGAGCTGGCCCCATTCATAAAAATGCTCAAAGCCAAGGTGGCTTATGCCCGTGGCCGCGAACACGTGGAAACAACTTTCGAGCAGCTCTATACCCATCTGATCAACCAGATCGACGGGGCCGACAGCCTGCGCAACGCCAAACTTTTCATGGAAGCCTTCATGGGCTTCTACAAAGCCCAGGAGAAATAAGCCATGCCCCAACTTTGCGCCATCATCACCATCGAGGCCAAGCTCGAACTGCTGAGCGGTTTGCGCATCGGCGCTGGCGACAGCGAAATGCAGATCGGCGGCGTTGACAACACCGTCATCAAGCACCCGCACACCCATGCGCCTTATATACCGGGCTCCAGCCTGAAAGGCAAAATGCGCAGCCTGCTCGAGTGGCGCAGTGGGGCTGTGGCCGAAGAGGCGTTGGGCTGGCAAGCCTACCAAAAAGCCTCCGAGGCGCAAAAGCCCGAAGTGCGGCGCATTTTGCAGCTCTTTGGCATCGGCGGCAGCGACAAACTCAAGCCCGAGCAAATGCTGGAACTCGGGCCCACCCGCGCCTCCTTTTGGGACTGTGGTCTGCAAGCCGAATGGGAGCAGCAATTGCGCGACAACAACCGCGCCTTGACCGAAGTCAAAAGCGAGAACCGCATCAACCGCATTTCGGGTGTAGCCGAACACCCGCGGCAAACCGAGCGCGTTCCGGCCGGTGCCAGTTTCGATTTCCGGCTCTCGCTCAAGCGCTTGGCGGGTGATGGCGACGATCTTTTGCTCACCCTGCTGCAAGGTCTCAAGTTGATCGAGCTCGACAGCTTGGGTGGCTCCGGTTCGCGTGGCTACGGCAAAGTGTGCTTTCGCGGCCTGCGCATCGACGGCCAGGAGCGCCAAGCCGACTTCGACGCCGTAGCACCCTTTGCCCGCTGATGGCGGCGCGCCACCTTCGGCTCCCCAGATGATTGCTGTGGCCCCAATGATGCAAACCCTGGTCTTTACCCTGCGCCCGCTCACCGCCTTTGGCACTCCGCTGGCCGGGGACACGCTGTTTGGGCAACTGTGCTGGACTTTGCGCCACCAGCTTGGCAACGAGCGCCTGCACACCTTGCTGCAAGGCTACACCAGTGGTGCGCCCTTTGCTGTGCTCTCCGATGCCTTTCCATCCGGGCATTTGCCTTTGCCGCACGTGGCCTCGGCGGTGTGGGCACCCAGCGCCGGGCAGGATCGCAAAGCCCTGAAAAAACGCCGCTGGATACCGCTGTCGGCGCTGCAGCAGCCCATGGCACAGTGGCAGCAGTTGGCCAAAACCGATGCCCAACTGTGCAGCGTCATCGAGCGCGACCAGCCCCACAACAGCATCAACCGGCAAAGCGGCACCACCGGCGAGGGCGCATTTGCTCCTTTTGTGGTGTCGCAGCGTTGGTATCCAGTCGGCACCTGCCTTGATCTGTATGTGCTGTGCGATGAGCAAAGGTTGAGCCGCAGCGAATTGGGCGCTGCCTTGGCGTTCATCGGTGCGGCCGGTTTTGGCCGCGACGCCAGCACGGGGCTGGGCAAGTTTGAGCTTTGTGGTGAACCTACCGAAATGCACTGGCCGCAGCCTACAGCCTGCAACAGCTACCTTACGCTGGGCCCGTGCGCGCCCCAAGGGCAGGGCTTTTGCCCGCAGCGCAGCAGTTGGCAAGTGCTCACTCGCTTTGGCCGCCACGGCGATGCCGCTGTGCATGGCGGCAACCCTTTCAAAAAGCCGCTGCTGCTGGCGCAGGCCGGTGCAGTGCTCTGGCCGCTGAGCCAAACCAAAACTGTGGCGTTGGCAGGCCAAGGCTTGGGCGGCGCTCAGCAACCCATTTCGCAAACCATGCCCGAAACGGTACACCAAGGGTACGCCCTAGTGCTGCCGATCGAATTGCCGCAAGGGGCCAGTGCATGAAAGCTTTTTTGCAGCACCACCGCCTGACTCTCACGCCGCTTTCGCCCATACACATTGGCTGCGGCGAGGACTTTGAGCCCACCAATTACGTCATCGATGAAGGGCTGCTGTTCGGCTTTGATCCCAGCCACGCCGCACTTGCTCCGCACCAGCGCCAAGCCTTGCTCGATTTGGCCAATCGCGCTTCGCTGCTGGGTTTGCAACGCTTTTTTCGCGATCACGCCGAGGTGTTCAAACCTTATGCGCAAGTGATCATGCCCGTAAGCGCCGGGGTGAACGAAAAATACCAGTCCCATATCGGCCGCGCTGTGAATCTGGAGGCCAACGGCAACCAAGTTTTCAACCGCTTTATGATCGAGCGCGCCAGTTATACCGGAGCACAACAGTGGCCCTATGTGCCGGGCAGCAGCTTCAAGGGTGCCTTGCGCACCGGCATTCTTGATGCGCTCAACCATAAAAAGCCCGCCCAATCAGGGGATAGTAATACTCGTGGGCAAGTGGATTCTGCAAGGCTTGAAAAGCGCCTGCTCGAAGGCGACTTTTCCAGCAGCCCCTTGCGCTTGCTCAAAATAGGCGATTTCATGCCCGCAACCGAGCCCGAGCGCCGGGTGATGTACGCAGTGAACCGCAAGAAAAAAGAAGTCCTCGTCCAGGGCAGTGAGGTCCAAGCCAAAGGCATCGCGGCACGCAAGGAGAGCATACTGCACGGCCAGTACCGGGCCTTTGCGGCCGAGGCCGTGCTGCAACTGCTGCCCGAGCAAAGGAGCGGTAAAGATCTGCCAGCGGCCCGGCTGCGCCCCGCCGATTTCAAGCAAATTGCACAGAGCACCAACAGCTACCACGAGCCGCGCTTGCGCCAAGAATTGAAGTTGCTCAGCGAGCGCCACTTTCTCAATTCCGATTGGGACAAATCAATTCTGGGCTTGCTCAATGGCGAGCTGGGCCAGCGCATGGCATCCGGGGAGGTCATGCTGGTGCGCCTAGGCCGCTACGGCGGCGCCGAATGCAAAACCCTCTCAGGCAATGGCGTGGCTCAAATCAAGATCATGCAAGGCAAGGGCATGAAGCCGTTGTTGCTGGGCAGCACCAAAACCGTCTGGCTCGCTGCAGAGCACGAAAATGAGCACAAGCACCTGCTGCCCTTTGGTTGGGCGCTGGTGGAAATCGATCCACAAGGCGATTGGCCCACATTGCAGGCATGGTGCCGCGAGTACGCCCCCAAACACCCCGGCATGGCGCAACTGCGCAGCTGCTTGGCTGCCAAGAAGGCACAAGCCGAGTTGCTCAGAGCCGAGCTGGCCCAGCATGCCGCTGCCAGTGCTGCTGCAGCCCAGGCACAGGAACTTGAGCGCCAAGAGCGCCAAAAAGCCCTGGATGCGCTCCCTGGCAATTTGAAAACCGTACGCACCTTCAGTCATGAATGTGTACAGCAGCGCGACTTGATCGTAGGCGGCAACTTCAAAAAACAAGCCCCCGATCCCGGCCGCTCCCCACTGTACCGCAAGGCGCAAGAGCTGGTGCAACAGGCGCTGGCTAGCAGCAGCACCTGGAGCGCAGATGAAAAAGCCAGCTTGGCCGATGCCATCGAGCAAAGCCTGGCGGCCGTGATCAGCCCCTGGGAGCCCAAGGAGCAGCGCAAAAAATTCAAGCTCGCAGCCTTGCGCGGTCAAACGTAGCGTGTTTATCGATCTGCCCATTGCACGCTATCGTTTTACGGCCCGCCTGCACAGCCCCTTGCGCCTGCCTGGTTATGCGGGTTCGCTGCTGCGCGGGCAATTTGGTCGCGCCTTGCGGCATTTGGCCTGCCTTACGCGCCAACCGCGCTGCGATGCTTGCCCGCTGCAAAGCACTTGCCCCTATGCCTGCATTTTCGAGGCCTTGCCGCCTGCAGCGCACGAATTGCAAATGTTCAATGCCATTCCAAACGCCTACGTCATTGAACCCCCGCCACTGGGCACGAACGAATTGGCAGCGCAACAAGATTTGGTATTCCACATGGTGGTTACCGGCGCGGCGCGTGCGCAACTGGCGCTGCTGGTGTATGCATGGCAGCGGGCGCTGGCGCATGGCCTGGGCAAGCAGCGCACGCAAGCCGATTTGCTGCAGGTCGAATGGATAGACGCGGCGGAGCTGGCGCACCCAGTCTGGAGTGCCGCAGAGCCCCGGATGCTGGAACACCCCGCCGTGCTAACGCCGCCTCGTGCTCCCGCGCACCTGCAAGCCCTGCAACTGCACATCCACACCCCCCTGCGCCTGCAGCGCCAGGGCCGTCCCCTGCCGCCCGAGCAACTCAATGCCCGCAGCCTAGTGGCAGCGCTGGCGCGGCGCATCGCTTTGGTGCTCGAATTCCACGCGACGCAAGCCCAGTGGGGTGCACAGGTGCCGCAACTGGTGCAAATGGCAGCGGCCCTAAGCGAGCAGCGTGATCTGCGCTGGTTCGATTGGATACGCTACAGCAGCCGCCAGCAACAAGAAATGAGCCTAGGTGGGGTGCTGGGCCATTGGACCCTGCACGGACCCCGAACCGAGTTGCAAGCGCTCTGGCCCTGGCTGCATTTGGGGCAGTGGCTGCACGTAGGTAAAAACGCCACCATGGGTATGGGCGGCTATAGCTTGCAAGCGCTGAACTGAGCGGCTCGTGGCAAAAGCCCAGGTGGCAACGCGCTAGGAGGCTGCGTCAACTCATGGTGATCTGCGACTTGTCGAGCGCGAGGGCGTAGCCGCCGGATTTGGCTTTTTTGCTGCCCGCAATTTTGTTCCCACTTTGGTCCCAGACGGCCCTGGGCAACAAGTGCTCGGCCAGGCTCACAGGTAGCCACTCCTGAAACGCCTTCCTCAGGGTGGTGAGGCGCTGATCGAACCAGGATGCGGTTAAGCCCTTTTTTAGCGTTTCCAGGGTGTTGTCGCGCAACTGGCCGTTTTGATCGGTCCAGCGGGACAGTTTTTTGAAAGATTCATCAAGGCTGCCGCCGGGCGTGATGTCGTTGATCTGCAGCAGCTCATCGCAAATGGATTTGCTCCAACCAATATCTGGTTTGCTGGCACTGGGCCGGGTGAAACCGGAGTCCGCGTTGCAGGTGGCACCAGCCATGAGCCGGTAAAAAGCAAATTCCAGCAAGTTGGGTTCAATCAAACGGCGCAGCGTGCCCTGCGCATCGCTGATTTCGATCAAACACTCCTGGCCATGCAAAGTCAGGCGCAGTTGCTCGGGGTACTCGGCGAGGTTGATCCAGCCAATGAGCTCGCGCAAATTTACCCCGCTACCATCCGGATTATGCAGCAGCAAAGCGGGCAATTCTTTGCGGTGCCGAATGAAGGGGATGTCGGCCAGTTCCACTTTGGCCAGCGCCGGGTCCAGCACTTTGCCGTCGCGTGTTTCCAGCAGGCCACCCTGGCGCGAGGGGTAAAAGAAGCTGGGCAGGTTTTCATACTCCTGGCTCACCAAAATATGGCTCAAGCTATCGCCCGCACGGCCAAACAGGCTCATGGCGTAGCCCAGATAAAAGGTCATGGTCTTGCGCCCGCCCGCCAGCGATGCGTGAATGCTGCGCTGGCTGTTGGCGGCAATCGACTCGTCGGTGAGGTTGCGCACCTCGGTCACGATGAAGTTGGCCAGCGCCTCGTGATCCTCCACGGTGCGCGCATCGTCCACCAGCCGGCCTTGGGCATCGGGCACCACGAGTATGTCGGGCTCGGCAAAGTCCGGGCAGGGCACACCCAGTTCGGCGCACATGCGCTCCAGAATGCGCTCGTCGAGCAAACGCATGGCCCCGCGCTTGCCCACCGTGGTGGTGATGATGCGAATTCCACCCGGCCAAGGCTTGCCCTGGGCGTGAATCGCGTACAGCGTCTCGGTAACGACTTGGGGTGTATTCCCGACTATGGAGAGCAGCAGGTGGTTCATGGTGGGTGACAGTTGAAAACTTGATTTAGCAGATTCCAGCAAATTTCAGCAGGCTGGCGCGATCGAAGCAAATATCCACGCTTGAAGCTTTGCAGCGCAGGCAGAAGTCATCCCATTGCTTACTGGACTCAAGTTTGGCCTTGAGGTGTGGCCCAATAAATAGGATTTTTTTGCTTTTTCCAAAATGATCGGCCAAACTCGAAATCTGCTCTTGCATGCTCTTGGGTTGAAAACTTTCTGGCAGTCCGGCCTTAACTTCAATCACCCGCGTAGCGCCACGGTAATGCAGGAGGAGGTCGGCTTCGCGCTTGCTGCTTGTGCGCAAGTCATCCTGGCCGCCAACGAGGTTGCGCGCAATCGATTGCTCGGGGATGCCGGCTTGGTGCAGCCAGTCGTAGCAAAGCTGTTCCAGCCAAACACCGCTCACCCAGAGTTTGAAATCTTCTTGTTCGCCTTTGCATTTGTTACCAGGAAGGCTTAGCCTGGACTCTTCGCGGCTCAAGGCCCCGGGTAGCAAGGCGTTGAAGCGCTGCAGCCAGGCATCAAACGCAGCGCAATCAGGGTTTTTGAGTAAGTCAGCCGTGGTGCGGGCTTTTTTGTGCTGCTCATTCTCTCGGCCTTCGCTCCAAACTCGGTTCAGCGCATTAAACAAGGATATCAAAGTGGCGTCACTTTGGTCTTGAGCGTCCCAAATGTCCTGAGCCAGTTTTCCGCTGGCCGGGTGCTGGATCAGTGGGTTGAGCGGGGCATTGCGGGTGCGCGGGTTGTATAGCGCTGCCACGTCCAGCGCGTAGGCATCCTCCAGGTTCAAGGTTTGCAGCGCGGAGAATTCATGTGCAGCCGCATTGTTCGCTTGCAGCAACTTTAGCGCCTGCAGCTTTTGTTGCGAAAATGCCTTGTAATCCAGCTCCGCCCACGGGCCGGCCGCTAGCAGGGCCGCCGTCATCGCCTTGGTGCCGCCGGTGAAATTGAGGCAGTGTGGCAGCGCCTGCAATTCAGGCTGGCTCAGGTAGGGCCGCAGCACACCTTGCACCCAGGCTTGGCACTCCAGCACGTCGTCGCCGCCCAGCTTTATGGCCTTGTTTGGGCAAACTGGCCGGTGCAGGCTAATACCGGATAAGCGCACCTTAAGCACATTTTCTAGGCGATCTGCAGCATCCCTAAACTCTGGCCTGTCGCTCACCACCAGCAGCACGTGGCTGGGGCGGCGCGCCAAGCAGGATTCCAGCTCCGCCACATTAAAACCAGACACGACGCAGACATAAATCATGGGATTTAGGGCTGAGATCATGGCGCTGGGTATGTTAGTGGAAGTTGAACGGCAGGCACTGGCGCAGGGCGGCATGAATTTGCAGCCGGCTGCATGTTGCGCTTTGAGCCTGCTGAGCGAAGCGAGCCAGGGCCTCGTGCGGGGCATCGGGCAGCAGTTTGGCCAGATGTTCCAAATCGCAGGGTGGCGGGGCCGCTGTCACTTTGATGTGCAGGGCCTGGGCCAGCAGGCGCAGCACTTCGGCCATCCAGAGCAGAACCGGGGCCTCCCCGTCGGCCTGGCATAGCTCTATGGCCTGGGTGAAATGCTGGGCCGCCGCTTTGCTTAGGCCGCTGTCGTGCAACAGCCAGCCCCGGTAGGCGTTGATCAAAGGCCAAGGGTGGTGCTCATCGTATTGCCACTGATGTTGCAACTCCAGATAGGCTTTTCGGGCTTCGGCATATTGGCTCGGAAAGGTGGTTAATATGCGCAGCCAGATGTGGTGCGCATAGCGCCCATCGTGCCCACTATGGGCCACAGAGCGGCTGATCTCGTTGGGCTTGGACTTTTTGATTGCGCTTTTGAAATACGGTTCCAGCTCCAGCTTGGGTGCTACCGCTGTGGCTGCGTCTGCAGCAGACTGCACTTGGGGCGCGGCCAAGGCTTGGAGTTTCTCCTCGGGCGCCGTGGTGCTCAACTGCGCCAGCAACCGGTAACTTTGCGTTTGCGCCAGCTCGCGCTTGGCCTGGGCTGGGTCGGACAAACGCCCTAAAGCTTGCAGCGCCCGATCAAAATGCCCCAGCGCCGCCTCGGTGCGGCCCATGAAGGCCTCGATCTGCCCCAGGGTGGAGTGCATTTTGGCGTGGTTGAGCAAGCCACCAATCGCGATCGGGCGCGCCAACCAGTCGGTGAGCAAGGGCCGCATGGCTTCAAACTGAAACACATTGGTGCTCGACGAGGCAATGCGCAAAATCGCATCGAAGGCTTCAAATGGGGCTTCGTCGATATAGGCTTCGATCAGTTCCTTGCAGCGCTGGTGGCGCTCTGTGTTGACTGCGCCGCGGTGGTTCTCAATGGTAATGCGCGCAGACTCCAGCGTAAAGCGCTCGGCGGCCGACAATAGGCACTGCTCTCCGGCAAAAACCTCGAGCCAGTCCAGGGCATAGGCGAGTTCGTTCAAAAGGTATTTTTTTGCGCGCATCAAGTAGCGCACATGCTGCAAATACTCGTTCCATTGCCGGGGCTTTTTTTTCTCATTGGCACCAATTTGGTGCAGGCAATGGCGCAGCAGCCCGGTTTCAGGCTCGCTGGCGGCAGCGGTACACAGCTCATACCAGGTTTCGGCCGCCAGTGGCTGGCCGGACCAAACGGCGGTGTAGGCACGCTGCAGGGCGCGGTCGCTCGGGCGCAGCAGGCAGTGCCCGAGCCAGCCGGTTTTCTTGAGGCGCTCGATGCTGTGTTCTTTGGTGCTACCCCAGGTGAAGGCTACGGCATCCGGATAGCCGTTGTAGGGGTGCGACTTGTCGATGAAATCGATGATCAAACGCATTTTGCCGTAGCGCTTGGGGTCGAGGCGGCGGAACTCGCTTTCGAGCGCTTCGCGGATGGCACCTTGGTTGGTTTCAGGTGAATAAAATTGGCGCTTCTCGATCAAAAACTCAACAGTGCTGTTTTGCTCGGTAGGCAGCGGCAATTGCGCCAGCACCCAGCGCATTAAATGAATGACATGGCCGATCCAACTGTTGGCTTGCGTCGCCGGGTCGAGTACCGTAAAGCCAAAGATTCCCACCGAGCCTTTTAGCAAGCTTTGCACAACTTTATCGACGCGCTCTGGATCCTCATCGACAGCATGAAAATCCCACAGATCCGGCAATTTGGCCGTTTTTGGAATGGCCACCGCCACCATCCGCCCCAGGCTGGTGTTGTCCATGTTGAGATGATTGGCGTCTTCGTTAAATGTGGAGCCGGTTTCGTCGATCACAATCTGCCAATGTGCGCTGGGTGCCAGGTGGCGCAAGCTGTTGGGATGGGGCTTTCCGGGTGCTTGTTTGAGGGCAGTCAGGGTGCTTGGATTCTGGCTGCTAAACGCCGATTTATTAGCCCGTAGAGCTATTTTCTGATGCAGCTCATCGTAGATTTTTTTCAGATGGTCGTGGATGCGCTCGTTGCTGGCTTCGCGCTGGCGTGCTTCTAACCAGTTAATTGTGTCTGGGCTGTTGCCGTATTGATCGAACTGGCGTTTGAGCTCGGCGGTTAGTTGGCGCGCACGTTCGCCGTCATGGCAGGCTTGTTCGAAGCGCTCCTGCTCGAAGGGCTCGCGTTCAGTGTTGAGTTGAAATTTCATCCGAAGAAATATGAGTTCATGCGCTACATCCTGCGATTGCTCGCGGGCGCATAACGTAAAAGCCTCATTCAGAAATTTCTCGATCTGCAGTTTGTCAATCATGAAAGCCTCCAATTAAAACCATGCAAACTCGGTGGCAGCGCCAGAGGTGCCTCCTCTTGCCACCAGCAGAGCTGGCTACCAGCACATTATCCACGGTTCCAAGGGACGCTCTGCACACCACCCCAGGCCCGCCGCCGTGCCTCATACCTCGCGCAAGTCCACCACGATGCCAGGCATTTTCTTGCCCGGCTGCAAATGACCCAGGCCGATAGAGGCGGCCCCGGTGTCGGATATGGCGCGATTGAGCAAGCCGCTGATCTCCGATGGCCCCAGGTGCGGGTAGCGCGCCACGAGATCGGCCGGCTCACCCTCCCAGCGCACTTGCGGACGCTGGCTCACATAAGCCTGAACCACAGCGCACAAAGATTTCTCATCGGGCGTGAAATCGAAGTGTTCAGAAAACCGCCCCATGCGCACCATCGCCGCATCGAGGCCCTGGGCAAAGTTGGTTGCCGCCACAAAAAACACATCGTGCAGCTTGCGCGGCCCATCCATGACCGAGAGCAACTTGTTGGTTACCTCTTTGGCGTAGGGATTGAGGTTGCCCTCCCGGCTCGCCAGCACCCCTTCGGCTTCGTCGATGAAGATGATGCAGGGCCGAATGTCGCGGGCTTTCTTCACCAGCTTGTCGATTTTGTCAGGTGCGGCGAGCAAATCGGGTGAGCTCGTCGCCAGAAAACGCCACCCCGTTTCCAGTGCCAAGGCCTGCGCCGCCGCCGTTTTGCCGGTACCGGCCGGGCCGTAGAACACCGCGCCTCGCGGCAAGGTGGCACCGTTAACCTCGATCCTCTCGGGGTACTTGAGCTTGGTCACCAAAAGACCCAGGCTCTGGTGCAACTCATCCGGGAACTGCAACTGCTCCAAACGCAAGGCGCTCTCGGACAGGCGCGTGCCGCTGCCAGAGGTTAGGTCGTCGATCACGCTGCGCAGCAAGGCGGGGTTGAGTTGCAGGCTGGAATCCTCCTTGAGCTTGCGCGCCGCGCCTTTTGAGATAGCCAAGATGCGGGTTGCAGACCAATCTTCCCAGCGCCGCAGGATGCTTTGCACCGCCGACTTGTCGAGCCGCTGCTCATAGGGCCGCAGATGCGTCATCAGCAGCGCGTAACGCGCCTGCATATCGGGTGGCGGCACCTCGACTTTTGCGTCAAACCGCCCCTCGCGCACCCCGCCCTCATCGAGGTTGTCGCGGAAATTGGTTGCCGCCACGATCAGCACCTGGTGCTGCAACAGGCCCTTATTCATGTCCGCAATGGCGGTCAAGAAGGTGTTGGCGTTCACCAGGTTGTCCTGCCCCGCAGCGCCGCCAGAATTCATGCCTGAACGGTCGCCCATGAAGCTGTCGAACTCATCGAGGAACAACAGCACCGGGGCCTGCGCTCGGGCATCGGCAAAGATGCGCGTGATGTTTTCTGCGCCCGCACCCATCCAGCGGCTGGTCAACTCCGAGGTGCGGGCCTCAAGGAAGCTGCAACCCAGTTCGCCCGCCAGCGCCTCGGCCATAAAGGTTTTGCCATTGCCGGGGTCGCCACTGAGCAAAATGCCGTTGCCGCCGTCTTCTTCAAAATTCTCCACCGCTTTGAGCAGGCAGCCTTTGAGGTGATCCATGCCCACCACGGCGCTGAAATTGTATTTGGGACGCCGGGCCGGGAACATGAGCGCGGGGCTGGCCGCATCGGTCGCACTGGATGCGCGGGCCGGTCGGGCACGCACCCATTCTTCGGGCTCGGCTTGCGTCGTGGCAGGCTGCGGCGGCGCGGGCTGCGCCTGTGGTGCTGGCGCGGTTTGAGGCGGTTGCGGCGCTTGCGCTTGACCCGCAAACCGGCCCTTGACCGCCGCCCAATTGGCCGAGCGCAGGCGCTGCAACGCATGGAAGATCAAAGCGCTAGCCAGCACCGACAGCATGACGGTAAAGGGCCACCAGGAGAGCGCACCGGCAAATGCACCCGTGCGCATTTCGCCACCCAAGGCCGACACCAGGGCCGCCATGAAGGCTGCGCCCTGCGCCCAAGCGCCCAGGTTGAGCGCCAGCCACAGCCCGACAAAAAACTCGGCAAACGGCACCCAGGCCCAGGTATGCCAGCCGCGCCCGATTAGCTTGAAGGCGTAGTAAAGCGCAGCACCGCTAATCGACAGCAGCACCAGCATGGCGAGAAAGGAATACCCCGCGCCGCCTAACACCAAGAGCACGGCCAAGCCGCTCAAAGTGCGGATGGCGTGCGAGAAAAGCACTTTTGTTGACATTTTTACAGGCTCCCAGATTCGATTTTACACTTTCAATACAGGCGGCTCCAGGCGTGGCCAGGGCATCGCGCGGCCCCATGGACCCGCCGAAACCGTTTGCAATGGCTTGATTGTGCACGATCGAAGGCCGCCGCTGCAGAAAGACAAGCTTGTGATGGTGCGCCGAGTGCCGATACCCGGCAAGGGCTTGTGGTGTGCTGCGGCTGGCTTGGTGCCCTGTGCGGGCGTGGCTTACAAAAATGCAAAAAATTGACGCGCTTGTTCTATTCTGATTTATTCGAGAGCGATGATTGTCTGGCATTTTGGATGGCCACCATGGCGGTAAATTTATCAACCACATAGGCGAACATGGCGGCTTCGCAGCGCGCCAAATCCTCTAGCGGCGATCCGTCTGCGTGGCAAATGCCGTAGAGGATGGCATCTTCGAGCGGAATTTCGCACTCGCGCAAGGCGATTTCTCCCTCGGCTGCGCACTGCTGTGCCCAGCGGGCGGCGGCATCGGCATCGGCGTCGGCATCGACTCGGTCGTCGGCAGCTTCGTGCGGTGTGCGCTGGGTGCCGCGGTTGGAATCGAGGCAGGGATTGTTCTTGTTGTTTGGCTGGTTCATGATCTGGATTG
>Ga0209103_1000275_pt1 | contig 15963 bp, 17 predicted proteins | sample 4C3metaG_FD_184152 | JGI IMG/M metagenome (GOLD analysis project Ga0209103, IMG submission 184152) | Freshwater bacterial and archeal communities from Indian Creek, Illinois, USA - 4C3 metaG (SPAdes) (version 2) | ecosystem: Environmental > Aquatic > Freshwater > Unclassified | place: USA...
CCTGCACCATAGAGTCGTAAAACTACAGAATATATCGGGAAATTACAGAAAGTCCCTGTATAGAGTTTACAGGGACTTTTTTATTGTGTGAAAATACAGAAAATACGCATTTAAATCCAGAGGTAATATATGTTTTAACGCAGAAAAGTATAATAAATTCTTAATTAAATTGGAGGTGCGTTTATTATGGGTGGAGAAGCTTTAGGGATGGTAGAAACCAAAGGGTTGATTCCTGCTGTTGAAGCAGCGGATGCCATGGTGAAAGCTGCTAATGTTAAACTTGTAGGATATGAAAAAATCGGTTCTGGTTTGGTAACAGTTCTGGTCAGGGGCGATGTAGGAGCTACAAAGGCTGCTACAGATGCAGGCGCAGCTGCTGCCCGAAAAGTGGGAGAAGTGGTGTCGGTTCACGTAATACCGAGACCTCACGGCGATGTTGAAAAGTTATTTTTTAAGACCGAGTAAGTTGCGTTTAAGTTCGAGGAGGTGAAAAAATGGAAGATCAAGCAATAAAAAAGATAGTACAGGAAGTATTAAGTAAAGTTCAGAACCAAGAAAGTGGAAAGCAAAAATCTCCAGCCAGTTCTAACCCAGGTCTCACTGAATTTGTGGGTACGGCTATCGGCGATACAATAGGTCTGGTAATAGCCAATATTGATCCTGCTTTACATGAAAAATTAGGATTTAACAAGAAATACCGTTCCATAGGAATAATAGGCGCGAGAACTGGTGCAGGCCCTCAAATCATGGCCGCTGATGAGGCAGTCAAGGCAACTAACACCGAAATTGTGTCAATCGAGTTGGCCAGAGATACAAAAGGTGGTGCAGGTCATGGCTGTATGATAATTTTTGGAGCCGAAGAAGTATCTGATGCACGTAGAGCGGTGGAGGTATGCTTGAAAGAGCTTTCCAGGACTTTTGGTGATGTCTATGCTAATGAAGCCGGTCATCTTGAGTTTCAGTACACAGCTCGTGCGAGTTATGCTGTGGAAAAGGCATTCAATGCACCGATTGGAAAGGCTTTCGGACTAATAGTTGGAGCGCCTGCTGCCATAGGTGTGGTATGTTGCGACGCCGCAGTTAAAGCAGCCGAGGTAAATGTGGTAGGATATGCAAGTCCATCAAAGGGAACCAGCATGACCAATGAGGCTATACTCTTTATTTCTGGAGATTCAGGAGCTGTGCGACAATCCTTGATTACCTCACGGGAGGTAGGGATAAAGCTGCTGGCTACTCTTGGAGAAGAACCTAAATCATTGGGAGTTCCATACATTTAGAAGTGGAAAGGAGGGAAAGAAATGAAATCCAAGAGGTTTCAAGCCCTTGCTGAAAGACCTGTCAATAAGGATGGATTTGTAGCGGAGTGGCCTGAAGTGGGTCTAATAGCGATCGGAAGTCCAAATGATCCAAGACCCAGCATTAAGATAGCGTCTGGTAAAATTGTCGAAATGGATGGGAAACAGCGGGAAGAGTTTGATTTAATAGATAGGTTCATAGCCGATTATGGCATAGATTTAGATATTGCCGGTAAAGCAATGGCTATTGAAAGCGTAGAAATTGCTCGTATGCTTGTCGACATAAATGTTTCCAGAGAAAAGGTATTAAAAGTAACTAAAGGCTTGACGCCGGCAAAAATAGTCGATGTAATTGAAAAAATGAATATATTGGAAATAATGATGGCTATGCAGAAGATGCGGGCGCGAAAGAGACCGGGAAATCAGTGTCATGTAACAAATGTCAGAGATAATCCGGTTCTTATAGCAGCAGATGCCGCTGAAGGAGCCCTAAGAGGTTTTGACGAACAAGAAACCACCGTTGGTATAACTAGATATGCTCCATTTAATGCATTGGCTCTTTTAATCGGGGCACAAACAGGCAGGGGGGGAGTATTGACCCAGTGTGCTTTGGAAGAATCCTTTGAGTTGACATTAGGTATGAGAGGATTGACTACATATGCAGAAACAATCTCTGTGTATGGTACAGAGCAGGTATTTGTCGATGGAGATGACACTCCATGGTCAAAGGCCTTTCTAGCTTCAGCTTACGCTTCCAGAGGTCTTAAGATGAGATTTACATCCGGTACAGGCTCTGAAGTACAAATGGGTTATGCTGAAGGAAAGTCTATGCTCTATCTGGAAGCCAAATGCATATTGATAGCCAAAGCAGCCGGGGTACAAGGGCTTCAGAATGGATCAATCAGTTGTATTGGTGTGCCGGGTGCGGTACCAACAGGTATTAGAGTTGTGGCGGGTGAAAATTTAATAACTATGATGCTGGACCTCGAAGTTGCATCAGGTAATGATCAGACTTTCTCTCATTCGGATATACGAAGGACTGCCAGGCTAATGCCACAACTTTTGGCAGGGACTGACCTTATATTATCCGGTTATAGCGCTGTGCCTAATTATGATAATATGTTTGCCGGTTCGAATTTTGACATAGAAGATGTAGATGATTATCTCGTGCTTCAACGGGATCTGATGGTTGAAGGAGGGCTTCGTCCTGTTACCGAAGAAGAGACCATTACAGTAAGGAATAAGGCTGCCAAAATTCTTCAAGCCGTATTTAAAAAATTAGGTCTGCCTACAGTAACCGACGAAGAAGTGGAAGCGGCTACATTAGCTCATGGTTCAAGAGATATGCCGGCTCGTGATGTAAATGAAGACATAAAAGCAGCCACGGAAATGATGCAGAAGCGAATCACCGGTCTGGATGTTGCTCGGGTTATTGCGGAAAGCGGTTATACAGACGTAGCGGTCAATATATTAAACATGCTTAAACAGCGCATAGCCGGAGATTATCTTCATACATCAGCAGTGTTAGATAAGTCATTCAACATTGACTCCGCAGTTAATAATCCAAATGATTATGCCGGTCCGGGTACAGGCTATCGCTTATCACCCGAAAGATGGAAAGAGATAAAAGAAATTTTCCAGGCATTAAAGCCCGAATCTTTTAATACAAGGGAGGGAGCATAGTTATGATTAGCAGTGAAGACCTCATCGATGAAGTAGTTAATGAGGTATTAAAAAGATTGCAGGACAAAATTCTAGCTCCGTCCTCACCTGCAAAAAAAATTGTACAGTTTGACCTTGAAGAAATAGGCGAAGCTAAAAGAGGAACAAAAGGGGATGAAGTTGTAATTGGCATATCACCAGCTTATGGCAAAAAATTCAAAGAGAATATTATGAGTATTCCATTAAATGAAATAATCAGGGAAATTCTAGCTGGGATTGCTGAAGAAGGCCTGAGTTCCAGGCTAATTAGAGTCAAACATACCGCCGATGTTGCTTTTATCGCTTATACTGCAGCGAAATTATCAGGTTCAGGAATCGGTATAGGTATTCAATCGAGAGGAACAATCGTTATACATCAGAAAGATCTGCAACCACTTAACAATCTTGAACTATTCCCTCAATGTCCGGTTTTAAATTTGGATACTTATAGAGGAATTGGTAAAAATGCCGCTCGGTATGCTAAAGGAGAATCTCCGACCCCTGTTACTGTGCAGAACGATCAAATGGCGAGGCCTAAGTTTCAAGCAAAAGCTGCAGTCATGCACAATTTCGAAACGGGTTACGTAACATCTGGTGCAAAACCTGTTGAACTGAGAGGTTTATTCGGCAGGGAGGGTAAAATAAATGATAAATGAAAAGATGATAGAAGAAATAATAAGGGAAATATTAAATGAAATAGAAAATACAAAGGAAAAGGTTAAAGAGAAAACAACTACTCGGAGCACCCAAGGGTTTAACCCAAAAACTGATTATCCAATCGGGGTTAAACGTAAAGACTTGATCAAAACATCTTCAGGTAAAAATCTTGATGATATTACTTTGGATCAGGTCATCAAAGGAAATATCAGCGTTGATGATTTCAGAATAACCGCAGACACGTTGCTTCTACAGGCAGAAATTGCTGAAGCCGTCGAACGAAAACAATTGGCTGTTAATTTGAGAAGGGCCGCTGAACTTACGAGGGTGCCGGATGAACGCATATTGGAAATATATGCTGCTTTGCGTCCCTACAGGTCAAGCAAGCAAGAACTTCTGGATTTAGCAGAAGAGCTAGAGAAAAGATACAACGCAACCATATGTGCCGCGCTTGTACGGGAGGCATCTGAAGTGTATGAACAGCGTAAAAGATTAAAAGGAATGGAATAAAGCGGTTAGCATTTTGCTTACATTAAAATTTAATATTAGTGTGCAGCTTTCAGAATTACTGCTTATTATCTTTACAGAATATTCTAAAATTGTAAATAATAAATGGAGAATTGAGTATGATCATTGCAGGTGCAGACATCGGCAATAATACAACTGAGATAGCACTGGCCAGGATCAAAGGACACAAGCCCGAGTTCGTAGCTGTTGGTATATCAACAACTACCGGAATTAAGGGAACACCCGATAATGTAGTAGGGGTAAGGCTGGCGCTCGAAGATGCAGTAAGAAAAGCTGGGATCTCTTTTAAAGACATTGATTTAATCAAGATCAATGAAGCCACTCCGGTTATCGCAGATGTAGCCATGGAAACTATTACTGAAACAATAATTACTGAATCAACGATGATAGGGCACAATCCGTCAACACCGGGGGGAGTGGGGCTAGGTACAGGGGTAACTGTTCCTGTTTTTAACCTTGATGAGTGCAAAGTTGGGGAAGATCTAATAGCCATTATTCCTAAAAATGTGGATTTTGAAGATGCAGCGAATTTTATTAATAAAGCTTTAAAAAGAGGATTAAACATTAACGGTGCTATAGTACAAAAGGATGACGGTGTACTCATTTCTAACAGGATAGTAAAACGCATCCCGATAGTCGATGAAGTAAGCCTTATTGAAAAAGTGCCGTTGAAGACGAAGGCAGTCGTAGAAGTTGCAGAACCTGGATTTACTGTTAAGACACTATCAAATCCCTATGGGATTGCGACTCAGTTCGATCTGAACCCTGATGAGACAAAAAGCATAGTACCTATTGCCAGAGCTTTGATAGGCAATAGGTCTGCTGTGGTTATTAGGACGCCTTTAGGAGATGTAAAAGAAAGAAAAATTCCTGCCGGCAGTCTTTTGATAAGAGGTGAAAATGCGAAGGGAACTGCAGATATAGAAAATGGTTCGGATTTGATAATGGAAATGGTGGAAAGGTTGTGGCCTCTCACGGACGTAGAGGGCAGTGCCGGCAGCAACGCAAATGGTCTTTTATCCCGAGTTCGTGAAATTATGTCGATTGTAACGGGTCAGACTACAAACGATATAAAAATACAGGATATACTTGCAGTTGATACTTTGGTGAGGCAAAAAGTAAAGGGAGGACTTGCAAACGAATTTTTTTCTGAAGATGCTGTAGCCCTAGCCGCAATGGTTAAAAGCTCCAGATTGCCCATGGAAAAAGTAGCTAAAAAAATTGGTGATGAGATTAAAATACCTGTGCAGATAGGCGGCATAGAAGCTAGTATGGCTATTTTAGGGGCGCTCACAACTCCCGGGGTTACTTTTCCTTTGGCCGTACTTGATCTGGGAGGAGGCTCAACTGACGCTGCATTCATAAACGGGGAAAACAAGATCAAAGCGGTTCATTTAGCAGGAGCAGGAGAAATGGTCAATATGCTGATTGCTGCAGAGCTTGGCATTAATGATAAGAGCATTGTTGAAGATATAAAGCGATATCCTGTGGCTAAAGTTGAGAGTCTGTTTTCCATAAGATTGGAGGACGGAATTGTGAAATTCTATGAGGAACCTCTGGATCCAAAGGTGTTTGCCAGGGTGGTGCTTCTTAAGGAAGGGGAACTTGTGCCGCTTCCTGCAGAATTGAATGTTGAAAAAATAAGAATGGTTCGAAGAAAGGCAAAAGAACAAGTATTTGTTAAAAATGCACTAAGAGCCTTATCGAGAGTTGCTCCGGCAAGTAATATAAGATTGATCGATTTTGTGGTGCTGGTTGGAGGTTCAGCATTGGATTTCGAAATTCCGGAGATAATTTCTGATGCTCTTGCTGAGTATGGCATTGTATCTGGACGTGGCAATATAAGAGGGTGTGAAGGACCAAGAAATGCCGTTGCTACGGGTCTTGTCCTGTCAGGTTTTAAAATATGAAAGTTTATGAAGATATCAAACCTTCCGTTATCATATATTATGAAAATCCTGCGATAAATCATGCCGAACTTAGGCTTATTAAAGAAGGGTTGGAAGAAGAAGGGGTACCTGTTGAAACAAAAATTGCTAAGGACAATGTAGAATCTCTAGCAATCAATGCGGCAAGGGAATCCAGGCTTGGAATCGGGATAGGGTTATCTTCCGGGGGTGTGTGCCATTTGCAGCACCGACGTATGCTTCCGGGTAATCCAATTATGAAGATACAGTTTGGAGTGCAGGATAAAAGTTACTATCGTCTTTTAGGATGTAATGCGGCTCGGCTTGCCAAGATCATGCCGTTAAAATGGATGTAATGTATAAAGGAGGTAAACTGTGGAAAGACAAGCTTTGGGACTGATAGAGTCGAAAGGTTTTGTTTCGGCAATTGAAGCGGCTGATGCAGCGCTTAAAGCAGCAGATGTGAGACTTTTAGGCTATGAAATGACAAAAGGTCAAGGTCTTATTACTATCAAACTTGAAGGAAATGTTTCAGCAATAGAAACTGCTGTTGCCACCGCATCTGCAGCAGCTTCCAAATTGGGTGCTCTGGTATCCGCACATGTCATTCCGAGACCCCATGAACATATAAACATATTTATCGAAGATAAAATAGCAAAAAACATTAAGAAGGATACTGCTGAAGCTTTGGTAGCACATGAGGAGGTTACTACTGAGGAGGTTATTACTGAGGAATGCACAGAAGCACCATATGAAGCTCAAAGTTTAGCCACCTGTAACCTTTGCAAAGATATTAATTGCCCCAGAAAAAAGGGTGAACCACGCTCTATGTGCTTTCATTACCTGCAGGATTAAGAGGCATTGATGTTGGACATAAACGCAGATTTGAAAGATTTAGTAAGGAAAATTGTTGAGCGGAATTTTTATCAAAACCCAGACAGCTGTTTACATCTGGTAGTCAATGTATCCGCACGGCATGTGCATCTTTGTCCTGAGCACATCGAAGTTCTTTTTGGCAAGAAGTACAACCTAACCCCAATCAGAGATCTCATGCAACCCGGAGAATTTGCCGCAAAAGAACAGGTGATAGTGGTGGGACCGAAAGGCATCCTTCAAAATGTGCGTGTTCTGGGACCATCCCGTAAAACTACACAAGTAGAGATTTCCAGGACGGATGCATATGTGTTAGGACTTAACCCGCCAGTTAAGGCATCCGGCGTCCATGAAGATACACCTAGTTGTATTCTTGTTGGGACTATGGGAGGTTTAAAATTAGATAAGGGACTGATTCTTGCTGAAAGGCACATACATATGCCTCAGAATATAGCAGAAAAAATTGGTTTAAAAGACAGACAGATGGTAAAGGTTAGAACCGAAGGGAAAAGAAAGGTAATTTTTGAAAATGTTCTGATCAGAGTATCTCCCGACTTTGTCCTTGAAATGCATGTAGATACCGATGAAGCCAATGCTTCCGATATTGAAAACGGGGATACGGTGTGCTTGATGATTTGATGGTAGTTTAAGTTAGATTTGGGACATTAGTTAACTTCTAAAGTCAATCCGCGTATTTGGCAATTATTGAGAGCAAAGTATTGCCAGAGAGGAAGTGTGTACTTGGAATCAGCGGAAATTGAAATTAAGATAAAAAAAATAGCATTTGACATTATAAAAAGATATCTGAATAAGAGACTGTTGGTGGTTTTCACTGGTGGTACTATTGGGTTTGCCGAAGCCATGAATGAAATTAAAAGAGCGCTGTTGGATAACGAATTGGGGTGTGATGTTTTATTTTCAAAACCAGCAGCAAAGATTCATGATGTGACCTCAATTTCAAAAGAACTAAATGCTGAAAAAATTATCGTTGAAGGTATTGATACCATAAAATCTTTTAAGGATTTCTTGGGCAGGTATTCAGCTATTGTTGTAGGAGTGCTAACAAGAAGTTCGGCGTCAAAACTTGCCCGATTATATTTGGATACTTATGCGGTTCAAACAATTATAAATTCGCTCATGATGGGCATACCGGTTATGTCTGCTGTTGATGCTGCCGATCCCAAAACAGAGGGCTGGGAGAATATAGGATTTATGTGGGCTAACGGGGCGCTCAAAAATGCATTTGAAGAAAATATTAACACACTTACAGGCTATGGTGTAAAATTTTGCAAAGCAAAAGATTTATATCCAGAGATCACCTCTCTTTATTTTTATAATTGCATAGAAAATACTTTGGCAAAACCAAATTTTGATGTAATAAGGTTAGAAAGAAAAGTTGTGACCAGAGATGACATTGTACTCCATTTGAAGGAGGGGTGCAAATTTTCAATTCCCAAAAATGCAGTAATTACCCCATTCGCCTTGGATGTCATAAAGGAAAATAATATATGTGTATCAAGGGAGTAAAGGAGGCAAAGGATGCAGATTGGCAAAGTAATAGGTACGGTGGTTGCTACTCGGAAAAATGAGACGCTCGTGGGCTCAAAACTTCTTATCGTAAAGCCTTTAAACAGTAATTTTAAAGAGTTTGATTCGAATGAAATTGAATCAAAAGAAATAATAGTCGCTGTGGATACTGTGGGGGCGGGTACCGGGGAAGTGGTGCTATTAGTGAGAGGAAGTATAGCAAATAGAGTAATGGTTGACATAAATTCTCCTGTAGATGCCGCCGTCATAGGGATTATTGATGATATGGAGATAAGCGGGTGAGAATAGAGTATGGCGTCTATATACACAAAAACCGGTGACGAAGGCATGACAGGGTTATTTGGAGGGAAAAGAGTAACCAAATTCGACAGCCGTATAGATGTTTGTGGTACAATCGATGAGGCTATATCTGTTATTGCGTTTGCACGAAGCCTTGTAAAAGTTGAGTTTGTACGTACTATTCTAAAAAAAGTAGAAGAAGAGCTGTTTTTGGTTGCGGCTGAAACTGCGTGCCCTGAGCCGGAAAAACTCTTACAAAAGAAAATTAAACTTTCCGAAATTGAATGGATGGAAAGAAAAATTGACGAAATTATGCCTGCTATCATTTTTAAAAAGGATTTTGTTATCCCGGGACCTTATGTTTCTTCAGCTCTGCTTCACATGGCAAGAACTACTGTACGCCGAGCGGAACGCAAAATGGCCAATCTGAAATTTAGTGAAGAAATAAGATCTGAAATTTTAAAATATCTCAATAGATTGTCAGATCTTATTTACGCTCTGGCCATATACGAAGAACAAGAAGAAATGATAAGAGCTATTAAAGAAAAGGTAAAGGTGGTGCTTGGTATGAAAAATGATTTGAAGATCTTGACGTTGGACATAGCTTTGAATATATGTGCCTCTGCCAAAAAAAAAGCGGAAGAAATTCAACAACCCATGGTTATAGCAGTGGCAGATCAGAGTGGTTATCTCGTAGCGCTTAATCGAATGGATAAAGCGCTGTTAGCGAGCGTTGATATTGCAAAAGACAAAGCCTTTACAGCTGTGATATTTAAGATGTCCACTGAAGAATTGGCTAAATTGTCTGTTCCCGGTGAGCAGCTCTACGGTATCAACACTGCAGCTAACGGTAGGGTCATAGTCTTTGGTGGAGGTATACCCATTTGTTCCGGAGGAGAAGTTATTGGAGCTATAGGAGTGAGTGGTGGAAGTGTAAGCGAGGATATTGAAGTGGCACGGGCAGGATTGGATGCTATTGAAAGGAGGATTTAACTAAAATGTCCTTGGATGAAAAACTGATTTCAATGGTTACAAAGAAGGTTTTGGAGGAAATTGAGGCAAAATCACGAAAATCTCGATCAGAAAAGGCAATATATGACGATGTCGATCGCGCTGTAGAGGCCGCCACAAGAGCACAAAAAAGGTTTGCCTTATTAGATCTGGAAAAGAGAGAACAGATCATAAAATCCATTCGGGAGATATGCCTTAATAATGCCAGATTTTTGGCTGAACTTGCGGTGCAAGAGACTCGGATGGGAAGAGTGGAGGATAAGGTAGTAAAAAATATCCTGGCTGCTCAGAAAACTCCAGGTACCGAAAATTTGGAATCAAAGGCATGGACAGGCGATCGTGGCTTGACTTTGGTGGAAATGGCACCATTTGGAGTGATAGTATCGATTACACCGGTTACTAACCCTACCGCTACAGTAATAAATAACAGTATTAGCATGATTGCGGCAGGAAATGCTGTTGTGTTCAATCCTCATCCCAAAGCAAAACATTGCAGCAATATGACTGTGGAACTTATTAATAGCGCTATTGTTAAGGCAGGCGGACCGGATAGCCTTGTTTGCAGCATTAATGAGCCAACGATTGAAACTGCGGGTAAGTTATTTATTCATCCGTGTATCCAATTGATTTCAGTCACCGGAGGTCCGGGCGTGGTAAAAGCTGCTCTGTCTTCAGGTAAAAAAGCTATTGGGGCAGGTGCTGGAAATCCACCGGTAATAGTTGATGAAACCGCTGATTTTGTAAAGGCTGCTCATAATATAGTATGTGGGGCAAGTTTTGACAACAACCTGTTATGCATTGCCGAGAAAGAATTGATCGTGGTGGAATCCATAGCTGACAAATTAATGGGGAGACTTTTCAAAGAAGGTGCATATATACTTCGTGGCAAAGATATTGATATTATGACAGAAAGAATTCTTGGTTCAGGAGATATCGACAGAGAACTGATAGGTAAAGATGCAGCAGTAATTTTACGAGAAATTGGAATTGAAGTTGGAAGGGATGTGCGGCTTGTTATAATGGAGGTAGGATTAGAACATCCTTTGGTATTCAATGAACAGTTAATGCCGGTTCTGCCGCTCGTAACAGTGCCAACTGTTGATGCTGCTATTGATATTGCCGTCAGAGCAGAAGGTGGATATAGACATACAGCTATAATGCATTCAAAGGATATTGATAACATGACCCAATTTGCCAAGGCTATACAAACTACTCTTTTTGTCAAAAATGCACCTTCATATGCAGGGTTAGGAGCAGGCGGGGAGGGATATACCAGCTTTACTATAGCTGGCCCTACCGGTGAAGGGATTACTTCCGCCAAGACTTTTACAAGACAGAGAAGATGTGTTCTGGTGGATGCTTTCAGGATCGTTTAAGCTGGAGGAGAATAATTTGACTATTCGAGAAGAAATCATTAATGCAGTTAAACTCGCCGGCGTTGTGGGCGCCGGTGGCGCCGGATTTCCTACTCATGTCAAGCTTTCCGCAAAATGTGATGTGGTTATAGCGAATGCCGCAGAATGCGAACCTTTATTGGTAAACAATCAGGAGTTAATAAAATGTTGTGTTGATGTCATAATAGATGGTTTGCGTTTAGCTATGGAAGCCACAGATGCAAAAAAAGGAATATTTGCAATAAAACGGAAACAACAGGAAAATCTAATCTCAATAAATAAAGAAATTGAAAAAGATGCAAGATTGAGTATTTTTTTGTTGGATGATTTCTATCCTGCGGGAGATGAACATGTTCTTGTTCATGATGTTTTAGGGTGTACAATTCCTGAAGCTGGTATACCTCTTGATATCAACGTGGTGGTGCAAAATGTGGAAACTCTTTACAACATATCCCAAGCTGTAAATCGGATTAATTTAACTGAAAAATATGTGACAGTGCATGGAGCTGTGAAAAATCCTGTTACTGTGAAAATTCCGGTGGGAACGCATTTTGAAAAGCTTTTGGATATAGCAGGCGGAACGACAATAGGAGAATATCTGTTAATTGATGGTGGGCCTATGATGGGAAAAACTGTTAGTCCTGACGATGCAGTAACTAAGACAACAGCCGGATTGTTGGTAATTCCTGCTGGTACTTATCCATGGTTATCAAAAAAGACAAATCTACATGTGCAGATAATCAGGGCTAAGTCTGCCTGTTGTCAATGCAGGGAATGTACTGATTTATGCCCACGATATTTACTGGGACATACGCTTGAGCCTCACAAGATAATGAGGGGGATAGCAAATGGTATATCCGATTTATCATTGCTTAAAATGGCTTTGATATGCTGTGAATGCGGACTGTGCGACTTAACTTGCCCAATGGGACTTAACCCTAAGGCAATAAACGTTGAGATTAAAAAAACTTTGCAACAGAATAAAGTGGTTTATGATAAGAGACCTGTCGAAAGACATATGAAAGAAAGAGCTTGGAGGAAATTTCCCACTAGAAAACTTTTGGCAAGAATCGGTCTTGAACCATATGCAGTAAAACATGCAGAACTTTTTGAAGAACCATACAATATCGACGAAGTAACTCTGCTTCTGAAACAACATATAGGGGTTCCGGTTTCGCCGATAGTTAAGAAGGGGCAAAAAGTAAGTAAGGGTGAGCTTATAGGAACAATTCCAGAAGGTCAGCTAGGAGCGAACCTGCATGCCAGCATTGATGGCTGGGTTGTCGAAGTTGAGCAGGAGCACATAAAAATTTCGAATAGATGATGGGGAGTGATTATTTGAAGACCATAGGTTTGGTGGAATTCAGTGAAATATCTCGGGGAATTGAAGCTGCTGACAAAATGATGAAAGCCTCACAGGTCGAACTGATACTTGCTACGAGTGTGTGCCCGGGGAAATTCATTATTATGATAACCGGCGAAGTAAGTGCTGTTAAAAATTCAATAGCAGTGGGTCGGGAAGCGTTTCTGGACGGTGTGGTGGATGAATTTGTTTTACCGAATGTTCATCAGTCGGTAATTCCAGCGTTGTCAGGAACGGTTGTTTATGAAAAATCGGGACATTCTTTGGGACTTATTGAAACGTTTTCTGTGGCATCGGCAATAAAAGCAGCAGATGCCGCTGCTAAAGGTGGAAACGTAATTGTATTAGAAATAAGGATTGCACGTGGGATGGGAGGAAAATCCATTGTTATGCTGACAGGTGATATTGATGCGGTAAGATCAGCAGTATCAAGCGGGTGCGGCAGTGTGGAAGAAGGTTTTCTTGTGTCTTATTCCGTGATAAGCAACATAAATCAGGAATTGATGAGCGAAATAGTATGATAATGTATTAATTCCTTCCTTGTATAAAATGATAACGTGTCAATAAGTTAACATTTAGTTTACACGAATGCTGAAAGGGATTCATAATGAAAATATTAGTAATAAACGCAGGCAGTTCATCGCTAAAATACCAGCTAATAGATATGAAAAATGAACTTGTTTTAGCAAAAGGAATTGCAGAACGTATTGGTATGGATCAATCGTTAATCAAGCACAAGTCAGTTGGTAAGGATAAATTCGAGTTTAAAACAATAATAAAAACTCATTTGGATGCGTTAAAATTAGTTTTAGATGCATTAACAAGCTCAGTTCACGGAGTCATCGCAGACATGAGCGAAGTTTCAGCAGTAGGACACAGAGTGGCTCACGGTGGTGAAACATTTTCTATGGGAACGCTGATTAATGATAAAGTTTTAAAAGTTATCCATGATAATATAGTTTTAGCGCCATTGCATAATCCAGCCAATATAATGGGTATAGAAGCATGCATGCGAATTATGCCAAATACACCTATGGTAGCTGTATTTGATACAGCATTTCATCAGTCGATGCCAAAAGAGAGTTTTATGTATGCTTTGCCCTATGAATATTACGAAAAGTATGGCATACGAAGATACGGATTCCACGGTACTTCTCATAAATATGTAGCCCAAAGAGCTGCTTTTCTTATTGGTAAAGATATCAGTTCACTAAATATAATATCTTGCCATCTGGGAAATGGCGCAAGCATTGCGGCTGTTAAAACCGGAAAATCGATAGACACCAGTATGGGCTTTACGCCACTGGAAGGACTTCCTATGGGAACCCGGTGTGGCAGTATTGATCCGGCGATAGTATCATTTTTGATTGAAAAAGAGAATTTCGATACCAAACAAATTAATAATGTTCTGAATAAAAGTTCGGGAATGCTTGGAGTTTCAGGAATAAGCGGTGATTTCAGAGATCTTGAAGCAGCAGCTGCTTTAGATAATAAGAGAGCCAAATTGGCAATAGAAATGTTTTCTTATTCAATAAAGAAATATATAGGAGCGTATTCTGCGGCTTTGGGTGGAGTGGATTGTCTTATATTTACTGCTGGAATAGGGGAAAATAGTCTGATGGTAAGAAAACTATCGTGCTGTGGATTGGATTTTATCGGTATAAAGATAGACAACGAGAAAAATAATAGTATTGATGAAATATTATGCAATGAGGGAATAATATCAACAAGTGACTCAGCCGTTAAAGTTTTGGTCATTCCAACAAACGAAGAGCTTATGATAGCAAGAGAGACCGCAGCCCTTATATGAAGGTTGTTAATCATACTTAACAGCGTCACCTTCAGCAGATCTTTTTACACTTTCGCTTAAAGAAGCAATGACTCCAGAAAATTCGTGCCTGGGGCACCGCAAAATAAAAATCACTACACCAATTTATTTTTTACGTTAACTCACCTGAGGGAATTAAACAAGCCTGGTTATTCTCGCAGAGTCAGTATGAGACCATTATATGGTGACAGTTTTCATAAAATCAAATATTTTATGCTTTACAAGCTTAACTTTAAGGTTTATAATAAAAATGCTTTGGGGGTATAGCTCAGCTGGGAGAGCGCTTGAATGGCATTCAAGAGGTCAGCGGTTCGATCCCGCTTATCTCCACCACTTATATCAAGGGTTCAGGGGTTTTTGGAAACTCCTGAAGCGGGTAAAAAACAAAAAGTAATGCAATTGTAATTCAGATTTGGAAAGCAACAAAAAAGCAGGGTTGCCAGTCTGCTAATGAATTCAAGTTGTTGCTGTATTATGGACGAAGCCCCGTTGAATAGGGGGAATTGAAATGAAAAGGTTATTGCAATATATACCTGGATTCAGGTCAGGAATGGTCTGGAAGAAAATTGTTGCTATTTTTTATTTTGGTTTTTCTCTGTTAATGCTCGCAGTAGGTTTCGGCGCGTTCTTATTCTTTCTGTCTGTCCCATTTCTTGTATTTTCATTCTTGGAGTTGATCCTACGGAACAAAAAAGGATTTTTCGTTAAAAGGGCTAGCATTATGTTTGTACTTTCTTTAGCTCTTGCAATAACCGGACTTTCTATTCCTTTGGCTATACAAGAACCGCAAGAGCCGGAACAACCAGCCATAACAGAAGCTGAAAAACCAGAGCCTGAAGACCCTGCTCCTGCTGTTGTACAACCTACACCAGCTCAACAAGTTGTCAAAGACCCACCAAAAGCAGTAGTTGAAGCTGTCGAGTCTTTAATCAAAGTCGAAAAAGCAACAGTAGCTAGAGTCATTGATGGGGATACCATCGAAGTACGATTGTATGACGGGACAGAAGAGAGAGTTCGTATGATTGGCGTTGATACTCCTGAAAGCACCCGTGAAGTCGAACCATTCGGAAAAGAATCTGCGGCTTTCACTCAAGAAAAACTTGATGGTAAAATAGTTTATCTTGAAATAGATACCACCGAACGCGACAGATTTGGACGTCTTTTGGCTTATATCTGGCTTTTTCAACCAGCAAATGACAAAGAATCCGAAGTTAGAGCTAAAATGTTTAATGCGCAACTCTTGCTAAGTGGTCATGCACAAATAATGACTATCCCACCGAACATAAAGTATGTTGATTATTTTACTAAATTTCAGACAGAAGCTCGGGAAGGAAGTAAAGGATTATGGGCTATAACAGCCTATGCACCAGTGAGAGTAAACATCAATACAGCAAGTTTAGAAGAGTTGATTAAAATAATACATATCGAGGAAGAGAGGGCAAAAGAGATTATTGAGTTGCGACCGTTTGCGTCGCTAGACGACCTTGACAAAGTTAGTGGCATAGGACCGGCACGCCTTAGGGATATAAAGGCTGAAGGCATAGCTTATGTGCAGTAAAACTTAACGCAGTCACAAGAG
>Ga0209103_1000277_pt1 | contig 15875 bp, 16 predicted proteins | sample 4C3metaG_FD_184152 | JGI IMG/M metagenome (GOLD analysis project Ga0209103, IMG submission 184152) | Freshwater bacterial and archeal communities from Indian Creek, Illinois, USA - 4C3 metaG (SPAdes) (version 2) | ecosystem: Environmental > Aquatic > Freshwater > Unclassified | place: USA...
GGCGGCGATGAGCCGGTAGCCCTGGCCGCGCACCGTCTCGATCAGCGAATCGCCCAGCTTGCGCCTCAGGCGGCCGACGATGACCTCCAATGTATTGGAATCACGGTCGAAATCCTGGGTGTAGAGGTGCTCGGTCAGCTCGGTCTTGGAGATGGGCCGGCCGGCATGCAGCGCCAGATAGGCCAGCATGCCGTATTCCAGCGCCGTCAACCGCACCGTTTGCCCGGCGCGGGAGACGGCGCGGGCCGCGGTGTCCAGCCGCACCTCGCCGAAGACCAGCTCGGTCTTGGCCACGCCGTTGGAGCGCCGGATCAGCGCGTTCAGCCGCGCCACCAACTCGGCCATGGCGAAGGGCTTGCCGAGATAGTCATCGGCGCCGGCATTCAGCCCCTCGACCTTCTCCGTCCAGGAATCGCGGGCGGTGAGGATCAGCACCGGTATGGCGCGCTCGGCGGCCCGCCAGCGGCGCAGCACGGTCAGCCCATCCACGCGCGGCAGGCCGAGATCCAGGACCACGGCATCATAGGGCTCGGTCTCACCCAGGTAGAAGGCTTCCTCGCCATCCATCGCGCCATCCACGGCGAAGCCGGCTTCGGTGAGGCCGGCGCGCAATTGCTGGTGCAGTTCGGGGCTGTCTTCGACGATCAGGAGACGCATGGGGCAGAGGATGCGCGGCGGGGGCGCGCGCGTCCAGCCTTCGGCCCCGCTTGCCTTAGAGCGGGATGCGTTGAGGCGGAATCGCCGAAAACGTTGAATCCCGCTCTCAGCAGTGGCGAGACCATGAAAGTGAGCGCAAGCGAACGCATCATGGTCTAGAGCATTTTCCGTTCGGAAGGGTTTACGGAAAAAGCTCTAAATTATTGAATTACGAGCATCTTTATCCGATCAAACGATTCCGTTTGATCGGATGATGCTCTAGCGTTGAGGCTGCCGGGGAAGGATTTCGCCAGGCATGCGCTCCTGCACGGTGCCGCGTGAACGGACCAGGGCGCCGGTCGCGGCATCCAGCTCCACGATGAAGATGCGGCCATTGGGCGGCAGGATCTTCAGTTCATAGAGCCATTGCGTGTCGTCACGCTCCAGTTCGGCCTCGATCACGCGGCCACGAAAGCGGCGCTCCACTTCGCTCAGCAGGTCGGAGAGGGGGCGGATCTGGCCGGCTTCCAGCGCCGCGCGCGCGCGCTCATGGTCGCGGCGCTCCTGCGTGGGGGCCTGGGGGGCCCCGTAAGCGGGCGCGGCGAGGGCGAGTGACGCGACAGCACAGGACAGGAGCAAATGGCGAGGAGACATGCGGATACTTGGCGCTTTGGGGCTGAACCAAGGCTGAATCATGGCATCAGGAATTGTTCAGGATCATGGGTGTAGAAACAGTAAACCCAAGCTTATCGCAGCGGCCGGGTTATCGCAGCGGATGGGACGGAGCTTTGGAATGATGGTCAGCACCTTCGCACATATCTCGCCGCATCTGCTGGGCGCCTTCATGCTGGCCTTGGCCTGCGTTCCTCTGATCTTTGTCCTGCAGGACCACCAGCGCCGCTCCGCCGAGAAGAAGCGGATGGCGCAGCTGCGTCGGGAAGCCCGGCTCGCCGCGGAACTGCACGGCCGCAGCGCCGCGACCAGGCCCGGCATGGTGGAAGACTGGGCCGGCCAGGCGCCGCGCTGACGCCTCAGAGGATGCGGCAGGCCTCGTCGAAATCGAGGCGCGGGCTGCGCGGGAAGACTCCCTCGGAGTCGCCATGGCCCAGATTGACCAGAAAATTCGACTTCCAGCCGGTATCCGCGAAAAACGCGTCATCCACCTTCATGTTGTCGAAGCCGCTCATGGCGCCGACATCCAGCCCCAGCGACCGCGCCGCCAGCATGAGGTAGGCGCCCTGCAAGGTGCCGTTTCGCATCGCCGTGGCATCGGCGAGGGACCAATTGCCCGCGAACCAGCTGCGCGCATCGGCATGCGGGAACAGCTTCGGCAATTGATCGTAGAACTTGGGATCATGCGCCACGATCACCGTGACCGGCGCCGTCATCGTCTTTTCGATATTGCCCGGTGAGAGCGTTTCCTTCAGCTTTGCCTTCGCCTCGTCGGAGGTGATGAAGGCAAAGCGCGCGGGCGAGGAATTGGCGCTGGTCGGGCCCCATTTCAGCAGGTCATAGAGGGCGCGCAGCGTCTCCGGCGGCACCGGCGTGTCGCGCCACTTGTTCTGCGTCCGCGCATCGCGGAACAATTGGTCCAGCGCGGTGGGGCTCAGGGCTTCGGTCATGTTCAGGCCTCGACCTGCTCGACGCCCTGAACCTCGGGCACGTAGTGGCGCAGCATGTTCTCGACGCCGTGCTTGAGCGTGGCGCGTGAGGATGGGCAGCCCGAGCAGGCGCCCTGCATCTTCAGCTTCACGATGCCGTCGCGGAAGCCGCGGAACACGATGTCCCCGCCATCGCCGGCCACCGCCGGGCGAACCCGTTGGTCGAGCAATTCCTTGATCTGGGCCACGGCCTCGGCATCGGCGGGGTCGAAATCCTCGGCCGCATCCTCGCCCGCGCGCTCGATCACCGGCAATTCGGCCAGGAAATGCTCCATCACCGCGCCCAGCACCTGCGGACGCAGGGCCTGCCACTCCGTCGTGTCGAACTTCGTGACCGTGATGAAATCGAAGCCGAAGAACACGCGGGCCACACCTTCCAGCGCGAGCAGCCGGGTCGCCAGCGGGGAGCGCGCGGCGTCGTCGCCCACCACGAAATCGGCCGTGCCGTTCTGGCCCATCACGTCGCGGCCAGGCAGAAATTTCAGCGTGGCGGGATTTGGGGTGCTTTCGGTTTCGATGAACATGACAGGTTCCTGGCGGCGATTTTTCTACAGGACCTATGTGGTCCCCTTTGCCGGGGGTTGCAAGCCGGAGGCCTGGTGAACAGCCCCCCGCCGGGCTGGCATGAGGCTTGCGAAATCATGGGGGCAGCCCCCCTCCCGGAGCCCGACATGCTCGACCCGATCCGCCTCGCCTTTCGCCCTCCCGGCAGCCTGGCCGTGCCCTCGGCGCCCGATGGCGGGCCGGAACTCGGGCCGGAGGAAGCGATCCCGATCCCGGGCGACCTCACCTTCGACGATGTGCTGCAAGGCCTGAACCCGCTGCATCATCTGCCTGGGGTGGGCATGATCTACCGGGCGATGACCGGCAGCGAGATCCACCCCGCCATGCGCGCCCTGGGGGCGGGCATCACCGGGGGCGCGCTTGGCATGGCGCTGGCCGGCGTGTTTACCGCCATTGAGATGACCCAGCCGCTGGAGCGGATCCGCGCCGCCTGGAACGGCGAACCGGATCCCCTGGCGCTCGCCCGTCAACCGGCCAACCCGATGGATGTGGCCAGCGCTTATCGGCGCTGGTCCGAACTCGCCAACCCCACCCAACTCGCCGCCGCCACGCGGGCGGCACGGGCGATGGGCTGAGGCACCCTCACAACGGCGCGCGCGCCCCGAAGATGGCCGAGCCGACGCGGACATGGGTGGCGCCGTGCCGGATCGCGGTCTCGAAATCCCCGCTCATGCCCATGGAAAGGGTGTTGAGCTCGTGTTTCCGCGCGAGTTCGGCCAGCATGTCGAAATGCGGCCCTGGATCTTCCTCGGCGGGCGGGATGCACATCAGGCCGGTGACGGGCAGGGCGTGGGTGGCGCGGCAGAGGGTGATGAAGGCGTCGGCCTCGGCCGGCAGGATGCCGGCCTTCTGGGGTTCAGCCCCGGTATTGACCTGGATCAGGAGGTCCGGCCGGCGGCCTTCCTTCTGCATCGCCTCGGCCAGGGCCAGGGCCAGCTTGGGGCGGTCCAGCGTTTCGATCACATCGGCCAGGCGCACGGCATCCCTCGCCTTGTTGCTTTGCAGGGGGCCGATGATGTGCAGCCGCAACTGGGGGTATTCCGCGCGCAATTCCGGAAATTTCCCCGCCGCCTCCTGCACGCGATTCTCGCCGAACAGGCGCTGGCCGGCGATGAGGGCCGCGCGCAGCGCCGCGGCCGGATTGGCCTTCGAGACGGCGACGAGTTGCGCCGAGCCGGGCGCGCGCCCGGCCTCGCGCGTGGCGGCCTCGATTCGGGCGCGGATTCGGGTCAGGTTGGCGGGGATGTCATCGAACATGCGCCATAGAATAGGGAGACGCGCCGGCAACGCCATCCCGCCCGGCTGCTGGCTGTTGAGCGATCCGGCCCGCCTGCCGGACCCCACGCCCTTGCTGGCCCGCTTGCCGAAGGGGGCGGCGGTGCTGCTGCGTGGCGCGGCGCCCGATGTTGCGGCGCGGGTGGCGAAGCTGTGCCGGGCGCGGCGGCTGGTCCTGCTGATTTCTGGCGATGGACGGCAGGCCCTGCGGTTGGGCGCGGGGCTGCATGTGCCGGACCGCGCCGCCACGCGCAACTTATTGTCGTTCTTGTTAAACCGGCGCGGCGCCTGGCTTTCGGCGGCGGTGCATGGGCGGGCGGGCCTGGTGCGGGCGCGGCGGATCGGCGCGGGCGTGGTCCTGATCTCCCCGGCCTTCCCCACCGCGAGCCACCCCGGCGCGCCGGCGCTCGGGCCGCTGCGCTGGGCTTCCCTGGCGCGGGCGGCGGGGTGCCCGGCGGTGGCGCTGGGCGGCATGTCGGCCCAGGCGATGCGACGCTTGCCGCGCGGATTGGCCATGGGTTGGGCCGGAATTGGCGTCTGGCGGGATTGTGTCTTGGGAGACACAGTGTCTCAGGGAAGTCGCGTTCCAGGCGTAAAGCCGGTTGCCGGGGTGCAATCCACCAACGCATAGTCCGGCCCGGACCTAGTGATCACTGGGTTGTGAGGCGTTCCGGCCCTGTCCGGCTCCTTTACAACCCGGCGGGTTACGGCCCCATCCAGCGATGGAAGGGGAGGGTCAGGGGAACCAGCCGGCACCGTCCGGCACGTGAGGAGAGTATAACATGCGCAAGATTTTGCTGGGCACGACGGCAGTCGTCTCGGCGGTCATGGGCGCTGCCGTTATGGCACCCCAGGCCTCCGCTCAGGAAGCGCCGACCGTTCGTATCGGTGGCTTCTTCCAGTCCCTTTATGGCTACACCAACCAGACCGGCCAGCAGTCCATCGTCTCGACCGGCCTGCCCACGGGCGTTGGTGGCGGCACGGTAGCCGTCCCGGCCGGTGGCGTGAACATCGCGCGTTCCGGCAAGCATGACATTTCGAGCAATGCCGGCGTGGACGTGATCGTCAACGGCAAGCTGGCGAATGGCCTGACCTACGGCGCGCAGATCAGCATCAACAGCAACAGCCTTGAAGGCCGTCAGATCGTTGGCAGCCGTTCGAGCGGCAACAAGACGATGCTCGCCATTGACGAGATGTACGCCTTCATCGCTCATCCGCGCTTCGGTCAGGTCCGCATGGGTGACGAAGACGGCGTCATGGGCGGCCTGATGAACTCCGGCTGGGTGCAGGGCTTCGGCACGGGTGGCGTGCACGGTGCCTGGGAAAACTTCGTGAACCGCCAGGGTGGCGGCCGCACGACGACGGCCCCCGGTGGCCTCGGTGATGCTTCCAAGATCCTGTACATGAGCCCGCAATTCGCTGGCTTCGACTTCGGCGCGAGCTTCGCCCCGAACTTCAATGGCGGCGCCGCCACGGGCTGCCCGAACGAGGGCCAGTCCGGCTTCTGCGACCGCGCGATTGCGTTCAGCGGCGCGCGTGGCGTCGGTATCCCGGCCGCGGGCGGTGACTTCGCCGCTCGCCGCAACGAGTATCAGCTGGCGGCTCGCTGGCGCGGTAACGTGGCGGGCGTTGGCATTGCCGGTACGGTCGGCTACATCGGCGCTGGTGCCGCCAATGACCTGACGGCGGGCGGGCAGCAGTTCCGCGTGTTCAACAACCTGAACATCTGGCAGGTCGGCGCTCAGGCGAGCTATGCCGGCTTCACGCTCGGCGCAGCCTACACCTACGGTGATTACAACTTCTTCTGGGGCAACACCCTGCGTGGTGACCGTCCGGCGGAGCAGTTTGTGGTTGGCGGCCAGTATGTCGCGGGTCCGATCACCGTCGGTGCGAACTTCGTGACGGGCCTCTTCGAAGGTATGACGCGCAACGTCCTCACGGAAAACGCGGCCGGCACGGCCCTGGTGAACAGCTCGGGTCGTCCCGGCACTGTGAACCCGGTGACCGGTGCGACGCTGGCGGGCTCCAATGGTTCGGCTGGCATGCGCCGCTGGGGCGTGGGCGTTGGTGCGAACTACCGCCTGGCTCCCGGCATGGATCTGATCGCCGAATACGTCCACTACTCGGTGCGTGAGCAGGGCCGTGACCTGGACGCCAACCGCCCTGGCATCCAGAGCCGTTCGTTCAGCAACGTGTTCATGACGGGCGTGCGCCTGGCCTTCTGAGGTCAGTCTCACACCACATGACTTGAGGGGGCGGCGGGGAAACCTGCCGCCCCTTTTCTTTTTAACGGAGCTCCAGTAAGTCTTCGCGCCATGACGCACATCGCACGCCCGATTCTCCTGGTTGGCTTCGGCCTTGCGCTGCTGGCCGGCTGCGGCGGCGGCCGCCTGGTGGGCAATGAGGAATACGGCACGGATAACCGCCGCGAATTGGCCCTGCGCCAGACCGGCGCCGCCACCAATGCCGGCATTGTCGTCTTCGGCGTGGACCGCTCCCGCCAGGCGCAGGAAGCGGCGGTCAGTGGCGGCATGACCGTGAACGCCTTCCTGTGGCGTGCCACGCTGGACACGCTCTCCTTCATGCCGCTGTCCAGCGCCGATCCCTTCGGCGGCGTGATCATCACCGACTGGTATTCCCCGCCCCAGGCCCAGGGCGAGCGCTTCAAGGCCACCGCCTATGTGATGGGCCGCCAGCTCCGCTCCGACGGCGTGCGCGTGCAGGTCTTCCGGCAGGTCATGCGTGGCAACCAGTGGGTGGATGCCCCCGCCTCGACCGCGACGAATGCCGAAATGGAAGACCGCGTCCTGGCCCGTGCGCGCGAGCTTCGCAGCCAGTCAGCGGGCCGCTAAGGCCGGGGCGCCGTCGGCCTGGCTGGCCTGCTCTTGGGGTAGGCTGCGCCCTTGTCGCTTTGCGTGTCCAAGGCGGGAGGCCATCCGGGCGTTGGGTCCCGGCAGCACCGATTGATCAGGATGAATGGCGGGCAGCCGGCGCCATGCGTCGTGCGACCCCGATTGCTGTCCGCCCGGATGGAAGCGCGGACACCACTCCAGATCGCTGTTTTTGGAGCATCACTCCACCAAATGGTGCGGTTTGGGCGGCTAGAGCATTATCCGATCAAACGGAATCGTTTGATCGGATAAAGATGCTCGTAATTCAATGATTTAGAGCGTTTTCCGTGAGCCCTTCCGAACGGAAAATGCTCTAGACCATGATGCGTTCGCTTGCGCTCACTTTCATGGTCTCGCCACTGCTGAGAGCGGGGTTCAACGTTTTCGGCGATTCTGCCTCAACGCATCCCGCTCTAATGCGCTGGCTTGGCCCTGTTGGCCGGGCCGGCTTGCAAGCCCGGGCAGGGGGGCTTCCTCCTGAAGCCGACCCCTGCTCCGGAAACCTCCCCTCAGAGGGCGGCGAGGACCGTCTCGGCCTTGCTGACTTCAAAGGCGCCCGGCTCCTCCACGGCGACATGCGTCACCACGCCATTCTTCGCGACGAGCACGAAGCGTTGGCAACGCATGCCCAGGCCGCGCGCCGTCAGGTCGAATTGAAGGCCCATCGCCTGGGTGAAGGCGGCCGCGCCATCCGCCAGCATCGCGACCTGGTTGCCAACGCCCTGGTCCTTGCCCCAGGCGCCCATCACGAAGACGTCATTCACGGCCATGCAGGCGATGATGTCCACGCCCTTGGCGCTGAACTCGGCCGCATGGTTCACGAAACCGGGCAGGTGCTTGGCCGAGCAGGTGGGGGTGAAGGCGCCGGGCACGCCGAACAGCACGACGGTCTTGCCGCCGAAGAACTCCTCGGTAGCGACCTCCTGCGGACCGTCGGCGGTGGCCTGCATCAGCTTGGCCGAGGGAATTTTGTCACCGACCTTGATCGTCATGCGGAAGTGCCTCCATGGGGGGTTTGTCGCGTCGGTTTAGGCGTTTCCGGGGTGGGTGTCACGCTTGCGGTCGCCCGCCGCCGACCCCAGATAGCTGCCATGTCCCCTCGTGAACATCAGCCGGCCCAGGGGCGGTCCGGCGGCCCCCTCCGACACGGCGCATTGGCCGGGCAGTTGCTCATCGCCATGCCCCATATGCAGGACCCGAACTTCGCCGGGAGCCTGATCCTCATTTGCGCGCATTCGCCCGATGGCGCGATGGGCCTGGTCCTCAACCAGCCCATCCCGAAGCTGAGCTTCGAGGCGCTTCTCCGGCAGATCGGCGTGGAGCCGCTGCCACCGCAGCGCAGCATCCGCATGGTCAATGGCGGCCCGATCGAGGAGGGCCGCGGCTTCGTTCTGCACAGCGCCGACTGGCAGGCCGAGGGCTCGATGGCGGTGACGGGCGATGTGGCGCTGACCGCGAGCCTGGACGTGCTCCAGGCCATCGCCAGCGGCGGCGGGCCGCGCCAGGGCCTGTTGGCGCTGGGCTATGCCGGCTGGGGTGCCGGCCAGTTGGAGCAGGAAATCGCCCGCAATGACTGGCTGCATGTGGCGCCCGATGAAGATCTTCTGTTCGTCGGGCCGGATGAGACGCGCTGGCGCCGCGCCCTGGCCAAGCTGAAGGTGAACCCGCTGCTCCTCTCCGGCGTGGCCGGGCGCGCCTGACCCTTCAGCGGTAAAGCCGCGCCAGCCTCTCGGGCGAGACGCCGCAAAAATACAGGCTCAGGGTCAGCAAATTGCGGCCCGAGCGCCGCCACCAGCCATCCCGCCGCCAGCGATCGGCCGAGGTGATGGCGCGGGCCGGCAGGCAGGCGAGGCGTGCGCGGCCCAGGCGGCGGGCCAGTTCCACATCCTCCATCAGCGGCAGCGGCCGATAGCCGCCAATTTCCGCGTGAAGCTCGCGCGAGATGAGCAGCCCCTGGTCGCCATAGGGCAGGGCCAGCCAGCGGCAACGCCAGGCGACGGCAGTTTCCAGACGGCGCGCCTGGGGCGAGGGGTCATCCAGCGCGAAGCGGAAGTAATGGGCGCGGCCAGGCTGATCCATCGCCGCGCGCACCGCCGCCTGCCAGCCAGGCTCCAGCCGCGTATCGGCATGGAGAAAGAGCAGCCATTCGCACTGGGCCGCCGCGGCGCCGGCCGCGAGTTGCGTCCCGCGTCCACGCGGCGCCGCCACCACGCGCGGGCCCAGTGCCGCCAAGCCGTCGCCGCTGCCGCCATCGGCCAGGATCACCTCGCCCACGCCCTCAAGCTGCGCCAGCAGGGGCGGGAGGAGGTGGGCCGCGTCGAGCGTGGGGATGATGACGGAAACCCGAGAAATCTTCGCTTTTTGTTCTTGACAGCCTGCCGCCACTTCCGCACCTTCCGATCAGAACATTAAGGGAACTGGACCATGCCTGATGGTGGCGGATATTCCTCCCTGCATAAAGACTTGGCCCACCCAAAGGGCCGTGGCGCCGTCTCCAACCACACGCCGCGCTTCGAGCGCCAGGTGGTGGAGGCCTTCGACGATGGCTGGGGCAGCCTCACCGAGGACATGCCCAGCCTGCGGACCACGCTGACGCGGGATGCCGCCAAATCCGCCATCACCTATAATGACAGCCCCGATCTCGGCTTTGACCGCTCCATCAACCCCTATCGCGGCTGCGAGCATGGCTGCGTCTATTGCTATGCGCGACCGAGCCACGCCTATCTCGGCCTTTCGCCAGGCCTGGACTTCGAAACCAGGCTGATGTTCAAGCCAGACCTGCCGGCCATCCTGGAACGCGAACTTGCGCGGCCAGGCTATGAGGTAAAGCCCGTGGCGTTGGGCGCCAATACGGACCCCTACCAGCCGGTGGAGCGCACCCAGGGCCTGACGCGGCAGGTGCTGGAGGTACTGGAGCGTTTCGGCCACCCCGTCACCATCATCACCAAATCGGCCGGTGTGCTGCGCGATGCCGATATCCTGGCCCGCATGGCCCGGCGCAACCTGGCGCGGGTGTGCCTGTCCATCACCACGCTGGACGCCAGGCTGGCCCGTGCGATGGAGCCCCGCGCCTCCAGCCCGATGCGCCGGCTGGAGGCGGTGCGCGCGCTGGCGGCCCAGGGAATCCCGGCTGCGGTGCTGGCGGCGCCGATGATCCCAGGGATCAACGATGCCGAGCTGGAGCGCATCCTGGAGGCCAGCGCGCGGGCGGGCGCCTCCAGCGCCGGCTATGTGCTGCTGCGGCTGCCGCTTGAATTGCGCCAGATCTTCGAAGAATGGCTGCTCCAGCACTACCCGGACCGCGCGGCCCGCGTGCTGGCCCTGCTGCGCCAGACGCGAGGCGGCAAGCTCTATGATCCGCGCTTCGGCCAACGCCAGACCGGCGAGGGCGCCTATGCCGAGCTGCTGGCGCAGCGCTTCAGCCTGGCGCTGCGCCGCCTCGGGCTGGGCCGGCGGGAGGGCGGCACGGGGCGCCTGGATTGCAGCCAGTTCAATCCGCGCGCCGCCTCGCGCCAGATGGAGTTGCTCTGACGGCCAGGCCCCCAGGTGTTGCTTCCGCCCAGGCTGCGCTACAAGGGCTGCATGTCTTCGACCCCCCAGGAAGAGGCCCGCGCCGCGCTCGACGCCGCCGGGCAATTGCCCGATGCCGAGCTCGACCTCGCGGCCGTGGCGCTGCAATTCGCGCGAATTGATGCGCCCCTGGCCGATTGGCGCGCGGCCGAAGCGCAACTCAGCCGCCTGGCGCGCCGCGCCGTGGAACTCGCCGCCGGCGATGAAGGTGCCGATGGCGGGGATTCGGGCCGCCGCCGAGCCCTGCTGGCCGGGCTGATCCATGAGGAATTCGGCTTCAGGGGCGATGCAGAAACCTATGACGACATGGCCAATGCCAATCTCATCCAGGTGCTGGAGCGGCGCCGGGGCCTGCCGGTGGCATTGGGTATCCTCTGGCTCCATGCCGCCGAGGCGGCGGGTTGGGATGTGCATGGGCTGAATGCCCCCGGCCATTTTCTCCTCGCCTTGCCGCATACGCGCGGGCAGATCGTGCTCGACGTTTTCGCGGGCGGTGAGCAGCTCCAGCCGTCGGATTTGCGCGCCTTGATCAAGCGCGTCGCGGGCGAGCATGCCGAAATCAAGCCGGGCATGCTGGCGCCGATGACCAAGCGCGACGTGCTGCTGCGCCTGCAGAACAACATCAAGCTGCGTCGCCTCCAGGCCAATGACCTGGAGGGCGGCCTGGAGGCAGCGCGGAACATGCTGCGCCTCGCGCCTGATCATGCCGGGCTCTGGCGGGAAATGGGCCTGATCGAACACCGGCTGGAGCGGATCAGCGCGGCGCTGGCGAGCCTCGACAAGGCGCTCGAAATCGAACCGCGCGGCGAGGCGGCGACGCGGATTCGCGGGCTGGTGGAGGAGTTGCGGAACCGGCTGAACTGAGGGACGCGCGTCCCGCGTTCACCTCTCCAACGCGCGTCCCGCGTTCACCTCTCCAACGCGCGTCCCGCGCGATGCCGCCGCATCAGCCAAAGCCCCAGCCCCACGCTGAGCGCGAGCAGCACGCCAGACAGGCCGAGTTGCCAGAAGCCATCCACCCGCACGCCCTTGCCGAGCAGCGCGAACACCACCGTCTGTGGCAGATAGCCCAGCGCTGAGGCCGCGAAGAACGCCCCCGCCGGCAACGCCGACATCCCCGCCAGGAAGTTCAGCGCGAGATTATTGCCCACTGGAAACAGCCGCAGTGCCAGGGCCGCGCCGAACGGATTTTCCCGCAATGTCTCCACCACCGGGCGCAGCCGCGGCCCGAAGCGCCCGGCCAGCCGCCGTTCGGCCCAGCCGCGCGCCACGGCCCGCGCCCAGGCATAGGCCAGCACGCATCCCAGCATCTGCGCCGCCAGTGCCACGCCGATTCCGATCACGGTTCCGAAGGCATAGCCGGCGAGGAAGGCCACCGCCTGGCGCGGCACGCCCACCGCTGTGGCCAAGCCGCCGGCGAGCAGGAACAGGCTCTCGCCCAGCAGGCCCTGGTCGCGGATATAGAGGTCCACCCACTCTGTCCCCGGCGCCGCGCCCAGCGCCCGCAGCAACACGCCGCCCAGCGCCAGGCCGACCACCATCAGGATCAGCTTGCCCAATCCCAGGGAAGGCCGGGCATGCGCCGCGTCACGTCCTGGCGGAAGCCCGCCAGGCCGATCGCGGTCGGAGTGCTGGACCTGCGATTCACGTCCTGGCGGAAGTCCGCCAGGCCGATCGCGGTCGGAGTGCTGGACCTGCGATTCACGTCCTGGCGGAAGTCCGCCAGGCCGATCGCGGTCGGAGTGCTGGACCTGCGATTCACGTCCTGGCGGAAGTCCGCCAGGCCGATCGCGGTCGGTGCTCACGGCTCCTCGATCTCGGGGCGCTTGCCGCGGCGTTGCAGCCAGGCGACGCCGAACAGGTCGAAGATGCTGACCGCCAGGCGGTCCAGCGTGCCGTAGTTGGAGGCGCCTCGCAGCCGGGGGCGGTGGTTCACCGGCTCGCTCAGCACCCTCGCGCCGGCGCGCAGCGCGAGGGCGGGCAGGAAGCGGTGCATGTGGTCGAAATGCGGCATCGCCTGGAACAGCGCGCGGGGAAACAGCTTCAGGCCGCAGCCGGTATCGGGCGTCGCATCATGCAGCAGCGCCGAGCGAATCCCATTGGCCAGCCTGGAGGAGCGGCGCTTCACCCAGCTATCCTGTCGGTTGACCCGGTGGCCCGCGACCATGACCGGCCCGCCCGCCGCCTCGGCCCGGGCCAGCATGCGCGGGATATCGACGGGGTCGTTCTGGCCATCGCCATCCAGCGTCGCGATCCAGTTGCCGCGTGCCACGGCCACGCCGGTCATGATCGCGGCGGATTGCCCGCAGCTGGCCCGGTGGCGCAGCCAGCGCACCGGCTGGCCAGCCAGGATGACGGGCGTCTCATCGGTCGAGCCGTCATCCACATAAATGATCTCGTGCGGAATCTCACTGAGGGCCAGCGTGATCTCGGCGATCAGGGGGGCGATGTTCGGGGCCTCGTTCCGCACGGGAATGACGACCGAAATCAGCGGTGCGGCGGACATGGGGGGGCGTTACCAGCGCGCACCCCACGCCACAAGCCCGCGCCGTCAGCAAATCTTGCGCGCACCATGGGCTACAACCGATGGCTTGCGCTATTATGTTGCCGACATGCCCTTTGACGCACGCAGCCTCCCGGCCGATTCCTCCACCCCTCGCGGGCGCCGCGCCAATCCGCGCGCCATTGCCTTCTGGCTGCTCGGCGTCGCGGCGCTGATCTGGCTGATGGTGGCGCTTGGCGGCGCCACGCGCCTGACGGGTTCTGGCCTTTCAATCATGGAATGGGCGCCGCTCGCCGGCATCCTGCCGCCGCTCAGCCAGGCGGAATGGCAAAGGCTGTATGATCTTTATCGCACCATCCCGCAGTACCAACTGCAAAATGCCGGCTTCGGGATGGAGGGTTTCCAGCGCATCTTCTGGCTGGAATGGGCGCATCGCTTCTGGGGCCGGCTGATCGGCTTGGCCTATCTTGTGCCTTTCCTGTGGTTCTGGGCGAGGGGCATGATCCCGGCTGGCCTGCTGCCGCGGCTCTCTTTGCTGTTCGTGCTGGGCGGCATGCAGGGCGTGATTGGCTGGTTCATGGTCGCCTCGGGCTTTGACGCCGACCGCACGGCGGTCTCGCCCTACCGGCTGGTGCTGCATCTCTCCATGGCCTTCGTGCTGTTCGGCCTGGTTCTCTGGACGGCGCTGGGGCTGCTGCGGCCCCAGCCGGAGCTGGCCGTGCCGCATCAGGCGAAGATCCGGCGGCAGGTGGTGGCCGCCTTCTGGCTCGCGGCGCTGACCATGCTGGCCGGTGGCTTCGTTGCGGGAATCCGCGCGGGCTTCTCCTATAACAGCTTCCCGCTGATGGACGGCCAACTCGTCCCCGCCGGCTATCTGGACCTGGAGCCGGTCTGGCGGAACCTCACCGCCAATATCGCGGCTGTGCAGTTCAACCACCGGCTGCTGGCGAGCCTGACGCTGCTGGCTGCCATCGGCGCCACGATCGCCGCCCGCCGCCTGCCGGATGGCTTCGCCCGCCGCGCCGTCTGGATCATGGCGGGCACCATCGTCGCGCAATACCTTCTGGGCATCGTCACGCTGCTGCATGTGGTGCCGGTCTCGCTCGGCACGCTGCATCAGGCGCTGGCGGTGGGCGTCCTGGCGGCCGGGCTTTGCGCCTGGCACGGGCTGCGCGCGCCCGCCAAACCGGGCCCCTGAGCATGGATGCACCCGGCGATGCACCCGCCCTTGGCCCCGCCGATCTGCTGGGTGCCCTGCCGCTGGCCCTGATGGGCTTTTCCGGCGCGGATGCGTTGGTCTTCGTCAATGCGGAGATGCATGAGCTTCTCCAGATGGACCGCGCGGCGCTCAAGCCAGGCGCCCGCCTGGCCGAGGTGCTGCGCCTGCTGGCCTTTCGGGGAGTGCTCGGCCCGGGCGATCCACTGGAACGCCTGGATGACATGCTGGCGCTGGACTACGCCCAGCCGCAGCGGCGCCTGCTGCGCGATGTCGGCGGCCGTGGCCTGGATTTCCGCATCGCCCCCCTGCCGGAAGGCGGCCATGTGCTGACGCTGAGCGATGTCAGTGAATACCTCCAGGGGCGTGACGCGGCAGAGCGCGAGGCTCGCGCCCTGTCCGGCGTGCTGGCGCGGCTGAACAATGGTGTCGCGCAATTCGATGCTGAACACCGGCTGGCGCGCAGCAATCCCGCCTATGCAACGCTGCTGGGCTTGGCCCCGCACGCGCTGCGGCCGGGCATGCCACTGGCCGAGATCATCAATCGCCAGGTTGAGGCCGACGAGTTCGACGCCGCCCATGCCGCGGCGCTGATGCAGGACCTCACCACCCGCTCGCTCGCCCAGTCCTGGCGAAATGAACGCACCCGGCCCGATGGCCGGACCATCCGCTTCGAAAATCAGCCCATGCCCGATGGCGGCTGGCTGGCCGAGATCATGGATGTGACCGATGTCCGCCAGGCCGAGCAGGATGTGCGCCGCCGCGTCGCCTTGCAGGATGCGCTGATGGAGGCGCTGCCGGTCGGCGTTGCGGTCTATGGCCCGGATCGCGTGCTGACGCAGGTGAACCCGGCCTATAATCTCATCATGGCGCATAGCCCGGTGCGCCTGGGCGAAAACCTGCGGGACATCCTGATGCGCCGCGCATTGGCCGGCGAATTCGGCCCCTGCGAACCCGAGGCCGAGGTGGCGCGGCGCCTGGGCCTGGTCAGCCGCGTGCGGGGCTTCGAGCGGCGCACGGCCGATGGCGTGGCCACCAGCCATCGCAGCGTGCCGCTGCCCGATGGCGGACATGCGATGGTGGTGACCGATGTCACAGCGCTGCATGCCGCCCAGGCCGAGGCGCGGGAGCGGGCCGAGGTGCTGGGCCACATGCTGGAAAGCACGCGGCACGGCATGGCGATGTTCGACACCGAGGGCAATGTCGTTGCCGCCAATCGCCTCGCCGGGCATTTCTGCGGCCTGCCGCCGGAGGCGTTCCGCCGCGGCGCCAATATTCGTGACCTGCGCGCCATGCAGATCTCGCTTGGCGTCCATGGCGACCGCATCGCCACTGATCGTTTCCTGATCGAGCGCATGAATGAACCGCTGCGTGGCCCGGACCGTTATCGCCGCACCAACCCCGACGGCACGGTGATCGAGATCATCACCGACCGGCTGCCCGAGGGTGGCTTCGTGCGCTCCTTCACCGACGTCACCGCCCAGGTCCAGGCCGAGGCGGAAGCGACGAGCCGCGCCGAATCCCTCCAGGCGGTGCTGGACCACATGCGCCACGGCATC
>Ga0209103_1000278_pt1 | contig 15865 bp, 18 predicted proteins | sample 4C3metaG_FD_184152 | JGI IMG/M metagenome (GOLD analysis project Ga0209103, IMG submission 184152) | Freshwater bacterial and archeal communities from Indian Creek, Illinois, USA - 4C3 metaG (SPAdes) (version 2) | ecosystem: Environmental > Aquatic > Freshwater > Unclassified | place: USA...
CACTCATGACCGTGTTGACCGTGGCCTCTACACCGGCCGAAAACTCAATGTCTGCTGTCGCATCGCCGGTTTGCTTATTCCTAAAGGTCAGGTAGCCAAATAGGAACGCAACTGCCAATAGCACTATGAATAATCTTACTTTCACAAATAATTCCCTCGTTTCCCTAACTCGACAACAATTACTTAGCTGAAAATTCGCTATCGAGCGAGTAATTCCTGCCCGTCGCTTTAAAGTTGTATCATTGGCTCAAATCGACTGTGTGCAGGCTTGGGGTAGGGCGTGGCACCTAAAGAAAGGAAGATGGATATGATTGCACAAGTTAAATCGCATTTGCCAGACATGTTAGGCATGCTGAAGACGATGGTTGAATACGAATCTCCCTCGGGCGACACGGAGGCATATGATGCCTTGGTGGAGTGGCTCAGTGGCGTCGTGGCAGAGTCTGGCGGCAAAGCAGAGATAATTCAGGGTGAGGGGAGCAGCAACCAGCTGCGCGCGACGTGGGGGAGCGGAGAGGAACAAATTCTACTCCTTTGCCACCTCGATACAGTGTGGGATAAGGGTGAAGTCGCCCGCCGGCCCTTTCGCGTCTTAGGAGACCTAGCCTTTGGGCCTGGTATTTACGACATGAAGGCGGGGGTCGTTATCTCGCTATTTGCCCTGTCGCATCTCATTCGGCAGGGTTGGCCACTTAAGAAAAGGGTAGTCGCCCTTTTTACCTCCGATGAGGAAGTCGGTAGCCCGATTTCACGACCCATTATTGAAAGTGAAGCCCTATTAAGCACTGCCGTATTAGTTCTTGAGCCAGCCATGGCCGTTAGTGGCGCACTGAAGACGGCTCGCAAAGGGGTGGGTGATTTTCACATCAGGGTAGAAGGCGTCGCCTCTCATTCCGGCAGTGCCCCCGAGAAAGGTGCCTCTGCCGTCCTAGAACTGGCCAAGCAGACAATTGCCCTCCACGCCATGACCGATATGGCGCGTGGCACAACTATCAACGTGGGCGTCGTGGCGGGCGGAACGCGCGCTAATGTGGTGGCCGCCTTGGCCGAGGCCCATGTCGATCTTCGCGTTACGACCATGGCTGAAGCAGAAAGAGTTATCCCTCAAATTTTAGGACGAGTAGCCGATACCCCCGGCACGAGAGTCACCGTTACTGGAGGCCTTAATCGTCCGCCCATGGAGAGAAGTGTAGCCACAGCGGCACTATTTGCTCAAGCCCAGTCGGTTGCGGCTTCCCTAGGTTTTCAGCTTGAGGAGGGCAGCGCCGGCGGAGGTAGTGATGGCAACTTTACGGCAGCCCTAGGCATTCCGACCTTAGATGGCCTCGGCGCGGTGGGTGATGGGGCGCATGCGCTCGATGAACATATTTCCATTCCCCATTTGGCAGAGAGAACTGCTTTGCTCATTGGGCTCTTAGAAAAAATTGGGCAATAAGGCGCTTGTCTTTATCTTCATGTGCAAATCTGCTAGAGTAGGTAGTGGCTTAAGTTATGGCGGAGGTGCACAATGCTAAGAATCATCGTAGTCCGGCATGGGGAAACTGATCATAATAAAAACAATATTTTGCAGGGGCACTTGGACATTCCCCTTAATGAAACTGGCCTAAGGCAGGCGGAGAAGCTAAGTGTCTGGCTAAAAGAGCGTTATGTCATTGACCATATTTACAGTAGTCCGCTCGCACGGGCTCTGAAAACGGCCGAGATCGTGGCTGAGAGACAGACTGGTCGGCTGACCCTCCTCCCTGGGTTGATGGAGATTGACGTAGGGCAGTGGCAGGGTTTGACTAGCGAGCAATGCAAGCTGGCAGACCCCGAGCTTTGTCTAGAGCTGCGCCAGGACGGCCTCCATACGCGCCGACCGGGAGGGGAGTCCTACTGGGACCTTTACCAGCGCACGTCGGCAGTCCTGGAGAACATAGTGAAAGAACATGCCAGCGGCACTATCGCCTTGTTCACGCATGGGGGCTGTGTGCGTACAATTATTGCGCACGCCATGTCTGCGCCGCCTGAATTCTTTGCTTTTAATTCGCCCCTTATGGTTGGCAATACATCTTTTTCGCTGCTTGAGTACTTGCCTGGCTCACGCCGGTGGCAGGTAAAAACCGTCAACGCCACTTGTCATTTGCCTCACTAGGTGGTCGGTTGCCTGCGCCTTGTGGTATTAGCAGTGTTACATGCCCAGCTCTTTTAACGGTGGCCGCTAGGGGATTACGTCGTTCGGGCAGGCAAAAGCGCCCGAGCCACAAGCTACCACTTAGGTGGCTCGGGCCAAGGCGCTGCATGAGGAAACCACATTCCCACCTTGAGCAGTTAGCGGCGTAGAGCGAGCAGAAGGTTCACGGGGTCGATAACGATCACCATGCGATCCTTGAGCCTGGCGATGGCCTTCGGTACCGAACTCATACCATCAATGGCTGCGGGTACTTGGTCAAAAGCGTGCTCGGGTATATTGATGACATCGCTCACGTCATCCACCAAGAAGGCGGCAGTATGTCCGTTTTCTTCCAGCACAATGGCGCGCAAGCCCTCACCTTCAGCAGGCAGTGACAGCAATCGCCCAAGGTGAATAAGGGGTATGCTCCGCCCCCGGAAATCTATAATGCCAAGCACATGGGGTGGCGCCTCGGGAACTGTTACGACCTTTGGCCTGCGAAGGATCTCCTGGACCGCCAAGGCCTCTATGGCGTAAGAGTCTTTGCCTAAATCAAGAATAACTACTTGCATTCTGACACCTCCGATTTAATTGCAACGAACGCACGTTTGGTATAAGATGTGGGTGAAAGCGATAGGGGGTAGGCGCAGTGCTAGTTGCCGTAATAGGGAGTCGAGCGTGTTCGAGCCAAGAAGCAGAGACTGCGCTCGAGCTGGGGGAGTCACTGGCCGCACAGGGCTGCGTGGTGTTGTCTGGCTTAGCCAAGGGGATCGACACCGCGGCATTGACGGGCGCTTTGCGCTCCGCAGGCAGGGCGGTAGCCGTTTTGCCCACTTCACGCGCAGAGCAAGTCTACCCACGGGGAAATCAATCACTAGCTGCCGACATCAAGGCGGCGGGTGGTGCTGTGGTGACGCCATTCGCCACGCCATGCGAAGATGTCAGCAGTCTGCGGCAGAGACTCATCGAGCGCAACTTCCTGATGGCGCTCTACTGCGATGTGGCGATAGTAGTTTCTGACAGCGCGCATATCGCGGGAGGCACGGCCTGGATGGTGGCCTTTTGCCAGCAATTGCAGCGGCCGATTTACCGCCTAAACAGTGCAAGAGAGATAGACGGCGCGTTATTGCCGGTAAAACGCCAAGTATGGTGGCAGCCAGAGCTTGCAGAGCTAAGGCGCCACATCGCGTGTCAACCCTCTAGCTGACTATTCTAGGGCAGCCACGCATCTCCTGCTTTGGGGTCGCGCAAAATTTGCGGCGAACAGGCAGGATATTTTTTTATGCGACGCGAAGTATGTTACGATTACGGTAAGTGTATGCCAACAAATGAAATGAGGGGGCTGCCATGGCGATTGCGACCACTTTTGCCAAAGGACTAATGCTACTAGATCTGTTCACGGTCGAGAGGCCTCGTCTCACCTTGCGACAGGTTGCCGAACTAGCCGCTATCTCCAAGCCGACGGCTTTACGCCTTCTTAACACGCTCGAAGAAAAAGGCTTTCTCATGCGCGACAAAAGCAAGGCCTACTGCCTGGGGATGAAACTCCTCGAGATGGGCAACTTGGTAGCCGAACGCCTAGATGTGCGTGCCGCGGCCATACCGCATATGGAGGAGTTGTCCATCATGGTGGACCAGGCGGTAAACCTAGTGATACGCGATGGTTTAGAGGCCGTTTATATTGAGAAGAGGGAGACTAGCCACCCCGTGCGCATGTATACCCGTATCGGCCGGCGGGCCCCTCTCTATGCTGGTGCTTGTCCTCGCGCCCTCATTGCCTTCTTGCCCGAGCGCGAGCTGGCTGAGATTGTGGGCAAATTCACTTTTGTTTCCGTCACAGCGACTACTCCCTCGAGCACGGCCGCTCTGGAAGAAGTGATACGACAGGAGCGCAAACAAGGCTATACCTTGAGCATAGGGGAACTTCATGAGGGGACCGCAGCCATCGCCATGCCAGTTCGCGACCACACTGCCAAGGTGGTGGCCAGTCTCAGCGTTGCCGGCCCCATGGGAAGCTTTATCCCTGAAAAACGCGAATACTTAGTTCGCTCCTTGCTGCGCGCGGTGCGCGCCTTGTCCTTGGAGCTAGGCTTTGTCGGCAAGGACGTCGTTTCGTGATCAGGGCGACTTCTGTGGACCTTAACTGTGACATGGGCGAGAGTTTTGGAATCTATAAACTGGGCTCCGACCTGGAGCTCATGCCATATGTCTCATCAATCAGCATAGCCTGTGGCTTTCACGCCGGTGATCCTAGCATCATGCGTCAAACCATGGTCTTAGCCAAAGAGAGAGATATCAGTATCGGGGCTCACCCTGGCTACCCCGACTTAGCTGGTTTTGGGCGCCGACCGATGCAACTCACTCCTGCCGAGGTGTATGATGTCGTGGTCTACCAAGTGGGGGCTTTTTTAGGCGTGGCCAAATCACTTAATGTAGATGGAACTCATGTCAAAGTGCATGGGGCGCTCTACAATGCCGCGTCAGCCGATAAAACTTTGGCCGCGGCGATTGCCCGGGCCATATATGCCGTGGACTCAGGGCTGACCCTCGTTGGTCTCGCCCAGAGCAAACTTATTGAGGCCGGGATAGAACAGGGTTTGCGTGTCTCGCGCGAGGCTTTTGCCGACCGACGCTATCAGGCGGATGGCAACTTGGTTTCACGCAGTCACCCCATGGCACTGTATCATAATTTTACTGAGGCCAAGGAGCAGCTGCAGGAACTTCTCACCACAGGCTATGTTACGGCCTTGACAGGAGAAAAAGTGGCCATTCAGGCAGATACCATTTGTGTACATGGCGACAGTCCCCAGGCCATAGAGTTCGCTCGTGGTCTTCGTTCGCTCATGTGTGAACTAGGCGTCACACTTTCGCGCCTAGGGCGAGGTTAGAGCTATGCGGCAATATTTTACTGCGGGTGAGAGTCATCTTATCGTGGAGTTTGGTGACACCATTGACCTGGCCATCAATCGTGAAGTGCGCGCTTTAGGAAGAGCGCTACAAAGCCTTGGTGTCCCATGGCTACGTGAAGTGCTGCCAACCTATCGCTCCCTCATGATTTCTTACTGCCCCTTGTCTATCACCCAAAGTGAGCTTAAGGATATTTGTGAAAATTTATCTACCTTGGCCCTCCCGCGCCATAGTGATGAGGGCGAAGAAATAGAAATACCCGTCTTGTATGGTGGAGAGTGGGGCCTCGATATGCAAGATGTGGCGAGGGAAACTGAGCTATCGATAGAGGAAGTCATCGCTCTGCACACGTCGCGTTCCTATCCTGTCTACATGATCGGCTTCTTGCCAGGCTACCCCTACCTAGGGGGGCTCGACGCGCGGCTCTCCCTGCCGCGGCTCAAGGTGCCGCGCACTAAGGTCCCCGCCGGTTCAGTCGCCATCGCCGAGCAACAGACAGGCGTTTATCCACTCACCAGCCCAGGAGGGTGGAGGTTAATCGGGCATACACCACTCTGTTTTTTTGACCCACACCAGGGTCAGCCGAGTCTACTGCGAGCAGGGCAATGGGTGCGGTTTAGGGCGGTTTCATCTTCTGAGTATCAGGACATTGCCGCTCTAGTGAGAGCGGGGCAGTATAGAGTGCTAAAAACGCCGGTGGAGGTGGCAGTTGGCTAGTCTTCTTGTTATTGATCCGGGCTTTCTGACCACAGTGCAAGATCTAGGACGGCCGGGGTTCCAGCAGTATGGCGTGCCCGTGGGAGGTGCCATGGATACTTATTCTCTGCGTGCCGGCAACCGCTTAGTTGGCAATGAAGACAGTCTAGCAGCACTCGAGATTACCCTGCGCGGGCCACTGCTTAGAGCTACCGGTGAGGTCGTGGTCGCCGTGACTGGGGCAAAATTAAAGGCCTATAAAAATGGCCAACGTGTTCCACTATGGGAGGCCATTCACTTAAGGCATGGTGAGGAATTAAGCTTGACTGAAGTCGAAAGAGGGGCCCGGGCCTATATTTGTGTGGCTGGGGGCATTGATGTGCCGCTGGTCATGGGGAGTCGCTCCACTTTTTTGCGGGGCAGTTGGGGTGGATTCCACGGCAGAGTATTGCGCGCGCAAGATGTCCTGCCCCTGCTTGATATGACCAGCGAACGCTTAGCAACAACAGTGGGTAGTTTTGCGCTTCAGGCTGCACAGGCTGTACTCCCCCTAGCTGTTACGCCCATACGTGTGATGCTAGGGCCACAAAACGCTATGTTTCCACCTGCCACGCTGGAAGCCTTTTGTGCGGGTGTTTATCAAATAGCCAGTGAGGCCGACCGCATGGGGTATCGTTTAACCGGAGAAAAGCTGCTTTGTAACCGCAAGGCCGACGTAATCAGCGATGGGGTGGCCCCGGGCAGCATTCAGGTGGACGGGAGTGGCCAGCCGACCATTATGTTGGCTGATAGGCAGACTACGGGAGGATACGCAAAAATTGCCACAGTCATCGGTGCGGACTTACCCCTTCTCGGGCAGATGAAGTCACAAGATAAATTGCGCTTTATAGCAGTAGATTATGATGCAGCCGTGCAGGCACTGCGATGCAACGAAGAAACACTGGGGGGCATTCCGTGCCGCATAGTTGCTAGGCGAGTATTCCAAGTTTCATTACAGGGGAACAAAGTGCATGTGGAGGCGAGTGAGATTTGAAGAATAGTAGCATAGCTAACGGGAGTGGAGCGGCTTTCCGCGAATTGTTTCGCTCTGGCAAGCATGCCGGCCCCACTGCAGGTCTTGCCCCAGGTTTAGTACAAGCTAACTTGGTCATACTGCCTAAAGAGTTGGCCTACGATTTCTTGCTCTTTTGTCAGCGCAATCCCAAGCCCTGTCCCATCCTCGAAGTAACCGCAGCAGGTTGCTATGAAGCCAAAGAAACAGCCCCTGGTTCAGACTTACGGACCGATTTGCCCAAGTACAGAGTTTTTCGGTACGGTGAATTAGTTGCTGAGACTACAGATATTAGCAAGTATTGGCAAGATGACTTTGTCAGTTTCCTCTTGGGCTGCAGCTTTACGTTTGAGGGAGCTCTACAGGAGGCGGGTATAGAAGTTAGGCATATCACTTTGCAGCGCAATGTGCCCATGTACATTACCAAAAGACAGTGTAAAGGGGCGGGCATTATGCAGGGGCCACTGGTCGTGAGCATGCGCCCTATGTTGCCGTGCAATGTAGTCAAGGCGGTGCAGGTTACTTCGCGTTACCATGCTGTGCACGGGGCACCCGTGCACATAGGTGACCCGCTGGCCCTAGGCATCGCAGATCTTTCCAAGCCCGATATGGGTGATGCAGTGGATGTATTGCCCGGGGAGATACCGGTGTTTTGGGCTTGCGGGTGCACTCCGCAGGCAGTGGTCATGGGGGTAAAACCACCCCTAGTCATAACGCACGCGCCCGGGCACATGTTCATTACTGACTGGCATGATAAAGACCTGTTAACTTACTAACACCACTCTGTCTGGGTATTTCTCATCAGGTCGACCGTCTGCTCTAGGGGCTCAGAGTTTATGGAAGGGAGCACAATATGCGCAAAGTAGGCATTATTTTGTTCAGTCTAGGCTTGGCGTTCTCTCTGCTTGGCTGTGGCCGCGATACCACGCCACCCGCTGTGGTCAGAACTTCACCAGCCCCCCATAGTCAAGATGTACCGCTAGACAGCGCAATTTCCATAACCTTTACCGAGTCTATGGACAGGGAGGGTGTCTTAAGGTTGTTGCTAGTGCAGCCCCCGACCGAAGTTAGGGTCGAGTGGCAAGGCACAAAATTACTACTTATACCGCGCATGCCTCTTTCGCCTGGCACTGAGTACCGTGTAGGCTTTGCTGCCCCACCGAGCGATGCCGCTGGGAACTTGCTCCCAGATTTTTCGCTGGTCTTCAAGACCAAAGTATTTTCTCAGGTCTATAACAACGTGGAGACCCTTCTATGGACGCCAGACAATCGGAGCTTGCTCTTCACGGCCGAAAGCGAAGCAACACCAAGGCTATACTTGCTCAATATCTTTAATGGGGAAGTTAAGCGCGTCAGCGAAGCACCGGGGTATCAGCTTGAACCAACCATAAACCCAGCGGGAACAACTATTGCCTTTGTGGGGGGTGCTGGTGAGCCAAGCCTGTACTTGCATGACCTAGCTACCGCTAAGACGACCGCGGTCAAACTCTCCATGCCAGGACTAATGCCGGGAACACCCCGCTTCTCACCTGATGGCAGCATCTTGGCACTCTATGGCATTATCGGCAGGTCGGATGCCCACTCCGACATCTACCAGAGCTTGTGGGTCTACAATTTAACCACACAGGCAGCGCAACTTGTTAGTCCCGAGGGAGGCTCAGTGCGCTTCTTGGGCTTTAGCGGCGATTCGCGTCGTGTGTACTTCCTCAGCACCCACGGTAGTTACATTCATGCTCATAATTTTCGCTACGACTTGTGGGAGGCAGACATGGTCACAGGCGAGCAGCGTCAGCTTTCGCAGGAGGGCTTAGTTCATAATTTTTACGCTGCGCATCAATCTGCGCACAATGATTTAATTGTCTACGGCACCTGGGAAGCGCGCGATATCGATGCGAATATTGTCCTCTACCCAAGTGACTTGTTTGTACTACAAGCAAATCCTCTCGAGCATAGGCCGCTCCTGCGGGGAGGTAGCAATGCGAGCCCGCAGTTTTCTCCTGTCGGCGAGTCTGTGCTCTTTGTCAGTAGCAGGGGGGCTCGCGGGGGGCAAGATTTGTTTGTCATGAACACGCGCGGAGAAGATATTAGGCAGCTGACTTTTACCACTAGGCCTAAGCTCTTCCCACGATGGTCTCCCGATGGGCAGCGCATCGCTTTTGTCGAAAGACAGGGTGAGTCTTTCGTCATCTACATCATGAACGCTGATGGAACAGATCTCCGCCGCACCATGCAACTAGAATTAACTCAGCAGTAGAAAACATAGGCCACTTAAAGCAAAGGGGCGACGCCAGTGAACGATTTTTACGCGAACCCAGGAAAAAAGGTCTCCATCGAGGTTGGTGGTGCGACTTACGTTCGCCATGCCATAAAAACGCATTTTGTTACCCCAGGAGAGAGCTATATTGCTCTGGTCCGCCAATACGTCAGCCCTTTGTACCAAGAGGGTGACATCCTCTCGCTAAGCGAGAAGATCGTGGCCCTCTGTCAAGGTCGCATCATCGACATGCAGGAGATTAAGATCGGCTGGTGGGCGCGCTTTCTTTCGCGGTTTGTCCATATGACACCGGCAGGGGAGTCGGTCGGCAATCCCTACAAAATGCAAATTGCCATTCGCTTGGCAGGTTTGCCGCGCATTCTTGTGGCGGCAGCGGTCGCGGCACTAACTCGACCGCTTGGCATTAGGGGACTGTTCTATCGAATTGCTGGGCATGGTATCGCTGGTATCGATGGTTTTTGTGCAGATGCTTTTGATTGGTACTTATCGAAAGGAGTGCTCGTGCCGGATAAGCCGGATGAAGTATGTGATGAGATTAAAGCACAGCTTGGGGTACACTGCATGGTCGTAGATGCCAATGACCTCGATGTGGAAATATTGGGCCATTCTACTGGCATCGCCCACGCCAGACCAATGTTAAAGGCGCTTATTCGCGACAACCCTGCCGGACAAGGGGGAGAGCAAACACCCCTGATCCTCATTAGGCAGGTATCGCCTACCGAAAGGCCAAATATTTTCCTGTAATCTTGGAGCTTGCGTCTAGCGATACGCAAGCTCCTTATCTTTAGGGCATTTGCAGGAGATGCAGGAGTAGTGCCGAAATTGCACTAGAGAAGAACTTAAGGGGCTGAGAATTTGGGCAAGGACGAGGTGCGAGTGTATATTTTGCGCTGCGCGGAAGCTTTTGCCGGGCGGCGCGGCCGTACTGGTGTAGTTAATTTTCTGCTTGGCCAGGCAAGTCCGAGCACACTGTCTTTGGCCGCCCAGCAGGGGGTGAGTGAGCTGTTTGCAGCCTGTAAAGATGCCGAGCCACACGAACTCCAGCAGTCTTTTAATGCAATGTTGCAGCTGGGTATGCTTGAACTGCGCGACATAAACCTGTTAGACAAGTCGCTTCCCCTCGCGTTTGTTACTTCGCGTGGTTTAGCAGAGCTTGAGCTCCATCGCGCCAAACTGCCCCTGCCTGTGACTTCTGCGCAGCGGGGAACGGATAATATTCTTCTCGTACTAAGAAAACTAAGCAAGCTAATGGCCGCTTTACGCCATACACAGGGGGATGATTTGCTTTCTCAAGTGGGCTTTTCGGGCGAGCAATTTCAGCACTACATTCAGCTACTAGGTAAAGGTCTCCATATACGCCCAGAAACAGTGTTGATGTCACTAGGTGCACAGCAACATTTCGCCGATACCCTAGAAAAGGGTCTCGCGGCCCTCGTTTTTGGTGAACTGCGCGAAGTTGAAGCGCAATGCTTGCGCCTCTATATAGGCCTAGCTTGGCCACATCAACTAGACAAAGAGAGGCTTCTGCATTACTATGGGGTGGTGTCGATTGAGGAGCTGGCCCGCCAGGGGGCCGCGCGCTTAACCGCACGGGAGTGGCAGGCCAAGTGCCAATTGGTTTCTATTCTCGGCTTCTTGGCACTATCTGAAGGTCGTCATGAGAGGCGAGATAGGCGAGACGAGCGGTGAAGAGTAGGGGGGCGGTAGGATGAAGAACATTCTTTCTGATGAATTGCTAAAGTCGCGCCGTAATCCGCGCGAGGCCGATCTTAGGGGTGACTATTTCCGCGACGTCACGGCCATTATACATTCCACGCCTTTTCGTCGGCTCAAACATAAGACACAGGCCTTTTATGCTCCCCAGAACGACCATATTTGTACGCGTATCGAACATGTATTGCATGTATCGACCATCGCGACAACTATCTGTCGGGCCTTGAATTTGGATGCCGACATGGCGCAGGCGATCTCACTCGCCCATGACCTAGGGCATGCTCCTTTTGGGCATGAGGGAGAGCGTGTTCTTAACGGCAAGACAACTGCTTCAGGAGGGTTTATTCATGAGCTACATGGCTTGCGCGTGGTTGATGTGCTTGCTAGGGAGGGCAAGGGGCTAAACCTTACCTACGCCGTGCGCGATGGTCTAGTCTCACACTGCGGGGAAAGTTTTGAACAAAAAATTTACCCACTTCAGGCAGAGAAAGATTTGGCTTCCCTAGTGGACCGAGGGCATATGCCTTCTACTTATGAGGGGTGCGTGGTGCGTGTCGCCGACAAGATTGCCTACCTCGGGCGCGACCTTGAGGACGCCATCACCGCGAAATTTATCACCATGGAAGAAGTTGATCCCCTGGTGCGGGAGGCCTTAGGCGAAACAAATGGTCAGATTATCGGCACCTTGGTGGCGGATGTCGTGGATGAGTCCCTGGGGATGGACTACATCGGTTTTTCCGATGCACGGATGGAAGTTATTCACCGGCTCTATGCCTTCAACAGACAGCGTATATATCGTCACCCGCGCATGGAGCGTTACCGTGTGTTTTGCCAGCGCATTATTGAAGGCATATTCGACTACTTACTCACCCTCTTCTCCACCCACGAGTGGGAGATCGCGCCCTATCGGGCCGGAGTTATACGCCTAGATCGCCAATTCGGCAGTTTTTTAGAAGGAATGGAGTCGTACTACAGGGCGGAAGGGGCCATGCCGGTGCGCATCGTGGCAGACTACGTGGCTGGCATGACCGATGATTATGCGATTGATTGCATCAAACAAATTACCATTCCCGAACCCGTAGACATTAGTATGCATCACTAAGGGAGGCACCCATGCTATATTTTTTGACTTTTCTTCACCTGCTTGCCGGAATCGCCTTTATGGGGTACTTTCTCTTGCAAAAAAATAAGACTCCTCTCTACCTACATGTAGGTTTGGGAGCCCTAGGTATTGGGGCCGGTATGCTCGTCATACTCATAGCCCTGCATATTTTATCTCCAAGTTAAATGAGGCTACGGTCTCATTTTTTACTTTTTGTGTAGTCGCGTGGTAAGCGGCACTCGCGCCGGCGGCGCTCCGCACGGTAGGCAAACATTGCATACAATAAAAGGACCACGCCAAAAACCAAGGCTAGCAGCATATTGAGGGAGAAGTTGCCGCCATATCCGACCGCAACCCGTTTATCGACGACCGTTAAATCACGCCGCACTCTGTAAGTATAGGTAACGGGGCCCGTCGTTCCGCCGGAGACAGACAATTCTACTAAGTAGCCGTCGTGGGTGCGGCGAGTCACTCGGGTGCTTTGTTCCCAGATTTCTGGCGGTACCACGCCTCTTAGGGCCTCCTCGTGGGCGATTGGAAGAGCGACTGTGGGGGGTGTCAGCAGGAGAAAGGCGGCAAAAAGGACGACCGCCCCCGCGAGAAACATACCCGTGAGTCTTGTCTTGTTGTTCACTTCCATTTGGCCTCCCCTCAGCATACTGCGCCCTACTGCGTAGTACGCAGCAGCGTGTTCAAGGTTTCGTTGGGGGAGAAAACTTTTTAGGCCGAGAAGGCTAGAGCACGGGCCACGCATCGAGCTGACTTAACTCCTGCAGTAGGGCTATCCCGGCCACACTATTTCCTTTCGCGTCGAGGGCCGGTCCATAGACGCCTATGCCTAGTCTCTCGGGTACTACACCCATAATTGCTCCTGATACGCCGCTCTTAGCTGGTATCCCCACCTTAATGGCGAACTCACCCGAAGCGTCGTACATCCCACAAGTGAACATAAAAGTGCGTATGATGCGTGCGTAGGCGGGATGGATATGGCACTTGTCTGTCCCCATGAAGGATAAGCTCCGTCCAAGATGTGCAAGCGTTACGCAGTCCACTTCTATGGAGCACTGGCGAAAATACAAATCTAAACATTCCTCGGCTTCGCCGTCGATAGCCTTGATGTCGCGCAAAAAATAAGCAATAGCGCGGTTGCGATCGCCAGTCAAGCATTCCGATTTATAGACTTGGTCATTAAAACCTACATGACAACCCGGCGCGAGATCCTGTATAAATCGCAGGAGCCGCTCAAATTTCTCCTCGGGGGAATGGCCCTTAATTAAGGCAGTCGTGGCGATGGCCCCCGCATTGACTAGAGGATTTACTGGCTTGAGCGAGGAAAAAGTCTCAAGCTTCATCAGTGAGTTAAAAGAATCGCCCGTAGGCTCCATGCCGATGCGCGAAAAAACACTTTCTGGGCCATTATCCATCAGGGCTAAAGCCAGAGCAAATGGTTTAGAAACGCTTTGCATGGTAAATTTAACGCCCGCATCTCCGCAGGTCTCGACCACGCCGTCATGACGGCATATGGCTACGCCTAAGTTTTGTGGGTTGGTTTTAGAAAGCTCTGGAATATACTGTGCGACTCGTCCCTTTGTGGTCATAGGTCGCAGCTTGGCGAGCAGATCCTCTAGCATGTAGTTCATAGCAATCCTCCTCTGTCACTATGAAGATTATACTGTGCCGACCTGCAGTCGGCTAGGGTTCATCCTGCATTCCCACCAACGCATAACGAGGCAGGCGGCTTTACACCGAGGGCAACCTCATAAGGCTTTACCTGGTTAGGAGACGATTTTAACCACAGAGGTCACAGAGGCGTGGAAAAGAGAGGAAGATGGAATGGTTATGATCGTTAGGTGTCAATGGGAATGCAGGGTTCATGACAAAAGAAAAGAGCAGGTTTGCACCTGCTCTTGGGAGGATAAGGGCGCCCTGTGACTATCTGCGCTTGGCCATTTCTAGGGCGCGGGCTACGGCAGCCTTGACATTGTTAGAAGTGCTGGTGGCACCGGTAAACACGTCTACTTCGGCGCTATTGGCAGCTACAAAACGCTTGGGCAATTCAACCCTAGCTTCATGGTAAGGAGCAAAGGTGTAGAAATCAGGGCTGGCAGCGTCGACATTCTTGCGGATGAATTGGCCGGGGATAACTTCGCCTGCAGCATCTCTGGCCCTGGTGGTCTCATGGATAACAACATTGGTGATCTTGTCGTTACCGATGGTGACCCACACGATGGCCCAGCCGCGCTCGCCTTGGTCTGACATCGCCATGTATGTTCCGTCAAAGAACTGCGCGGCGGTGGTGGGGGTGACGCGCGCAGTTTGCAGTGCCCGCAAAGCGGCCATGCGCACTTGGTTAGAAGAAGTAGTTGCGCCAGATACCAAGTCGATGTCCCAGCTGTTTTGCGCTACGAGGCGCTGTGGGAGTTCAGCCTTGGCAGTCAAGAAGGGCTGATGACGGTAGGTGGGTTGCTTTTCTAGGCCTAGAGCGTCAAAGCCAGCTACTTCGGCTGCGGTAATCTTGTCATTCTTAACGGTCAATTCTACTTTCATGAAACCTCTGTCCGTGGCGTCAGAAAAGGCCGTGAATACGCCGTCATTGTGCACTCTGGCGGGCTGGCATCCTACGAGCAGGACCATGGCGAGTGAGGCTACCATCAGGGCAATTGCGATTTTCTTCACTTGACCGACCTCCTTGAATAATGGGTTAATAGTTGCTCGGCAATCCTTCTACTATCTCTCCCCCCAGAAGTAGTGAAAGAATTTGCCTTCACCCTTGTATTATACTATATTTCGTTAAACTAGTTATAGTTCCTCCCAGTCAATAAAAAATTAAATTAAAATTTAACCATGTCTAATCATTTCATGCCAGAGGGCTGCCTCGCGAAAGCCTGCCTTGTGGTAGAGAGTCTGCGCTAGGGGGCTTTGGCGCGGATCAATGAAAAGCTCACATGTAAGGTAGCCTTCAAGCACTAGTTGGCGCATGGTGTGATTAAACAACATACTGCCTAGCCCGCGCCCTCTATGTTTTTTACTAACGGCAAAATCACATAACGCCACGCCCCCGGCATGGCGCATTGGGTACCAAGCGGTGTGACCAACGATACGATGGCCTTTCCTTAAAACTAAAGCTCGGAGTGAGGCATTTCGCAGGCCAAACTCCCCGGCGGAGTTTTGCCCATACCAATCATAAGCATTGTACCAACAGTCATCCCCACGCAAGAGCTCAAGAACCGCGCCTGCCGGAGGCGATTTAATCCGAGGCGAGTAGTCTTCTTGTACTTCTAACAGCTGCTTGGTCATGGTCACATAGTCTTCTATAATAGCATATCCTCGGCGTAGGAGAAATTCCTTCAGCAAGATATCGGTGCTGCATATCTCGAGAGTTTCCACTGTGCCCCACAGAGGTTGGAATCGCCCTTCGGCTGCCTGGTAAAGTGGAGTGTAGGGTGACCCGATGGTGATGGTGCTAGCCCGTGACAAGGCACTGTGCGCCGCATCTAGGAGCGCAGGCCATACCAGGTGCTCTTCGCCCGGCATCGCTAAGAGGTAGGCGATGTAGCCTTGCTGCCCTTTATTGCTCGCAAAAATATGGCACGCGCCGCGCGGGCCAGACTCGTCACTTAGCACCAATATTTTGCCCGCTTCTTCCTTGGTGCCGCGGGACAGGAGTTTGCCGATCTCTTCACGACTGACTGCTTGAAAGTGGCGCTTGCCCTGACAGCACTCATTCATAAGGGCCGACAAATTTTCTGCTGTTCCGGTAATGAAAAAGTGCTTAGGCATGGTTTTCCTCCCTCTAGAGATAGTACAGGCGCCTTTAGTTAGTATATAATATCCGAGAGGAATACTGGAGGTGGATTTATGCTCATTCACGACAAAGCACATGAGTTGGCCCGTGCCCTGAGGGCGACTCCCGAATTTCACGCCCTTAATCAATGGCAGTCCAAACTTAAAGCAGACCAAGCGGCTTAC
>Ga0209103_1000280_pt1 | contig 15843 bp, 11 predicted proteins | sample 4C3metaG_FD_184152 | JGI IMG/M metagenome (GOLD analysis project Ga0209103, IMG submission 184152) | Freshwater bacterial and archeal communities from Indian Creek, Illinois, USA - 4C3 metaG (SPAdes) (version 2) | ecosystem: Environmental > Aquatic > Freshwater > Unclassified | place: USA...
GCGGATGGCGATGGGTGGGCCGCTTTGCGCGGCGGGGCCGATGATCGCCTCGGAGGGGTCGGCCTGCACCCAGACATCCTTGCACCAGCCCCCGCCGGGCAGCCGTCCGGTCAGCCTGGCGCCGGGGGTGACGAGGCGCGCAATGCCCCCCGGCAGCACCTGCCACCCCGCCCCGTCCGAGACGGCGAAGATCCGCAGGATGAAGGGCGCTGGCGCCAGCGCGCCCTGGTCCAGCGCCGGCGCGACTGGCAGCCTCGGCAGGGCGATGGCGGCAACCCCGCCAGCTCGGGGTCGCTCGGGCAACTCCGAGCTGGCGCCCTGGCCGTCGGGCCGGAACACCCAATGGGCGTAGCCCTCGGGCAGGGCGGGCGTCGGCGTCATGGGGTCGGGCAGCCAATGCGTCGGCAGGCCCTTGAGGGCGAGGCTCTCGCCCAGGATGAGCGGGCAGAGCTGCTCCAGCCAGGCGCCGAGGGCGGGCGCTTCCGCCAGGGCGGCGCCGGGGGCGTTGAGCAGCGTCAGCGCGCCATGGCGCACGGCATCCAGCAGGCCGGGCACGCCGCTGCCGGCCGGGGCGTCGGGCTGGTCCAGCGGATCGAGGGACGCCGCATCCACGCGCGAGAGCACGACATCCACCCGCTGCAAGCCGCCCAGCGTCTTCAGAAAGAGCGCGCCGCCGCGCATGGTGAGATCGCCCGTCTCGACCAGCGCGCAGCCCAATTCGCGCGAGAGCACCACATGCTCGAACCAATGCGGATCATGCGTGCCGGGCGAAAGCAGGGCGATGGCGGGGTCGTTCATGCCATGCGGGCCGAGATGGCCCAGCGCTTCCTGCCAGAGTTCGAAGAAGGGCGAGATGCTGCGCGGCTGCGCGGCGCGGGCGAATTCGGGCATGGCGGTGGCGATGAGGCGGCGGTTCTCGCGCAATTGCCCAAGGCCCGAGGCGAGGCCCGTGCGGTCCTGCAACACCACCCAGCCGCCATCATGGCCCCGCACCAGATCCACCGCATAGAGATGCAGCAGCGGGCGGCGTGGCGGCCCCTTGCCGCGGCGCGCCGCCCGCTGGAAGGCCGGGCTGGCAAAGACGAGCGATGCGGGGATATGCCCGCCCGCCAGCAATTCCTGCGGGCCGTAGAGATCGGCCAGCACGCAATCCAGCAGCCGCGCCCGCTGCGCGATGCCGGCGGCCAGCGCCTCGAACTCCGCGGTCGGGATGGGCAAGGGCAGCGGATCGAGCCGCCACAGTGCCGCCCCCGAGGCGCCGGGCAGCAAGGAGGCCACTCCGTCATCGGCCATGGCGCGGGTCAGCCGTTGCGCGCGCTCCGCCAGGCCCGCGCGGCCAAGGCTGCCCACCACCCCCATGATGCCGCGCCAATGCGGCCGGATGCGGCCATCGCCGGAGACCATTTCGTCAGTTCCGCCGGCGGGGAACTCAGCCATGTGCAAAGGCCCGCAAATCCAGGGTGCAGGGATGCTCCAGGCTCGCCCGTGGCTCGGCGACCGGCTTCGCCCCGGCGCTGTGCCCATGCGCGAAGAAGCGCGAGCGGCGCCGCGCCTCGGCGGAATTGGCGTTGACCGGGAAATCCTCATAGGCGCGGCCGCCCGGATGCGCCACGTGATGCGCGAGCCCCCCCAGCGAACGCCCGGTCCAGCGGTCATGCACATCCAGCACCAGCGGCGCCTGGGCGCGCACGGAGGGATGCAGCGCCGAGGGCGGGTCCCAGGCCTTGAAGCGGATGCCGCCCACGAATTCGCCGGCGCGGCCGGTGGGCTGCATCGGCAAAGCCACGCCATTGGCGGCGAGGATGAAGCGCTCCGGCACCCAATTCGTCACGCGGGCCTGCACGCGCTCGGCGCTGCTATCCACATAGCGGACGGTGCCGCCGGCGGCCTGTTCCTCGCCCAGCACATGCCAGGGCTCCAGCGCCTCGCGCAGTTCGAGGCATATGCCCACCCCTGGGCCTCCGACATTCACCTCGCCGATCTTGGGGAAGCGGAATTCGACATGCGGCGCGAACCAGGCGGCATCCAGGCCGAAGCCCATCTGGCCCAATTCCTCCAGCGCGCCGTGCAAATCCTCCCGCGCGTAATGCGGCAGCATGAAGCGGTCATGCAGCGAGGTGCCCCAGCGCACCAGCGAGCGGCGATAGGGCTGGTCCCAGAAAGCCGCCAGGGCCGAGCGCATCAGCAGCATCTGCGCGGCACTCATCTGGGCGTGGGGCGGCATTTCGAAGGCGCGGAATTCCACCAGGCCACGGCGGCCGGAGGCGGAGTTCGGGTCGAACATCTTGTCGATGCAGAATTCGGTGCGGTGCGTGTTGCCCGTCATGTCGGCCAGGATGTTGCGGAACAGCCGGTCGGTCATCCAGGGCGGCGGGTTGCCGCCCATGCGGTCGAGTTCACCGAAGGCGATGTCCAGCTCGCGCAGCGCATCCATCCGCGCCTCATCCACGCGCGGATGCTGGCTGGTGGGGCCGATGAAAAGCCCGCTGAACATGAAGCTCAGCGAGGGATGATTGTGCCAGAAGGACACCAGGCTCCGCAGCAGATCGGGCCGGCGCAGGAAGGGTGAATCCTCGGCCCGCGCGGCCCCCATCACCACATGATTGCCGCCACCCGTGCCCACATGCTTGCCATCCTGCATGAATTTCTCGGTGGAGAGGCCGATCTGCCGGGCTTCCTCGTAGAGTTGCCCGGTGCGCTCCAGCATTTCCGGCCAGGAGGTGGCGGGGTGGATATTGGCCTCGATCACGCCGGGGTCGGGCGTGACCGAAAAATGCCGGATGCGTGCATCCTCGGGCGGCTGGTAGCCCTCGATGAAGACCTTGCGGCCCGTCTCGGCCGCCGTATCCTCGATGGCGGCGATGAGTTCCAGCCAATCCTCGATGGCATAGAGGGGCGGGAGGAAAACATGGATCATGCCGCCGCGCGGCTCGACGCAAAGCGCGGTGCGGATCTGGGCGGGGTCATCCATCCCCACTTCCGGCGCCGGCTGCGGCGTGGGGCGCTGCTCGGCGGGGAGCTCGTCGGCGTTGCCGGCCGCGCGGAACTTCGCGCGCATCTGGCTGGGCAGCGGCAGCGCCGCCTGGGGCGCGAAGGGATCGGCTGGGCTGTCCAGTTCCTTCGCCATCTCCGCCGGATCAATCCAGGGCAGCGAGGCGAGTGGCAGGCGCAGCCCCATGGGCGCATCGCCCGGCGTCAGGAACAGGGTGTTGTCGCGGAAGAACCAGCGGCCCGATTGCCAGCGGCGCTGGCCATCCTGCACCACGCGGCGCAGCGGCAGCACCATGCCCGTCGGCGTCGCGAGGCCACCGCGGAACAGCCGGGCGAAGCGCGCGCGCTCCAGCTTGTCCGCCAGCTTGCTGTCCTCGGCCACGACATTTGCCGGCAGCCGGCTTTCGCGCCAGAGGTAGTAATGCACATCCTCATGCGCCGCCTGGGCCAGTTCGGGCGGCACATGCAGCCGCCGGGCCAGGATCGCCGCGAAATGCGCGGCGCTCACATGCGTCGCGTCATCCTTGTCGTCATCGGAGGCCAGCAATTCGGGATTGCGCCAGACCGGCTCGCCATCCAGCCGCCAATGGGCCGAGAGCGCGAAGCGCGGCAGCGGCTCGCCCGGATATTGCTTGCCCTGGCCGGTATGGATGACGGCGCCCTTGGACCAGAGCGGGATCAGCCGCCGCAGCAGGCGGTTGGCGTAGAGGCGCTTGGTGGGGCCCAGCGCATCGGTGTTCCATTCGGGCGCCTCACGGTCCGAGGCGGCGACGAAGGTGGGCTCGCCGCCCATGGTCAGGCGCATGTCCTGGCGCTTGAGTGCCTCATCCACGCGGTCCCCCGCGGCGCGGATCGCGGCCCATGTCTCATCCGTGTAGGGCTTGGTGACGCGTGGGGTTTCGACGATGCGCGTCACCGCCATCTCGAAGTCGAATTCGGTCTCGGCCTTCTCGATCAGGCCGGAAATCGGCGCGGCGGATGCGGGCTCGGGCGTTGCCGCCAGCGGGATATGCCCCTCGCCCGCCATCAGGCCGGACGTGGCATCGAGGCCGACCCAGCCGGCGCCGGGCAGATAGACCTCGGCCCAGGCGTGCAGGTCGGTGAAATCCTCGTTGGGACCTTCGGGGCCATCCAGCGGCTTCCGGTCGGCCACCAGCTGGATCAGATAGCCGGAGACGAAGCGGGCGGCGAAGCCCAGATGGCGCAGCGCCTGCACCAGCAGCCAGGCGGAATCCCGGCAGGAGCCGCGGCCCTCGCCCAATATGCGCTCAGGGTCCCAGACGCCAGGCTCCATCCGCACGATGTAGGAGATGCGCGACTGCACGAGCCGGTTGATGGCCACCAGGAAATCCACCATCCGCGCCGTCTCGCGCGGGATCTCCGCCAGCAGCGACTTCAGCAGCGGGCCGGGGGCGGCCAGCTTGCGGAAGGGCGCCAGCTCCTCATCCAGCACGTGGTCATAGGCGAAGGGGTAGTTCTCGGCCTCGGGCTCCAGGAAGAAATCGAAGGGGTTGATGGTCGCCATGTCGGCGACGAGGTCCACCGTCACGTCGAAATGCGTGACGCGCTCGGGGAAGACGACGCGCGCCTGGAAATTGCCCTGCGGGTCCTGCTGCCAATTGATGAAGTGCGGCTGTGGCTCGATCTTCAGCGAATAGGCGAGGATGGGCGTGCGCGCATGCGGCGCGGGGCGCAGCCGGATCGTTTGCGGCCCCAGCGAGACCGGCCTGTCATAGCGGTATCTGGTGCGATGCGTGAGGGCTGCGTGGATGGACATGCGCGCGGATATTCCCAAAGCGAAACCTGCGCTGCTTATACGCGGCTTTCCCCTCACCGGCAGTCAATGAATCCGCTGCTTTTGCGGCCCCGCGCCCAGGCTGCCGCATCACCCGGCATGACTGGCCGCGAAACACATCACCGGCCGCGAAAAACTGGCGCCCGCTTCTCGCGGAAGGCCGCGAGGCCTTCCTGCAGATCCTCGCTCGCCTGGCTGGCCTTGGCACGCTCCACGGCGCCGCGCACATCGAATTCCTGCCGCGCAATTTCGTTCAGGCTGCGCTTCACGCCCTGCACGGCGAGCGGCGCCATCGTGGCCAGCCGCCCGGCCAACGCATCCACGCGGGCATCCAGTTCGGCCACGGGCAGCATCTCGGTCAGGTAGCCGATGGCGAGCATTTCGGGGGCCTGGATCTTCTCGGCCGTCAGGAACAGCTTCTTCGCCGCGTTCAGCCCGAGGCGGCTGACATAGCGCAGCATGCCCGAGGGATAATAATGCAGGCCAAGCCGCGCGGCCGGCATGAACATCTCGGCCGTATCCAGGCCGATCCGGAAGTCGCAGCACAAGGCGAGGTCGGTCGAGCCGCCATAGACGCCGCCATTCAGCCGGCAAATCGTGGGCACGCGCAGCCGCTCCAACTGGTCCGCCACGCCCTCGAAGGAGGGCGCATCGGGCCGCGCCGTGACCTCGGCATTGGGCCGCTCGGCCATGTCGCCCAGGTGATAGCCGGAGGAGAAGGACTTGCCGGTGCCGGTCAGCACCATCACGCGGATTTCGGGGTTCGCCTCGATCGCCGCGAAATGCTGGCCGAGAACCAGCAAGTCGGCCGGCTCGATGCGGTTATGCACGGCCGGCCGGTTGAGCCGGATGGTGGCGCGGGCGCCCTGGATGGTGAGCAAAGGCGTGGTCGCCTCGGCTGCCTGGATGTTCATGCCCGCTCTCCCCTTGATCGGCGGCGGGCAGGATACAACGAAGGCGGCCGGGCGAAACCCCGCTGCCCTCAGTGGCGATGCGCCGGCTGCCGCACGCCGGCGGCCTGCACCGCAAGCTGGACCGTCACATCGCCGGCGCGTTCGAAGCGCAGCGTGACCGGGATGCTCTGCCCCGCATTCATCGGCGCGGTGAGGCCGATCAGCATCAGGTGCAGCCCGCCGGGCTGGAGCGAGACCTCGGCATTTGCCGGTATCGGGATGTCATTCACCGGGCGCATGCGCATCACATCCCCGTCCCGGATATGGGTGTGCAATTCCATCCGCCCGGCGGCGGGGGAGGAAGCCGAGACCAGCCGGTCCGGCGTGGCGCCGGTGTTGCGGATCACCAGGAAGCCGCCACCCTGCATCCCCTGCCCCGCCGCACGGGTCCAGGGATTGAGGATACGCAGCGCCCCCGCCTCGGTGATGCTGTCACGCGCGAAGGCCGCGCCAGCGATGGGTGTGAGGGCGGCGGCGAGAAGCAGCTTGCGTCGGGTTGTCATGTTGGGATGTCCTGATGTGGATATGAGCAGAAGGGCGCGCCCGCAGGCGCAACAAGGGCGTGGCGAAACCGGCATGGCACGCGCGCCGGCATGGCGGGCGGCGCGAGCGGGTGTTCAGGCGGTGACGGGTGGCGCGCGTGACGTATAGGGCGGCGCGCGGGCAGCCCTGGGCGGCGCAGCGGCGGCAAAACCCGGCCAGCTTGCGGTGCCATCGAGCCAGGCCGGCGTAGCGACGCCGGAGGGTTCAGGCAGCATGACCATGGGAAGCCCATGGCAGATCGGGCAAAAGCCGCCCGCCATCTCCCCGTCCGGGTTCGAGACGGGCTCACCCCGGGCATCGAGCAGGACGCTGCGCTTGCCCTCGGGCGAGCATATCTCGACCAGCATGCCCTCACCCGCCGCCATGCCACGCAGGCAATGCGCGACGGCGACGCCCGACTGCAAAAGCAGCACGGCCGCGAGAAGGCGGATCAGGAAGGGACGAAACCTTGCCACGGGTGAAGCTTTACGCCCGCCGCCCAAAAGCCTCAAGCCGCCAGCGCGTATTCCACCTCGGGCGTATAGACGGCCGCCTCCTTGCCGAGCTGGGATGAGTAGAGCACGAAGCGCTCCACCATCACGGGCTCGGTGCGGAACAGGTTATGCGCCTGGATGAAGCCGGCCAGCTTGGGCAGGGGCGCGCCCTCGGTCCGCGCCAGCGTCACATGCGGGGCGAAGCGCTTGCGCTCGGCTGGCAGGCCGCAGCGCTGCAAGGCCGTCTCGATCTTGGATTGCAGATGTCCGAGGCCCGGGCTGCGCTCGGCCACCACATGCAGCGACTGCACCCGCCCGGCCTTCTCGAAGGTACCCAGGCCCGAGAGGGTCAGTGCGAAGGGCTTGGCGCGGATATGGGCCAAAGCCAGGTCCAGCTCCTCGGCCAGATGCCCCGGCACCTCGCCGATGAAGCGCAGCGTGAGGTGGTAATTCTCCGCCCGGACCCAGCGCACCCCGGCCAGGCCGCCGGTGAGCGAGGCGAGGCGGTCCTTGACCTCCTCGGGGAGTTCAAGAGCGACGAAGAGACGCATGGGCCAGGCCCCCTTCCCGGATTCGCGCTTCTATCCTGCCGGGGGAGAGGCCACGCGGTCCAGAAGTTGTTCGGTGGCGGGCAGGATATGGCGGATCATCCCGGCCACGCCGCGCGGATTGGGATGGATGCCATCGGCCTGGTTCAGGGCGCGATCCCCGGCCACGCCCTCCAGGAAGAACGGCACAAAAATCAGTTGTGGCCGTTGCTTGGCGGCCTCCGTGAAGACGGCGTGGAAAGCGCGGCCATAATCGGCACCCAGGTTGGGCGGCGCATGCATGCCGGCCAGCAGCGTGGGCACATGGCGGGCCTCCAGGCGGGCGAGGATGCTCTCCAGCGCCTCGGCCGTGCGGGTGGGGGGCAGGCCGCGCAACCCGTCATTGCCGCCCAGTGCCACGATGGCCGCCTGGGGTCGGTCGGCCATGGCCCAATCCAGCCGGGCGGCGCCACCCGCCATGGTATCGCCGGAAACCCCGCCATCCAGCACGCGCACCGCGCGGCCACGCGCCACCAGCGCCGCCTGGAGTTGCGGCACGAAGCCCTCCCCGCGGGGCAGGCCATAGCCGGCGGTCAGGGAATCCCCGAGCGCCAGCAGGCGGATCGGCGCGGATGTTTGGGCATAAGCACCTGTCGCAAACAGCAACAGGCCCTTTTGCAGCGCAGCGCGGCGCCCATATGCGACAATCATGGACAATGCCTCAGTTTCTTCCGCCCCGCTGATCACGGCGCGCGACCTCACCTTCGAAGTGGGGGGCTCGGCCGGCCGGGTCAACATCCTGAAGGGCGTGAGCCTCGACATTGGCGAGGGCGAGGCGGTGGGCATCATCGGCCCTTCCGGCTCGGGCAAGACCTCCCTGCTCATGCTGCTGGCCGGGCTGGAGCGCGCGACCAGCGGGCAACTCACCGTGGCCGGCCGTGGCCTGGCGCGGATGAGCGAGGATGAGCTGGCCCGCTTCCGGCGTGAGGAAGTGGGCATCGTCTTTCAGTCCTTCCACCTGGTGCCCACCATGACGGCGGTCGAAAACGTCGCCATGCCGCTGGAATTCGCGGGCGACGAGCACGCCTTCACCCGCGCCGAGGCCGCGCTGAAATCGGTGGGCCTCGGCCATCGGCTCACGCATTATCCCGGCCAGCTCTCGGGCGGCGAGCAGCAGCGCGTGGCCGTGGCGCGCGCTTTCGTCGCCCTGCCCCGCCTGATCCTGGCCGATGAGCCCACCGGCAACCTGGACCGCGCAACCGGCCTGGCCGTGATGGACCTGCTGTTCGACCTGCGGGCCAAATACGGCACCACGCTCATCCTCATCACCCATGACCCGGCGCTGGCCGCCCGCTGCGAGCGGCAAATCCGCATCGAGGACGGCCTGATCAGCAGCGACACCGCCGCCATCCCCGTGGCTGCCGAATGAGGAACCTCCTGCTGGGCTTCAAGCTCGCGCGGCGTGAACTGCGGGGCGGCGTGAAGGGCCTGCGGATCGTGCTGGCCTGCCTGGCGCTGGGCGTGGCGGCGATCGCGGCGGTGGGCACGCTGCGCGCGGGCATTGATGCCGGCTTGCAGGCCGATGGCGCGCGCATCCTGGGCGGTGATCTCGAAATCCGCGCAGGCTATGAGCCGGCCAGCGCCGAGACGCTCGCCTGGGTCCGTGCCCGTGGCGGCGTGATCAGCGAGGTGGCGCTGCTGCGCGCCATGCTCATCGCCCCCAATGGCGAGCGCATGCTGGTGGAACTCAAGGCCGCCGACACGCTCTACCCCCTTTATGGCGCCCTGACGCTCGACCCCGCGCAGCCCTTGCGCGGCGCCATCATCGTGGCCGAGCCCTCGGTCGCCGAGCGGCTGGACCTCTCGACCGGCGATGAGGTCCGGCTGGGCGAGGCGCGCATCCGGTTCGCCGGGCGCATCCTCGATGAGCCGGACCGCGTGGCCACCCCCACCGTCTTCGGCCCGCGCGCCATCATCCCGCTGGATCTCCTGCCCGCCACCGGCCTCGCGCAGCCGGGCAGCATGATCACCCATGAATACCGCATCCGCCTGCCGGAGGGCGTGGCGGCCAAGGCCTTTGGCGCCGAATTGCGCGCGGCCTTTCCCTCCGCCCCCTGGCGCATCCGCCGCGCCGACCAGGCGGAGCCCGGCGTGAATCGCTTCCTGGACCGCGCCGCCTCCTTCCTGACGCTCGCGGGGCTGACGGCGCTGCTGGTGGGCGGCATTGGCGTGGCGACGGGCGTGCGCGCCTGGCTCGATGCGCGCAGCCGCACCATCGCAACCTTGCGCTGCATGGGGGCGCCAACGGCGGCCATCTTCTCGGCCTATCTGTTTCAGGTGCTGGCGCTCTCGCTTCTCGGCATCCTGGTCGGGCTGGTGGCGGGTTGGGGGCTGACGGCCCTGGCCGCCACGGCGCTGAGCGGCGCCCTGCCCGTCCCCGCCCGGATCGGCCTCTACCCGACACCCCTGGCCCTGGCCGCGCTTTATGGACTGCTGACGGCGCTGACCTTCGCGCTCTGGCCGCTGGGCCGCGCCGGGCGCATTCCGGGGGCCGCGCTGTTCCGCGACGTGCTGGGCGCTGGCGGCTTCTGGCCGGGTTGGGGGGTGGGAATTGCCAATGCGCTGGCCGCCGCCGCCCTGGTCACGCTGGTCATCGCCACGGCCGAGCAGCGCTTCTTCGCCATCGCCTTTTGCGCCGGGGCGGCGGCGGCGATGCTGTTGTTCCGCCTGGGCGCCTGGGGGTTGATGGCAGGCGCCCGCGCCCTGCGCGGCATTCGCCGCCCCGCCTGGCGGCTGGGTCTGGCCAATCTGCACCGGCCCGGCGCCCCCACGCCCATCATGCTGGTGGCGCTTGGCCTGGGACTGACCACGCTCGCCGCCATCGCGCAGATCCAGGGCAATCTGAGTGCGGCCATCGGCAATGAAATGCCCGCCCGCGCGCCGAATTTCTTCTTCATTGACATCCAGCCCGACCAGGTCGCCCGCTTCGACAGCCTCGCCCGCGAAACCCCCGGCGTGGACGAGGTGCGCCGCGTGCCAAGCCTGCGCGCCCGCATCGCGGCCGTGAACGGCATCCCGGCCGAGCAATTGCGCACCACGCCCGAAACCGCCTGGGCGCTGCGTGGCGATCGCGGCCTGACCTATTCCGCCCGCATGCCCGAGGGCACGCGCGTCACCGAGGGTGCCTGGTGGGCCGCCGATTATGACGGCCCGACGCTGGTTTCCTTCGATGCCAACCTCGCGCGCGGCTGGGGCATCGGCCCGGGCGACACCATCACCGTCAACGTGCTGGGGCGCGAAATGGACCTGACCATCGCGAATCTCCGCAATGTGGAATGGCGCTCGCTGGGGATGAATTTCACGCTGATCGCCTCGCCCGGACTTCTTTCTTCCGCGCCACATACCCATATCGCGACGGTGCGGGGCGATCCCGCGCAGGACCAGAATCTGCTGCGCCGCATCACGGATGCCCTGCCCAATGTCTCAGGCATCCGCGTGCGTGAGGCGCTGGAGCAGGTGGGCGTCCTGCTGGGCCGGATCGGCACGGCGCTGACGGCGGTGGGGTCACTCACCCTCATGGCCGGGGCGCTGGTCTTGGCGGGGGCCGTGGCTGCCGGGCAGCAACGCCGGATCCGCGAGGCCGTTCTGCTCAAGACGGTGGGCGCCACGCGGGCGCAGATCCTGCGGGCCTTCCTGGTGGAGTTCGGCGTGCTGGGCGTCTTTGCCGGATTGCTGGCCGCATTGGCCGGCACTGCCGCGGCCTGGGGCGTGGTGGTGGGCATCATGCGGCAGGAATGGGTCTTCCTGCCTGGCACGCTGGCGCTGACGGTGCTGGGCTGCATGATGCTGGTGCTGGCCTTCGGCTATGCCGGCACGGCCATGGCGCTGCGGGTCAGGCCGGCCCCCTTGCTGCGGAATGAGTGATTTTGGGCGCTGCCCTTCCGATTGGCATTGAATCGGATTACAGATGTTCAATATGATATTCACACGGGCTCTCGCCCAGGCTTCGGCCTTTTTGGAGGAATAGACACCATGGCTTTGCAACCCGAATCGCGCTGGACGCAGCCTGTCCAAGGCTGGGGCCGCACCGCGGGTGTGGACGCCGCGGCGATTGATGTCGGCCTGCGCGCCTATATGCTTCGCGTGTATAACTGGATGGCTTCCGGCCTGCTGCTGACGGCGATCGTCGCCTATGCCGTCGCCTCCATCCCCGCCGTGTCCGAGCTGTTCTTCACCGTCGTCCGCACGCCGCGTGGCTTGGCCACCGCGCCGACCATCCTGGGCTATGTCGCGATGTTCGCGCCGCTGGCCTTCATCCTGGCGCTCTCCTTCGGCATCAACCGGATGAGCAAGGCCACGGTGCAGGCGCTGTTCTGGACCTTCTGCGGCGTGATGGGCGCCAGCATGGCGAATATCTTCGTCATCTACACGGGCGCTTCCATCGCCAGCACCTTCTTCATCACCTCGGCCACCTTCGCCTCGATGAGCCTCATCGGCTACACGACGAAGCGGGACCTGACGAAGATGGGCAGCTTCATGCTCATGGGCCTGATCGGCATCATCCTCGCCTCGCTGGTCAACATCTTCATGGCCTCCTCGGCGCTGGCCTTCGCCATCTCGGTCCTGGGCGTGATCATCTTCTGCGGTCTCACCGCCTATGACACGCAGCGGATCAAGAACGACTACATCGAGCACTCCTACGCCGAAGGCACGGATGAGGCCGGCAAGCGCAGCGTGATGGACGCGCTGGGCCTCTACCTGAACTTCATCAACCTGTTCCAGTTGCTGCTGTCCTTCATGGGCAACCGCAACCAGAACTGATCCGGCGAAAATCCGGCAGGTGAGGAAACCCGGCGGAGCAATCCGCCGGGTTTTTTGTTGTGCCCCGCAGATCAATCCCGCACGCCGGAAAGAACCTTGTAGCCGGCCGCCTCAATGGCCTGGATGGCGCTGGCGCGCTGCAGCGCGGTCTCGGCACTGACCAGGCCTCCGGCCAGGTCAACACGAACGCGCGCATGGGCATCACGCGCCTGGATCGCCTTCGTCACGGTCTGCGCGCAGTGCCTGCAGGTCATCCCGGTGACTTTCATCTCAAGAACAGGCATCGGCCTTTCCCTCCATATGGTCGAGGATAGGGCATTCCGGCCGCGCATTCCCCTGGCAGGACTGCGCCAGATGGCGCAACGAATCCGCCACGGCCCGCAGCGAGCGCGCCTTCTCCTCAAGGGCATCAACGTGGCCGAGGGCGATCCGTCTCACCTCGGCGCTCTGCCGCCCGTCATTTTGCCACAGGGCGAGCAGCCGCTTCACCTCCGAGAGCGGAAAGGCCAGGTCCCGCGCATGGCGGATGAAGCGCAGGACCGCCACGTTCTGCTCGGTATAGGAGCGATAGTTGTTCGCCCGTCGTTGAGGCGTGATCAGGCCCAGCGTCTCGTAATGGCGGATCATCTTGGCGCTCACGCCACTCGCCGCGGCTGCTTCGCCGATGTTCATCTGTGTTTCTCCCTCACGCGTCCTGCCGGGCGCCAGCGCGCCAGCAACAGGGCATTTCCGAGCACCGAGACGGAGGAGGCTGCCATGGCCGCCCCCGCCAGCGCGGGCGACAAGCCGCCCATGGCCGCCAGCGGCAGCCCGGCGGCGTTATAGGCAAAGGCCCAGAACAGGTTCTGGCGGATCGTTCCGCGCGTGCGGCGCATCAGCTCCAGCGCCTGGGGCACCAAAGCGGGATCCCCGCGCAGCAGGGTCACGCCCGCCGCGGCGATCGCCGCATCGGTGCCCGTGCCCATCGCGATGCCCAGATCAGCGGCGGCCAGGGCGGGCGCATCATTCACGCCATCGCCCACCATGGCCACGCGCTCGCCCGCTTGCCGCCACGCGGCGATGCGGGCGGATTTATCGGCGGGCAACAGCGCGGCCTCCACCTCGGCCAGCCCCAGCCGCGCGCCCAGCGCGCCGGCCGCGGCCTCGCTATCGCCCGAGAGGACCACCACGCGCAGCCCCATCTCCTTCAGCGCCGCGACAGCCGCGGCCGAGCCGGGCTTCACCGCATCCTCGAAGGCGAACAGCGCCAGGACGCGCTGATCCTCCAGCAGCCAGGCCAGCGTCCGCCCCTGGGCGGATTCGGCGGCTGCCGCGTCAAGCAGTGCGGCATCGGGCGCGGCGCCAGATTCGGCCAGGAGGCGCGGCGAGCCCAGGCTGAGGCGGCGGCCTTCCACCTCCCCCTGCACGCCGCGCCCCGGCAGGGCGCGAAAGGCGCCAACGGGCGGCGGGGGCGCTCCATGCGCGGTGAGAACGGCGCGCGCCAGAGGGTGCTCGCTGCCGGCCTGCAAGGCGGCAGCGAGGCGCAGCGCACCGGGCTCCACCTCGCGCAGCGCGGCAAGCACCGGCTTGCCCTCGGTCAGCGTGCCGGTCTTGTCGAAGGCGACCAGCGTGACGCCGGCCGCGCGCTCGATCGCCTCGGCGTCGCGCACCAGGATGCCGGCGCGGGCCGCCGCCCCCGTGCCTGCCATGATGGCCGCCGGCGTGGCGAGGCCGAGCGCGCAGGGGCAGGCGATGACCAGCACCGCGACCGCATGCATCAGCGCCGCCTCCATGCCAGCGCCCGCCAGCAGCCATCCGGCAAGGCTCAGCAGCGCGATGACAATCACCACCGGCACGAAGATGGCCGAGACGCGATCCACCAGCTTCTGGATCGGCGCGCGGCTCGCCTGCGCCGCCGAGACCAGCGCGGCCACGCGGGCCAGCACCGTCTCCTCGCCCACGGCGGTGACGCGCATGACGAGGCGCCCATCCAGCACCACCGTGCCGGTCGAGAGGGCGGAGCCGGGCGCCTTGGCCACGGCCTGGCTCTCGCCGGTCAGCGCGCTTTCATCGAGTCCCGCCTCGCCTTCCATCACCACGCCATCGGCCGGCACGCGCTCGCCCGGGCGGATCACCACGATGTCCTGCAACTTCAGCAGCGCGGCCGGAACCTCGCGCTCCTGCCCGGCATCGAGCCGCATGGCGGTGCGCGGCTTGAGGTCCAGCAGCGCCCGGATGGCGCCCGCCGTCGCGTGCTTGGCGCGGGCTTCCAGATGCTTGCCCAGCAGCACGAAGAAGATGATGAGGGCGGAGGCTTCGAAATAAAGATGATGGTGCCCCGCCACCCATTGCCAGACCGAAAGCGCATAGGCCGCCGTGGTGCCCAGCGCCACCAGCAGGTCCATATTGCCGGTGCGGGCCCGCAAGGCGCCCAGTGCGCCGCGATAGAAGCGCGCGCCGAACACGAATTGCAGCGGAGTTGCAAGTGCCAGTTGCCACCAGGCGCCGGGCATCCAGTCCCGCCCCAGGCCCATGCCCAGCATGCCAACCAGGAAGGGCGCGGCCAGCAAGCCGGCCAGCGCCAGTTCCAGCGTGGCGCGCGGGAAGCGCTGCCCGGTCGCGCTGGAGGCAAGGCCATAGCCAGCGCGTTCCAGGGCCACTTCCAGCGATTCGAGAGTGGTGCCCGCCAGCACCTGCAAGGTGGCGCGCTCGGAGGCTTGGTTCACCGCCACAGCCAGCACGCCGGGCACCGCCTGCAAGGCGCGCTCCACCCGCGCGATGCAGGAGGCGCAGCTCATTCCCGTGATCTCCAACTCCATCACCTGCTCGCGCAGGCCATAGCCGGCGCCACGCAGGGCGGCATCGAGGGCGGGCAGGCTGGCGGTGCCGGTCACCTCGGCCATCTCGCTGGCGAGGTTCACCTGCACGCTGGCAACACCCGGCACAGCCTCCAGCGCGCGGCTCACGCGGCCGGCGCAGGACGCGCAACTCATGCCGGAGACCGGGAGGGAGAAATGCGACAGGGGTGCGTGGCGATCCATCATGATTCCCAGGTGGCGCCTGCCATCGTGGCAGGGTCAAGGGGCTGGCACCTTGCGCTGGCGCAAACTGCTGCGCACATCACGCTGATGCGCATCGCCCTGCTCCTCTCCCTCCTGGCTCTCTCTCCCGTCACGGCCCAGGCCCAGAACGCCGCCGAACCAGCCGGGTTCCGGATCGTGAACCGGACCGGCACGGATGCGACCCAGTTTTTCGCGGTCCGCAGCCCGCGTGGCGGCCAGGGGGATTGGGGCGGCAACCTGCTGCGCCCCGACCGCCCGCTGACGGAAGGCGGTGGCTTCCGCGTGAATCCAGCCGCCGATGCCGGTTGCCGCTTCGACCTGCGCCTGGTGCTGACTGACGGGCGGGAGGCCGTGCTGCGGGACCAGGATATCTGCGTGAATCGCAACATTGACCTCGCCAGTGCCGCGCGGCCGGCCACGCCCGCCACCCCCCGCCCGCTGCCCATGGCCGCGCCAGCCAGCCGCGAGACGCCGCTGGCCCAGCCCAACCCGCAGGCGCGGCAGGTCTCCACCGGCACCGGCTTCCTGATCGCGGATGGCCGGGTGATGACGAACCAGCACGTCATCGCCGGCTGCAACCGCGTGATCCTGCGCACCCCGGCTGGCGCCTGGCTCGCCTCCACCGGCTATCTGCGCGCTGATGCCGATATTGACCTGGCCGTGCTGAATGTGCCGGGCCTGGTGGGTCCACCCCTGGCC
>Ga0209103_1000281_pt1 | contig 15833 bp, 12 predicted proteins | sample 4C3metaG_FD_184152 | JGI IMG/M metagenome (GOLD analysis project Ga0209103, IMG submission 184152) | Freshwater bacterial and archeal communities from Indian Creek, Illinois, USA - 4C3 metaG (SPAdes) (version 2) | ecosystem: Environmental > Aquatic > Freshwater > Unclassified | place: USA...
GCTGTGGATCGGTACCGGCGCGACCCTGGCCGCGGCGGCGGCCGGCGTGGCGCTGTACCAGGTCGCCGAAGGCCGCGCCCTGGCGGCCAGCGAAACCTCGCTGCAACGCGAACTGCGCCGCGCCGCCGCCGAACTGCGCGCCCTGCTGGGCGGCGTCGAGGTCGCCACCAGCACCTTCGTCCACGCCCAGCACGGCATCGACGGCGGCATCGGCAGCGCGCAGGCCCTGCTCGATGCGGTGGTGCTGGCAAGCCCGGATCTGGCCGGCGGCCTGCTGGTGCTCGGGCCGGATGCACGCTACACCAAGCGCCGCAACCACGAACTGCGGCATCCCCTCCCCGAGCTGCTGCCGGTCGCACCCCCGCCCGGACACGCGGCCTGGCACGGACCGGTGTTCAACCCGATGGCCGGCGACCGTTGGACGGTCGGCTTCCTGCGCGGCCTCGGCCTGCCGGACGGATTGCTCCGGCTCGATGTGCCGATCCATGCGCTCAACCAGCCGCTTTCGCCGTTCCGCGACGATCCCCGCCTGCACGCATTGCTGCTCAAGGGCGGAACCGTGATCAGCGATTCGCACTGGCTCTCGGTCGGCGCGCCGCCGCCCTTGGACGAGCGGTTGGCCGTACTGCTGGCACCGCTTGCCCAGCCACCGGTGGACGGACTGCAGCGCCTGGCCGACGGCCGCCTCGGTCTCGCCGAGTCGCTGGGCGATGACTGGCGGCTGGTCGTGCTGCTCGACGAATCCGCGGCCCTGGCACCGCTGCAGGCCACGGCCTGGCGCTTCATCGGCGGCACGGCGGTGCTGATCCTGCTGCTCGCGCTGCTCAGCAACGCCATCGCCCGGCGCATCACGCAGCCGCTGGTGCGACTTGGCGAAGGCGCCGGCGCGCTGACCCGGGACGGCTTCACCCTGCCCACCGACCTGCTCTTGCGGGAGGATGAGATCGGCCGGCTCGCTCGTGCCCTCGATGCTGCCGATGCCCGCCTTCGCGAGCAGATGGCGCGCACGCAAAGACTCACCCAGGCGCAGCAGAAGATCGACAGCGAACTGCGCCTCGCCCACGATCTGCAACAGTCGATGCTGCCGGCCTCGTGCACGATCGAGGTGGCCGAGGGTCGGCTCGAACTGCAGGCCCAGTTGCGTCCAGCCAAGAGCGTGGGCGGCGATTTCTACGCCTTCCATCCGCGCGAGGACGGCATGGTCTGGTTCGCCCTCGGCGATGTCAGCGACAAGGGCGTGCCCGCCGCGCTGTTCATGGCGCGCACCGTCGCCGTGCTCGAAGCCACCGCCCGCAACACCGACTCGCCGGCCCTGATGCTGGCGCGTGCCGCGCCCCGGCTGGCCGAGGGCAACGAGGGCTGCATGTTCGCCACCACGCTGTGCGGCCTGATCGACCCGCACACCGGCCTGTTCGAACTGGCCAGTGCCGCCCACGACCCGCCCTGGATCGTCCGCGCCGACGGTCGTGTCGAGCCTTTCGCCATGGATACCGGCGCACCGCTTGGCATCGATCCCGATGCCTACGGCGAGGGCCATGCCGGGATGCTGGCGCCCGGCGACAGCTTGTTCTGCTTCACCGATGGCGTGACCGAAGCACGCAACCGGGCCGGCGAACTGTTCGGCGAGACCCGCCTGCAGGCCGTGCTGGCACGGCCCGGCCGCAGCGCCGCCGAGCGTGTCGCCGACGTGCTGGCGGCCGTCGATGCCTTCGCCGGGACCAGCGAAGCCACCGACGACATCACCGTACTGGCGGTCGGCCTGGTGGCTCCGGAACGGCCCGCCGGCAATGCGCTGCGTTTCACACTGTGGCCGGCCGGCCTGCGGGCGATGGAGCGCGCCATCGACGACTGCCTTGTCCAGCACGGCATCGACAAGGCCGACCGCGCCGATGTCCGGCTGGTGCTGGAAGAACTGCTGGCCAATGCCCTCGACCACGGGAGTGCCAGCGACTGCAGCGTGGAACTCGGCTTCGATCCTGCCACCATCGCTCTGCGGATCGAGGACGACGGCCACGCCTTCGACCCACTGGCCGCGCCGGCGCTGGAACTGGACGCCGATGACCCCGAGCGCCCGGTCGGCGGGCTGGGCATCCACCTGGTCAAGACTCTGGCGCTCGACGCCCGCTACGTCCGCGAAGACGAGCGCAACCGCCTCACCCTGCTCCTGCCAAGGAACCCGCCATGACCGACGACCTCCGCATCACCATCGAGGGCCAGGCGCCCAAGCTCACCTGCCGCCTGGCCGGACAGCTCGATACCCACACCTACCAGCGCGCCGACGCCGTGCTCGAGCCGGTGCTCGCCGATCCAACCGTGCGATTGCTGGTGCTCGACCTTGCTGCGCTCGAATACATCAGCTCGGCCGGGCTGCGCACGGTGTTCAAGGCCCGCAAGGCGCTGGGCAGCCGTGGCGGCAAGGTGGTGGTGGCCAATCCGCAGCCGCAGATCCGCAAGGTGTTCGACCTCGTCAAGGCCGTGCCGTTCTCGGAGATCTTCAGCTCCACCGCCGAGGCCGACGCTTACCTCGATGCCATGCAGAAGCGCGTGCTGTCGGGCGACGAGGACTGATCCCGGTCCCGCACCGAAGGCGCGACGGCAATGCTTCCAAATGCCGCTCGACAGGTTCTTGACGACGATAGCCACCTTGCGGAAAGCGCGATCAAGCCCACTCCATCAGGACGCAATACAATGTTTGACGCCATCAATGATCCATGGCAGCCTCGTACAACTTTGTTGTACTGAGGATTCGACGATGGAAGTTGCGCTCAAGAAGATGGGAAACAGCATGGCCGTGGTGATCCCGCGCCCCGTTCTCAAGGACCTGGGCATCGGTCCTGGACAGCCACTCACTCTCGACATGACATCGGACGGCAGGATCGTGTTGACGCCCAAGCGCAAGTACACGCTTGCCCAGATGATCGCGCAGTGCGATCTGAAGGCGCCGCCACCGTCCGACCTGGCCCTGTGGAACATCGCGCGGCCTGTGGGTGACGAGGTACAGCTTTGATGGCCGTGTTCGACCGCGGAGACATCGTGCTCGTCCCCCTTGACCCGATCGTCGGTCACGAACAACGCGGCACCCGTCCCGCGCTTGTCCTCACTACAAAGGAGTTCAACAAGCTGGGCGACGTTCTCGTTGCGCCCGTAACGCAGGGTGGGGATTTCTCACGCTACGCAGGGTTTGCGGTGACGCTGAGCGGGGCCGGCTGCAAGACCCAAGGGGTCGCTCTGATGAACAAGATTCGCATGCTCGACTTGGCCGCCCGCAAGGCGCGCAAGATCGAACGTGCGCCGCAAGCAGTTATCGACGACGCCATCGCTCGATTGGTCGCGCTCCTGGACGGATGAGTTACGAAGCCAACGGCATCTGATGCGTCCTGCGGCGACCGAACAGGACGTGGCCCAGTTCGCGGAAACGATCACCGCCGCCCGAACTTGTCCTTGCCGCCGGGCTTGCGCCCCGCGCCCTTCGGCGCCTGCTTGGCCTCCTGCCGGCGTGCGGCGAGGGTCACGGCCGCGGCGTCGCGTTCGTCGCGCAGCTTCATGTAGTGCGCCCAGCGCGCCTCGTCGAGCTCGTCGGCCTCGAGGGCGGCCTGCACCGCGCAGCCGGGTTCGTTGAGGTGGGCGCAGTCGCGGAAGCGGCATTGCGTGGCCAGCGCCTCGATGTCCTCGAAGACCTTGTCGGCCAGATCCTCCTCGCCGACCAGCTTGAGTTCGCGCATGCCGGGCGTGTCGATCAGGCAAGCCCCCTGCGGCAGCGGGATCAGCACGCGCGAAGTGGTGGTGTGGCGGCCACGCGAGTCGGTTTCGCGCACCTCGGCGGTCTTCATCCTCTCGCGGCCGAGCAGGGTGTTCAGCAGCGTGGATTTTCCCGCACCCGAGCTGCCGACCAGCACGCAGCTCCGGCCCGGCCCGAGGTAGGGGGCCAGCACGGCCGCACTCGCCGCGTCCTTGCCATTGAGCACATGCAGGGGAAAGCCGGCCTCGACCAGCGGCTGCAGCAGCTCGGCGGCGTCGGCGGCCGCCTCGCCGGCGAGGTCGGCCTTGGTCAGCACCAGCACCGGCTGCGCGCCGCTGGCCTGCACCAGCAGCAGGTAGCGCTCGATGCGGCGCGGATTGAAGTCGCCGTCCAGTCCAGTGACGACCAGCACGAAATCGATGTTGGCGGCGATCGGCTGCTGCTGGTAGTGCTCGCCGGCCGCGGCACGGCGCAGCAGGGTGTGGCGCGGCAGCAGGGTGGCGATGGCCTCGCCCTTGGCATCGAGCAGTACCCAGTCGCCGACCACGGCGCGGTCCTCGGCACGGAAGCGCGGGCGCGTCCAGGCAGCGGGTGGCTGCACGCGGCGGGCCTCGTCGAGGTTCGTCGCCACCACGTAGGCATTGCGGTGCTGGCCGACCACCCGTGCCAGCGCGGCACGCGGCAGATCGGCCAGAGCGAGCGCGGCGGGCGCGTCGTCGCGCCAGCCCATCGGCCGCAGGGCGTCGAGATCTTCGGGGGTCCACGTCATCACGAGCAGTGTACGCGGGCTTTCCGCCGCCTTGACCCCGTTACGCCAATACTGGCGCGATGCAAACCTACCGCGCCATCGTGCTCGCCCTTGCCGGCCTCGGTTTCCTCGGCTTCGGCCTGTGGTTCCTGGTCGATCCCTTCGCGCCACTCGCCGCCATCGGCATCACCGCCAGCGGCCCGGCCGCCGCCACCGAGTTCCGCGCCTTCTACGGTGGGCTGGAAGTGGGCCTGGCGGCCCTGCTGCTGTTCGCCGCCGCCAAGCCCGAGTGGCGCACCGCCGGGCTCTGGCTGGTGCTGGCGGCGAATGCCGGCATCGCCGCCGGCCGCCTGCTCGGCATCGCGATCGACGGCGTCTGGGTGCCCTTCTTCGGCTATGCCCTGGCTTGGGAGATCGGTTTCATGGCCTTGGCGGCGGTGGGCTTGCGCGGCGGAAAACCGCCGGCTGGCTGAGCGGAACCAAGGGCCCAGGGGGCAGCGGGGCCGGCCACGCGAGCGGGCTTGCGCTACCCTCGGGTTTTCCCCTCCTGCTTCGTCCCATGCTGTCGAACACCCTGCCAACCCGCGAACGCCTGCGCGAAGTTCGCTACGAGATCCGCGGCGACCTCGCCCGCCGCGCCCGCGAGCTGGAAAGCCACGGCCACACCCTGATCAAGCTCAACATCGGCAACCCGGGGGCTTTCGGCTTCCGCGCACCCGAACACCTGCAGCGGGCCATCGTCGACCACATCGCCGAGACCGACCCCTACACCCACCAACAGGGCCTGCCGCAGGCCCGCGAGGCGGTGGCCGCGCACTATCGGGCTCGCGGCCTGCCGCGGGCCCATGCCGACCGGGTGTTCATCGGCAACGGCGTCTCCGAACTCATCGATCTCTCGCTCCGCGCCCTGCTCAATCTCGGCGACGAGGTGCTGCTGCCCAGCCCCGACTACCCGCTGTGGAGTGCAGCCACCATCCTCAACGACGGCATCCCGCGCTACTACCGCTGCCGCGCCGAGAACGGCTTCCTGCCCGATCCGGAAGAAATCGAGCGGATGATCGGCCCGAAGACCCGTGCACTGGTGCTGATCAACCCGAACAACCCGACCGGTGCCAGCTACCCGAAGGCGCTGCTCGAGCAGCTCGTCGCGATCGCCGCGAAGTACCGCCTGCTGCTGATGGCCGACGAGATCTACGACGGCATCCTCTACGACGGCAACACCTTCCAGTCGCTGGCACCGCTGGCCGGCGACGTGCCCTGCCTCAGCTTCAGCGGGCTGTCGAAAGTGCATCGCGCCTGTGGCTGGCGCGTCGGCTGGGCAGTGCTCTCCGGCGACCCGCTGCGCAGCGGCGACTACCACCACGCGCTCGACCTGCTCGGCGCGCTGCGCCTGTGCGCCAATGTGCCAGGGCAGTTCGCCATCGAGGCGGCCCTGACCGGCGGCGACACCATCACGCCACTGACCGCACCGGGCGGCCGGCTGCACGCCTCGCGAGCCGCTGTCATCGCCGCCTGTGCGCGAAGCCGCTTCCTCTCGCTGTTACCGCCGCAGGGTGCGCTCTACGCCTTTCCGAAGATCGACACCACGCAACTGCCCGGTTTCGACGACTACCGCTTCGCCCTCGACCTGCTGGAAACCGAGCATGTGCTGATCGTGCCGGGCAGCAGTTTCAATGTGCCCGACCGCGATCAATTCCGCGTGACCCTGCTGCCGCCGGCCGAGGCGATCGATGAAGTGTTCCACCGCATCGAACGCTCGCTGTCGCAGTACGCCGAGCGCGGCGGTATGCGCAAGAGTGCCTGAGGCGGCGATGACAACGACTGGCGGCGCGGCACGGCGCGGCTTCCTCGCGCTCGGCGACAGCTACACCATCGGCGAGGGCGTGGCCGAGGCCGGGCGCTGGCCCGTGCAACTGGTGGCGATACTGCGCGCCCGCGGCATCGCCATCGACGACCCGCGGATCATCGCGAAAACCGGCTGGACCACCGACGAGCTCGACGCCGGCATCGATGCGGCGCATTCGATCGCTCCGATTCCGGACGACCACGCCCTGGTGTCGCTGCTGGTCGGTGTCAACAACCAGTACCGCGGACGCTCGCTCGCCGAGTACGAAACGCAGTTCGCCGGCCTGCTCGAACGCGCCGTGGGTTACGCCGGCGGCGAGGCGGGGCGGGTGATCGTGCTGGCCATCCCCGACTGGGGCGTCACCCCGTTCGCGATGCAAAGCGGGCGGGATCGTGCGCAGATCGCCGCGCAGCTGGACGCGTTCAACGCGGCTGCGCAGCGCATCACGCGGGTGCGCGGTGCTGGCTTCATCGACACCGCAGTGGTCAGCCGCGAACGCGGCGGCGAGGCACCGATGCTCGCCGACGACGGCCTGCATCCCTCGGGCGCGCTCTATGCCCTGTGGGCAGCAGCGGCTGCAAGCCGAGGGTGGCCCGCCGATGGACACTGAACAGGACTGTCGCCTACAGCGACCGAAGGGTATTGCGCTGGCCTATCGGGTACGACGAGCGAGGGTACCCGGCCAGCCGGCGGTGATCCTGGTGCATGGCCTGGCCAGCAATCTGACGCGCTGGAGCGAATTCGTCGAGCACACCACGTTGAAGCAACGACATGATCTGATCCGCGTCGACCTGCGCGGCCACGGTGGATCATTGACCCGACGTGCCATCGGACTTCCGCATTGGTGCGACGATCTGGCCGCGATCCTCGACGAAGAGGGCCACGACAAAGCCATCGTGATCGGACACAGCCTGGGAGCCCAGGTGGCCTTGCATTTCGCCGATCGCCATCCACGACGTTGCGCAGGGCTGGTGCTGATCGACCCGATCTTCCACCAGGCCTTGCATGGGCACTGGAAATGGCTGGCGCGGATGGCACCGCTGCTGAGCGTCGCTGCGACACTGGTCCGTGCGATCAACACCCTGGGCATCTATCGCCGCCAACTGCCCGCGCTGGATCTGCACGCACTCGACACTTCGGCGCGACAGGCACTGGTCTCGACCGATGGCGGCAGCCTGTTCGTGCGCCCTTACAGCGCGACCCGCATCAACTGGCGCTATCTGCCGGTGGCGGTATGCCTGCAAGACCTGGCCGAAGTGTTCCGTCCGACGCCAGCCCTACGCCTTCTGCACACGCCGATGCTGGTTTTGCTGTCCACCGGTGCCACTTTCGCCAATCCCGTCGAGATGCGTCGCCTGCTGGACGATCTGCCGCACGTCGACGTGCAGACCATCGACAGCCACCATTGGCCCTTGACCGAACGGCCACTGGAAGTCCGGCAGGCAATCGAACAGTGGTGTGCGCGATTCGCGTGAGGCTCGTGCGCCACTGGCCTGGCCAGTGCCGTGGCCCCGGCGATCTGGTCGGGGCTCCATTCGTGCCGGAGCAATCGCTCGATCCAGCGGATGCGCAACGCGTCGATGCGAGGGTGGCGGTTCGCTCGCTGGCGGCGGACTCGGCTGATCCGATCAGAGCGAAAGGCCGGCTTGGCAAAGGGCGAAACCCGAGCACGCGCGACAGGTGCAGCTCGCGGCGCGCGCTTTGTCGAGACGGCATCGGTGAGCCGAGAGCGCGGCGGCGAGGTGGCGATGCTGGCCGATGACGGCCTGCACCCTTCGGCGGCGATGTATGCGCGGTGGGCGGAGGCGGCCCTGCCTGCGGCCGAACGCACGCTCGGAACGCGCTGAGCGGCGGCTTCAGATCGGGCGGGCCATCACCAGATCGCGCTGCAGGTCCTGACCCAGCGGGAACACCTGCTCGCCCACTTCGACGAAGCCGCACTTCGCGTAGAACGCGATCGCGCGCGGGTTGTGTTCCCACACGCCGAGCCAGAGGGCAGTACTGCCGTGCCGGCGCGCCGCGTCGATGCAGGCATCCATCAGCAGGGCCGCCACGCCCCTGCCGTGGAAGCGCGCCTCCACGTACAGGCGCTGCACCTCGCAGGCCGACGCCGCTGAAACACACCTGGGCCGAACGCCAACCCGCAGCTGGGCGAACCCCGCGATGGCATCGCCGTCCATCGTCAGCCAGGTCTCGAGGGACGGGGCGGCGATCTCTTCGCCCTGATGGTGCACGCTGAACCTCATGGCGCAGTGCCGGTCCATTTCGGCGGCGGTGTTCGCTTCCGCGAACGCGGCGCGGAAGGTCGCCTCGGCGATGCGGGACAGCGCGAGGGCGTCGGCGGCGATGGCGCGGCGCAGGGTGATCACGGTCGTCGCGTCCTCGCGGCTCGGTTCTGGGGTTCAGGCTAGCAGCGCGGCGCATCCGTTGCATCGGCAACCATCCCGTGCACTCCGGGCGTGAATACGAATGCACCGGAGTCGCGCATGCCCTCACCGGCGCTGGCGTTGAAGCCCTCGGCCTGCGATTGAAGTCGCGGCTCTAAATCCGCATGGTGAAGTCAAAGACCCACCGTCGAAAACCAACACTGCGAGGGCTTGAGCGGCATGCACGACTGCGTTTCCACGACACCGGAGCCCGACCAGCGAACCGACCCGGTTCGCGGGCTCTACGATCCGTCGTATGAGCATGACGCCTGCGGCTTCGGCCTGATCGCGTCGCTCGACGGGGTGCCGAAACGCCGCCATGTCGACCTCGCCCTCGACGCCCTGAAGCGTATGTCGCATCGCGGCGCGATCGCCGCCGACGGTGCCTCGGGCGACGGTGCCGGCCTGCTGCTGCAGCGGCCTTCGGCGTGGCTGGCGGCGTGTGCCGCGGACATCGGCGTGGCGCTGCCGGCACAGTTCGCCTCCGGCCTCGTCTTCCTGCCGCGCGACGTGACCCTGGCGCAAAGCTCGCGGCAGAAAATCGCGGATGCCGCGCGCGCGAGTGGACTGATCGTTGCCGGCTGGCGCCGGGTGCCGCTAAACCTCGAGGCCTGCGGCCCGATCGCCGATGCGCGTCGCCCGCACATCGAGCAGATCTTCGTGGCGCCCGCCGCCGCGCTCACCGACGTCGAGTTCCGCCGCGCGCTGTTCGCCGCCCGCCGCCGTGCCGCACTCGCGCTGGGCTTTGATGACGCCGGCTACATCGTCACGCTCTCGGCGGACAGCTTCGGCTTCAAGGCGATGGTGATCCCGGAGCGGCTGCCGCAGCTGTTCCCTGATCTGATGCACCCGGCGCTGGCCAGCACCTGCGTCATCGTCCACCAGCGCTTCTCCACCAACACCTCGCCGCGCTGGCCGCTGGCCCAGCCGTTCCGCCACCTCGCCCACAACGGCGAGATCAACACGATTTCCGGCAACCGCGGCTGGGCGCGCGCACGCCGCGCACTGTGGAAGGCCGAAGGGCTCGACTTCGCCACACTGGGCCCGCTGGTCGGCGAGCGCGGCTCGGATTCGCAAAGCCTCGACGACATGCTCGAGGTGATGCTGGTCGGCGGCTTCGACGCGCTGGCCGCACTGCGCATCCTGATCCCGCCGGCGGCGCACACGCTCTCGACGCTCGACCCCGACCTGGCGGCCTTTTACGAGTACTACGCACTGCACACCGAGCCCTGGGACGGCCCGGCGGCGGTGAGCTTCAACGATGGCCGCTACGCCGGTTGCCTGCTCGACCGCAACGGCTTGCGTCCGGCGCGCTGGGCGCGCACCGACGACGCACTGCTGATCGCCTCCGAAGCCGGTGCCTTCCGCATCGCTGAGGACCAGATCATCGCCAAGGGCCGGCTGGGCCCCGGCGAAATGATCGCGGTCGAGCTGGATTCCGGCCACGTGCTCGACAGCGGGGCCATCGACCGCATCAATGCCGCGCGCCACCCGTTCAAGCGCTGGCTGAAGGACGGCGTGGGCTATCTCGTTTCCGACCTGATCGACCCGGCGCTCGCCGCCGAACCCTTCGATGACGTGACGCTGGCGCGCTTCCAGCGCCGCTTCGGGCTCACCCGCGAGGAGCGCGACGGCATCCTGAAGGTGCTGGCCGAAACCGAGGGCGAGGCGATCGGCTCGATGGGCGACGACACGCCGCTGCCGGCGCTGTCGCAGCGCCTGCGTTCGCTGTACGACAGCTTCCGCCAGGCCTTCGCGCAGGTCACCAATCCGCCGATCGACCCGCTGCGCGAGACGGTGGTGATGTCGCTGGTGACGCAGATCGGTGCCGAGAAGAATGTCTTCGAGGCACGGCCCGAGCATGCGCGCCAGGTGCAGTTGAACTCGCCGCTGCTGAGCCAGCGCAAGCTGCGCGAGCTACTGGCCCTGCCCGATTACGCGGAAAGCCACGCGCTTCTGCATCTGTACTGCCTCGATGGCGAGGGCATGGAAGCGGCGATCCGCCGCGTGCGCGACGAGGCGATTGCGGCCGTGCGTGGCGGTGCCGCGGTGCTGCTGCTCTCCGACCGCTACCCACCCGACGGCGCGCGCGCCGTGCACGCGCTGCTCGCCACCGGTGCCGTGCACCACGGCCTCGTCGATGCCGGCCTGCGCTGCGACTGCAACCTGATCATCGAGACCGGCACCGTGCGCGACGCGCACCACGTGGCCTGCCTGATTGGCGTGGGCGCGACCTTCGTCTACCCGTATCTGGCCTACCAGACGCTGCACGCGATGCTGCGCCACGGCCAACTGACGCTGCCGGGTGACGCCAAGGAGCCGGGCCGGCGCTTCCGCCGCGGCGTCAAGAAGGGTCTGCTGAAGATCCTCTCGAAGATGGGCGTGAGCTGCCTGTCGAGCTACCGCGGTGCACGCCTGTTCGAGATCGTCGGGCTGGCACCGGAAGTCGTGGCGCTGTGCTTCCCCGGAACGCCGAGCCGGATCGGCGGCGCGGGCTTCGCCGAGCTCGACGCCGACGCCGCCGAGTTCGCCGAGCTGGCCGCCGACGATGCCGCGCCCTTGGAGATCGGCGGGCTGATGCAGTACCGCCCCGGCGGCGAGTACCACATGGCCAACCCGGACGTGGTGATCGCCCTGCAGCGCGCGGTGATGAGCGAGGCCCCCGAGGACTGGGCCGCCTTCCGCCGCGCGGTGGACGAACGCCCGCCTTCCGCACTGCGCGATCTGTTCACGCTGGCACCGCTCGGCCCGCCGATCCCGCTCGACGAGGTCGAACCGGCCAGCGCGATCCTCCCCCGTTTCGACTCGGCCGGCATGAGCCTCGGCGCACTTTCGCCGGAGGCGCACGAAGCACTCGCCACGGCGATGAACCGGCTGGGCTGTCGCAGCAATTCCGGCGAAGGCGGCGAAGACGCCACGCGCTACGGCACCGAGCGGCGCAGCAAGATCAAGCAGGTGGCCTCGGGCCGCTTCGGCGTCACGCCGCATTACCTCGTCAATGCCGAAGTGCTGCAAATCAAAGTGGCCCAAGGGGCGAAGCCCGGCGAAGGCGGCCAGCTGCCCGGCCACAAGGTCGATGCGCTGATCGCGCGTTTGCGCCACGCCAAGCCCGGCATCGGCCTGATCTCGCCGCCGCCGCACCACGACATCTATTCGATCGAGGATTTGGCCCAGCTCATCTATGACTTGAAGCAGGTCAACCCCGAGGCGCTGATCTCGGTGAAGCTGGTCGCGCACGCGGGCGTCGGCACCATCGCCGCCGGCGTCGCCAAGGCGCAGGCCGACTTCATCACCATCTCCGGTCATGACGGTGGAACGGGGGCGAGCCCGATCAGCTCGATCCGCTACGCCGGCTCGCCCTGGGAGCTGGGCCTGGCGGAAGCGCAGGAGACGCTGCGCCGCAATGGCCTGCGCGAGCGCGTGCGCCTGCAGACCGACGGCGGCCTGAAGACCGGGCTGGACGTCATCAAGGCCACCCTGCTGGGTGCCGACAGCTTCGGCTTCGGCACCATCCCGATGATGGCACTGGGCTGCAAGTACCTGCGCATCTGCCACTTGAACACCTGCGCCACCGGTGTCGCCACGCAGGAACCGCGGCTGCGTGCGCAGCACTTCAAGGGCCTGCCCGAGCGCGTCATCGCCTACTTCACCTGGCTGGTCGAGGACGTGCGCCAGCACCTCGCGCGCTTGGGCGCGCGGTCGCTCGAAGAACTCATTGGCCGCGCCGACCTGCTCGTCGAACGCGAGGACGTTCCGCAGCGCCAGCGGCTGCTCGATCTTTCGCGGCTGAAGGCGAGTGCCGCGCTGCCGGGGCCGGCCTCGCATCGCGCGGCACCGCCGATCGTCGCGGCCCCGAGCGCGCTCGCGCAACAGCTGCTCGACGAAGCCTTTCCGGAACTCAAGGCCGGCCGCAGCGTGCGCCGCGAGGTGCGCATCGACACCCAGGACCGCAGCCTCGGCGCGGGGCTCGCCGGCGCGCTGGCGAAGGCCTTCGGTGATGCGGCACCGCCCGGCACGCTGGAGCTGCACTGCCACGGCAGCGCGGGGCAGAGCTTTGGCGCGTTCAACGCCCGTGGCGTGCACCTGCACCTGCACGGCGAGGCCAACGATGGCGTGGGCAAGGGCATGGCCGGTGGGCGCATCGTCATCGCGCCGCCCGCCGGGCACCGCTACACCGCGCAGCAGGCGACGATCCTTGGCAACGCGGCGCTGTATGGCGCGACCGGCGGCGAGCTCTACGCCGTGGGTCGCGGCGGCGAGCGCTTCGGCGTGCGCAATTCCGGCGCCACCGCGGTGATCGAAGGCATCGGCGACCACGGCTGCGAGTACATGACCGGCGGCCAGGTGCTGGTGCTCGGCCGCACGGGCTTGAACTTCGGCGCGGGCATGACCGGCGGCTTCGCCTACGTGCTCGACCTCGACCGCGGCTTCGTCGATCGCTACAACCATGAGCTGGTCGACATCCATCGCCTCGAAGCGGAATCGATGGAGAACCACCTGCAGCACCTGCGCAGCCTGCTGCGCACGCACGCGCAGCTTGCCGGCAGCGCGCAGGCAAGAGGGCTGCTGGAGGATTTCCGCGAGGTGATCGGCAAGTTCTGGCTGGTGAAGCCAAAGGCCGCCAGCCTCGATTCGCTCATCGCCGCACTGAAGAGGGCCGCCTGATGCCGCGCGCGCAATTCGACTTTCTCGATCTCCCGCGGCAGATGCCGAAGGAACTGCCGGTGGCCACGCGGCTCGGGCTGGATGTCGAGATCTATGGCAAGTTCGAACCGGCGGAAGCCAAGGCGCAGGCCGGCCGCTGCCTCGACTGCGGCAACCCCTACTGCGCCAGCGGCTGCCCGGTCGGTAACGCCATCCCGCAGTGGCTGGAGCTCGTCCGCCAAGGGCGGTTGTTCGAGGCCGCCACGCTGGCGCACGAGACCAACCCGCTGCCCGAGATCTGCGGCCGCGTCTGCCCGCAGGACCGCCTTTGCGAAGGGGCCTGCACGCTGGAGACCGGCTTCGACGCGGTGACCATCGGCAGCATCGAGAAGTACCTCGTCGATGAAGCGTTCCGGCAGGGCTGGCGCCCGGATCTGTCGCGGGTGAAGCCGCGCAGGGAACGCGTCGCCGTCATCGGCGCGGGGCCGGCCGGCCTGGCCTGCGCCGACCGGCTGGTGCGCGCCGGCGTGGCGGTGACGGTGTTCGATCGCTTTGATGAAATCGGCGGCCTGCTCACCTTCGGCATCCCGCCCTTCAAACTCGAAAAATCCGTCATCGCCACGCGCCGCGAAGTGCTCGAGGGCATGGGCGTGCGCTTCGCGCTTGGCATCGACGTCGGCCGCGACATCGAGTTCGGCAAACTCATGGCCGAGCACGATGCGGTGTTCGTCGGCACCGGTGCCACCACGCCGGTCGATGCGCGGCTGCCCGGCCAGCACTTGCCCGGCGTGCTGCCGGCCCTGCCCTTCCTCACGGCCAATGCCCGCCGCGTGCTCGGCCGCAGCCTCGACGCCAGTGATGCCGCGATGCTGGATTTGAAGGGCAAGACCGTGCGCGTGCTGGGCGGCGGCGATACGGCCATGGACTGCGTGCGCACCGCGCGCCGCCTCGGTGCATCGGTGGTGAGCTGCGTCTATCGCCGCGACGAGGCCGCGATGCCGGGCTCGCGCCGCGAGGTCAAGAACGCCCGCGACGAAGGTGTCGAATTCCTGTTCCATCGCGCGCCGCTTTCGATCGAAGGCGACGGCCGCGTCGAACGCTTGCGCGTGGCGCGCACCGAGGCCGCCGGACGGGGTGCGTTCGCGTTGGTTGAAGGCGAATCCGAAACGCTCGACGCCGACGTGGTGATCCTGGCCTTCGGCTACCGCGCCAGCCCGCCGGCGTGGCTGGGCGAGCACGGCGTGGCGCTCGCGGACAGCGGACTGATTGCCGGAGGCCTCGCCACCGCGGCGCAGGCCAGCACCACCGGCGACCGGCCGTGGATCGCCCACTCGCCCTACCAGACCTCGCTGCCGAAGCTCTGGGCCGGCGGCGACGCCCTGCGCGGGGCCGACCTCGTCGTCACCGCCGTGCGCGACGGCCGCGACGCGGCGGCGGCGATGCTGAAGGCGTTCAAGGGCATTGCGATCCGCACGGCGGCCTGAGACCGCGGGCCGCGGCAGGAACACCCCTGTTCACCCGGGGGCGGCTGGGGGGCGGCGTACAATGTTCACCTTCCTGTTTTCGACCCCTGTCCGCCATGAGCCTTTCCACCGAAACCCGCGCCCGCATCGAATCGATCCTGTCCTCGCACGAGGTCGTGCTGTTCATGAAAGGCAGCCCCGAGCGCCCGCAGTGCGGCTTCTCGATGAAGGCCGCCAGCATCATCGGCGGCATCGTCGCCGAGTACGCCCATGTCGATGTGCTGCAAGACCCCGAGATCCGCGAGGGCATCAAGGCCTACGGCCAGTGGCCGACCATCCCGCAGCTCTACATCAAGGGCGAGCTGGTCGGCGGCTCCGACATCATCACCCAACTGCTGGACAGCGGCGAGCTGCACAGCCTGCTGGGCAGCATCCCGGCCGAACCGGTGGTGCCGAACCTCAGCATCACCGACGCCGCCGCCGCGCAGATCCGCCAGGCCATGGCCGAGCAGGGCGAGGGCCTCGCTCTGCACATGGCGGTCGATGCCCGGTTCAACAGCCGTTTCGAGCTGAAAGCTCCGGACGAGAAGGCGGTGGTGGCCGAATCGAACGGCATCCGCGTGCATTTCGACCGGGCCAGCGCAGCGCGGGCCGACGGCATCGCCATCGACTGGGTCGACCGCGGCGTGCAGGGTGCCGGACTTTCGATCCACAATCCGAACGCGCCCGTCCCTCCCCAGTGAAGCACCCCGGAGAACGCCGATGACCCGCAGCATCCCCACCGTCGCCTTGGCCGCCCTGGCCCTTGCCGGTTGCGGCGCGCCCGCAGGCCCGGCCGATCTCGCCGCCCAGGCCTGCGATGCGCAGGTGCAACGGCAGGTGCAGAGCCAGCCCTACCGGCTCGATCTTGCCGAACTGGCCGCCAGCAAGGCCGACGACGGCCGCGGCGGCTTCCTGCTCGCCGCGC
>Ga0209103_1000282_pt1 | contig 15821 bp, 17 predicted proteins | sample 4C3metaG_FD_184152 | JGI IMG/M metagenome (GOLD analysis project Ga0209103, IMG submission 184152) | Freshwater bacterial and archeal communities from Indian Creek, Illinois, USA - 4C3 metaG (SPAdes) (version 2) | ecosystem: Environmental > Aquatic > Freshwater > Unclassified | place: USA...
AGGTTGCTGGTGACGAACAATTTTTTGCCGCGCGCACGCGCCTCGGCCATGCCCTGGGCGAGTTGTTCGATGCGAAATTCGTTGTTGCGCGCGCGCAGCGAGTAGCGCGGCTGGCCGGCATAGACGGCGTCGGCGCCGAAGTCGTAGGCGGCGCGCATTTTGTCGAGCGAGCCGGCCGGCAGCAGCAGTTCAGGGGCTTTGAGGGTCATGGGGCGTATTTTCGGCGCTTTTGCTATTCCCTGGTGCGGGTGCGTATCCGTGCTGCGCCCACGGCACTGCCTGCCTGCCCCGGCCCTTGCTCTGGCCCCTGCCCCGCCCTACCCGGCCGCCTCAAGCTGCAAGGCCGCCAGCTCCTCATCCGTGAACACGCGCGAGCGGGTGTGAAAGGCGCGCCCCAGCGGCCCTTCGAGCGAGAAGATGCCGCCGGTGCCCTCGATCGCGTCGATTGGACATGGTTTACTGTCTTTTCCGGCAAAGTACTTTTAGCTGTATGGCGGCTATCGCATCAAGCAATAAACTGAAACAGCGACAAACGCTGCACCTGCCCATACGACTGCAGCGCCGCTTGCAGCCCGAGCTGGCGGGTCTGGAATTCGGATATGGCGCGCACCATGTCGAGGTCGGTGAGGTCCGAGAGCGCCTGCTGGCCGGCCACCGAACGGTCTTGCAGCAGGCCGTTTAGGCTGTCGGCGCGCTGCAGCAGCTCGCCCAAGCGCCCGCGCACCAGCAGCAGCCGGTCTTGGCCGGTTTGCATATCGGCGTTTACGTAGTTTAGCGCCTGGGTGCGGGCGCCCACGCTCAAGGTGGTGTCTTCGAGCGCATCGATGCCGCGCTGCATGACCGCAAACAAATCGGTATTGCCCACCAAGGTGTCGGCCGAGGCCAGGTTGCGCAGCGCAAAATCGCCATCGACGCGGTTGGGCAAGCCCACTTCGGTCGCCGCTTCCTGGCCTGCCAGCAAGTGCGGGGTTACGGAAGTGGGCGGTCCGACTTCCTCAAAAGGTCGCCCATTGGCCTGCGTCACACCCAAGCCGCCAAGCAGCGCCAGACCGTCGGCATTTTGCACATTGGCCAGATTGATCATTTGATCGCGCAGGCCGCGCATCTCGGAGCTGATGGTGATGCGGTCGCTTGCGGCGAGCACGCTGTTGCCGCCTTGCACCAGCAGCTCTTGAAACCGGCCGATCAAATCACCCATCTGCCCGACTGCGCCTTCGGCCAACTCCAGGTTGGATCTGGAGCGGTTGAGGGCGCGCAGGTCGGACTCGGTGCGCTGCAGCCGGTTGCTTTCGCGCTCGGCCATGGTGGCGGCCACCGGGTCGTCGCTGGCGCGCAGCACGCGCTTGCCAGCCGAGAGCTGGTCTTGCAGTTGGCTTAGCTCGGCGCTGCGCTGGCCAATGCGGGTAATCGAGGCATCGAAACTGTTGGCGGTGCTGACGCGGGTGAGGTTCATGACCTGTCCTTAACGGCCCACAGTGGCCAGCAAGGTTTCAAAAATCGAATTGATGCTCTGCAAATACTTGGCGCTGGCCTGGTAGGCTTGCTGGAATTGCAGCAATCGGGCGGCTTCTTCGTCGAGGTTGACGCCGGCATGGTTGGCGCGGGCCGATTCGGCCTGAGCGGCCATGCGCGAGTAAAACTCGGAGTCGTTTTGCGCCAACTGCAAGCTGGCGGCCACCGCGCTGAACACGGGGATGTAGCCGTCGGAGAGCCGGGTGCCGTCGGGGGTTTCCAGGTCGCGCATGGCCAACAGGGCTTGGCCGTTGCCGGCGTTTTGGCGCATGGTCGCCCCCATGGGGGGAGCGTCCACGGTGAAGATGTCGCCCAAGGCCGGGGCGCCGCGCAGGGTGAGGCTAAAGCCGCTGCCCACGATCGGTTGCCCCGATGCAAAGGGCAGCGTCGGCGGCAGGCCATTGATGGTGTAGCCGCCTGCCACAAACTCGATCGTGGCCGGCAAGGTGAAGGGCGGGCTCTGCCCAGCCGGCCGGTGCAGCGACTGCACCTGCAGATTGCCCGAATTGGCCGCAGCCGCCGACACCACCACCGGGCTGGCCAGCGCCAACTGGGCCGGGGCGCTGAGGTTGAGCGCCATCGCGGCAGCGGCACCACGAAATGGCCGCACCAGCACTTCGTTGCCTGCAACACCTGTGTCCAGCCCGGCAAAGTTCAGGCCGTCGCGGGTGAGGCTGTCTGGAGGCGCAGGCGCAGGGTCTGGGAAGGCCCAGCTTTGGCCGTCGCTCAAGCGGGTGATAGACCCGGTGCCGGCACCGGTGAAGCTGATGCGGTAGTCGGAGGCCTGGAATTGGAGCGGGGCATCGGCAGCGGCATCTATGCTCCAGCTCACACTGGCGCTGCCGCTGATGTTACTCACTGCCGCGCTGAAATGGCTCGCTGGCAGGGCGCGAAAGAAATCGAGACCCTGGATGCCGTTCAAATCCGTGCCCTGCACGTGCTGGCGGTTGGTCAACTCCAGCGTGCGCAGCGCCAGCATGCCAAGCTGGTTGCTCACGTTGGCCACGTCGTCGTTGTAAAAGCTCAGCGCCCCCTTGAGCGAGCCGCCGGCAATCAAATCCTCGTGTATCAGGGCCGCAGCGCTGCCAAAACCGATGGTGTAGCGCCCTTCGGGGCTCACGCTCTCGGAGCCCACCAGCGGGGTGGACTGGATGCCCAGCACCAGCGGCACGCTGCCGCCTACGAATACGGTGAGCGAGCGGTCGTCGGCCTCCAGGGTGCTGACCTGGATGAGTTTGTTCAACTCGGCCACCATCCGGTCACGCTGGTCGAGCAAATCGTTGGGCGGGTTGCCCGCCGAAAAGCCATCGACAATGCGCTGGTTGATCTGCCCTATGCCTGTGGCCAAGCGGTTGACTTGCTGGATTCCGGTCTCCAACTGGGCCCGGCTGGTGCCGCGCAGCTCCTCGAGCATACTGGCGCTGTGGTTGAGCCGGTTGGCAAATTCTTCGGCACGCGAGAGCACAACCGAGCGCGCAGTTTGGTTGGTGGGAGATGCCACCGCATCGGCCCAGGAATTGAGGAAGCCGTTGAGCTGGCGCCCAATACCGGCCTCGCCCATGGGAAAGAGCTGCTCCAGCGCTTGCAGGCGCTGGGCGCGGGTGTTGGCGGCCTCGGCGGCCGAGGTGGTGAGGTTGGCCTCGCGGGTCAGGAACCGGTCGAAGGCCCGCTCCACCGAACCGATCTGCACGCCCTTGCCAAAGTAGCTGCCACCAAAGTTTTGCCCCGGCACTTGCTCTAGATTGACGCGCTGGCGCGAAAAACCGGGCGTGTTGGCGTTGGCAATGTTGTGCCCAACCACCTGCAGCGCAGCCTGGTTGGCCAACAGCGACGAGACCGCGAGGTTCATTCCCATTTCAGCCTCCTGCTTTTAGCCCAAGGCCCGTTTGACGTTGACCGTGGCGTTGATCACGCGCTCGAGCTTTTGGGCATAGCGCGGATCGGTGGCATAGCCGGCCTCTTGCAGCTCTTGCGCGAAGGCGCGCGGCGAATGCAGGTTTTGCATCACTTCGGCGTAGCGCGGGCTGCGCCCGATCAGGCGGGCGTAGTCGCGAAAGGCTTCGAGTGGGCTTTCGTAGGCGCGAAAGCGCTGTGTCATGCGCTGCGGCGCACCGTTGATGTATTCGGTGGTAACAATCTCGGTCACGCGGCCGCGCCAGCCTGGGGTGGCCTTGATGCCAAAGAGGTTGAAGCTGTCGGAGCCGTCGGCGTTGCGGATCGGGCTGCGGCCCCAGCCGGTTTCGTGCGCCGCCTTGCCTATCATGAAGCTGGCCGGAATGCCGCTCTCGCGCTCCACCTGCTGCGCCACCTGGCGGTGCTGCGAGACGAAGTTGGCTTGGGCTGCGCTGGGCTGCGCCACCGGGCCGCGCACCGCAGCCGTGGCAGGCGGCAGGGTCAGCGCGGCAGCAGGCGATGCGGCAGCCGCCCCAGGCACCACGGACTGGGTTTGCTGCAGCAGTTGGCGTTCGATCATTTCGCCCAGTCCTCGGGGCAAGCCGGTCATCTTCACGGCCCACTGCTCGTCTAGCAGTTGGGTGCCCAGCTCGGTGCCTTCGTTGTCGGTCAACCCACTCTTCATCGTCGCTTCGCGCATACTCTTGAGCAGTTCGCGCATGAAAAGGGCTTCGAACTGGCGTGCGGTTTCGCGTGCAGCGGCGCGGCTGTCGCGCCCGGCGAGCGAGTTGAGCTGGTCCAGTGCGGTGGCATCCACCGCCAGCCCGCGCTGCATATTCAGCGGCACGGTTGAAACGGGGCTGGTGTTCATGATCAGAGCACCTCCAACTCGGCCTTGAGGGAACCGGCGGCGCGCAGGGCTTGCAAAATGGACACCAAGTCCATCGGCGTGGCCCCCAGGGCGTTGAGGGCGCGCACCACATCACCGAGCTGCGTGCTGGCGGGGAGCTGGATCAAGGCCCCGCCTTCTTGGCCGATTTGAATATCGGCCTGCTCGACCACCACCGGCTGGGTGCCGGGCGGCGAAAAGGGCGGCGGCATCGCCACTTGTGGCGTGACGCGGATGGTCACCACCAAGTTGCCATGCGCCACCGCCGCTGGGGCCAGCGCCACCGACTGGTTCATGACCACCGAACCGGTGCGCGAGTTGACCACCACGCGCGCCACCGGGATGGGCAGCCGCAGCGGCAGCTCCTCGATATCGGCCATGAAGGACACGCGCTCATTCGGGTCGGCCGGGGCGCGCAGCCGCACCACGCGGCTGTCGAGCGCCTGCGCGGTGCCCTCGCCCTTGGCGCTGTTGATCGACAAGGCCACGCGGCGCGCGGTCTGAAAATCGGCCGCGCTCAGGTTGAGGTCTATGGTCTGGCCGAGCAAGAAGGGCGTGGCCACACTGCGCTCGACTTGGCCGCCGTTTGGAATACGGCCCACGCTCAAGTGGTTGATCACCACCTCGGCCCCGGCCGCAGCCGCCCCGGCTCCGCCTACCAACAGGTTGCCCTGCGCCAAGGCGTAAATCTGCCCATCGACCCCGCGCAAGGGCGTGGTGATGAGGGTGCCACCGCGCAGCGAGCGCGCATTGCCCACCGAGGAGACCGTGATGTCGATGAACTGCCCCGGCTGGGCAAAGGCCGGCAGTTGCGCCGTGACCAGCACCGCCGCCACGTTGCGCGGCTGGAAGTTGACCCCTGGTGGCAGGCTCAGGCCGTGCTGCTCCAGGTAGTTGCGCAGCGACTGCGCGGTAAAGGGCATTTGCGCGGCCTGGTCGCCGGTGCCATCGAGCCCCACCACCAGCCCGTAGCCGGTGAGCGGGTTGCTGCGCACGCCCTGCACCGTGGCCACGTCTTTGATGCGGGTGCTGGCCTGGGCCGTGGCACCCAAGGCCAGCAGCGCCAGCAGCGCCAGCAGCAGCCACTGCGCGGCCCTGGGCAGCCGGGCCCTGGTGTGGTGGGCCGAGGGCGGTTTGGAGGTGAAAGCGACTTGGTTCATGAGGTGTTCTCCCGCTGCTTGCGGCGTGCGCCCAATGGCGAGCGCATGAACCCATTGTGCGAAAACTTTAGAACGGGAGAAGCGTTAAAAAGAAGCGTGAAAGCCAGCCAAATGTTTGCGCATCGGCCTGCGCCCCGCGCCCACGCGAGAGCACGCGCACATTGGCCACCTGGGTGGACTCGACCGTGTTGCCCGGCTGTATGGTGCGCGGGTTCACCGTGCCCGAGAACTGCAGCACATCCACGTTTTGGTTCACCCCGATTTGTTTCTCGCCCACCACCACCAGGTGCCCGTTGGGCAGCACCTGCGTGACCACCGCCGTGATGCTGCCGGTGAAGGTGTTGCTGGCTTCGGTGCTGCCGTCGCCGTTGAAGCTGTTTTCGGTCTCGGCCCCGGCGCTCAGTTGCCCCAAAAAGCGTGGCGTCACCAAGGGCAAGGCGCTCACACTGGCACTCATATCGGAGTTGCGGTTGACCGTGGTGGAGGTCTCTTGCGTGGCCGACACGCTCTCGGTGATGCGCACCGTGAGCGTATCGCCCACCAGGCGCGCGCGGTGGTCTTCGAACGGCGGTCTGAAGCTGGCGGCGGCAAACAGGCTGCCGTTGAGTGGTGCGGCTGCCAGCGGTTGCACCTGCGGGAAATCGAGCGTGCGCGGCGCCGGCACCAGATCGACTTCGGGGATTTGCGACAAGGCGGTGCAGCCGCTCAGCAGCAGCGCGGCCAGCCCCAGCGCGGCGGGCAGCGCCAGGCGTGTGTGAGAGGGTTTCATTTTTAGGCCCCTAAAAATTCGTTGACAAAGCAAGATTCAAATTTGCGCCAGGCGCTGCAGCATCTGGTCGGAGGTCTGGATGGCGCGCGAGTTGAGCTCGTAGGCGCGCTGGGTCTGGATCATGGCCACCAGCTCTTGCACCACGTTCACGTTCGAGCTTTCCAAAAAGCCCTGCATCACTGGGCCACGGCCTTCGCTGCCGGGTGCCCCCACGGCGGCTTCGCCGGAAGCCACGGTCTCGGTAAACAGGTTTTGCCCGCGCGGCTCCAGCCCGGCCGGGTTGATGAAGTTCGCCAGCGTGATGGTTCCGGCCTGTTGTGGCTCCGGGTTGTTGCCCACCAGCACGGTCACCGTGCCATCGGTGCCGATGGTGACGCTGCGCGTATCGGCCGGAATGGTCACCCCGCCCATGACCGGCATGCCGCTGTTGGTGACCAGGCGCCCATCGCTGGCGAGTTTGAAGCTGCCGTCGCGGGTGAAGCCGGTGCTGCCATCGGGCATTTCGATCTGGAAAAATCCGTCGCCATTGATCGCCACATCGAGCTGGTTGTTGCTCTGCTGCAGAGCACCCTGGGTGTAGGTGCGCGCAGTGGCCACGGTGCGCACCCCCAGCCCGATCTGCAAGCCGGTGGGCAGCTCGTTTTGCTCGGCCGTTTGCCCGCCGACCTGGCGCAGGTTTTGGTAAATCAAATCCTCGAACAAGGCGGTGCTGCGCTTGAAGCCGGTGGTCGAGACGTTGGCCAGGTTGTGCGAGATCACGTCGAGCTGGGTTTGCTGGGCCCGCATCCCGGTGCTGGCGATTTGCAGCGAATTGATCATGGTGTGCTCCTAGGGCCTTTGGGCCAAATTGGACAATGGGTGCGGCATCAGGCTTGCAGCGAAAGCAGGCGGCTGGCGGTCTGGTCGTTGCGCTCGGCGTTTTGCAGCATGCGCATTTGCAGCTCAAACTGGCGCGCGGCGCTGATCATCGCCACCATGGCCTGGACCGGGTTGACGTTCGAGCCCTCCAGCGCCCCATCGAGCAGGGTGGCGGCGGGGTCGGCCTGCAAGGGGCCACCGTCGGCCCCGCGAAACAGTCCGTCGTTGCCGCGCACCAGGCGCTGGGCGTCGTCGTCGGGCGTGACCAGCTTCAAGCGCCCTATGGCTTGGGGTGGCTCATCGCCCACGCGCGCGCTCACGCTGCCGTCGCGGGCGATCATCAACTGGGCGTTGGCCGGCACATCGATCGGGGCGCCGCCGTCGTCGAGCATGGGCAGGCCGTTGACCCCCACCAACTGCCCCTGCGACGAAACCTGCAAGGAGCCGGCCCGGGTGTAGGCCTCGGTGCCATCGAGCGCTTGCACGGCAAAGAAGGCGCGCCCCACGGCGGCAATATCCATATTGCGCCCGGTGTGCTGGATCGGGCCTGGGGTGTCGAGGTGCCCGGCTGTGGCTTCGAGCGCAAAGGCGCGCGTGCTCGCCCCCTCGCCACGCAGCGGCACCGAACGGAAGGTCGAGAGCTCGGCCCGAAAGCCGTTGGTGCTCACGTTGGCCAGGTTGTGCGCAATCACCTGCTGGCGGTGCATGGCGGCATTGGCCCCAGAGAGCGCCAGGTAAATCATGCGGTCCATCGTGTAGCTCCTTCGCGGCTTGGGTGCCTAAACCTTCATCAGCGCATGTTGACCAGCGTTTGCAGGATCTGATCCTGCGTGCGTATGGTCTGCGCATTGGCCTGATAGGAGCGCTGCGCCACCATCATGTTGACCAACTCCTGCGTCAGCTCCACGTTGGACTCCTCCAGCGCGCTCTGGCGCACCAGCCCCAAGCCCGCGCTCTGCGGATCCCCCAGATTCGGTTGGCCCGAGCGGAAGGTTTCGGCCCAAAAGCCGCCGTTGAGCGGCTGCAAACCCTGCACATTGCGAAAGTTGGCCAGGGCCAACTGCCCTTCGGCACGCGAAATGCCATTGGAAAAGCGCGCCATGATCAGGCCGTCTTCGCCAATGTCAACCGAGGTCAGGTTGCCGGTGCTGTAGCCGTCTTGCTTGAGGTCAAAAATGCTGAAATTGGCGCCGAATTGCGTCACGGTGGGTGTGCCGTTCGGGTGGGCCGTGGTGGTCGGGGTAGCCAGGGTGATCGGGATATCCAGATCGACACTGGGCACGGTAGCTGGCGCGATGGCGGTTGGAATGGTGATGTTCGCCAGGGCGGGTGGAAACGGAAACAAGACGCCATTGCCATCAAAATTCAACGTGCCACCGCCTGGGAGCACGGTGTTTCCGTTGTCGCTGCTGGCCACCACCTGCCACTCGTTGGGATTGGTCTTGATAAAGTAAATCTGTATCGGCAGCGAATTGCCTTGGGCATCGAAGGCGTTGATGGCGGTACCAAAGCGCCTTTGCTCCGGCGGCAAAGGGACTATTACCGCGCCGCCCGTAACAGGGGTGACCCGCGCATCCAGATTGGCGCTCAACTCGATGCCACGGCTGGTCAGATTGGTGGGGCTGACGCCGGTGGCGCGCGGATCGATGCCGCCAGTGGGCAATTGCAAATCGCTGGGCACTCGGCTGCTGACCTGACCGGCTGCATCGGTAGCAAATTTTTGCAGCCGCGCGCCGTTGTTGGTGATCACAAAACCGTCTTTGTCGAGCTTGAATTCGCCGTTGCGGGTAAACATGGGCGTGCCATCGGTGCCCTTGACCGGGAAAAACCCGGCTCCGTTGATGGCCAGGTCGAGCTGGTTGCCGGTGATTTTGAGGTTGCCCTGGGTAAAAATTTGCGCCACCGTGGCCACTTGCACCCCGATGCCGGCATTGGCACCACCGGTGGCACCCAGCGAAGAGGCGTAGAGCTCGGAAAACTCGGCCCGGCTGGCTTTCATGCCGGTGGTGTTGGCGTTGGCGATGTTGTGCCCGATCACCTCCAGATTGCGCGAGGCGGCGTTGAGGCCAGACAGGCCAGTTTGAAAGCTCATGGGGTGCTCCTGTTCAAAGGGTTAAAAATCAAAGGAAAGCCAGCACATCGGCTTGCTTGAGGGTGTTGCCGTCGGCGGTGCGCAGTTGCAGCGCACCATCGACAAATCCGACCGATTCGATGCGCTGGCGCGCCAGCGGCAGCGCCGTCACCGGCTGGCCATTGGCGCTGGCATTGATCTGCAGGCCCGCCACCTGGGCCGGATCGACCTCGCCCAGCGGCCAACTGAACTGCTGCAAGCCGGTGCCCCGTGGACCCAGATTGGCACTGCCCAGCACGGTCCCGTTGTGGCCCAAAATATCGGCCCGCACGTGATCGGCGGCGGCGGTCAGGCTGAAGCTGCCTTTGGCCACGCCGTCGCCCACGGCCAGGGCATTGCCCTCGGTCACGATTTGGCGCCCAACCAAGCCCGCCGCCTGCACGCTTTGCGATAGGCCAAACTGCTCAGACAGACCTTTTACCGTCTGGTTGAGCTGCTGGATTCCGCTCACGGTGTTGATCTGCGCCATTTGGCTCGTCATTTGCGCGTTGTCCATGGGGTTGAGCGGGTCCTGGTTGCTCAACTGGGCCACAAAGAGCTTGAGGAAGCGATCCTGCGCCGCTTGCGGGTCGGTGTCTTGCGCCTTGCTGCCGCCGCGGGCGTTGTAGGCGTCGATCTCGCTGCGACTGATTGCGGTCATGAACATGGGAGTGGCTCCAAAAGGCGGGGGGTCATTGGCCCATTTGCAGCGTGCGCTGCAGCAGGGTGCGGGTGGTGTTGAGCACCTCGACGTTGTTTTGGTAGGAGCGCGAGGCCGAAATCATGTTGACCATCTCCTCGACCGGGTTCACGTTGGAGTGCGTGACGTAGCCTTCGCCGTCGGCGCTGGGGTGCTGCGGGTTGAAGACGCGCCGGTTCGGGGCATCGCTCTCGATGATGTTTTGCACCCGCACCCCGGCCGAGGCTGGGTTGTTGCCCATGGGAACGGTCTGGAACACCACCTGGCGCGCGCGAAAGGCCTGCCCGTCGGGGCCGGCCACGGCGTCGGCGTTGGCCAAGTTGCTGGCCACGGCGTTGAGGCGCTGCGCCTGCGCGCTGATGGCGCTGCCCGAGACACTGAAAATGGTGAACATCGACATGATGCTTCTCCTTACTGGCCCTGGATGGCGCTGAGCATGGTGCGCACATGGCCGTTGATGAAACGCAGCGTCGATTCGTACTGAATGGCGTTGTGCATGAAGTTGGCGCGCTGTTGGTCCATATCGACGCTGTTGCGGTCTAGGCTGGGCTGGGTCTGCACGCTGTATTGAACGCGGTGGCGGTTGGCCACATCGTTCAAGGCACCGCTGGTGCGCAAATGCCGCGCATCGGAGCCGCCCAGCACTGGCATGGCACCGGCGCGCAGCTCAGAGCCGCGCGCCTGCACATTGCCCAGCGCCTGCTTGAAGTCGAAATCGCGCGCCACGAAGCCGGGCGTGTCGGCGTTGGCGATGTTGCTGGCCAGCACCTGCTGGCGGTGCGCGCGCAACTGCAGCACGTCGGAGAAAAACTCCAATCGCCGGGTCAGGTGTTCGATCATGGTGTGCTCCTGTTTCAAGGTGCCGGGTACACAAGCCTTTGTGCCACCCGATGCAGCGATTGTGTAAAACTTGAGCCCGTTGCAAGCTCGGAATAAGCCGGCTGCAGCCATGCTTTTCGGGCTTTAGCCGGGGCTTTGCTGGGCCTACAGTCTTGGGCATCTCAGTGCCCTTTAGGAACCCACCCATGCAAGCCCGCCTACACAGCCGTGCCACGCTCCCGCCGCCGGGCCAGCTCGCGCGCGCTTGCGCCTTGGCGCTGCTGCTGGCGCTGGGCCTAGCGGCCAATGCCAGCGCGCAAGCGGGCAACGCCGCGCCCGCGCAGTGGTCGCAGCAAACCGAGGAATGGATCAACCAGCATCTGCTGGCTTCGGCAAACCCAGATTTGCCGCTGCGGCCCGAGGTCGAGGTCGGGCGGTTCGACAGCCGCTTGCAACTGGCCCCGTGCGCCCGCGTCGAGCCTTTTTTGCCTGCAGGCACCCGGCTCTGGGGGCGCACCCGGGTGGGTTTGCGCTGCGTGCAAGGGCCGGTGGCCTGGACGGTGTTTTTGCCGATTCGCGTTCGCGCCTGGGGCCCGGCCTGGGTGCTGCGCCAGCCTGCGCCGGCCGGTACGCCTTTAAGTGCCAACGATTTGGAGCAAACCGAGATCGACTGGGCCGAGCACCTGAGCCCGCCGCTGGCACGCCCGGAGCAGTGGCTGGGCCTGGCACCGAGCCGCAACCTGCAAGCCGGAACGGTGCTGCGCCAAGGCATGGTGCGCCAGCCCCAGGCTTTTGCTTCCGGCAGCCAGGTGCGCTTGCAAGTTCAGGGGCCAGGATTTACACTCATGGCCAGCGGCACCGCGCTCAACCACGGCGTGCTGGGCCAGCCGGTGCGGGTGCGCCTGCCAAACCGCCAGGTGGTTCACGGCGTGGTGCTCGACGCCGAGACCGTGGCCGTGCAAATGTGACGCAAAAACCACAGCCAAGCCGAGAAAAAAGGGTTAAAGTCCGGCCATCTGTAGCCGATAAAGCTCTCAAGCGCCCCACTCGTCTGGGGTTTGGAGAGTGTCATGAACCTGAACAGCCTGACCGACAAGCCGATTATTGCCAACACGACCAGTGCCCTGAACCGGGCGCATGAGCGTGCGGCTGGGCCTGCCTTGGGTGCTGCGGCAGCGCCTGCCGAACAGCAGCCCAGTGTGGAAGTGCGTCTGTCGGCCGTAACCCAGACCATGACGCAAAACGTGGCGCGCTCGGGCACCGACGTTTTCAACACCGAAAAAGTAAACGCCATGCGCAGCGCGATCCAAAACGGCTCGTTTTCGGTCAACGCCGAAGTGATCGCCGACCGCCTGATCGCCAACGCACGCGAAATGCTGGGCGTCGCCGGTGCCACCACCCGCAACGAGCAGGCACCCACAGCGCCGCGATGAAGCCACGCACCGGGCCCGACTGGGCCTTGGGTATCCAGCACCTGAAAACGCTGCACGAAGCGCTCGCTCAGGTGCGCCGCATGGCACTCGAAACCGCCACACCCCAAAGCGCTGGCGCGGCCGATCGGGCCGATGCCTTGCCGCACAAGCTGGCCGAAGTGGCCCAATTGATGGCGCTGCACCTGCCCAGCCTGCAGGCGGCGGCCAAGGCGGCACCGGCACCGGCCGAAGCCAAGCAGTTGCTGCAACAGTTGGGCCAGGAGCTGGATGCGCTGCGCGCGCTGCACACGCGCCTATCGGCCCGCACCCAGCGCGCACTCGAAGTGCTGTTCCCCGCCGAGCAGGTGCGCGCCTACAACCGCCTGGGTGCGCGCAGCCCCTTTGGCGCAAGTGGTGCCAGCGGCTACCTCAAAGCCTAATCGGCAGCGCGCCTGAGCGCCCTCAGTGTTCGCGCAAGCGCGAGCGCAGGCGCGCAATCGACTGGCTGTGCAACTGGCTCACCCGCGACTCGGTCACACCCAGCACGGCGGCGATTTCTTTGAGGTTCATGTCGTGCTCGTAGTACATGCTCATCACGTACTGCTCGCGCTCGGGCAGTTTGTTGATGCCATCGATCAGCGCCGTGCGCATGCGTTGGTCACCCAGTAGCACCGAGGGGTTGGCCTGCTCGTCGGCAGGCAGGTGCCGGTCCAGGAAGGCATCACCCTCATCGCCCTGCCCCGCCAGATCCTCCAGATAGACCAGTTGCGTGCCGCGCACCCGCGCCAGCGTTTCCTGGTACTCGGCCAGTGACAGGCCAAGCTCTTGCGCGATTTCCGATTCGCGTGGCGCACGCTGCAAGCGCTGCTCCAGCTTGTGCAGCGCGGCTTCGATGTCTTTTTGCAGCTTGCGCGAGCCGCGCGACATCCAGTCGCCGTCGCGCAGCTCATCGAGCATGGCGCCGCGTATGCGCTGGCTGGCAAAGGTCTCGAACTGCACCCCTTGCGTGGGCTCGAAACGCGACAAGGCTTCGTTGAGGCCTATCATGCCGACCTGGATCAGGTCGTCGATCTCGACGCTGGCGGGCAACTTGGCCATGAGCAAATGCGCCAGGCGATGCACCAGCGGGCTGTAGCGACGCAGTTGGGCGTCTCGGTCAAGCGTACCTTTGGCGGTGTACATCGAGAACTCCGCGTTTCTGTGCGGCTGCAAACGTGCGACGCTCGGTTGGATTAGGGTAAACATGGGGTCGGCTCTCGAAATTTTCCAGCACCAGCGCCGTTTCCAGCACTTTCAGGACACACGGTTCTTCGGCTGCCAGGCGAGAGAAGCTCCCGCCATGATCATAACCCAGCGGCCAGACCTGCACCCGCATTCTGAGCCGCTGCAGGCATTGCTGCTGCAGCTTGTAAGCAACCGACGCATCATCAAAACCCGGCTGGGCGGTTTGCGTGTTGGGCAAGGACAACACCAGCGCCATTAAGGACGAGACCTGCCACAGCACCTTGACCGCGTTGTAGGCATGCAACAATGAAGCCGGATCGGGCGTGAGCGCCACCAGCGGACGCGCTGCGCTCTCGGCCAGCAACACCGCCCAGACCTCCAGCGGGGCCTGCCACAGCACCACGGTGCCTGCTGGCGCGCCCGCCAGCTCATGGCGCAGCCGCTGCGGCGCGTCGCACCCACTGGCCTGAGCGTACTGGCCCGTCCAACCCTGGCGCACCCAAACCGGCAAGCCGGCCGATAGCAAGCCCTGTTCGAGCACATACAGCAGCTCCAACGAGTCGTTTGCCACCGGGCTTTGCACCAGCGGCAGCACCCGCGTGGGCGGCAGCAGTTGCAGCGCCGACAGGCCAGCGGCTTGGTCGAATTCGGCTTCAAGCATGACGGCCATCCAGTTGCACCCGGACGCTGCCGGTCTCGGCAAAGAACAGCGGCAACTCGGCGCTTTGCGGGTCGTGCGCCGATTTGCCCGAACTGGCCATAGACAGGCGCACCAGCGTGGCCGCATCGGGGCGCTGCCAGTCTTCGGGCACGCGCTGGCCGGTGCTCAGGCCGCGCAGCACCAGTTGGTGCCGGATCAGCGAGTCCAGGGCCGGCCCGAGTTTGGCGGCTTCATCGAGTTTGGACAGCACCACGCCGTGCAAGCCGGTGCCGTGGTAGGCGTGTATCACTTCGTCGAGTGTGTCGCCGTGCGCACCGGCATTGAGCACCAGCAGCTTTTTGATGCTGGGCGCAGCCAGCAGCTCCATCATTTCGGTGATGCGCGGGTCTTTTTGGCCCAATCCCGCTGTGTCGATGATCACCATGCGTTTGTTGGCCAGCAGTTCCAGCAGGTCTTGCAGCGCGGCCTGATCGTGCGCCAGGTGCGCCACCACGCCCAACATGCGGGCGTAGGAGCGCAGTTGCTCGTAACCGGCCACGCGGTAGCTATCGAGCGTGATCAGGCCCACGCTGTTGGCCCCGTAAGCCTGCACGCACTGCGCAGCCAGCTTGGCGGCGGTGGTGGTTTTGCCCACCCCAGTGGCCCCGACCAGCGCGAACACCCCGCCTTCGTCGCACAGTTGCCCGCCGTCGCGGCCGGTTTTGAGGTTGCGCGCCAGCACCTCTTGCATCCAGCGAAAGGCGTCGGCGGCACCGTAGCGCTCGGGCAGGCGCTCCATCACGGCGCGGGCCACGGTGGGCGAGTAGCCGGCGCGAATCATTTTGAGCAGCAAGCCGGCTTCGAGCGGATTTTGCTTGGCCTGCCCCAGCCAGGCCAGGGTGCTGAGCCGCTCCTCCATCATGGACTGGAGTTTGTCGATCTGGTCGGTCAGGCGCTGCGCGGTGGAGGGCGAGGCAGCGGGCTTGTGCGCCTCTGGCTGGGCGTTTTGGGCCGCCTGGGTGGTTTGAGCCGCTTGGGCTTTTCGGGCCTTGGCTGCCGGTGCCGCTTCCTGCGCTTGGGCAAAGCGCAAGGTCACATTGGCATCGTCGGCCACGCTGCGCGCCTGCGCACGCTCCGACATGGGCGCTGGGCGCTGCGCGGGCGCTGCGGCCATGGCCGGTGCGCGCGGATCGGCACCGGACTCGGCCTGCAGGGCCTCGCGGCGCTTGCGCAACATGCGTTCGCGCACGTAGTCCTGGAACGAGAGCGTGCTCATGGCCATGGCCTCGGTGTCTTGCGCCACGCTGCTGCCCGCTGGCAGTTGTGGCAACTGGCGCTCGGCGCGCAACTGCAAGTTCGGTCGCACGGCACCCGCAGCCTGCTGGGAGCGCGCTGTGCCGGTCTGCTGCAGGGCCACACGGGGCTGCAAGCTGGCCAGATCCAGCTCGGAAGCGGCCACCACCTCGAAGCCTTGCTCGGTCGAGCGGCTAGACAAAATCACGGCGCTGTCGCCAAAGGTGGCCTTGGCCAGCGCCATGGCTTCGCGCGAGTTGGGGGCAATAAAGCGTTGAGCGTTCATGCGGGCTCTCCAAGAATTGGGCCGATGCGGATCAAATGGGTGTCAGGGATTTCGCTGTGCGCCAGCACTTGCAGGCGCGGGGCGGCGCGCTTCAATAGCCGCGCCATGGCAGAACGAATCGCGTCGGGCACCAGCAAGCAGGCCGGTACGCCTTTTTCCTCTTGCCGGTTGGCCACCTTGGCCGCCGACTGGGTGAGCATTTCGGCCACACCGGGGTCGAGTGCGCCCTGGCCGCTCAAGGCCTGGGTGAGCAAGC
>Ga0209103_1000284_pt1 | contig 15804 bp, 16 predicted proteins | sample 4C3metaG_FD_184152 | JGI IMG/M metagenome (GOLD analysis project Ga0209103, IMG submission 184152) | Freshwater bacterial and archeal communities from Indian Creek, Illinois, USA - 4C3 metaG (SPAdes) (version 2) | ecosystem: Environmental > Aquatic > Freshwater > Unclassified | place: USA...
CGATGGGCAGTTGGTGGATGGCAGCGGCGCGCTGGTTCTCAACACCGATTCACGCCCCATCGCGGTGCGCCCCAACGATACGCGCATCGAGGTGCGCGGCGATGGCACCATCCGCTCGGAAAACGGGTGCTGGGCCGCTTGCGCGTCGTCCGCTTCGCCGATGAACAGGGGCTGCGCGCCGAGGGCGACCGCCATTTCAACGCCGCCGGCCAGGCCCCGGAGGAGATTGCCCGCCCGCAAGTGGTCCAGGGCGCGCTGGAGGGCAGCAACGTCCAGTCGGTCCTGGAAATGACGCGCATGATGACGGAGCTGCGCGAGTTCCAATTCGCCACCCAATTCCTGGAGCGTGAGGGCGAGCGGCAGCAAAGCGCCGTGGACCGCCTGCTCCGCCGCCGCAGCTGATCAAGGACACACACCATGCGCTCACTCGCCATCGCCGCCAGCATTGCCGCCTTGTCGCGGCTCACCGCAAAGGACCGCTGAACATGCGCTCACTCGCCATCGCCGCGACGGGCATGCTCGCCCAGCAGACCAACGTCGAAGTGATTTCCAACAACCTCGCGAATATGGGCACCACCGGCTACAAGCGCCGCCGCGCGGAATTCCAGGATCTGATCTACCAGAATCTCCGCCGCGTCGGCTCCCAGAGCAATGACACCGGCAGCGTGCTCCCCTCGGGCGCGCAGGTGGGCCTGGGCGTTCGCACCGCCGCCATCTATCGCATCTCCGAGCAGGGCAACCTGCGACAGACGGAGAACCGCTTCGACCTCGCCATCCGCGGCAATGGCTATTTCCAGATCCAGATGCCCACCGGCGAAATCGCCTATACGCGGGACGGCACCTTCGCCCTCAGCCCCGAGGGCGTGCTCGTCACGGCCGAGGGCTTCGTGGTGCAGCCCGGCATCACCATCCCCGCCGCCGCGCGCGACGTGACGATCAACGCCAGCGGCGAGGTGCTGGCGCGCCTCGATGGCCAGGTGGCGCCGCAGAATGTGGGGCAGTTGCAGACCGCGATCTTCGCCAATGAGGGCGGGCTGGAAGCGATCGGCGACAACCTGTTCCTTGCCACACCCGGCTCCGGGCAGCCGCAGGCGGCGGCCCCCGGGCAGCCAGGCCACGGCTCGGTCATGCAGGGCTTCGTCGAGACCAGCAATGTGAACACGGTGCAGGAGATCACCGCCCTCATCACCGCGCAGCGCGCCTATGAAATGAACAGCCGCGTGATCAGCGCCAGCGACGAGATGCTCAGCACGCTGACGAGGCTGCGCTGATGCGCCGGCGCATCTTTCTCGCACTCGGCGCACTCGCCCTGCCGGCGGAGGCGCAGGCGCAATCTGCCCCCTTGGCCATCCTGCGGCCGCACGCGCTGCTGGAGGGCGATGTGCTGCGCCTCTCGGACCTGTTCGACCAGGCGGGGCCGCGCGCCGATACGGTGATCGCCGCCGCCCCCCTGCCCGGACGCCGGATGGTCCTGGAAACCCAGAACCTGATCAACATCGCACGCCAGAATGGCGTGAGCTGGCGCCCCCTCACCGGCACGGAGCGTATCGTCATCGAGCGCCCCGGCCGGCCCGTCCCGCGCGCCGAGATCGAGGCGCTGCTGCGTGAGGAACTGGCCCGCCAGGGCATCGAGCCCGAGATGGAACTGGAGCTCCCTGGCCTCATCCCACCCATGATCCCAACCAGCGCCTGGTTCCAGATCGCCATCGAGGGCGTCACGATCGAGCAGCCTGGCGCGCGCTTCCAGGCGACGCTGGTGGTGCTGGCCGATGGCACGGGCACGCAGCGCCTTCGCATCGCCGGCCGCGCGGTGCCGACCGTGACGGTGGTGGTGGCGACGCGGCGGCTGGCGCTGGGCGAGGTGATCGGGCCGAATGATGCGCGCCTCGCCCGCCTCAGGGCCGAGCGCGTGCGGCCCGGCCAGGCGCAGCAGCTCGACCAGGTGGTGGGGCAGGAATTGCGCCGGCCCATGGCCATCGAGCAGGGCTTCGCACTGGTGGATCTGGGTCCGCCCTCGGTCGTGCAGAAGAATGCGCTGGTGACCTTGCAACTGGAATCGCCCGGGCTTTCGCTCAGCGTCCAGGGACGGGCGCTGGAAGCGGCGGCGCGCGGGGCAAGCGTGCCGGTCATGAACCTCGCCAGTCGCAACATCGTGGAGGGAATCGCGATTGGACCGGGCCGGGTGCGGGTGGCCATGGGCACCATCCCGATGGCCGCCCGATGAAGGCGCGTCTCTTGCCGCTGCTGCTCGTCCTGCCCCTGGCGCTCGCCGCCTGCGGCCAGGCCGAGCGGCTGTCCCGCATTGGCCGCGCGCCGGATTTCTCGCCCGTCTCGGACCCGACGCAGGATGCGCGCTATCGCCCGGTCTCCATGCCCATGCCGGCCCCGCATGAGGCGCCGCCGGTGGCCAACTCGCTCTGGCGGCCAGGCAGCCGGACCTTCCTGCGCGACCAGAGGGCGGCGCAGGTGGGGGATATCATCACCATCCTCGTCACCATCGCGGACGACGCGCAGCTGGCCAACCGCACCCAGCGCAGCCGAACCGGCGCGGAGACGGCAGCGGTACCGAACCTGTTCGGCCAGGAGCGCGCACCGCGCCGCCTCTACCCGCCCGGCGCCGACCCCTCGGCCCTGCTCAACACCAACAGCGCGGGCACGAGCGACGGCAATGGCAATGTACGCCGCAACGAGCAGATCAACCTGCGCCTGGCCGCCACCGTCACGCAATCGCTCCCCAACGGCAACATGGTGGTGATGGCCCGGCAGGAGGTGCGCGTGAACAACGAGATGCGTGAGCTTTCGGTGCAGGGCATCGTTCGCCCGCAGGATATCGGCAGCGACAACACGGTGCGGCATGACCGCCTGGCCGAGGCGCGGATTTCCTATGGCGGGCGCGGGTCGCTCTCCGACATCCAGCAGCCCAGGCTCGGCCAGCAATTGCTGGATGTGCTCTCGCCCTTCTGATCCGGGGGAGGCCGGTTGGCTCCCCCGGCCTCCCCGCGCTAAGCTTCCAAGAAATTCGGGGGGCGCGCCGTGGCGGATGAATTCGACTATGTGATCGTGGGCTGCGGCGCGGCAGGCTCCCTGCTTGCCGCCCGCCTGAGCGAGGACGCACAGGCCAGCGTCTGCGTGCTGGAGGCCGGCCCCAAGGACCGCAACCCCTTCATCCATATCCCCGCCGGCTTCATCAAGACGCTGAAGGACTCCGGCGTCACCTGGCAATTCAGCACCGAGCCGACCGAGCGCACCGGCGGCCGCCGCATCCCCACCATTCAGGGGCGCACCTTGGGCGGCTCATCCTCGGTCAATGGGATGATCTATAATCGCGGCCAGCCCAATGACCTCGACCACTGGGCGCAGCGCGGCAATCGCGGCTGGGGCTATGCGGATTGCCTGCCCTATTTCATGCGCACCGAACGCCGCATCGGCGCGGGCGACCCCGAACGCCGTGGCCGCACCCAGGGCATCCCCGTGACCGACATGGACTGGATCCACCCGGTGACGGAGGCCTTCATCGCCGGCTGCGTCGGCCTCGGCATCCCGCGCAACCCCGACTACAACAGCGGCGACCAGGCGGGCGTCGGCTATTTCCAGCGCGCCATCCTGAACGGCAAGCGCGTCAGCGCCTACCGCGCCTTCCTGCATGGCGCGCTGAGCCGGCCCAACCTCTCGCTACGGACCAATGCGCGGGCCTGCGAGATCATCCTGGACGGCAAGCGCGCGGTCGGCGTGCGCTACCTGGGCACGCGCGGCGGCATCTCCACCGAGGTGCGGGCGCGGCGCGAGGTGATCCTCTGCGGTGGCACGGCCAATACGGCGCGGCTGATGCAGGTCTCGGGCATTGGGCCGGCGGGGCTGCTGCAATCGCTCGGGGTCGAGGTGCGGCACGAACTCCCGGGCGTGGGCGAGAATTTCCGCGACCATTATGCCAGCCGCTTCGTCATGCGCGCCAAGCCCGGCACGATGACGCTGAACGAGCTCTCCAAGGGCATCAACCTGGGCAAGCAACTGCTGCGCTGGGGCATCGGCCAGCCCAACATCCTCGCCACCGCGCCCTCCCACGCGCATGTCTTCTGGAAAAGCTTCGAGGGGCTGGACCAGCCGGATCTGCAATGCGTCTTCACGCCCGGCTCCTACAAGGAGGGCATGGTCTATGTGCTGGACGACTATCCCGGCATGACGGCCGGCGCCTGGCAGCACCGACCCGAAAGCAAGGGCTGGGTGCGCGCCCGCAGCACCGACGTCTTCGAGGACCCGGAGATCCAACCCAACTACCTCTCCGACGAAAATGACCGCCGCGTGCATATCGGCGGGATGCGCCTGCTGCGCCGGATGCTCTCCACGCCGGAGTTGGCGGCCTTCGTGGACCAGGAAACCCTGCCCGGCCCCGATGTGCAGAAGGATGACGAGTTGCTGGACTTCGCCTTCAAGAATGGCAGCACGACATACCACCTGATCGGCACGGCCAAGATGGGCCCGCGCGAGGACCCGACCGCCGTGGTGGATGACCGGCTGCTGGTGCATGGCTTGAGCGGCCTGCGCGTGGTGGATGCCTCGATCATGCCGGCGATGGTCAGCGCCAATACCTATGCGACGACGCTGATGATCGCGGAGAAGGCGAGCGATTTCATTCGTGGGCGGGAGATGGCTTCGGCGGCTTGATGCCAGGAGGGGACACGTCCCCTGCATCCCTGTTCATCAGGCGTGGCTTACTCCTGCGGCGGCTTCTGTGGCTCGCGGTATTTCTGCCAGCCGAAGCGGCGGTTATCGCCGGGGCGCAGCCGCATATCCTCGCGCAGCGCGGTGAAGGGCAGCGTCGCGGGGTCCGCCACCACCGGCCCGGGGGCGGCGGCCACCAGCACCGTCTGCGCGATGGGCTGGAAATGCGCGCGGAAATGCACGCTGGACTTCACGGCGATGATCTTCTGCTCGGCCGGCTCCACGCCCAGTTGCCGGAAGATGGACTGGTCATGCGCCTGCATCTTCCGGCTGACGATCACCACCCGCACGCCACCAATCCGCAACAGCGCCGAGGCGCCCAGATCCGCCGGATTGCCCTTGCCCATCGGCCCGGTCAGCGTGAAGCGCCCATCGCCCAGCTTCTCGACAACACCCGTCACCGTCAGCGGCGCGCCGTCGCTCTTGCCGCCGAGTTGGAGGGTGATGCTCGCCCCCTCGCCCGCCGCGTGGCAGGCCGCCGCACTTTCCGCGTCATTCATGGGCGCCAAAACCGCGCCTTGCGCGTCCTGGCGGATGAGTTCGGCGAGCAGGCCGGTCGTGTCGCCATGGCCACCGCCACCCGGATTGTCCTGCGTATCGGCGATCACCACGGGCTTGCTGCTGCCCGTCGCGATGCGTATCGCCTCGGCGACTGCGAGTTCGGCCTCCTGCACCGCGCCCCCGAAGCTGGCTTCGCGCGTGCCGATGTCCTTCATCAGCGCATCGGCGGCGGCGGCGGCGGCTTCGGGCGTCTCGGCATAGGCGGCGATGGCCTGGCCACAGCCGGGGAAATCCGCGTAGGGAAAGCCGAAGCAATAGGCCAGTTCGACCACGCCGGCCTCAAGCTCCAGCCGCTGCGCCATGACGCCGGCCATCGGCCCGACCATGGTGCATTGGCTGGTGATGGGGATCAGGAAATCCAGCTCACGGAATTCCATTGCCCAGGGGGTGCCGCGCTGGATGCGCTGGATCAGCAGCGCCATGGCGCGTTGGCCCACGGCCAGCATGTCCACATGCGGATAGGTGCGGTAGGGCACGATCACATCCGCCAGTTCCGCCATCTGCCGCGTCATATTGGCGTGCGGGTCGAGCGTGATGGCGAGCGGCATGGTGGGCCCGACCACGGCGCGCACCCGGCGCATCAATTCGCCCTCCGCATCGGGGTAGTCATCGCTCACCATGGCGCCGTGCAGGTCAAGGAAGACGCCATCCAGCGGCGCTTCATCCATGGCGACCGAAAGCGCATCCACGATCATGGCGCTGATGCGCTCAAAGGCATCGCGCGTGACGGGGCCGGCCGGATTGGCGAAGCACCAGCCCAGGGGGGAGATGCTCGCCCCGTGGCGCAGCGCCTCCTCGATGCCGCCGCCCGCGCAGGTGGAGGTGCCGGCCAGCCCGGCCATCATCGCGGCGGGGCGTTGCAGCGCCGGCAGCCCGCCCGGCGTCAGGAAGTTGACCCATTCCGTGGGCAGCGGGGCGAAGGAATGGCTCTCATGCAGGAAGCCGCCGACGGCGATACGCATCAATTCGAATCCTTTGAATTCGCGGCGGCGATGAGGGCATCGGCCACGGCCCGCAAGTCCTTGCTGGGGTGGTGGTTGATCCCGAGGTCAGCATCGGGCGGCAGGTTCAAGGCCGCACCAGGCCCGCGGTCGCGAGTGCCGCATCGGCCAGCACCTGCATGCCAGCAGTGGCCCATTCGGGCGTGATGCTCTCCGCCTCATTGTGGCTGAGGCCGCCATGGCAGGGGCAGAAGACCATCACCGTGGGTATGCGCCGCGCCATATAGACTGCGTCATGGCCGATGCCGGTCGGGATGTCGCGCCATTTCAGGCCGCGTGCCGTCGCGCCATCGCGGGCGCGCTGGATCAGCGCGGGATCGAAGGGCGTCAGTGGGGAGTGCCAGAAGCGGGTGACGGTGATGCTCACACCGCGCGCCAGGACGATTTCCTCCGCGCGGGCGCGCAGTTGGGCTTCCATTCGCTCCAGCGCGCCCGGGTCGCCATGGCGCATGTCTATCGTGAAGAAGACGCGGCTCGGCGCGATGTTGCGGCTGGCGGGGTAGATATCCACCACCCCAACCGTGCCACGCCCCTTCTCGCCATTCGGCGCCAAGGTGCTGAGCGCGATTTCCTCCACCGCCGCGATCAGGGGTGCGGCTGCCATCAGCGCATCACGCCGCCCGGCCATGGGCGAGCCGCCATGCGATTCCTCGCCCTGCACCACCACCTCGAACCAGGTCTGGCCCAGCGCGTGGGTGACGATGCCGACATCATGGCCGCCATCCTCCAGGATCTTCCCCTGCTCGATATGCAGTTCGAGGTAATGGCCGACCTTCCGGAGTTCCGCCGGATCGGCGCTGCCCTGCCAGCCGATGCGGCGCAACTCCTCGCCGAAGACGGCGCCGTCGAAGGCGGTTTTTTGCAGGATTTCCGCCTCGGTGAAGATGCCCATCGCCCCCCCGCTGCCCATCATGGGCGGCGAGAAGCGCGAGCCCTCCTCATTGGTCCAGTTGATGAGCAGCAGCGGCGCCTCGGTCTCGGCGCCGGCCTCGTGCAGCGCGCGCATGATCTCAAGCCCGGCCAGCACGCCCAGAACGCCGTCATATTTTCCGCCCGTGGGCTGGGTATCGAGATGGCTGCCAATGGCCACTGGCGGCAGGCTGGGGTTCCGCCCCTCGCGCCGGAAGATCATGTTGCCGAGGCGGTCCACACTCATGGTCAGGCCGGCTGCTTCGGCCCATTTCCGGAATAGCGCGCGGCCCTCGGCATCCACATCGGTCAGCGTCTGGCGGTTGCAGCCGCCCTTCGTCGTGCCACCGATTTTCGCCATCTCCATGAGGCTCTCCCAGAGGCGGGCGCCCGAAAGGGGAAGATTATGCATGTTCCACTCCGCACCACTCGGCCATGGTCAGGGCGATGCTGCGCGTGATGCCATGGATGCTCTCCACCCCCACGCTCTCATCAATGCCATGGATATCCTGCGCGTCCGGTCCAAAGACGGCACAGGGCGTGCCCTGGTACAGCACGAAATGCCGCCCATCGGTCAGGCCCGTCGCCGGGTAATCGCGCAAGCTGGCCCCCGTCGCCTCGGTGTAGCTGCGCTGGGCGAGCGCGCTGATCGCCGTGTCCTTGGGAAACACGCAGGCATCGGCCATGAAGCCCTTGAATTCCAGCTTCACCTGCGCGCCGCGCAGCCGCTCATGGGTGGCGGCCTTTGCCACCAGCGCCTCGATATCGGCCCTGGTCTGGCGCGCGGAATAGCCCAGCATCACACCCACCCGCAGCCCGATGCGGCAGCGTGTCGCCACCGATGAATTCCACTCTCCACCCGAGATCGTGCCGAGATTCACATTCACCGGGTGGTTCACCCCATGGAAAGCGGCATGGATATGCTCGCCCCGGTTCCGCTCCGCCTCGTAATCCTTGAAGGCGCCGGCGATGATGTTCGCCGCCTCGATCGCGTTGACGCCCGCCTGCATGTCCCGCACATGGGCGGGCCGGCCACTCACCGTCACCCAGGCCCAGACCACGCCGACTTCCGCCGTATAGAGCGCATCCAGCCCCGGCCCCGGCTCGGGGATGATCACGGCATCCAACTTCGGCAGCGCCAGCATGGTGGCGAGTGCGCCATTGCCGGTGCATTCCTCCTCGATCACCGCCTGCATCTGCACCTCGGCGGCCGGTTGCAGCCCGGCGCGCTTGAGCGCCGCGAAGGCCATGGCGTAGCTGACGATACCCGCCTTCATATCGCCCGCGCCGCGCCCATGGACGCGGCCATTGCGGATGGTCGGGGCATAGGGCGGCGTTTCCCACATGTCGGCCGCCCCCTCGGGCACCACATCCACATGGCCTTGCAGCACCAGGCTGCGGCCCCTGGCCACCTTTGGCCGATGCACCGCCGCCACATTGTCCCGCCCCGCATAATCCATCAGCGGCGGCGAAAATCCCGGATGATCCGCAAGCTTTTCGGGATCGGTCGCGATGCGCTGCGGCGTGAGGCCGAGATGGCGATACAACCGCTCCATCTCATTCAGCGCCGAGGCCTCATTGCCCAGGGTTGAGGGGCAGCGGACCAGGCGGAAAAGCCAGTCCAGCGTTTCCTCGCGCAGCGATTCGGCGGCTTCCAGGATGGCGCGTCGCGCGCCGGCATCGAGTTGTATCATGGGCCGCAGCATGGGCGGGCACAGGCGAGGTTGTCGAGGCCCCGAAGGCAGGCTTCACTCCGGTCCATGAAGGCTTTCCACCATCCCGATGAGGCGCGGCACGCGCCGGAATTCTTCCTCATGCGCGGGCGCGTCCGCGCCAATTACGAGGTGCCGGCCCGCGCCGCCTCGCTGCGCGAGGGGCTTTCGGCGCTGGGCATCACGCCCGAGGTGCCGCCCCCTGCCCCACATTCCGCGCTGTGCAGCGTGCACACGCCCGAATACCTGGATTTCCTGGAACACGCCGCCGCCGAATGGGCCAAGCTGCCCGAGGCCGGCCCCGAGGTCGTGGCCAATATCCACCCCACGCCGGAAATGCTGGCGCAATCCAGCCGCGCCCCCGGCCATGTCATCTCCCGCGCCGGCACCTATACCGCCGATACCGCCTGCCCCATCGGCCCCGGCACATGGATGGCCGCCATCGGCGCCGCAGGCTGCGCCCTGGCCGCCGCCGATATCGCGGCCGGGGGTGGCGCCGCCTATGCGCTGGTCCGCCCGCCGGGCCACCATGCCTATGCGGCGCGGGCGGGCGGGCATTGCTACATCAACAACAGCGCGCTGGCCGCCCAACGCCTGCGCGATGCCGGGGCCAGGCGCGTGGCCGTACTCGACATAGACAGCCACCACGGCAACGGCACCCAGGGCATCTTCTGGGAGCGCGAGGATGTGCTCACCGTCTCGCTGCACGCCGACCCTTCCCGCTACTACCCCTGGTATGTCGGCTTCGCGGAGGAGACGGGCGCCGCCAATCTCAACCTGCCCCAGCCCTTCGGCACAGGCGATGAGGCCTGGCTCGCCGCGCTGGAGGATGGCATCGCCGCGATCCGCCGCTTCGGCGCGGAGGCGCTGGTGGTGCCGCTGGGCTTTGACGCCAGCGCGTTGGAACCCCTGGCCGCGCTGAACATCACCGCCGACGGCTTCGCCCGCGCGGGCCAGGCCATCGGGCGGCTGCGCCTGCCGACCGCCATCTGCCAGGAGGGCGGCTATAACGTGGATATCCTGGGCGGGCTGCTGCAACGCTTCCTGACCGGCTTCGGAGAAGCGGCATGAACCCCCTCATCCTCGACACGCATATTGATATCCGCTGGCCCGAGACGCCCGATTGGCTGAGCGAAACCGCGCAATGCGTGGACCTGCCCAAGCTGCGCCGTGGCGGCATGAGTGCGGCCGTCTTCATCGCCTATGTCGGCCAGGGCGCCCGCGATCATGCCGGCCACGCAGCCGCCGCCGCCCGTGCCGAGGCCATGCTGCGCCACATCCGCGCCCGCGCCGATGGGCTCACCGCCCGCTTCTGCACCACGCCCGACGCGGTGGAAGCAAGCTTCGCCGCCGGCATCCCGGCCGTGCTCTCGGCGGTCGAGAATGGCTATGCCATGGGTCATGAACTGGGCCGCATCGCACAGTGGCGCGCCCTGGGCGCGATCTACCTGACGCTGACGCATGACGGCCACAACGCGCTGGCCGACAGCGCGCGCCCGCGCAAGAACCTGCATGACGCCGAGAGCGAGCATGGCGGCCTTTCAACACTGGGCCGCGCCGCCATCGCGGAGTTGAACCGCGTGGGGCTGATGCTGGATTGCTCGCATGTCTCCAAGGCAGGGATGATGCAGGCGGCGGAGCTTTCGCGGGTGCCCGTGGCCGTCACGCATACCGCCTGCGCCGCCCTCTGCCCGCATCCGCGCAACCTGGATGACGAGCAACTGGACATGATCCGCGCCGTCGGCGGCGTGGCGCAGATCACTGCCGTCGCCTCCTTCCTGAAGCCCCCCGGCGCCAATGGCGTGACCCAGGCGGGCGTCAGTGACCTGGTGGATCATGTGGAGCATGCCATCGCCCGAATCGGTCTCGATCATGTCGGCATCTCGTCGGATTTCGACGGCGGCGGCAGCGTGGTCGGCTGGGCCAATGCGGCGGAGACCGGGAACATCACGGCCGAGCTGGCGCGGCGCGGCTATGGCGCGCGGGAAATCGGGCTGCTGTGGTCGGGAAATTTCCTGCGGGTCTGGCGGCAGGTGCTGCGCGGCGCGGCGTAGAGACGCGCCGACTCAGGGCGCGTTGCCGAAGATCCGCTGCAAGACGCGGTCGCCCACGCGCAGGTTCAGCCGCTCCGCCGTGCCGCCCGCGACCTCGATCGTGGCGCGCACCGGGCCTCGGCTGTCTATGGTGGCGAGGCTCTGCGGCACGGCGCGCTCATGGATGCGATGGATGCGGCCATCGGCGGCGACAAACAGCATGTCGAGCGGGATGAGCGTGTTGCGCATCCACATGCTGCTTTCGCGCGGCGCGCCCCAGTCGAAGATCATCGCCTCATCGGGGGCCATGCTGGTGCGGAACATCATGCCGATCATCTGGTCGGCCGACTGCACGGCCATCTCGGCGCGGAAGATGTGGCGCGTGCCGTCGCGCGTCACGATCACCATGGGCTCCTCCGGCAAGCGCGGCTGTGGGCGGTCCACGCCGGGCTGGGCTGCCGCGAGGGTGGGGAAAATCAGGGCCAGGGCCAGGAGGATGCGCTTCATGCCGCGGAGCATGCCACAGCTTCCAGCCCCTCGGCGAGAAGGGCCGAGACCTCGGCCCGGATGGGGCCTTCGCGGGGTTCATCGGCCAGGGTGGTGAACCAGTGCTCGGGCGGGTTGCGGCCGGCGGCGCGGTGGAAGCTCAAGGCCCGCAGCACCGCCTCGGCCGGCTCGGGCAGGCGGGCGGGCACCGGCAGGTCGTTGAGCACGGCCCAAGCCCGCGCCCAGCAGCGCGCGACGCTCCAGGGATTGTAGCCACCGCCGCCCAGCAGGATGAAGCGCGGCGCCGCGTGCCGCACCGCGCCGATGAACTCGGCATGCGCGTTGTTGGAAAGGCAAAGCCGCGCCAGCGGGTCCTCCTCCAGCGCATCAGCCCCGCATTGCAGCATGATGGCCTCGGGCCGCAGCCGGGCGATCAGCGGCAGCACCAGGTGATGCAGCAGGGCGCGCATCTCGCTGTCATTGAAGCCGGGCGGCACGGGCAGGTTCAGCGCATGCGGGCCCGCATGCCGCGCGCCGGAAAAGGGCCAGCGCCCGGCCTCATGGATGGAGAGGGTGGTGACGCGCGGTTCCTCGGCGAAGGCGAGTTCCACGCCATCGCCGTGATGCGCGTCAATGTCGAGGTAGAGGATGCGCGTCAGCCCCTGGTCCAGCCATTCCAGCAGGCCGAGGGCGGCATCATTGACGTAGCAAAAGCCACTGGCCCGCGCCCGCATGCCGTGATGCGTGCCGCCGCCCGGCACATGCACCAGGCCGCCAAGCCGCGCCGCCAGCAGCACGCCGCCCGCACTGGTGGCCGGCCTGCGGAACACCTCACGATAGACCGGATTGCCATCGGCGCCAATGCGGTAGCGCTCGCGGTCCTCGGAGCTGACGCCCTGCTCGGCCTCGGCGCGCTGGAGGGCGGCGATATAGCCCTCGTCATGGAAGCGGGTGAGCTGCGCGGGGCTGGCCACCGGGCTGTCGCGATATTGCGCGGGCGGCAGCCAGCCCAGCGCGCGGATCAGGTCCAGCGTGGTGGAGACGCGCGGAATCGCCAGCGGGTGCTTCGGGCCATAGGTGGAGGCACGATAGATCTCCGAGCCGATCAGCACGGGTTCAGGCAAGCGTGCTCCCATGAAAAAATCCCGTGCTCCGCAAAGAAACCGTCCCGATGCGTTCCTCCGATATGGAATTGCCGCTGATGACGGCAAGAATGGCCCAAGCGGCCACCGAGCAACCCGGGCGGCCCTGGGCGGTGACGGGGCCGCTTTTCGGCTTTTCCAGCACCTGGCAGCCGGTCATCAATTCGGCCACATTGATCGTGACCTTCGTGATGGTCTTCCTGATCCATGGCGCCAAGAACGACCTCATGGCGCTGGGACGAGAGAGCGAGGAAACGCTCAACCAGGTAAAGGCCGAGCTTTCCGCTGCCTGCGAGAATATCGGCGAGGCTACTGCGGCATCGCGGTCGGAATGATGGTGCGAACCAGGCTCGCATCCAGTTCCTCATACTTGTGGTAGCCGATGGTCTCGTAGAGCTCGGCGCGGGTCTGCATGCGGTCCACCGCGTTCTGCGCGCCGCCCTCGGCCGCGATCTGGGCGTAGAGCTGGTCCCAGGCCTTGGCGGCGACGCGCAGATGCGTCACCGGCCAGATCACCATGTCATAGCCCAGCGCCTGGAACTCCTCCTTGGTGAGGAAGGGCGTGCGGCCGAATTCGGTCATGTTGGCCAGCAGCTTCACGCCGGGCATGCGGGCGCGGAACTCGCGGAACATCTCCACCGTGGTCAGCGCCTCGGGGAAGATGGCGTCCGCACCCGCTTCCAGGTAGCGCTTGGCGCGGGTGACGGCGGCGTCCATCCCCTCGCTCGCCACGGCATCAGTGCGGGCGATGACGTAGAGGTGGCGGCGGGCGCGGTTGGCGGCGGCGATCTTGGCGCACATCTCATCCGGGCCGGCCAGCTTCTTGTCGTTCAGGTGGCCGCATTTCTTGGGCAACAGCTGGTCTTCCAGATGCACGGCACCAGCCCCGGCATCCTCGAAGCTGCGGACCATGTGCATGACGTTCAGCGCCTCGCCATAGCCGGTATCGCCATCCACCAGCAGCGGCAGCCCGGTGGAGCGCGCCACCTGGCGGATGAAGAAGCAGACATCCTCGATGGTGATCATGCCAAGGTCCGGCAGGCCCATGCTGGCGGACATGGCGGCACCCGAGAGATACAGCGACTCGAAGCCATGCTTCTTGGCCAGCAGCCCGGCGATGCCAAAATGCGCGCCCGGCATGCCAAGGATTTCGGGGCGGTCCAGCAGCGCGCGGAAGCGCTCGCCGGCGGGTTGCGTGGGCAGATCGGCGCCGATCACATAGGGCATCTGGTTATGGCCTTCCTCTTGGATGGGGACAGGCTAGACGCTTCGCGGCATCAGAAGAAGATGAGGGTCACCAGCAGGAAGGGGGACGCCAGGAGAAGCAGGCCCCAGTCGCAATGGCCGAAGGAGGAGCGCATGGCAGCGCGCAAGATCAAGCTCCCGACGGGTGGGCCGCTTTTCCTGAATTCCCGCCTTGGGCCAATCATCCGGGGATGGGGGGGTTTGCGCCGCGCATGGCCCGCCCCTAATAACGGGGCATCTGGCGGAGTACTTCCATGGAAATGAATGGCGAACGGCATATTGCCGCCCCGCGCGAGCTGGTCTGGCAAGCGCTCAATGACCCCGAGGCGCTGAAAGCTGCCATTCCCGGCTGCGAATCCATCGAGATGCAGTCCGAGACCGACCTCACGGCCAAGCTCGCCATCAAGATCGGCCCGATGGCGGCCAAATTCTCGGCCAAGGTGAAGCTTGAGAACCTCAACCCGCCCGCCAGCTACACCATCAGCGGCGAGGGCAATGGCGGGGCCATGGGCTTCGCCAAGGGCGGCGCCGATGTGGCGCTGGAGGAAGTCAGCCCCACGGAGACCATCCTGCGCTACAGCGTGAAGGCGCAGGTCGGCGGCAAGATGGCCCAGCTCGGCGCCCGGCTGATTGACAGCACCGCCAAGCAGATGGCCGACCAGTTCTTCGACCGCTTCGCCGCGGCCCTGGCCCCCAAGCTGGCCGATGCGCCGGCCCCCGCCGCCCCGGCGCCGGCCGCAATCTCGATCTTTTCCCTCATTCCCTCGGAGTTCATGGGTATGCCTCTCTTCTTCTGGCTTGGCAGCGGCGCGATGCTTTGGGTGCTCTACCTCATCTTCCTGTCCTCGTGAGCAAGGGCGTGCCCGCCGATGTGACGGCGACGGCGGGCATGCTCGCCGCCGGCGGCTATGTGGCGGACACGGCACTCGCCACCACCGTCCACCTGGCGCTTCGCATGGGAAGGCCGCTTTTCCTGGAAGGCGAGCCCGGCACCGGCAAGACCGAGATCGCCAAGGTCCTGGCCGCGCAGTTGCCCCGCAAGCTGGTGCGGCTGCAATGCTATGATGGGTTGGATCTCTCGGCTGCGGCCTATGAGTGGAACCATGCCCGCCAACTCATGGCGATCCGCCTCGCCGAAGTCGCGGGCAATGTCGCGGATATCGAGAGCTCGATCTATGATCGCCGCTACCTCGAAGCCCGCCCCCTGCTCCAGGCCCTGGAGGGCGAGCCCGCCGTCCTGCTGATTGACGAGCTGGACCGCGCGGATGAGCCTTTCGAGGCCTTTCTCCTCGAAGTCCTGGCCGATTTCCAGATCACCGTGCCCGAGCTCGGCACGCTGAAGGCCGCCACGCCGCCGGTGGTCATCATCACCTCCAACCGCACGCGGGAGGTGCACGACGCCATCCGCCGCCGCTGCCTGTATCATTGGGTGGACTACCCCGATGCCGCGCGGGAGAAGGCGATCCTGGCCCTGCGCGCCCCCACCGTCTCGGCCACGCTCTCGGCCCAGGTGGTCGCCTTCGTGCAAAAGCTGCGGGAGGGGGATTACTTCAAGCTCCCCGGCGTGGCGGAAACCATTGACTGGGCCAATGCGCTGACCGCGCTCAATGCGCGCGAGCTGGAGCCGGCAAGCGTGGATGCGACGCTGGGCGTGCTGCTGAAATACCAGGATGACATCGCCAAGCTGAAGGGCGAGGAGGCCGCCCGCCTGGTGGCGGAAGCGCGCGACATCGCGTGATTCCGCCACGGTCAGACCTGGCCTTCCCCTCCGAGCACGCGCTGGCGCCCAACCTGCTCGCCTTTGTCCGGCTGCTGCGCCGGGCGGGCATCCAGGTCGGTCCCGGCGATGCGCTGGGCGCGGCCGAGGCGCTGACGCTGGTGGAGTTGGGCAGCCGCGCCAGCGTGCGGGCCGCGCTCAAGGCCACGCTGCTGCGCCGCCACGAGCAGACCGAAATCTTCGACGCCGCCTTCGACCTGTTCTGGCGCGACCCCGAGC
>Ga0209103_1000286_pt1 | contig 15744 bp, 13 predicted proteins | sample 4C3metaG_FD_184152 | JGI IMG/M metagenome (GOLD analysis project Ga0209103, IMG submission 184152) | Freshwater bacterial and archeal communities from Indian Creek, Illinois, USA - 4C3 metaG (SPAdes) (version 2) | ecosystem: Environmental > Aquatic > Freshwater > Unclassified | place: USA...
TTTCCCGGCCCCGCACTCCTACAGCGGCGAAGACGTGCTGGAGCTGCAAGCGCACGGCGGCCCGGTGCTGCTGCAACTGCTGCTGGCGCGCTGCCTAGGGGCCGCCGCCGAGCCCGACCCCGCCACCAGCCAGCCGCGCCTACCGGGCCTGCGGCTGGCGCGGCCGGGCGAGTTCACCGAGCGCGCCTTTTTGAACGGCAAGCTCGACTTGGCGCAGGCCGAGGCGGTGGCCGACCTGATCGACGCCGCCACCGAGAGCGCGGCGCGTGGCGCAGCGCGCTCCTTGTCGGGTGCCTTCTCGCAGGCGCTGCAGGGCTTGCGCGAGCGCCTGATCGGGCTGCGCACGCTGGTCGAAGCCACGCTGGACTTCCCCGAAGAAGAAATCGACTTCCTGCAGCAGGCCGACGCGCTGGGGCAGTTGCAGCGCCTGCGCCAGCAACTGGCCCAGGTGCAGCGCCAGACGCGCCAAGGGGCGCTGCTGCGCGAGGGCATTCGGGTGGTGATCGCGGGCCAGCCCAATGTGGGCAAAAGCTCGCTGCTCAACGCCTTGGCCGGGGCCGAGCTGGCGATCGTCACGGCCGTGCCCGGCACCACGCGCGACGTGCTGCAGCAAAGCATCCAGATCGAGGGCGTGCCGCTGCACGTAATCGACACCGCGGGCTTGCGCGCCAGCGAGGACGAAGTCGAGCGCATCGGTATCGCACGCGCCTGGGCGCAAATCGCCAGCGCCGACGTGCTGCTGTGGCTGCGCGACCCAACCCGCCACGGCCAGCCCGATTACGACCGCGCCGACGCCGCGCTGGCCACCGAGCTGCAAGCGCGCTGCGCCGCCGGGGTGCCGCTGCTGCAAGTCTGGACCAAGGCCGATTTGCTCGGTGGCTGCGCCGTGCCGCAAGACGGCAACACAGCCCTGCGCCTGTCGGCCCAAACCGGCGCCGGGCTGGACGCGCTGCGCCAGCGCCTGCTCGAATGCGCCGGTGGCCAAAGCGGGGCCGAGGGCCTTTACAGCGCCCGCGCGCGCCACGTGCAGGCGCTGCAGCGCGTCGGCTGGCACCTCGAAGCGGCCGAGCAGCACTTGCAGCAGAGCGCCCCGCTGCTGGAACTGCTGGCCGAAGAGCTGCGGCTGGCGCAAAACGCGCTCAACCAAATCACCGGCCAATTCAGCGCCGACGACCTGCTGGGCCAGATTTTTGGCTCCTTTTGCATCGGCAAGTGAGCTTGCGCGGGGCCGCGCTCAGGGCATATTGGGTGTGGGCAGGCCCAGGTGGTAGCCTTGGGCGTAGTCCATGCCCATGTCGCGCAAGGCCTGCCACAGCGGCTCGGACTCCACAAACTCCGCCACCACCCGAATGCCGATGTCCTGGCACAGGTGCGTGAGGTTGCGCACCAGCGAGCGGTCGATGTGCGAGTTCAAAATGTTGCGCACAAAGGCCCCGTCGATTTTGACGAAATCGAACGACAGCTCGCGCAGGTAGTGAAACGAGTTGTAGCCGCTGCCAAAATCATCCAGGGCAAACAAAAAACCCTTGTCGCGCAGAGCGCTCAGGAAGCTGCGCGTGTGCGCCATGTCGCCAATGGCGTCGCGCTCCAGCAGTTCGAACACCAAGGTGCTGGGCGCAATTCCCAGTTCGGCGCACAGGTGCTCGGCATAACCGATCACGCCCCGCCCTTGCAATTCTTGCACCGACAGGTTGATGAACAGCTTGACCGGCGGCAACCCCGCGTCGATGCGCGCCTTGAGCGCTCGCAGGGCGTGCCCGACCACGGCTCGGTCGAGTTCGCGCCCCAGTCCGTATTTTTCAACCGTTTCGATGAAAGCACCGGCCGAGACGGTGCGCCCGTCGGGTTCGTGCAGCCGCGCCAGGGTTTCGTAGGCAAACAGCTCGCCGCTGCGGGCATCAAGTATGGGCTGGAAAAAAGGCCGGATCCGGTCTTCCTTCAAAGCCTGGCGCAGCTTTTCGACCAGATCACGCGTCTGGCGGTTGCTGTGCAACTGGGCCAGCACCGAAGTCATGGTGCCAATGCCATCCTTGCCCTGCTCCTTGGCGCGGTACAGGCCCATGTCCACACCCGACATCAGGTCGGTGACCGTGTTGGCGTCGTGCGGGAACGTGATCACCCCCACCGAGGTGGTGACGTGAAAGGCTTTGCCGTCGGGTGCGTTGAAGCGAATTTCCTTGAGGTGGCTGCGCAGCTTTTCGGCCGCCACTTTCGCCCCGGCGCTGCCGGTTTCGGTGAGCAGCAGGATGAACTCGTCGCCGCCCAGGCGCGCCGTCAGGTCACCCTTGCGCGTCTGGGCGCGCAGGCTCTCGGCAATGTGGCGCAGCACTTGGTCGCCGCAGGGGTGGCCCCAAGTGTCGTTGACGTCCTTGAAGTCGTCCAAGTCGAGCATCAGCAAAGAAAACTCGTGCCCGTGCCGCTCCGATCGCCCGACTTCGTATTCCAGCATTTCGCTGAAATAGCGCCGGTTGTGCAAGCCGGTGAGCGGGTCGTGGGAGGAGTAGTACTCCAGCTCCGACAGGGTGCGCCCCAGCGCCTTGCTGGAGCCGACCACCATCACCATCACAGCCAGAATGGAGCGGATGATGGCCAGCTCCTGCGGCCCAGGGTGGCTGGAACTGGCATAGGCCACGCCCAGCAGCCCGGCCAGGTTGAGGCTCTCGATCTCGGGCACGGCCACGGTGATCATCTCGACCTCGAGCACCGTCTGCTGCGCCTCCAGCGCTTCGATCTCGAACTCTTCGATATCGACTGCGGAGTCGGGCGGCAACTTGAGCTCGCGCAGCATTTGCTGCACCAAGCGCTGGCGCGCCAGATGTTTGTTTTCCTCGCTGGGGTGGCCCACATAGTAGAGCTTGAGCGCCAGCCCATGCGCCTCGATAAAAGCAATGTAGAAAAACTGAAACGGAAACACGCTCTGGAAGCTGCTCAGTATGCTCTGCACAAAGGCTTTCCACTGCGTCACATTCTCGTGCGAGAAAATGATCTGCTCCAGCACCGCGCTCTGGCGCTCGAGCAAATCCTTTTGCACCAAAGTGCCGGCCAGCTTTTGCGCGGTGTCGTCGAAACGCAGCATAACGCTGCGCAGGGCGGCGCGGTTGGCGTGGCCGTAGCGCTGGCGCGCCTGCACCAGCAGGGGCATGGCCGCCTCCAGGTTGTGGCAGCGGCTCAGCACCTGCTCCAGCGCGTGCAACAGCGGCTGGCGCTCAGCCTCGGGCAGTTCCAGCCGCTGCAAGCCGTCCTGGATCTGGGTCAGGCTCTGCACCACATCACCCTGCACCCCGGAAACCATGTGCGAGATCGCGTTGCTCAAACCCTGCACCCGGTTCTGGCCCTCCAGCAGGTGGGCAAAGCGCTGCAGGGTGTAGAGGCGCAGCTCGGCGATGCTGACGGGCTGCGGTGGCGGCGCAGCAGCGTTCACAGCGGCTGCTCGCTCAAGATTTGGGGCAACAAATCCATGCCGCACTCCAACTGCTCGAACCAGTCCAAGAAGGCCGGCACTGCGGCACCGCGATAGATAGGCCCATGCTGCGGCGCCAGTTGCTCGATGTCGAGCTTGCGCACGCGCTCGACCCACGATCGCGCAGCGCGGTTGCCGCACATATAGCGGCGGTGAAAGCCCAAGATGTTGGGCAGGTGCGCGGCAAAATCATCCACAAAGGGTTCGTCGTTGTCTGACGGCATCATGGCGGCACCGATGTCGCCCGTGAACAAGACCTTGGCCTGCGGGTCATAGACGTTCATCTGCCCTTCGGAGTGCAGAAAATGCGCCGGCACCAGTTCGAGCGCGAAGCCCGGCGCCACCTCCAACCGCATGCCCGAGTCGGGGATGGGTTGAAAGCGGTTCATGTCCTCGATGCCATAGTGCGGAATGAAGCGCAGCCAGATGCGCGAGATATAGACCGGGGCGGTGGTCAAATCCAGCCAGGTGGAGATGCCGCCTACGATGTCCGGGTCTTGGTGCGACAGGATGATGGCCTTGATCTGGTCCGGTGTGCCGTAGCGCAACAGCTCGGTGAGCACGCGCGGCATCACGCCAAAGCCACCGGGGTCCAGCAACACCCCGGCGTCGCCGTGCTGCACCAGGTACTGGTTGGAGCGCACGCCCTCTTCTTCACCCGGGTCGCTTTCGTTGAGCAGCACGAAGCGGTGCCCAGCGCGGTCGTAGAGTTCGATGTTTTGCACGCGCCAGACTCCTAGTTTGAGATAATGCCGAAAGTTAAAGGCGAATCGAAGGCAGCAGTGTAGCCAAACCCAGCTGGGATTTCCTTCACTTGCCTTAATAAGTTGATCTGGATCAAGTTCACAACCGCGCTCCTGCCCCCATGCAACACGTACCCCCACACACCCCAGCGCCTACCACGCTCGACCACACCCGCATCGACGACCTGCGCATCGCCGCCGTGCGCCCGCTGCTCACTCCGGCGCTGCTGCAAGAATGGCTGCCGCTGCCCGAGGCCGGCGCGGCCCTGGTCGAGCGCAGCCGCGCCGAGATCGCGCGCCTGCTGCGCGGGCACGACGACCGCTTGCTGGTGGTGGTGGGGCCGTGCTCGATCCACGACCACGACCAGGCGCTGGAATACGCCCGGCTGCTGCAGGCCCAAGCCGCGGCGCTGGCACCCGATCTGCTGCTGGTGATGCGGGTGTATTTCGAAAAGCCGCGCACCACCGTGGGCTGGAAAGGCTACATCAACGACCCGCACCTCGACGGCAGCTTTGCCATCAACGAAGGGCTGGAGCGCGCGCGCCAGTTGCTGCTCGACATCCTGGCGCTGGGGCTGCCGGTGGGCACCGAGTTCCTGGACTTGCTCTCGCCGCAGTTCATCAGCGACCTGGTCACTTGGGGCGCGATCGGCGCGCGCACGACTGAGAGCCAAAGCCACCGCCAGCTCGCCAGCGGCTTGAGCTGCCCGGTCGGCTTCAAGAACGGCACCGATGGCGGGGTGCAGGTGGCGGTCGATGCGCTGCAAGCCGCCGCCGCCGCACACGCCTTCATGGGCATGACCAAAATGGGGCAGGCCGCCATTTTCGAAACCCGGGGCAACGCCGACTGCCACCTGATTTTGCGCGGCGGGCCGCAACCCAACTACGCCGCCGCCGACGTGCAAGCCAGTTGCGAGCGGCTGCGCGCCGCCGGCCTGCGCCAGCAACTGATGATCGATTTTTCCCACGCCAACAGCCGCAAACAGCCCCTGCGCCAGCTCGAGGTCGGGGCCGACGTGGCGGCGCAGATTGCTGCGGGTGAGCGCCGCATCCTCGGCGTGATGATCGAGAGCCACCTGCACGAAGGCCGCCAGGACATGATCGTCGGCCAGCCGCTGCGCCACGGCGTTTCACTCACCGACGCCTGCCTCGGTTTCGAGCAAACCGTGCCGCTGCTGCAGCAACTCGCCGCCGCCGTGCGCCAGCGCCGCCAGAACCCGTAAGCGAGCGCTACCGCGGGGCAGCCGCGCCAGCCGCGCTGGCCTCTGGGGCTGCTGCTTTACTCGGCGGCCGCGTCCGAGCCCAGCGGCGGCACCACGCGGCAGGCCAAGCCGGTAGCAAAACCGCGTGCCAGCAGAAAACGAATCTGGCGCGCGCGCTCGGCCGCATCGAGCGGGGGCTGGCCAAACTTTTTTTTCCACACCTGCTGCGCCCGCTCGGCCTCGCTGCCCGCCAGCGCCGCCGTGGCCAGCTCCACCTGCTCGGCCGCCACACCACGCTGGCGCAGTTCGGCGCGGATGCGCGCCACGCCTTGGCGAGTGGATCGGTTGCGGCTCAGGGCCTCGGCAAAGCGCGCATCGCAAAGCCAGCCTTGCGCCTGCAGCTCGTCCAGCAGGGCCTCCAGCTCGGCCGGGTTTTGTGCCGCATCGGCATGGGGCTGCAACTTGCGCGCCAGCTCCAGGCGGCTGTGCTCGCGCTGCGCCAGCGCGCGCAGCGCCCGCGCCTTCAAAGACAGCGGCTGCGCTGCCACCTGGTCGGCCCTAGCCTGCCACACGTTCCCTGCCTGGTGCCGCCATCAATCGGCCTCGAACGGCGGCACTTCGCCGGTCGGGCTGCTGGTGCGCTGCGGCACCGCCAGCGCGGTGCGGATCTTGCTCTCGATCTCGCGCGCCAGCGCCGGGTTCTCGCGCAAAAACTCGCGCGAGTTCTCGCGCCCTTGGCCGATTTTTTCGCCCATGTAGGCGTACCAGGCACCGGATTTGTCCACCACCTTGTGCAGCACCCCGAGGTCCACGATCTCGCCCAGGCGGCTGATGCCTTCGCCGTACAGAATGTCGAACTCGGCCGTTTTGAAAGGCGGTGCCACCTTGTTTTTCACCACCTTGACCTTGGTTTCGCTGCCGATCACCTCCTCGCCCTTCTTGATCGAGCCGGTGCGCCGGATGTCGAGCCGCACCGAGGCGTAAAACTTGAGCGCGTTGCCGCCGGTGGTGGTTTCGGGGCTGCCAAACATGACGCCGATCTTCATCCGAATCTGGTTGATGAAAATTACCATGCAGTTGGTTTTCTTGATCGTGGCGGTGAGCTTGCGCAGCGCCTGGCTCATCAGCCGCGCCTGCAGGCCCGGCAGGCTGTCGCCCATATCGCCCTCGATCTCGGCCTTGGGCGTGAGCGCGGCCACCGAATCGACCACGATCAAATCGACCGCGCCCGAGCGCACCAGCGAATCCACGATCTCCAGCGCCTGCTCGCCGGTGTCGGGCTGGCTGATCAGCAGCTCCTGCAAGTTGATGCCCAGTTTTTGCGCGTACTGCGCATCGAGCGCGTGCTCGGCGTCGATGAAGGCGCAGGTGCCGCCAACTTTTTGCATCTCGGCAATCACTTGCAGCGTCAGCGTGGTCTTGCCCGAAGACTCCGGGCCGTAGATCTCGATCACCCGACCGCGCGGCAGCCCGCCCACCCCAAGCGCCACATCCAGCCCGAGCGAGCCGGTCGAGACCACCTGAATGTCGGCAATCACCTCGCCCTCGCCCAGGCGCATGATGGTGCCCTTGCCGAATTGCTTGTCGATTTGCGCCAGCGCCGCTTGCAGGGCCTTGGCTTTATCGTTGTCTGTTGCCTTGTGGGCCGTGCTCATAAAAAAATCTCCTTGAGGTTAAAACCGCTTCCGCTACCGCGCGCTGCGCTGCCAACTTGGGCACCGGGCAAAAATGCTCACACCGCAGTTTAACGGCCGCCGCTGGCATCCGCCCCGATAGCCTGTGCGATTTTCTCGCGCGCCTGAGCCGTGCGGCCCGATCGCTCAAGCTGGCCGCACATGGGGCGGCTGGTGCAGCGTTGATTTAATTTGCCGGGCTTGGGTTGCGGGGCTCACATTGCGCGGTTTTAGTGGGCGCAGCCATAAAATGCCTACAAGGCCCGCGCGCCTGCCCACGCCACAGCCGGAGAAACAGACCATGCGCATCCTGATTGCCGAAGACGACCAAGTCCTGGCCGATGGCCTGCTGCGCACCCTGCGCCACGCCGGTGCTGCCGTGGATCACGTGGCCAGCGGCAGCGAGGCCGACGCCGCGCTCATGACCAAGCACGAGTTCGACCTGCTGATCCTCGATCTGGGGCTGCCGCGCCTGCACGGGCTGGAAGTGCTCAAGCGTTTGCGCGGGCGCGGCTCGGCGCTGCCGGTTTTGATCCTCACCGCCGCCGACAGCGTGGAGGAGCGCGTGCGCGGCCTCGATCTCGGGGCCGACGACTACATGGCCAAACCCTTTGCCCTGCAAGAGCTCGAAGCGCGGGTGCGCGCCTTGGTGCGCCGGGGCAACGGGGCCGCCAGCAGCCTGATCCGCCATGGCCCGCTGATCTACGACCAGTCCGGTCGCGTCGCCAGCATCGAAGGCAAGATGGTCGAACTCTCGGCGCGCGAACTCGGCCTGCTGGAAGTGCTGTTGCAGCGCAGCGGCCGCCTAGTGAGCAAAGACCAACTGGTCGAACACCTGTGCGAGTGGGGCGAGGAGGTGAGCAACAACGCCATCGAGGTCTATATCCACCGGCTGCGCAAAAAGATCGAAAAAGGCCCGATACGCATCGCCACCGTGCGCGGGCTGGGGTATTGCCTTGAAAAAATCCCCGGCTGAAGCCGCCCCGCCGGGTGCTGATGCCGTGGCGCACAGCAGCCCAGCGGCCGAGGCCCAACCCGGCGCCACCCCCTTTGGCCTGTTCCAGCGCGAGCAGCGCAGCCTGTTTGGTGAAATCCTGGACTGGATGCTGACACCGCTGCTGCTGCTGTGGCCGCTCTCCTTGGCCCTGACCTGGTTCGTGGCCCAGGGCATTGCCAGCAAACCCTACGACCGCGCGCTCGAATTCAACCTGCAGGCGCTGACGCACTTCGTCGCCGTCGAAGGCAATGCCGTGCAGTTCGCCCTCACGGCGCAAGCGCGTGAGCTGCTGCGCGCCGACGACATCGACCGCGTGTTCTACCAAGTGCTCGACCCGCACGCGCAACTGGTCAGCGGCGAGCCGCGCTTTCCCGCCCCCGACGCCGAGCTACCACGCGTTCCCGGCCGCATCTACCTGCGCGACGATGTGCTGCGCGACCAATCGGTGCGCGTGGCCTACACCTGGGTGCTGCGCGGGCGCGAACAACCGCAGCGGGTGCTGCTGCAAGTGGCCGAAACGCGCGGCAAGCGCTCGCTGCTGGCCACAGAAATCATCAAAGGCGTGATGGTGCCGCAGTTCATCATCCTGCCCCTGGCGGTGCTGCTGGTCTGGCTGGCGCTGGTGCGCGGCATCCGCCCGCTCAACGACTTGGAGCAGCGCATCCGGGCGCGCAAGCCCGACGACCTCAGTCCGCTCGATGACGATCAGGTGCCGCAAGAAGTGGTGCCGCTGGTGTCGTCGATCAACGACTTGTTGCTGCGCCTCAAAACCTCCGTGAGCAACCAAAAGCGCTTCCTGGCCGACGCCGCACACCAACTCAAAACCCCGTTGGCGGGCCTGCGCATGCAGGCCGAGATGGCGCAGCAAGCGCACCAGAGCGGCGACGCCGACATCCAACGCTCCTTGCAGCAAATCGCCAAATCCAGCGTGCGCGCTACCCACACCGTGAACCAGTTGCTGGCGCTGGCCCGCGCTGAAGCCGGTGGCCACAACCTGCCCGCCGTGGCGCTGGACCTGGCCGAGACCGTGACCGAGGTGATCGAAGACGCGGTGCCGCGCGCGCTCGACAAATCGATCGACCTCGGCTACGAAGGGCCGACCGCGATGCCGCCTGCTTGCCTGCTGCAAGGCAACCCGACCCTGCTGCGCGAGCTGGCGCGCAACCTGATCGACAACGCCATTCACTACACCCCGGCGGGCGGCATCGTCACCGTGCGGGTGCTGGTGGACCGCTACAGCGGCGTGCAACTGCTGCAAGTCGAAGACGACGGGCCCGGCATTCCCGAGTCCGAACGCGCCCTGGTGCTCGAGCCCTTCTACCGCGCGCTGGGAACCAACGTCGATGGCTCCGGCCTCGGACTGGCGATCGTGCAAGAGATCGCGCGCCAGCACGGGGCCACCTTGACCTTGGAAGACAGCTTCCCCGGCCGCGTGCAGGGCCGCGGCCTGCGCATCACGGTGCGCTTTGGCCCGCCGCTCCCGATCGAACCGAATTAGGGCGCTGAACTTGCGCACAAAAATTTCAAACCCGAAACTACGCGTTTTCCATATGCCGCAGCAGCTTGGCTTGCGCTACCATCACAGGCCCATCAGGATTTCTGGAAACGTCCATATGAAAAAACTCTTGACCTTCGCGCTCGCCGCCACGGCCTTTGCCAGTGTGGCTGCGCAAGATTTCCCATCCCGCCCCATCACCATCGTGGTGCCTTTTGCCGCTGGCGGCCCGACCGACACCGTGGCGCGCCAACTGGCTGAAGCCATGCGTCCGCACTTGGGCAACGCCAGCATCGTGGTGGAAAACGCCGCCGGGGCCGGCGGCACCATCGGCGCCGGGCGGGTGGCGCGCGCTGCGCCCGATGGCCACACCCTGCTGGTCTGGCACATCGGCATGGCCTCCACCGCCAGCCTGTACCGGCGTCTGCCCTTCAACGCGCTGCAAGATTTCGAGTACCTGGGCATCATCAACGACGTGCCCATGACGCTGGTAGGCAAGCCGCAACTGCCGGCCAACACCTACCGCGACTTCGAAAACCACATCCGCGCCAACGCCGGCCGCATCAACCTCGCCCACGCCGGCCTGGGTTCGGCCTCGCACATATGCGGCCTGATGTGGCAGCACGCCATGGGCCTGCAGCAGGCCATGACCACCATCCCCTTTGGCGGCACGGCACCGGCCATGACCGCGCTCATGGGCGGCCAAGTCGATGTGATGTGCGACCAAACCACCAACACCGTGAGCCAGATCGAGGCCGGGCGCATCAAGGCCTTTGCCGTCACCACGGCGCAGCGCCTAAACGATCACCCCACGCTGCGCCACTACCCGACGCTGCAGGAAATGGGCTTGCGCAACTTCAACCTCACGATCTGGCACGGGCTGTATGCGCCGCGCGGCACCCCGCCAGCCGTGACGCAGCGCCTCAACGCCGCCCTGCGTGCCGCCCTGCGCGACCCGGCATTCATCCAACGCCAAAACGCCCTCGGCGCCTTGGTGGCCACCGACAACCGCATCACCCCCGAAGGGCACCGTGCCTTTGTGACCGGTCAGATCAACCAGTTGCGCACCGTGATCGAGGCCGCCGGCCAATTCGCCGACTAAGGCACTGGCCCCATTCGCACCGGCCCGGTATGGGCCAGCGCATCAAGCGCCGCTGCACCTACAGCGGCGTTTGCCTTTGGGCCTGGGGCTTTTCAAACGCCCCAAACCACCTCGGTGCGCTCATTCATGCAGTGTTTGAGCATGTCCAGAAAAGGCCCCACCCGGGTGCGCAGGCTGACGCGATCCGGGTCTGGAACGTACTCGCCCTTTTCCATCGCTTCCTGCTTTTTGCGCTCATACTCGGCTTCTTCATGCGCCACGGCCGCCTTGATGGCCTCGATGGCGGCGGGCATCTGCTCGACCAACAAGATGCCAGGGCCGGACTGCTCCTTGCCCAGGATTTGCAGCAACTGCTTGGCGTTGTGCTCCAGCATCACCACGTCGCCGCTGGATCGGGATTTGAATCGAAAGGCCATAGCTTGCTCCTGAATGCGTGTGGGTACAGAGCCTCCATTTTGGCATCCAAAACCGCTCCGTATGTGACAAGCCAAGCGATTTCTTGACGCCCATCAGCAGCTCACCGAAGCGCCCATGGCGCTGGAGCGGCTGGCCGCGAGCGGGCCGGTGCTCAACTGGGTCGAACTTGAGCGCTGCGGAGCATCATCAACTGGTTTTTCCAGCTCCTTAGCCACATCACCTCTTGCTCGCCCGCCCCTTGGGCGGCAAACTGTGGCTGCCCTACATACACCGCCCCCACCAGCAAGCTGGCCTGCTTGATCGGCAGCAGCAGCATCGATTCCGGCGCACTCACACGCACAAACCACGCCGGCAAGCGCGCGCGCACGCTGGCTTGGCTGGCCCGCTCGATCCAGGTGTCGCGCGGCTGGGCGCAGAGCAAGGCAAACAAATCCTCTTTGCCATCGAGCGCAATGCGAAAAGCCTGCGACAGCGCTTGCGCCCCCGGCCCCAGTCCCTGCACACCCCTGAGGCAATCCCCAGCGTCGGCGCGCCAACACAGCACCAGCGTCTGGCAGCCAAAGGCGGAATAAAAAGACTCCAACAAGGCCAGTTGCGCCTTGCTGGCTGCGGCCTGCCCGCCGCCATCGAGCCAGATATTATTGGCACGCTCCAGACCTTGCGCCAATTCCATCCAGACCGGTTTGACTTGGGAGTTGGCCGCTGCCACAGCTTGGTCCGCAGCGGGTTTGGCCGCTGCAAGCGCCGCCACCGGTGCACTGGCCTTGCCCTGGGCTGCAGCCTGGGTCTCGCTCGCCTTGGGTGGCTCCTTTCCAGACATCAGATACTGCAGCGCCGCAGATTTCGGCATACCAATCACGCTGCCGATGGTGTGCAGCTCCCGGCAAGCCTTGGAAACGGCCTCCTGCATCTGCTCGACCGGCTGGTGCAACACCCGGGCATAGCGGCGGCAGATCTGGTCCATCTGGGCATGACTGCGCTCCGGCGCGTCATCGTGACTTAAAAGCTGCTGCGCCGCCTGATTGGCCATCGTCGCCAGCCAGCGCATGGATTGCACCGGATCATGCGGCAGGCGAGCGGGCAGCGGATCGGTTTGGGCCTGCATGATGCGCAGGATCTTGTCGGGAAAATTCCAACTGCGCGCCACCTCTTGCGACAGTTGTTCCATTTCAGCCCCCAGAATTTGGCGCTCGAATTGCGCGGCGTGCTTGGGGTCTTGCGCCACCAAGGCTTGCAACTCAGCCGCCTCTTTGGGGAAAAAACAGGCCAGCAACATCGGCCCCAAGCCCTGAAACAGCGCCCCCAAAAACACCTCTTCGGTCTGCTGGATATCGCTGCTCCATGCGCTGGCCAAGGTAGCTGAAAACAAAGCCTGCTGGTACGCCTGCTTGACCAATTGCTGCTGCCCCTTGTGACTGAGGCGCTCCAGCAGCACCAAGCTGAGCGAGAGATTGCGCACGGTCGTAAAACCAAGCATGGCCACCGCACGCGAGATCGTGGTAACACCCTCACCAGTGCGCGTCAACAGCGCCGAGTTGGCCAAACGCAGCAACTTCTTGGTCAGCGCCACGTCTTTGAGGATTTCATCCGTCAGGCGCTGCGCTTTTTCCTGCTCATTGCCAGTCAGGCTCTGGATGCGCATCACCTGAGCCGACAGGGCCGGGAATTCTTCGGATTCTGCCAACTGGTGCAGGTGCGCTGACAAAGTCTGCGGTTGCTCTGGCAACTGCGAGGGTGTCTCCAGCGCCGTTTCAGCCACCAACGCCGAAGCGGCATCCGCTGTTGCAATCAGGTTCATCAGACCGCCTCATCGACCCGGATCACGGTTTCTTCGAGCCGAGCGGCGATCTGCCCCAAGGCCACACTGGCTGGCGATCCGGGTGTATGCAGCAGCAGCAGTTGGCGGCGCATGACCGCATCTTTTACCGCCTGATCTATGGGAATATCGCCAACGTGGTGCAAGCGAACCATGGGCGCGCTCTTGACGGCGGCGCTCGTGCCAAGCGCAGTTCCCACAAAGCGATTCAGCACCGCCTGCAACTGCGCCGTAATCGCCTTGCCGTCGCCTGGGCGCGCAGACTGATTGACCAGCAAGCGTATCCGCTGGCGCCGCTGCTGCGTGCTCAACACCTTGATGGTGGCGTAGGCATCGGTGAGCGAAGTCGGTTCTGGGGTAGCCACCAGCAGCACTTCGGATGCCAGCGAAAGGGCAAACAGCACCACATCGGAAATGCCGGCACCGGTGTCGAGCAGCACCACATCGTAGCGCGGCACCACTTCCTCCATCAGGCGCAGGAAATCGTCGCGAACCTCGGGCGTGAGGCGCGAATACTCCACCAAACCAGAGCCCGCCAGCAGCACTGAAAACCCACCAGGTGCCTTGATAATGGCGTCGTCCAGCGCACACTTGCCAGTAAACACGTCGTGCAAAGTGAGTTTGGGATAGAGATTGAGCACCACATCCAGATTGGCCAGCCCCAAATCGGCATCCAGAACCAGCACCTTGAGGCCCCGGCGCGTCAGGGCCGCAGCCAGATTGGCCGACACAAAGGTTTTACCCACGCCACCCTTGCCACTGGTGACCGCGATCACCTTGCCCTTGACCGGGTGCAGCAGCACTGCCGGGGCAGTTGCGCTGGGTACGCTGGGGATTGTGGTGGCCGTCATTTCAAAATTCCTGATTCATTAAGCGCTCTGACCTTGCTCAGTCACCTGTTCATCGGCCGCAGACCAGCCAAACAGGAGCCCTTTTTCTTCTGCGCTTACATCTGCGCTCACCACGGGTTCCAAGCGCACACAATTGCGTCCCTCCTGCTTGGCGCGGTACAGTTGCCGGTCGGCACGCGCCAGCCAGTCGGACAGCTCGCTCTTGACCCAAGGGGCAGCAAACGCCCCACCCACACTGATGGTCACCACGATAGGCGCGTGCCCCGGAAGTTCGATAGGCTCGGACTCCACCGCTGTGCGCGCACGGTGTGCCACGGCTGCTGCGAAAGAGGGCGGGCAGTTGGGGCACAAGACGGCGAACTCCTCACCACCCACTCGCGCCACATCGTCCATAGGGCGCACCGCTTGGCGCAGGCGCTGCGTGACGACACGCAGCACATGATCGCCCGCCGGATGGCCATAGTTGTCATTTATGCGCTTAAAATGATCAATGTCCAACGCCAGCAGCAGCGCGTGCTCGCCCCCACGTGACACCCGATCCAGCGCTTGTTCCAGCACATGCCAAAAAGCGCGCCGGTTCATCAGACCGGTCAGGGAATCGGTGGTTGACAAGTCGCACAGCGCATCGAGCACCGATTGCAAGTAGCTCGACTCCCCAACCTCGGAGGGCGGAGCCAGCGCCACCCCTGCCTGTCGCAGCAGAGCATCGACTTTCTCGAATCGCAGCGCACCCATTTCCATCGGCCTATCATACCCGCAACCAACCCGGTCGTGGCGGCAAATAGCGCACGGCAGAAGAAATCGCTGCGATGTGGTCGGCGGTGGTGCCGCAGCAGCCCCCGACGATATTGACCAAACCCTCGGCGGCAAACTCGTGCAACAGGCGCGCCGTGACCTCGGGCGTTTCGTCAAAACCGGTCTCGCTCATCGGATTGGGCAGGCCCGCGTTGGGGTAGCAGCAGATGAAGGTCTCGGGAGCCAATCGCGCCAGCTCCTGAATATAGGGCTTCATCAGCGCCGCGCCCAGCGCACAGTTGAGCCCGATCGCCAGGGGTTGCACATGGCGCGCACTGGCCCAGAATGCCCCCACCGTCTGGCCACTGAGCAAGCGGCCCGAGGCGTCGGTGACGGTGCCACTGATGATGATCGGCAGACACTCCCCCGTCTGCTCGAAACACGATTCGATGGCAAACAGCGCCGCTTTGGCGTTCAACGTGTCGAAAATGGTCTCGACCAGCAGCAAATCGGACCCACCCTCGATCAGCTCCAGCACCTGCTCGTTGTAGGCGTGCACCAGTTCGTCGAAAGTGACGTTGCGCGCCCCAGGATCGTTGACATCCGGGCTGATGCTGGCGGTTTTGGGCGTAGGCCCCAGAGCGCCTGCCACAAAACGCGGCTGCTCTGGGCGCGCGTAACGATCGCAGGCGGCGCGCGCCAGTTGCGCCGAAACCAGGTTCATTTCGCGCGCCCAGCCACCCATGCCGTAATCGTCCTGCGCCACCGAAGTGGCGCCGAAGGTATTGGTTTCAATGATGTCGGCCCCAGCCGCCAGGTAGCCGTCGTGGATTTGACTGATCACATCCGGCCGTGTCAGGCTCAATAGCTCGTTGTTGCCTTTGAGCTCCATGGGCAAAGCGGCCACTCGGGCGCTCAGGTCGGCGTCGAGCGCAGCGCCGGCACCCCGGTACTGCGCCTCGCTCAAGCGAAAGCGCTGGATCATGGTGCCCATGGCACCGTCCAGGATCAGGATGCGCTGACGCAGCAAATCGGGCAATTGGGCGGCGCGGGTGTAGCGTGGCATGGTGTGGCAAGACATAAAGGAAAACCCCGAATCGGGCGCAAGCCTAATTCGGGGTTCCATCATAACAGCCTGACGATGACCTACTTTCACACGGGAATCCGCACTATCATTGGCGCGCAGTCGTTTCACGGTCCTGTTCGGGATGGGAAGGGGTGGGACCGACTGGCTATGGTCGTCAGGCATAACT
>Ga0209103_1000288_pt1 | contig 15711 bp, 9 predicted proteins | sample 4C3metaG_FD_184152 | JGI IMG/M metagenome (GOLD analysis project Ga0209103, IMG submission 184152) | Freshwater bacterial and archeal communities from Indian Creek, Illinois, USA - 4C3 metaG (SPAdes) (version 2) | ecosystem: Environmental > Aquatic > Freshwater > Unclassified | place: USA: Indian...
ATCGTGGAGCGGTTTGTTAGTGATCGTGATGCTTTGCTGCGCTTCTACAGCGTGCAAGGATCTAGCCTGCAGTTTTTGCGACTGCAGGAGTTTTATCATGCTTGGCTAGATGAGCTGGACGCTATGCTGTATGAGGAGCTAAGCTTTGAAGGCTGTATCGATTGGCACTTGCTGAGCGGCAAACTTAAACAATTGCTTATGCTTCTTCAGCGGGAACAGTGCCGTCGGCAAGAGATGGCTTCTATTCTGCCCATTATGGACGAGGTAGCGGGATTGCAAGAATCGCGTCGGCAGTTTGAGGATTTGCCGCCGGTAGAGATTAGTAAGAAGCTCGCTGCCATGACGGAGTCACTCAAGTCTGCGCGGGAGCTTGATAACATTGGCCGGTCCGTGGCTCTGCGGGCGGCCAATCGCATTGGCGATATAAAGAAAACGCTTGCCGATTGGTTTGGGTTTTACGATGGCTACGACCCCGAGTTCAGCTGGTGGTGCCGCACCCCCTACAAGAGCTTGATAACAGAACTAGAAGCGCAGGAGCTGTTTCTGCGCGAGACCATTGTTGGCTACAAGATGGGCGAAGACGAGCCTATTGTCGGCGACCCCATTGGTCTAGAGGGCTTGTTGGCGGATCTGGAATGCGAAATGATTGCCTATACGCCCGATGAACTTATAGCTATAGCAGAAACAGAAATGTTGTGGTGCCAGAACGAATGGCGAAAAGTGGCTGCAGAACTTGGTCTAGGCGATGATTGGCAGGCGGCTCTTAGGCAAGTGAAAGAAGGCCATGTTCGGCCTGGCGAGCAACCGACGCTCATTGCTAATCAAGCTTACGAAGCCATCGCCTTTGTGCTGGAGCGCGACCTATTGACCGTTCCCCCGCTGGCAATAGATGTCTGGCGCATGAGTATGCTGAGCAAAGAAGCGCAGCAGGTCAGTCCTTTCTTTCTCGGCGGGGAACTTATACAAGTCGCCTTCCCCACGGACACGATGGACCACGACGAGAAGCTAGATAGCCTGCTAGCCAATAACATTCACTTCGCCAGAGCCGTGGTGCACCACGAGCTTATACCGGGGCACCACCTGCAGATGTTTATGCTCGAGCGCCACAACAGGCACCGCAAGCTCTTTAACACCCCCTTTTGGGTGGAAGGCTGGGCGCTGTGGTGGGAGTTTAGGTTATGGGATTTGGGCTTCCCGCAGTCGGCGCACAATCGCGGCGGCATGCTTTTCTGGCGCAGCCACCGCTGTGCGCGCATCATTTTTTCGCTAAATTTTCATATGGGCAAGTGGACTCCCGAGCAGTGCATTGATTTTCTTGTCGAGCAAGTCGGGCACGACCGCCATGCAGCGACCGGCGAAGTGCGACGCTCATTTAACGGCAACTACCCGCCGCTCTACCAAGCCGCCTACATGATTGGCGCTATACAGCTACGCGCTTTGTTTGCCGAATTTGTAGTTGCAGGGGCTATGACGGAAAAGGAGTTTCACGACCGCATCATTTGCGGCAACATGATGCCTATCGAGTTAGTGCGTGCGCGGCTATGCAGTAAGAAACTAGCCAAGAAACATAGAGCATGTTGGCGATTCTGAAAAAAGCAACGTTCGCTGTCCCCGCAACCCAGTTCGCTCCCCATGGATCCCTAGCTGCGCGGTAGAATTGAACCAAGTCGAGGCCAAGAGCGGAGGTAGAACATGCAAACTATAGGGAATGCATTGATAACAATATTCGTGCTGACCTCTGTATTGGATTGGGCAGCCTACCCAATAATGTATGTAAGCGTGCTACTACATGAAATCGGACACTGCCTAGGAGGCCGCTTGTCTAGGCTGGAAAGACAATGCTTTATCACTCTAGGGCAAGGAAGGAGGGGCTGAAGTTTAGCTTCTTAGAGGTTTCATTCGGCATTGGATGGAGACCAGTATCTTCAGGATGCTGCTACATCAAGCCTGGATTTGCTAGTGCATCGCCGAGGCAGAGATTATGCTTCTATTCGGGCGGGCTGCTAGTTAACTTGCTTGTGTCCCTTCTCGCTTTCGGCCTGCATCATCAGATGAGAGGTGGCCTTGGGCTAGAAGACGTACCTTCTTTGCTTTACCGACCATTCCTGAGTGTATTGTATCTGTGGCATACCTCCAGTAGCCCAGTTTATGGGCTAGACTGGATGCTAGCATTGCCATATACGCTAGGCATCATCAATTCTCTTTTGTTCTGGATGTCTTTGCTCCCCGTACGTTGGGGGTCGTATAGCAACGATGGCGTACATATATGGGACCTTGTGCGAGGCGGGCTGCTCTGACGAGTTGAGACAATGACAATTTCTAAGCATAAGTGTCGCTTGGCGAGAAAAAGGTTCAGGCAAAAAGTAAGAAAATATTAAGAGCTGTGTACGGCCACTCTGAAATAGTTATTGATAGGATATGTCTATTATTTACGAAACGGGCGGTGGTGCAAATCGCAATCACCCCCGCTTGCGATGGCGACTGCGAGATATCCCACGTGATTGACCTTTATCGCACGGCATGGAGTGAGGCTGGCCATTCACGGGTGATGGAATTCAATTTATCTGATCCGGCCCCTTGCTTCTACTATGTCATAGAAGGGGCGAGCCCCGCCATGACAAATATCGGCGCAGTCGATGCTGGCGAGGCGCTGTTCGGGTCTTGCCCCTCTTCCGTTTAGGAGGCGAGGCCGATAAAGCAAGAAGAACAGTCCCTCGTGCTTCGAATATGAGCATGCAAAAGCCCGAAGAACATTGTCGCATAGTGGTCTCCAGGCTGAAACAAGAACAGATTATGGGGTTAAAGTCCTAAAGTCAGGTTGCACTACCAACCGCACATCCATGCCGTAGTTATGGCAGGTGGACTGACAAAGCTTAACAAGTGGCAAAGCAGTAGCAAGAAGTTCTTCGTCCCAGTAAAAGTCTTGTCAAAGTTGTTTAGGGGCAAATACCTGCACTAACTCAAACAGAACTACCAAGGAGGACTTCTTGCACTTGACGGTGACCTGCAGCCACTTCAAAGACCCGAAGAGTTCAAAAAGATATTAGACGGTTGCTACAAGAAGGACTGGTACTCCTACAGTAAAGGTGCACTTGCGGGTCCGAGGGCAGTCATCGAATATCTCGGGCGATACATCCACCGCATCGCCATCTCTAACTCACGCATCGCAAGTATTGACAGGGACTCAGTAACCTTCACAGTGCACGACAACAAAGACGCTCGAAAGAGAAAGTTACTCACCCTAAAGGGGAGCGAGTCTACCCGCAGATTTCTCACGCACATCCTACCCGCTCGTTTTGTTAAGGTGCGATACTGCGGCGTACTAGCCACTCGCAACAAGAAAACCGAGCTCGCCTTATGCTGTAAGCTAACCAGCAGTGCTACGTATGCACCGAAATTTAACAACATGAGCACGCTAGAAGTTCTCAAGTTGCTTCTTGGTAGAGATGTAACGAAGTGTCCAAAATGCAACGCGGTGTTGCGAAAATTCTGCGCTCCCCGGAATTCTCCGACTGTCGCTAATGGAATTTCATTAAAACACTGGAATTCCCCTACTGAACACGCGCTTAACCATGCCCGCTGTGGGAGGGGGGCGTTATGCCCTCGAGAGGAACTTTAGTCCCCGTAGCACTGAAATTGCCTTAGTGATACAATAGAAACGACTCCAAGCGCGCCCAAAAAGCGGGGAACTCGAGGATTGAATCCCCATAGCATCCGCCGCGACTTCGTTCTTCTGGGCAATCGAAAATTTTGCGGGGTTCTATGCAAGGCTTAGTTTCGTCTAAATAACGGAATCTAGGCCTTTTTGCCGTAAAACTGCCGGTTGAACACTTTTAGAAGGCCGTCCTTGGTGCTCAGGTATTGCCTTGCCCTTCACGCTCAAGGGGGCATGTGCCACCCAACATTTCCTCTAACAGCAAGTAGTAGGCTGACGCTTCGTTGAGCGGAAAAGGTCATGGGAAAAATCTTCAGGTTTTGAGAGGGTTAATCCTTGAAATGACGAAATAGTAAGACGAAGTAGGGCTTTCTAGATGAGGTGGGCTTGTGTTGTTATCGTGGGAGTATAAGGAAGGTCAGAATATCAAACCTATCCCGGGTTGGTGCACGCAGTACTTTGCCATCGGACATAGTCTAGCAGAGTATCAGAGTACAGAGCGTCGGTTTGTAGTTGGCATTGCTGTTCCTACAAGGGCATACGTAGCAGCTTTCCTTTCAGCGGGTTACGTCGTAAAGCGTGCAATGATTCCATTGACTGAAGAGATCGAGCGTCACTTCAAGTTTCTTGAGGCTTGTCCTATAGGAACGGCCGTCTTCTACCGTAAGAACGGGTTGGTGCTCAAGGGAGTTTTCGAGGGTTGCAGGACCGAGCGAATTCTCGATAAACTGGTTTCACGCGTAGCCATTCGAGTATCAAATAGATCCGGAGGAAACCTAACGCATTTGGTGCAGCAGGCAGATTGCCTCGATGTTGAAGTTCGAGAGAGTGAACGTGTTAATCTGCCAAAAAACCAAGCTGGTTCTGTAATTAGACGCAATCAGAAATTTCTGCGTGTATTTCTTAACGATAAAGCGGAGGCGTACTCAGCGCGTTCACGGCTCGATTGTACTCTGGTTGGCTCTGTCTCCATCTTTGAGGCTGAGCTAAAAAACTTACTACTAAGAAGAGCTGACGATACACATTTGACTGGTTCTCTACAGGAATTGTTACGAGTTAGGTGTTTTATGGGTAAGGGTCAAGCTTATAGGAGCGACGCCGTTTCAGCAAGTACCCTCGAAGTGGAAGCGCAAAACACCCCTATTGTGGTATTCGACGGCAGCACAGGTTTTCTAAGGCTACGTGAATCATGGTCAACAGCCAATTGCGTAGTGGTTCTAGATAGAACCGAATCGCGCTTCTCCGAAGCGGCCGAAACCATCAACATTGCCCGCTCTCAGAACAAAAGGGCGGATCTTAAGCTGATCAAGCCGACTCTTCTGCCAGTCGGTGTGGAACTTATTGCTTTCGAGCAGGACATCGTATGAGTAACTACGTGACACTTGAGCAAGCAACGCAGTTGTATAGCTGTGCACAGGCCCGGTTTGTGCTACGTACCGTGCACGACGCTCGGTTCCTTAAGCTGACTAGACTGATGAAGACGTTGGACCGTGTCCTCGGTGAGCGGATATACGACGAGGTTTGGAGGGGTTTTCGGGGAGCCCTAAGGCGATACCTCTTTAATATCAGCTCTGCTCCGATACCTTTTGCGATTGTCACTGAGGAATCTTGGTTTGCGGCACTGCCGAACAAGGGGGCTCTGCTTATGTCTGTATATCCGGAGACAGGTGATGCGCTTAGGGAAGTGGGAAGCCTACTGCACTCCTTAAGCCAAAGTCACGCAAACCCTATACTGGACGAAGTGCTTGAAATTGGTGGTGTCAGAGATGGTAATGCCAGCCTAGTCATAAAAGAGCTGCGTCTAGTTCAGTTGACAGAGGCAACTCTAGCTTCAGCAGGGCTCAAGAGACTGAAAGTAATCACCCCCCAGACTCTGACCATGCCTGAGAAGTACGACAGACTGATCGTAATTGGTGCATTTAGATGGTTTCCCCAATTTGTGTTTACTGCGCCTAGAGCACCGAAAATCGATTTAGTTTGTTTCAAAGGCATAATAGACAGCCCTAGAGTAGATGAGGCCTTTGTGGGATCAATTAGAAGCGTTGACCTTCAGCCAGCCTATCAAACAGCCTTTGACGAGGATGGTTCGGACATCTGTGATGCAGAGGAGATAGTGCCATGTATTAACTGGGACAGAGTAGTGCAAGGATTGCTGACGAGGGTGCACAGGACTGATGAGGAAGATGAGGTGGAAGCGCGTCTTGTTGTTTTGGCGGGCAGTAGGGGTGTCTTCCTTGACGCAGGTGGTCAGGTATTGGCGATCAAGCTGGAAAGCAGCATTGCTGCAAATGAAACGAATCAGGACTGGATAAATGTTGAGATGCTCGAACCAGGCATGGCCTTACTACTACGTACAGCAGGTGGTGGTGACCTGATTGCGCCAACCGCAAATATAATCCTGGGTTACCAGGCCGTGGAGTTGAGAGCTCGACAAAACGAGTGGAAGGGATTGTTACGGCAAAACGTTGTGGAATTTGGGATGAAGGCAGTGTGCCGTAAATTGGAGCACTATGGCTCCACTCGAGCGCACTCTTGGAATGTTCGGGGATGGATGTCCAATCGCAGTATTAAACCACAAAACTACGAAGACTTCTTGGCTATCACTAGGCTAATTAAGGCGGAAGAAACTGCTCAGGTCGTCTGGGAGAATGCATGCAGAATTACCGCTGCCCATCAGAAGGCGGGTCAACACATCCGTGCTCGGCTTCTGAAAGAGGTGAGGAGGGCTGACATTCGGGATCTCCGCAGACTGGGCCGTCTAGATTTTCAGTTGCCAGAAGAGGATGGAGGTAGCATGACAGCCTTCGTAGTTCAGTCCATCGAAACAAAGCGATACAACATTTCTGCATCCCACATCGGCCAAGTTTTTGAGGGAGATGAGAAGTTGTGGCCAGAATGATCCCGCCAAGAGTGGACCCACAATGTGCTAGCCCAGGCGAACACGAGATCTTCCAGCGCTTAAGAGACGATCCTGCGACTAGAGATTGGATTGTCCTACATTCTCTTGACATTGCACAACATGCACGCCAAGTATCAGGGGAAGTGGACTTCGTCATAATCGTTCCAAACAAGGGTGTTGTATGTCTGGAGGTAAAAGCGTGTTCCATGCTAAGACGGGCAGAAGGAGCTTGGTACTACGGCCGCGATCCAAAACCAGACTACCGAGGTCCATTTCGCCAAGCGTCGGAAAGCCTGCACAGCATTAGGAAAAAGGTTCTAGAGAGAAGACGGGATTTGGCCCGGATCGTATTCTGGTCTGCCGTGGTCTTCCCATACGTTGACTTTACAGCGCAATCTAATGAGTGGCATTGTTGGCAAGTCATTGATAGACGAGGGTTCCGTTCTCAGCCGCTAAGTAGGTTAATCGAACGTGTTATCGATGATGCTAGATTGCATCTTCAAACCTGTCACACAGCCACGTGGTTCTGGATCGAGGCCAAAGAACCCTATTTAGAGCAATGTAGCCTCATCGCTGATGTGCTACGCCCTGATTTTGAGCTGTATGAGCCCGTGAAGGCTCGCATAGATAGGCTTAACATTGAGCTCAAGAGATACACGGAGGAACAGCTGGTGGCGTTGGATGCCATGGAGAACAATCCAAGAGTATCTTTTGTGGGGCCTGCTGGGACAGGTAAGACTTTTCTGGCCATAGAGGCCGCTAGGAGAAGTGCTGGAAGTGGTAGGAATGTGCTGTTCATTTGTTATAACCGTTTATTAGGCGCATGGCTGGAAAGCCAGACTATCGACCTAAGGGGGGTTACCACGCGAACCATTCATAAACATATGTTAGCAATGACAGGGACAGTAGTTGGCCCTGAAGTTGATGATGATTATTGGAACACAGAGCTACCCATTGCCGCCACAGATGCATTGCTCGGCCATGAAGGGGACATGTTCGTCTATGACGAACTGATAGTTGATGAAGCGCAAGACGTGTTACTGCCATTGAACTTGGACTTTCTCGACCTTAGCCTTAAAGGTGGACTAGCGGCTGGACGCTGGAGATTGTTCGGGGATTTTCACAACCAGCAACTCTATGCGTGTGGGCTCTCGCTTGAGGCATTTCTACTCCAGAGGACAGGAGAACGGGAACCTACCTATAACCTAGGGGTTAACTGTAGAAACACGCCAAGAGTTGCAGCACTAGCAAACCTTGTAGCGAACCTTCAGCCGGGGTACACAAAAGTCCTCAGGCCTGATGATGGTGTGGAACCGGACATCAAGTACTATGGGGGAGCTAGTGAACAAGAAGCTATGCTAATCAGTATCCTTGGATGCCTTTATGCAGAAGGGTACACAGGTAAGGATATTACAATTTTATCTCCTAGGGCATCAGACTGTTGTGCAGGTAAAATTAAGGCACTGCCTTGGACCCAAAGAATAAAGTTTTTGGCCGACAGAGAAGGGGGCTACGTAGGGTATTGTACCATTCAGGCTTTTAAGGGGTTAGAGTCAAACGTTGTCATAATCACTGACATAGAGAGGTTGGTAAGTACTTTCGATGTAGAGTTGTTTTACGTGGCCGTAACTCGTGCGACCCAACGACTCATTGTATTGGCGCATAATAGTGTTTGCAAAGACCTGTTGGATGTAATTGCAAAGAGAAGGGTTTAGGAGGCGATTTCTCATGCCATCGCACATTGAGAATCGGGAGACAGTAATTCGTTTGCTTCGCGAGGAATTGATAGGACCCTCCACTCTAGGTGCTCATATAAACGAAGACACTGAAATAGCTTTTGCAACATGGAAGGACGCTCAAGGTCCATGGCGTCGGAAAGATTCTGATGAGGAAATATTATCCAATGATCCTCCCAGCGTGCGCTACGGTGTAGGGGTCTTATACCCTCTGAGCGTGGACCTGTTAGACGAATTCAACAGCAAGCCGGATGATAATTACAACAATGAACTTAAAGTTGACGATGAACGTCCTCTAATTACAGAAGACGCAGTTAAGGATATTGATGAGATAGCCAAGAGACTTGATAGCGCGGGGGAGAACGAGAACGACGACTTTGACCTTAGCTCCACTAACACTCGAAGGCCCAGTAGCATGGCCATATCGTTCCTTGCGGAGATACCAGACGGTGCTTCTGTGGTAGTCGAGTTTACTGGCGGCCGTTATTTCGGCAAGGAAGTAAGGATAGCGGGCAAAAAGCGCAAATGGTGGCTAAGGCATCCCATTTCCTTGACTGCTACATGTATGGCAGATAACCTATGCCGATTACCTGCGGTGAAGTGCGCCCCAGACTCCTCTACCAGCACAGGTCTTGAAGGGTTGCCGTTAAACGTCGAGGTCTACTCGCGCCCCTTTGATGGGTTTGCTAGACTTCGACTTCTAACTGTGTGTGTAGTTAATAGGTCAGAAAACACAAATGTCGACGAGTTCAGTATCTTTCAAAGCTCCTTTAACGTAAAGGTGTTGTCCGCGGAGGGCAGGAACTCTCACATACTTCCGTATCCTAAGGTCGAGAATGCTGCCCTGGACGATGAAGAGCAGCAACTAGAAATGCTGTACAGAAACTATGAAACATACGCCGTGGGGCACGGCTGCGCGGCAGATTGGGACGAGCCAGAAGATAATCGCGTGTCTGTAGTGCATGCTCAGCCTATGCCATTTTTTGAGGCCCCAAGCGTGACGCCTGATAGAGTGCTTGCAGACGGGACTCCGCTGGACGTCTCAATGAAAGCCCTAGCTGAGCTTGAACATGGGCAATTCGGTTATAGTCAGCTAGACGCTCTAATAACTAGGTACGAGGAATGGATTAACGATAGCGAGTCGCGAATTGAACTGCTACCCTTAAGGTACCACGCAGCGGCCCATCGCAACTTATCGCACTGCAAGCATTGCGCCGGACGCATGAGGGAAGGGGTGGAGTATATTAAGGCCAACCCACGAGCCCGCCGAGCTTTCCGGCTAGCTAATTTGGCGATCCTAATGCAGCAGTTACAAAGCAAAAAGCCGCTCCGCCAGGTATCGTTGAGCAAGTCGGTACAAATTGGCTTTAGCGTGCCGTATTCAGAGCCAGACATATTTAGTGCCCCCCCGGGGCAGGGCAAATGGCGTGCTTTCCAAATAGCCTTCCTCCTCATGAACCTGAGGTCGGTAGCAGATCCCAACGATCCCAGTCGAGATATTGTTGAATTAATCTGGTTTCCAACTGGCGGCGGGAAAACTGAAGCGTACCTTGGCCTCACAGCCTATGCCACGTTTTTGCGGAGGCTTGTAAACCCAGAAGATGTAGGGGTCAACGTGCTCATGCGCTACACGTTAAGGCTGTTGACTGCCCAGCAATTTCAACGTGCAGCGAGTCTCATCTGCGTGATGGAAGCCATAAGGCAGAAAAACCCTGATTTGGGACATGAGAACTTCTCTATAGGCATCTGGCTTGGGAGCTCTACAACGCCCAATAAGCGAGCTGACGCTGTGGCTGCCTTGAGAAAGATGATCAAAGACCCTGACGAAGAGAACTCGTTCCTCCTATCTAGATGCCCGTGGTGTGGTGCCGAAATGGGCCCATGCAAAGTTAAAGGCGGCAATTCAAAGAAAGGACTTGTTATCGGATATGAGCTAGTTCGTAACACAGTAGCTTTCAAATGTCCCGATAAATTGTGCCGATTTCACGGTCATTTGCCTGTTTATGTGATCGATGAGGATATTTATGAAGTTCGGCCCTCGTTAGTCATTGGTACGGTAGATAAGTTCGCCATGCTGGCGTGGAGGCCAGAAGCCAGGGCTATATTTGGGTTGGCACCAGGTGGAGAAAGAGTTGCCTCTCCACCCGGACTGATTATCCAAGACGAACTTCATCTCATATCAGGACCTTTGGGGTCTATTGTTGGCTTATATGAAATGCTCATTGAGAATCTCTGCACAGATTTTCGCCCTGACACACCAGTCATCCCAAAGCTTGTCTGCTCGACAGCAACCATTAGGCGATTTGCCGAGCAGGTAAGGGCATTATACGCCCGTGACAAAGCTGCGTTATTTCCACCGTCTGGCCTCGACATTAGCGATAGCTTTTTCGCCAGATACGCCTTGTCTCCTGATGGGTCTACGCTCCCTGGTAGGGTCTACATAGGCATACACGCCCCCGGTCACGGCTCTATGCAAACCACTCAGGTCCGGGCATTTTCCTCGCTTCTGCAGGCTACGGTTGCCATGTCTCCAGAAGATAGGGATCCCTGGTGGAGTTTGTTGGTTTTCTTTAATAGTCTTCGGGAGCTTGGCACCACCCTGTCCTTGTTCCAGTCTGACATTCCTAGCTATTTGCGTGTTATTCAGCAGCGCGAGGCTCGTGATTACGCGCAGATGAGGCGACTAGGTAGAATCCTAGAGCTTACTGGAAGAATAAGGAGCGATAGGATTGCAGACGCAATAGCGGATTTGGAGGTGTCGTGTACGACAGACGGGCTCCGTCCTGTAGATGTCTGTCTAGCATCCAATGTTATTGAGGTAGGGATAGACATAGACAGGTTATCCTTGATGGCAGTTTTTGGGCAGCCGAAGACCACTTCGCAATACATACAAGTGACCGGTCGAGTAGGGCGTAAGTGGCATGAGCGACCCGGGTTAATAATAACTCTTTATAGCCCGTCAAAACCTAGGGATAGGTCGCACTTTGAGAAGTTCCGTAGCTATCATGAACGGCTCTATGCCCAGGTAGAGCCGACTAGTGTTACTCCATTTTCTCCACCGGCTGTTGATAGAGTGTTACATGCAGTGCTCGCAGCCTATGCCCGTCAGCTCGGGGATGAGAAGCTGGCTCAAAGGCCCAACCCCTACCCGGAGAAGCTTGTGCGCCAGTTCTACAAGCTGGTTGAAGAAAGAGTAAACGTAGTCGATCCTGCAGAAAGAGACAATACATTGAAGGTGCTTGATAAACGGCTCCGGGAGTGGCAGGATTGGGAAAGCATAACTTGGCAGGGCAGCTGGCAGCAGGAGGACGTCCCAATGCTACGCGAGCCCGGTAGTTATGTGACCATGCGAGACGCAAGACTTTCTTGGCCTACGCCTATGTCAATGCGCAATGTGGATGCAGAGTGTCAGGCTGAGATAACTCTTCTATATCTCCTAGAAAGGGGGATGATTCATGCCTAGGGGTCCTGTTCGCAGAGGGCAGCTTATTGCCCCTTTTGGGGTCGGAGCGATGCTAGTAACTAGAGATGGTACAGGCCTGATCACAGCAGGGTTGGATCATTGGTACAAACGGGAGTCTGACGACCCTACCAAAGAGACTCAGATAGAAGAGTTCAAGTTCCAAGAGTGGCGCTTACAGGAGTTGCTTAAGGTTGACCATTTCAGAGTGCCACCGGACTATCGCAGACGTCGACGGGGGCAGGACATCCCGAACACGGGCCTAACCATCCCATTTCTGCGCTTTCCTCGTTGGCAATATTGCCCTTTTTGCGGCCTCATGTACGAGTCCACTCTATTCGAACGATCACGCGCGAAGTGCCAACAGTGCCTAATCAAAGATAAGACCAGATACATGGTGCAAGTGCCCTTTGTGGCGATGTGTCAGAACGGCCACATACAAGACTTCCCATGGAAGGAATGGGTGCACGAAACTGCTAACCCCACTTGCAATGGACGTCTTAGGTTGGTATCCATCGGTAAAGCGACGCTTGCTGGGCAGATGGTCTCCTGCGAATGCGGCAAAAAGAGGCCGCTCGCTGGCATTATGCAAGTAGTTGATGCGGACACTCAAACGACGAATCTTAGCACTAATCTTGACAAATCAGGCTGCCTGTATCTTTGCAGGGGCAAAAGCCCATGGTTGGGAGATGATGAAAGGGAGCCGTGTGACTGTCATATCCGAGGTGCCTTGAGAAGCGCGTCAAACGTATACTACGCGTCAGTCAAAACATCGATCTACATCCCTAGAGGAGACAATGCCGACCTCAGAGAGCTCATCGGAACCCTTGAGTCTCCACCTTTATCTACCGTAATAAGCATAATTAAGGGGATGGGGCAGCATCCCACAGCTAGTCAATTGCAGGAAATCCATCCTAAGCTCTTAAAGAACTACTCTAGCGAACAACTTAAGCAAGCACTTGAAACGGTCATCGCTGGTTCGAATGGGCCAGAATGGGGGCCTCGTCCTGTAGCAGGGGACTCTCTTGACAGCGAAGAAACGGCCTTTCGCAGGCTGGAGTATGCTACCTTGCAGTCTAGTCGATCTGATATAAGTCTACGAATAAGGGAAGCAAACTTGGAATGTTTTGACCAGCGTATTAGGCCATACTTCTCCAAAATCATGCTAGTCGATAAGCTGCAGGAGACGCGCGCTCTTGTCGGCTTCTCGCGCATTTTCCCAGATGCGGGTTCTAACCGTGAGGTTCTCATGTCTCGATTGTGGAAAAAAAGACCGCATAAGGGCAATATATGGCTCCCTGCCTGCAAGGTGTTCGGAGAAGGGATCTTCATTGAGTTCGACGAGGCAAGACTACAGGGTTGGCTTGAGGAACAGTCTGTCCTCCTTGCTGGTAGGTCACGGCCGTTAGCAGAAAGGTATGATAGGCTACGTATCTTACGTAGACTACCCCCTCTCGACCTTAGCCCCAGATTTATACTTCTACACACCTTTGCTCACCTGGTCATGAATCGCCTTACTTTTGAGTGTGGTTACAGCTCGGCATCACTTAGAGAGAGATTATATATTTCAGGCAGTGCTGATGCACCAATGGCTGGAGTTCTTATCTATACTGCAGCGGGAGACGCTGAGGGTACGTTGGGTGGACTTGTTAGGATGGGTTCACCAGGTCGTTTTGAGCCAATGGTGATACGAGCTTTAGAGGGTGCAAGGTGGTGCTCTGCGGATCCGGTTTGCATGGAAATAGGTGCTTATGGCGGGCAGGGGCCTAACTCCTGTAACCTTGCAGCATGTCACAACTGCGTATTAGTCCCGGAAACAGCATGTGAGGAATTCAATCGTTTCCTTGATCGTGCTTTTGTCGTTGGTACGCACAGCGATACTGGTCTAGGGTACTTCAGCCTATAGTTGCGCCTGCTCCTTCCACGCGCCAGCCAGAGTAGTCTGCGAGTTTGCCACTTGGTGGTAGACTGCTGTCGTGCATGCTTCATAAGTTGCATTTTGTGCAGGAAAACGGCGCCTGTGGTAGAAGTGAATAAAGATAAGATTTCTCTTTTTAACTACATGGAAGTTGGGCAAAAATATGGGTCGCAACCTCCTTGCAGGAAACGGTGATGGGTTAACATGACTGTTGTCTGCGGCAGGAATGTGGAGTTAATTCACTGATAATGGATGGTGTATTCATGAGAAACGGCAAACTGCTTGCTCTTGACCTGTTTTGTGGTGCTGGCGGATTCAGTGAAGGCATGCATCTGGCAGGATGGGAAACCGTCCTAGCGATTGAATGCGATAAGGCTGCAGCTGAGACGTACCGCCACAATCACGGATCATCGACCTATTTGTTAGAACGAAGAATTGAGGACGTTGGTTTTTCCACTATAGAGAAAGCACTTGATCAACAAGGCGTATCACCAGATCAGATTGACCTGGTGATCGGGGGGCCCCCTTGCCAAGGATTTTCGATCATCGGCCCCCGTCGGCTCGATGATAAGAGGAATGGCCTTTTTGTTGAGTTCATGAGGGTAGTAGAACTAGTAAAGCCCCGCGCTTTTGCTGCCGAGAATGTGAAGGGAATCCTGTCTTTCGCTAGCGGGGTGATGCCGCATTTTCTAGATGCCATAGCCCACAAGATGGGATATCGGCTATCTTTCATAACCGTTAACGCTGCTCACTATGGGGTTCCCCAGCAGAGGGAAAGAGTCATCTTTATGGGTTTGAGGAGCGACGAAGCGGACAGGCTGGGCATTGAAAAGCTAGATACTCCAAAACCAACTGCCAAAAGAGTCAGCGTAGGAGACGCGATTTCAGACCTCCCAAAGGGCCTAGCAACTCCTAGCCCTCGGGCGTACAGGGTTGATGGCCAGACGGCAGGAGGTGCACTTGGGGACCCTATGGAGTATCCTTCAGAGGCCATTACCCCATACCAACGTGAAATGCGCCGCAACTCAGCATTCTTGACCGGGCACCATACAAAAGGGATGTCCACTCAGCGTTACGAAAGAGTGTGTAGCATGGCTGAAGGCTCCACGTTGCCCAGCAAGGGCCGGACAAATGCTTGGCGACGGTTAAATAGCAATGCTTATTCACATGCGCTGCAGGCCCATATGGGGAAAGACCTGAAGGAATTCATCCATCCAACTGAGAACCGATGGATTACCGTGAGAGAAGCTGCAAGGCTACAGTCATTTAGGGATATGTATGTTTTCGAAGGGGCCCAGAGTTCGCAGTTGCGACAAATTGGTAATGCTGTTCCTCCGCTTGTAGCTAAGGCCTTTGGGCAAGCCATAGCGAGACAGCTCACTGGCCATGGTGAAATAGAACTTCTTAGCAGTGTTTCGCTCGGACACACAAGGATGCTCGCTGCTGCTGGAAAACCCAATCTAGGCAAGTGTTCAGTAACTGACAGTGCAGGAGTGCTTTTCTCAAAATTAGTTTCCACCGATCCCAAACTACGCCTGCACGTAATTCACGAATGGTTGGCAGGTGAGGGGCAGGAGTCAACGTAAGCGCCAAATTCCTCTCTCAGCATACCCGCGAACGCCCTTTCAGGAAGGCCTTGTCGTACTCGGTAGCGTCAAAGGAGAAGGAGTTTACGTCAGCTACTCCCGGGGGGAGTGTACAAGGCTCTAGGCTGGGGACAATGCCGTAAAGACGGTTATGTAGGGCTCGTAGGCTATCGGTATCCAGTACCCCATGCTTCATAGCCTGAGACACCGCGTTCACGGCCTGCTCGAAACTGTTGCTCTCGCACAGACTGGCTATGCCTCGTAATACAACCCCACGCTCGCTCTTAGAGCGCTTATCCAAATACTCTTTGAGTGGGTCAGGGAGCATTTCATAGATCCCTGAGTATTTAAGGGCACCTGGGCTTCGGGAGAGCTGAACAAGGTATGGCAGCCACTGCATGCTCTCTTGTTTGGATCCGTAGAGTCGTTTGTGCCGCACAATCTCCCGGTGGTTTTC
>Ga0209103_1000289_pt1 | contig 15685 bp, 14 predicted proteins | sample 4C3metaG_FD_184152 | JGI IMG/M metagenome (GOLD analysis project Ga0209103, IMG submission 184152) | Freshwater bacterial and archeal communities from Indian Creek, Illinois, USA - 4C3 metaG (SPAdes) (version 2) | ecosystem: Environmental > Aquatic > Freshwater > Unclassified | place: USA...
GCATTGAACCTCTCGTCGAGATGAACCCGATACTGCTTAAGCCGACAGGAGAAATGGTGGCTCAAGTAGTGGTCATGGGCAAACCCCTCGCGAACATGACCGCCAGACAGTACCGTGAGAACTACTTAGATACGGCCCTGCCCATAGTCAAGCGGGCCCTTGCCACACTAATGGATCGCTATGACGTGGTGGTGATGGAAGGCGCGGGCAGCCCCGTGGAGATAAATTTAAGGGATCGGGATATTGTCAATATGAGCGCGGCCAAACTTGCGAATGCACCGGTGCTACTTATCGGTGACATTGACCGCGGCGGGGTCTTTGCCTCGCTCTACGGCACATTGGCCCTTCTCCATCCCGAGGAAAGGGACATGGTCAGAGGGCTCATAGTCAACAAGTTTCGGGGCGATCTCTCGCTCTTTGACGACGGTGTACGGATGCTAGAAAACATAACGCAAAAGCCCGTGCTCGGCGTGGTGCCTTTCCTCGCTAATCTCGGGCTCGACGAGGAGGATTCAGTGGCGCTCGATTACTATCAGAGTGGAAATGAGGCGGAGATATGCATTGCCGTACTCAAGCTTCCGCGCCTTGCGAACTTCACCGACTTTTCTCCCCTCGGACGGGAGGGTGGAGTGCGCCTTACCTATGTGACCAGGACAGAGGAGGTACTATCAGCCGATGCGGTAATCTTGCCTGGCACGAAGAACACCGTGGAGGACCTAAAGTTTCTGCAGGAAACGGGTTTGTCTGAGGCCATACTTACGGCAGCCGCAAGGGGGACTACTGTCGTTGGGATATGTGGTGGTTACCAGATGCTCGGACAATCTATCTCCGACCCCCATGGGGTGGAGACCGGACATAGCGAGTTTTGTGCGCTAGGGCTCTTGCCTGTAACGACAGTGTTCAACCTGACGAAGCACACCGTGCGCTCTTCTGCGCTCTGTCGGCTGCCCTTTTACAAGGGAGATGTGGTCGGCTATGAGGTGCACATGGGTGCAACATCAACAAGTGGTCCTGCCGCTTTTACAATTGCTCATTTAGAGGACGGCTGCGTGCAAGGCGAGGTTTGGGGGACCTATATCCACGGTATTTTTGATAACGATGAGTTTCGCTGGGCTTTTATCAACCATCTGAGAGCGAAAAAATCCTTGCCGGCTCTCGTAAACCCACTGCGGTATCGTCACTTTAAAGAACGCGAACTCGATAGACTAGCCGATCATGTAAGAAAACACCTTTCTATTCCCCAAATACTTAAGATTGCGGGCCTAACCTGATGGTTGGCCTAGCCTTTATGCTCGACATAGTCGTGGGTGACCCCGCCATGTTGGTGCGCGTGCACCCCGTTGTGCTGATAGGGAAGTTAGCCGAGCGATTAGAGAGGGTGCTCTACTGTCGAACTTCACGGTTACGGGGAGGCATATTAGTGGCCATGGTATGCGCTAGCGCCTACTTGTTCACAAGAACATTAGTGGTGTCTCTGGGCTCGTTTGGCTGGATGATGGAACTATGGCTCTTGTCTACCACACTGGCTACGCGCGGCCTTTATGATGCGGGCATGAAAATATACCAAACTGTTTTACGCGCTGATTGGTGGCGCGCCGCTGGCCATGTTCTACAAGGCTATTAACACCATGGACTCCATGTTCGGCCACAAGGACGAACGCTACTACTTTTTTGGCTGGGCAGCCGCGAGATTAGACGATATAGCAACCTTCATCCCCGCGCGTCTTACCGTGCCAGCACTCCTACTTGCCGCAACCCTCCTCGGGTTTAATGGCCTTGGTGCGTGGCGAGCGATAGTTAGAGACGCCCGTAAGCACAAGAGCCCGAACTCTGGTATTCCCGAAGCGGGGACGGCTGGGGCCCTCGGCGTACAACTTGGTGGCATAAACTACTATGACGGACAGGCTTACGAGACCCCCCAGCTCGGCGACGCCGCGCGGGATTTCGCTGATTTAGATATTCCCCGCACCTGTCGCCTTATGGTTCTCACCAGCGTCATATTTCTGGCTTTTGGCTTGGTTTTTAAGAGTTTGTTTAGGGGGACGGTGTAAGATGAAACACATGGGGCTTGCTCTTTCCTTTCTCACCACGATACCCTTCTTTGCGGTGGGCTACGTACCTGACGAAGAAATGGGTCGTAGTCTCGCTTACTTCCCCTTGGTGGGGCTTGTTGTCGGTGGGTTTAATGCCTCTATGTATTTTTTAGGGCTCTATTTTTGGTCGCCCGCGGTGGCTGCGTGGCTTTGGCTTATCGCTAACGCGCTCGTTACAGGCGGTCTACATCTTGACGGTTGGATGGACACCTTCGACGCACTAGGTAGCCGCAAAGGCCGGGCCGAAATGCTGGCGATTATGAAAGACAGCCGCATTGGGGCCATGGGGGGCATGGCCGCAGTGTTATTGCTTGGTTTCAAGTGGTCGCTCTTGGTGGAGTCAGGGGCAGCTCCCGCCCTAGTCTTGCTAGCGCCCGTGGTAGGCAGAAGCGTAGCCCTTATCGCTACCCAAGGCTTCACCCACATACGCGAAGGCGGGCTAGGCCGTACCTTCACACAGCCACTGCCCCTCGCTAGTTGGCTTTTTGTGCTGGCAAGCGTATTATTGCCCTTTGCTCTGCTGGGGCCTGCGCATTTTCTTGTAGCAGCGATAGGTGCCGCCGCTCTCGCCATGCTCTGGGCGCGCTCACTCTGCCATAAGTTCGGGGGGCTCAGTGGGGACAATTACGGCGCACTTAACGAGTTGGCTGAAGTCCTGTTCTTGTTGCTGGTGATTGTCAGGTTCTCCGCATGAAACAGAACTTTCAGCACGGCGGCAATATTTATGCGGCACGGAGAAGTCTTGGGTCAAGCGATATTGAGCTCATCGATTTTTCCGCCAACATCAATCCGCTCGGCCTTGCCCCTATGGTCAGCAGTCACCTGCAGCAGGTCTTTCGGGCAATCGAGCACTATCCAGATCCGGATAACAGGGAGGCCCTACTAGCTCTAAGCGAGCACCACCGCTGTCCTGACGATGAACTTGTATTCGGCAATGGCGCAGCCGAACTCTTTCAGTTGTTGTGTCTAGCCATAGCTCCCCATCGTGTGGTGGCAGTAACGCCTACCTACTCAGGCTATGCCTTTGCCGCCGGCCTGTATGGAATTCCCTATTTTGGCTTTGAGAATGATCCAGAGGGGCTCGCGGATGTGGCGGCTTTGGTCGGTCACCTCCGGAGTAAGGACCTGCTCTTTTTTTGTAACCCGAATAATCCAACGGGTCAGCTATATTCACGTGAATATGTGGACACGTTGGCGTACGCCTGCGAGAGCGTGGATGCTACTTTGGTGGTAGATGAGTCGTTTCATGAATTTCTTCCAGTCCATGTCGCACCAAAATCTTATACTGATGAGGGCAGCATCCCGCCTCATGTGGTGGTAGTGAGGAGCCTCACCAAAATAATGGCCCTGCCAGGGTTAAGGCTTGGCTACCTGCGGGCCAATGTCAGCGTAGCAAAGGCCATACGAGCAAAGCGGGACCCTTGGAGTGTCAATGTCTTGGCCCTTGAAGCGGCCAGGCTGTACCCTAGCCTTACGTCATACATTGATGAGGCTAGGGCGATGGTGCAGCAGGAAAGTGCATATTTACGCTCTGCTTTGTCTGCTCAAGAAAGATTCAGGGTCGTCTCGGGGGAGGCAAATTTCCTGTTTATCGCCATTCAATCCAAAGAAACGTCCACAGAGCTTTGCCAGAGGCTGCTTCACCGCAGGATTATGGTGCGCAATTGCAACACCTACCCACTTTTAGGCGAAAGATACATACGGATAGCCGTGCGTAAGCACACGGAAAACCAGCGCCTAGTAATGGCGCTATCTGAGGTAGATGATGCGACTACTTGTTATGAGGCATGGTGAAACTAGGGCCAACATCAAAACTCCCGAATATGCTAATGCATGAGGTATTTTCAACATGCCAACGAACGATGTCGGTTTGACATAGCACCTGCCGCAGTGTGCGCCACATCTCATCAAGTAAGAGGCCGAGCCGCCAAAATGAAACGCCTTGCAGGCGGTGGCGCTCCGCGACGACGAGTTTGTCGACTAAGCTTTGGGCTGTTTCCGTGTAAACAGAGATACCCAAGATGAGTTTTTCCCGCGGCACATCGACGAGGGCCATTTCTACAGCCTGTATGACGCGATGTAGCGGCTCGGGGCTTTCGCCGTAATCATGGGCCATGATAATAATACGGTCGGCGAGCGTGCCGAGGGCGGCAAAGTCATAACCCCGATAGACGCTATTTGGCGGGTGCAAGGTTAGGGTTAGCGTTCGATTGGCTGCGCGGAGAACGGGGGCTAGGCGGGCGACAAAGTGCGTGAAGCTGTCGCGTATAGCTTGCGCTTCTTCGCCGCGCGCGAGAAAGCCTAGTCCCTCAAAGTTAAGGTTGACCCCGCCGTAACGACTTGCCGCCGCAGCAATGGCCACCACAGCATGTTCCATAGCAGTGTCATCGGCTAGGAAGGTCGTCAAGAGGTCGCCGCGATTTGTCTCGTGGACGACCATTTCTGTGCGCAAATTATAGTATTCTGCGGCGCCTATGATGTACTGCCACGCGGCAGGGCGTTGCCAGGCGTTGCGGGGGCTACGCGTCAGCAGCGCTCCCGCGGCATCTATGGTGTACCAGCCAAAAGCCAACTCTCTGACGATGTCGGTGTTGCCACGGGCGGTGAGTGGGAAGGGCAAGCCAAAAAGATCTGTCCAGCTGCTAGTTCTAGCATCGCCTAGGGCGTAGAAGCCAATGACACTCAGCCTGTGTGGCACAGTTAGTGCCCTTGTTGTCAGCCCACCATAAGAACCCTCGGCCATGAGGGGCAGACCCTCGGCTTGGGCTAGGCGACCAGATGGGGCCACAAGGGTGAGCATTATTAGCAGTGCAAGGGATGCCATCGCTTTTGGGGGCACTTCTGTCACCATCCTTTGTATGGACTAAGTGTAGCACAAAAGTCTGGCGCTTCGTCCTGCTTCGGACTTTTGCTCTCTCGAGGTTAATGTTATAGTAGAGAAAAATCTATAAGTTTAAGATAAGGGGTGGCCCTGCCGCGATGCTAGAGCGGGTTATGAAGTTTGTCGTGAAGAATGGCCTGACAGAGGCGGGAGACCGCATCCTTGTGGGTGTATCGGGGGGTGCGGATTCTGTGGCGCTGCTCTTAGTGCTCCACGAGCTATCTCTGCGCCTTTCATTCACTGTGAGTGTGGCACACTTAAACCATGGTTTGCGGGGCGAGGAGGCCAGCCTAGACAGTCGCTTTGTCAAAGATTTGTGCGATAAACTGGGCCTAGACTGTGAATGTGGTGATGTGTCTATACCTCTGTTGATGCAGGGCAAAAGTGTTTCTGTGCAGGAAGTGGCTAGGCAGGAGAGATTCAGGTTTTTCCGCGCGGTGATGGAGCAAAGGTCGTTAAACAAGCTAGCGCTCGCCCACCACCAGGACGATCAAGCGGAAACCGTACTGCTAAGGCTAATGCGCGGTACGGGCTTGAGCGGCCTGCAGGGGATGAAACCAATAGAGTATGGCCTTTCGGGCCTTCTCATCGTGCGGCCTTTTCTCGCGGTCTCCCGCCAAGAGATTGAAGCTTTTTTGGCAGAGCGCGGCCAGGCATACCGCGTGGACATTAGCAACCTAGGCACAGAGTACAGCCGCAATTTCGTGCGGCTTAGTGTTATGCCCGCACTACGCCAAATTAACCCGCAAGTAGCCTTAGCTCTCAATCGGTTGTCCTCCCACGTTGTACAAAATGTTGACTACCTCCAAGGCCAGGCCAAGCCAGTTTGCGAGGCAGCTATTGAAACTCTTGATTTTGGTGTTGGTGTAAAACTTGACGCGCTCAGGGGCGTGCATGAAGCCTTGGTGATGCGGGTCCTGACAGAAGCTTATTTTCGCCTTGTCCTGATACGAAAGGATCTCGAGACTATTCACCTAACAGACATCTTCGCGCTGTTAGATAAGCAAGTCGGTAGGAGAATTGCCTTGCCACATGGTGTGCGCGTCTTGCGCGCACGTGAACACTTAGTTTTTTATGCTGCCGCGGAAGAAAATCAAGAGAGCTATACCTTGACTATTAGTGTCCCGGGTGAATATGTACTGCCTTGTGGCGGCAAGCTCGTAGCGCGGCGCGTTACCGAGTGTTCGGCGGACCTAGGGGGAACAAATGGTTATGCCGCCTGCATCTCATTTAGTGGAAATTCAATTGTGGTGCGAAACCGCAGGCCACATGATTCGTATATACTTCTAGGGGGTGTAGGTCACAAGAAAGTTAAACAAGCGATGAGTGAAGCGCGAATTCCATTGCCATGGCGAGATAATTGGCCCATAATTGAAGTCGAGGGTCAGATTGCTTGGGTGCCTGGTTTGCGCGTGGCCAACGCTTTTTGCCCCGAGCCAAAAACGAATATACTAGAACTATTCTACCAGCGTGGAGGAAAATGAAATGCAAGAGCCATTAGACTTACGGGTACTGCTTTCTGAGGAGGAGATTGCGGCGAGGGTGGAAGCCATGGGACGGCAGATCAGCGCGGATTACGAAGGCGAGGAGCTGCTTCTCGTCGTGGTCTTGCGGGGCGCAGCTATTTTTGCCGCTGATTTATGTCGCCATATCTCTACCAAGTCAGTCCTCGATTTTATTTCTGTATCTAGCTATGGGTCGGCCACCTCTACATCGGGAGTAGTGCGATTTCTCAAGGACTTAGAAGAGTCCGTAGAGGGGCGCCATGTGCTGATCGTGGAAGACATTGTCGACACGGGTCTCACACTGACTTACTTGCTCGAGAATATCCGTACGCGCAAACCTAAAAGTCTGCGCTCCTGTACTTTGCTAGACAAACCTAGTCGTCGTCGGGTCAGCATTGTGCCAGATTATCTTGGCTTCACTATTGGTGATCTCTTTGTCGTAGGGTATGGACTAGACTTTGATCAATATTATCGTAATTTGCCCAATATTTGTGTGCATGTCGAGTGAAGCTAGAGCAGCGAGCAGCCATACTATATTGCCGCACATTCTACAAAATTTTACGCCATACATTTAGTTGTGGTAAAATAGCTATTGTGCTGTGAGAGGAGGACTAAGTAATTTTGAACAAGAATTTACGCACTGCGAGTTTCTACTTGCTGGTCATTATGGTCGGATTGTCTCTGATCCAGTTTTTTATGGCGCGCACGGCCGCGCCGCGTGAGATCAGTTACAATGAATTCTTTAATCTTGTAGTCAACGAACAGGTCGCCACCGCTAATCAGGTGGGCAATGTTATTACGGGTGAGCTACGCGACGGTACCGCTTACCGCATCACTGTGCCGCCAGGGGACGCAGCTCTTATTCCCTTGCTCCGCACGAATACGCAGTATGTATATAGGGATCCTCCAAGCCCCCCCTGGTGGACAACCCTGCTTTCGTATGCCCTGATGTTCGCTCTATTCGCGGGCATATGGTATTTCTTCATGCAACAGTCGCAGGCCGGGGGCAATAAAGTCATGAGTTTTGGCAAGTCCCGCGCCAAGATGCAGTCTGATGTGCGCCGACGCATTACCTTCGCTGACGTTGCGGGCTACGAAGAGGTTAAAGAAGAGCTCGATGAAGTTGTGCAGTTCCTAAAGAACCCCGGCAAGTTCAGCGCTATTGGCGCGCGCATTCCCAAGGGGATCATGCTTTATGGCCCGCCCGGAACAGGGAAAACCTGGCTGGCTAGGGCTGTCGCTGGTGAGGCTGGGGTGCCCTTCTTTAGCATTTCCGGCTCCGACTTTGTGGAGATGTTTGTCGGCGTAGGTGCTTCGCGGGTGAGGGATATGTTCGACCAAGCCAAGAAGAGCGCACCGGCGATCGTCTTTATCGATGAAATTGATGCCGTGGGGCGACAACGCGGAGCAGGTCTCGGCGGTGGACATGACGAGCGGGAGCAGACTCTTAATCAGCTGCTAGTAGAGATGGACGGGTTTGAAGGCAATGAGGGCGTGATTATTATGGCGGCCACTAACCGCCCCGACATTCTGGACCCTGCCTTGCTTCGCCCAGGCCGTTTTGACCGCCAAGTTACTGTGGGTCGGCCTGATGTCAAGGAGAGAGAAGCGATCTTGGGCGTGCATGTGCGCAACAAGCCTTTGGCGTCCGAAGTTAAGTTGTCTGTCGTCGCCGGACTTACCCCTGGCTTTACTGCTGCAGACCTAGAAAACTTAGTCAACGAAAGTGCTTTGCTGGCGGCCCGACAAGACCGGCAGACAATTGGCATGCTTGACCTTGAGGAAGCTGTCAACAGGGTGATCGCTGGACCAAAGAAGAAATCGCGTGTCATTTCAGCGCGCGAGAAAAAGGTCTTCGCCTACCATGAAGCCGGGCATGCTTTAAGCCGGTACCTGACAGCAGACTCCGACCCTGTGCACCTGGTCAGCATAATTCCCCGCGGCATGGCTGGTGGATACGTAATTGCCCTGCCGACTGAGGATCGCTTTGTCATGACGCGCACCGAAATCCTCAACAATGTGACTTATGCCTTGTCTGGTCGCGTCGCCGAACAGCTGGTCTTTAATGAGATATCGACCGGTGCCCAAGACGACCTCGACAAATCCACTCGCCTCGTGCGGCGCATGATTATGGAGTACGGCATGAGCGAAGAGCTTGGACCCGTCACCTATGGCGAAAAAGAAGAGCAAGTCTTCCTCGGGCGCGATATATCCCGCCATCGCAACTTTAGCGAGACGGTAGCACACACTATCGATCGGGAGGTGCGACGTATCGTAGATCGCTCCTACCACCAAGCGGAAGAACTTTTGAAGAACAATCGCGAGAAACTAGACCTCATTGCCAATACGCTGTTAGAACGCGAAACTCTGCGGGGCGAAGAACTAAACGAATTGCTAGCCACAGGGACTTTGCCACCGTTAAATCCAGCCTAGTAGTCCATCCGGCACTCCACCATGAGTGCCGGATTTGTTATGTCAATTATTTGGCAAGGGGCGATGATTTCGATGAGCAGCAGGAATTTGCGGGCAGGGAAAAGAAATCAATAGTGTTTAAGCTATAGCTTGCGTGCAGGCAATGATTAGGAGAGTGAAAAAAGGGATGACTGTATCCATTACGGGTGCCAATCTTACATATGAAGAAATACTTGCTGTGAGCCGAGAAGGAGTGCACGTCTATCTTGCTGAACAGGCCCGTGGGAAGATTGCCGCTGCGCGCGCACTCGTTGACCGCCTAGTGTCGGAGGAGAAGGCTGTGTACGGTATAAACACAGGTTTCGGCAAGTTTTATGACATAACGATCAGCAAGGAGCAGGTAGCCAAGTTACAACGAAATCTCATCGTCAGTCATGCCTGCGGCGTGGGCACGCCCTTGCCGCAAGACACCGTCCGAGCGCTGATGTTGCTCCGGGCCAATGCCCTCGCCAAGGGATATTCGGGCGTTAAAGAGGCCACGGTGCAGGCCCTGCTGGACTTGTTAAATGCCAAAATTCACCCCGTGGTGCCCTCGCAAGGTTCGCTTGGAGCAAGCGGAGATTTAGCCCCTTTGTCGCATGTCGTCTTGGTGATGATTGGTGAAGGTGAAGCTGAGGTTGACGGAGAGATTCTGCCGGGCAGTGTAGCCTTATCTCGCCGCAATTTGCAGCCGCTTGTGCTTGGGGCTAAAGAAGGCCTTGCGCTCATTAACGGCACCCAAGCCATGGGTGCGAGCCTCGCTCTCGCTGTTATTGATGCGCTGGGGGTTCTTAAGGCTAGTTTTGTAACCGCGGCCTTAACTCACCAAGCACTGCGAGGCATAGTCGCTGCCTATGACGAAAAACTCTCTGCCGTACGCCCCCATCGTGGGCAGGCTCATGCCGCCTCAGCTATGCGTTTATTGCTCTCTGGCAGCGAATGGGTCTCCGTTCCGGGAGAAATACGCGTGCAGGACGCCTACTCCCTTCGGTGCATTCCCCAAGTGCATGGAGCTTGTCTGCATGCTCTCACCCATGTGGCAGAGATGCTCTTAATCGAGTGCAATTCAGCCACCGATAATCCGCTCGTTTTTCCGGAGCAAGGGGAAGTTATTTCGGGGGGTAATTTTCATGGCGAGTTTCTCGCCCTAGGCGCCGACTACCTAGCCATGGCCGTGGCCGAAATAGCGAATATTGCCGAGCGGCGCATTGAGAGGCTAGTAAATCCCCAGCTTTCCGGTTTGCCAGCTTTCCTTACGCGTTTTGGGGGACTTAACTCTGGCTACATGATTCCACAATATACCGCGGCCGCTTTAGTTTCCGAAAACAAGGTGCTTTGTCACCCGGCCTCCGTTGACTCTATTCCCTCGAGTGCCAACCAAGAAGACCATGTCAGCATGGGCGGTTTTGCCTGCCGCAAAGTGCGTCAAGTGGTGGAGAACGCCACCCGCGTTCTAGGCATCGAGCTCCTCGCGGCTTGCCAGGCTCTAGATTTGCAAGTGGCGGGCAAGTTGTCTCCGGCCACACAGGCAGTGTATGACTTGGTGCGGACTGACGTGCCCACACTAGGCGAGGACCGTGTGCTCTATGGGGAGCTTAACCAGGGGTACCGATTGATTAACGGGGGGCAGGTGCAGCGAGCCGCCGAGGCAGTTATTGGCGAGTTTTGCCATCTCACTCCGTAATATTTTATACAAGCAAAGGGAGGAATGACAAATGAACAAGGAGATTAGAGCAGCGAGGGGCAGTGAGCTCAGTTGCCGAGGTTGGCAGCAAGAGGCTGCCTTGCGCATGCTGATGAACAATCTTGACCCCGATGTAGCCGAGCGCCCCGAAGACCTCATCGTCTACGGTGGAACGGGCAAGGCAGCCCGTAATATGGCCTGCTACGAGGCCATAGTTAAGGCGCTGCGAGAGCTAGGGGACGATGAAACCTTGCTCGTGCAGTCGGGTAAGCCAGTTGGTGTGTTCACGACGCATACTAATGCGCCTAGGGTTCTTATCAGCAACTCCATGCTGGTGCCACACTGGGCCACCTGGGAGAAATTTCGCGAATTAGAGCGCCTAGGGCTCACCATGTATGGGCAAATGACCGCTGGCTCATGGATCTATATTGCCACACAGGGCATTCTCCAAGGTACATACGAGACTTTCGCGGAGGCTGCACGGCGCCATTTCGGTGGTTCACTCAAGGGTAGGCTCACTCTTACCGCCGGCCTAGGAGGCATGGGCGGAGCACAGCCGCTGGCCGTGACCATGAACGAGGGGGTAGCAATATGCGTCGAAGTTGACCAGACACGCATTGAACGCCGCTTGCAGTCGCGCTACCTCGACACTTGGGTAGATAATCTTGACGCCGCCCTAGAACTGGCGCGAGCAGCGCAAAGTGAAGGCAAGGCACTCTCTATCGGCCTGCTGGGCAATGCGGCTGAAATTTTGCCCGAGATAGTGCGGCGCGGCATTGTGCCCGACCTCGTGACCGATCAGACTTCGGCCCATGATCCCTTGGTCGGGTATATTCCCATTGGGCTGACGCTTGAAGAAGCTGCGAGGCTCCGCACGGAGAACCCGAAGGAATATGTCAAACAGTCCATGCAGAGCATGGCGCGCCATGTAGAAGCGATGCTGGCCATGCAAAAAGCAGGGGCTAATGTTTTTGATTACGGCAATAATATTCGCCAGCAGGCCAAGGAGGCTGGTGTGGAGAACGCGTTTGATTTCCCCGGTTTTGTGCCGGCCTATATTCGCCCCCTGTTCTGTGAAGGCAAGGGCCCTTTCCGCTGGGTAGCCCTCTCCGGCGATGTAGAGGATATATACAAGACCGATGCCAAGGTCCTAGAGCTTTTTCCTGAGGACAAGGCGCTACACCGTTGGATCACCATGGCGCAAGAGAGGGTGGCCTTTCAAGGCTTGCCGGCCCGCATTTGCTGGCTAGGGTATGGTGAGAGGGCGAAATTTGGCCTCGCCATTAACGAGATGGTCAAAAGCGGCGAACTAAAGGCGCCTATTGTCATTGGGCGCGATCACCTCGACTGCGGGTCCGTGGCCTCGCCTAATCGTGAAACCGAAGCCATGTTAGATGGTTCTGACGCCATTGCCGACTGGCCAATACTTAATGCCCTGCTTAATTCAGTGTCCGGAGCGACTTGGGTCTCAGTGCACCATGGCGGTGGTGTGGGCATAGGGTATTCTATCCACGCCGGAATGGTAGTAGTGGCGGACGGTACCGAGGACGCCCGTCTGCGCCTGCAAAGAGTGCTCACTACAGACCCCGGTACCGGCGTCATGCGTCATGCCGATGCTGGCTACGAGCTCGCCTGCCAGGTCGCCAAGGAGCGCGGCGTCAAGATACCCATGATGAAGTAGAGATGAAGCAGGGATGAAGTAGAGATGAAGCAGGGGTGTGAGACTATGAAATTAGTACAGTGTGTGCCCAATTTTAGCGAAGGGCGGCGCCCAGAAGTTATTGCCGCCATTCTCGCTGCCATCACAGGGGTAGAGGGAGTGACCTTGCTCGACTATAAACCAGATGCCGATCACAACCGCGTGGTAGTTACTTTTGTGGGGGAGGCCGCGGTAGTGGGCGAGGCCGCTTTTCGCGCGACCGCCAAAGCCGCTCAGCTTATCGATATGGAAACTCACCGCGGAGAGCACCCCCGCATGGGGGCAACCGACGTTATTCCCTTTGTGCCGCTGACGGGGGCCACCATGGAGGACTGTGTGGGCATTGCCGAAGCTCTGGGTGAGCGCATTGCCAGAGAGCTCAAAATCCCCGTATATCTGTATGAAAAAGCAGCACGCCGGCCCGAGCGCCGCAACTTAGCCGATGTGCGGCGCGGTGAGTACGAAGGGTTAAAGGTCGAGATCGCTAAAGAAGAGCGTCAGCCAGACTTTGGCCCGGCAGAACTACACAGGTCTGCGGGAGCTACAGTCGTAGGGGCGCGCCCGCCCTTGGTGGCTTTTAATGTCAATCTTGCTTCGGGGGACGTAAAAGTGGCCAAGGCCATAGCTAAGGCCGTGCGGGAGTCAAGCGGTGGCTTGCCTGCAGTTAAGGGCTTAGGTCTCATGCTTGAGGCCACGGGGCAGGCGCAGATATCCATGAACATGGTAGATTTCACAGTGACGGGCCTGCACACCGTCTTTGCGGCCATTAAGCTAGAAGCGGCCAAGCATGGGGTGACAATAGCGAACAGCGAGGTCATCGGTCTCTTGCCGGCACAAGCCATGCTTGATGTTGCTACGCACTATTTACAGCTCACTGATTTTAGTTCGGAGCAGGTGCTCGAGTTAAAGCTGGCGGCTAGGCATGAAGGCTAGTCTCCTCATCGCTCATGGGCAAGTTGTCACCACAGTGGGGTATAGTCATAGCCCCCAGACGGGCGGGGATTTAGGAAAAGTGCTGCGCTTAGAGCGAGGCTATGTGCTCGCCCAAGGGGAAAAAATAGTGGCTGTTACAGACAGCTATGAGGAAGCTAGGGCCGGCTGTGATAGGGAGACGCAGGTCATTGACGCCACGGGGCAGCTAGTTATGCCCGGCTATGTCGACTGCCACACCCATCTTAGTTTCGCGGGATGGCGAGACCACGAGCTACCGCTGCGTTTGGCGGGGCGTTCCTACCTCGATATCTTGGCGAGCGGGGGCGGCATTATTAGCACGGTCGCCAAAACGCGTGCCGCAACTGCTGAAGAACTGCTGGCTAATGTTGAGAATACGCTAGACACCATGCTGAGTCACGGCACCACAACTGTGGAGGCCAAGAGCGGCTATGGGCTGACTATCGCCGATGAGCTTAAACAGCTGCGGGTACTGCGGGCGGCCGATGAATTACACCCCGTGGACATAGTGCGCACCTTTATGGGTGCCCATGCATTGCCGAGCGAGTACGCCTCCAACAGAAAGGAATACGTCGACAGCATTGTATACGACATGTTGCCGCAAGTTGCGGCGGAGAACTTGGCTGAGTTTTGTGACTGTTTTTGTGAGAATAAGGCCTTTACCTTGGAAGAGTGCCGCGAGATTTTGCTGGCCGCACAAAAGCTTGGCCTAGGGGCTAAAGTGCATGCCGACGAAATTACCCCTCTTGGCGGTGCGCTACTCGCGGCGGAGCTAGGCGCGGTTTCGGCCGAGCACCTTATCCATGCCAATCCCCGCCACCTGGCGGCCATGGCGGCAGCTAAGGTCATGGCGGTGCTCTTGCCGGCGACATCCTTTATTTTGCAGACGCCAGCGCGTGCGCCGTTCAAAGACATGCTCGCTTTAGGGGTGCCTGTAGCTATATCTACCGACTACAATCCGGGTACTTCACCGCTGCCTAGTATGCAGCTCCTGCAGTCCATGGCCTGCTTTCATTATGGGTTTACCCCGGCCCAAGCATTCGCCGCTTCTACCATCAATGCTGCCCATGCCATCAGGCGCGGGGCAGAGTGCGGCAGCCTAGAAGTTGGCAAGCTGGCGGATATAGCGATTTTGCATGCCCCCAGTCTTGATTTCGTGCCCTACCACCTCGGGGTGAACTTGATTGATAAAGTCATTAAGCGCGGCAAACTAGTTGTAAATGAAGGGAAGTGTATGTATGGCTAAGGGCAAGAAGAAAAAGAAGGTCACTCCCCAGGACGAAAAGAAACAGGCACCCAAAAAAATTGACATGTGGGTGTACATGGTGGGCGGAGGCGCGCTCGGTCTTTTGGCGTGGATGATTTACCGCAGCGTAACAGGACAGTAGGAGGTTTGTATTGTGCATTTTGCAGGGGAAAAATATAGTGGCATCCTCGATAGTCTAGCCAGCGCCGACCCCACGCCAGGCGGCGGCACAGCAGCCGCACTCGCCGGGGCCATGGCGGCCTCGCTCGTAGAGATGGTGGCTAATCTTACGGTGAACCGCAAAAAATATGCTGCTGTACAGGTTGAAATGGAGGCAGTCAGGGGAGCTGCTCATGCCTTGCGTTCTTCGCTTTTGGCCTTGGCAGAGGAGGATGCGCTTGCCTACCAGGCCGTTATGACCGCACATAAATTGCCCAAGTCGACTGAGGAAGAGGTGGCGATAAGAAAGGCCGCTAGCGAAAAAGCGGTATTCTTGGCCGCAGACGTGCCCCTTAGAACGGCAAGGACTGCCCTCGGGGTGATAGAGCAGGCCAAATTCGTAGCAGAAAAGGGCAATCAAAACGCCTTAACCGATGCCGGGGTGGCCGGGCTCATGGCTTTCGCCGCCCTGCGCGGTGCCCTCTACAATGTGCGCATTAACTTGACGTCTTTAGACCCTCTGCCAGCATGGGCGGTAGATATGGCAGAGGAGGCAGAGGCCCTTTACACGTGGGGGACTGCACTTGACGCAGAAATGAGCGGGAAACTTGCTCCACTACGATAACTACATTTAGGGAAGGAATGTGACAGGCGTGAAATCAGACATCGAAATTGCCCAAAGCGCAAACATGCTCCCCATTATTGACATCGCCAAGAGCATAGGGCTAGGCGAGGACGACCTTGAGCTTTATGGCAAGTATAAAGCCAAAATATCGCCCTTGGTCGCCAAACGCCTAGCCGATAGGCCCGACGGCAATTTAATTCTCGTCACCGCCATAAATCCGACTGCGGCAGGTGAAGGCAAGACGACGACCACTGTCGGCTTGGGACAAGCCTTAGCCAGACTCGGCAAGAAAACAGCCATCGCCCTGCGCGAGCCCTCGCTGGGTCCTAGTATGGGCGTCAAAGGGGGAGCCGCGGGAGGCGGGTTTTCGCAAGTCGTGCCCATGGAAGAC
>Ga0209103_1000292_pt1 | contig 15646 bp, 14 predicted proteins | sample 4C3metaG_FD_184152 | JGI IMG/M metagenome (GOLD analysis project Ga0209103, IMG submission 184152) | Freshwater bacterial and archeal communities from Indian Creek, Illinois, USA - 4C3 metaG (SPAdes) (version 2) | ecosystem: Environmental > Aquatic > Freshwater > Unclassified | place: USA...
CACCGGCTGTTTGAGCAGCCGCCCAAGAGCTACACGTGGTGGGACTATCGTCAGTTGGGGTTTCAAAAAAACCGCGGCCTGCGCATCGACCACATCCTGCTTAGCAGCGCACTCAAAGCCAGCGCCCGCGCCTGCCAGATCGACCGCGCCCCGCGCAAAAACCCCCAGCCCAGCGATCATGCGCCACTGTGGGTGCAGTTGGGTTGAGCGCGGCGATTATGCAAACCTTCGTTTGGGGAATTGAGGCTTGCACCAACGGCGCGGATGCGCGATACTGCCCACAAGGGCTGGCGGCAAAATCTCCTAGCAGATGCTGAAGGTGCGCCGGACACCGAAGGTTGGTGGGGACATTTACCCACCGGGGCCGCAAGGCTCTAGCAGCGGGACATGGAGTCCGCTGCGCCAGCCCCACGAGGCCGATCCGGCGCAGCCTCACCCCCTAGGAATGAATAAACCTTGACCCATGCTTGTGGCCCGTTCCTCCACGCCAATGGCCTGATCGCATCATGCTCTACCTCAACAGCGACCATCTCGTGCGCTGCCTCCAAACCTTGGCGTCTTCACTGGCCATGTATCAACGTGCTGAACCGGGCAGCATCGACCAGGAAGTGTTTCGCAACGCCATCGTCAAAGGCTATGAACTGACTCAAGAAACCGCCTTCAAGCTGCTTAAAAAAGCGCTCAAGGTTTACGGTCACGGCGGGCAAAAGCTGGAGGCCACTCCGGTCAAGGAGATCCTAAGGCTGGCCGCCGTGCATGGGTTGATGACGCTGCCCGAGGTAGAACGCTGGTTTGCTTACCGAGACAACCGCAACAACACAGCACACGACTACGGCCAGGCCTTTGCCGAGCAAACGCTCACACTGCTGCCTGGCTTTTTGGCCGATGTGCAAACGCTGGCCGACACCTTGGTGCAAAAGTTCGGAAAACAAATCGATGCCTGAACAGCGCACCCTGCACCTGCCAGAGCGCTACGCCGCCCAAGTGCGCGCGCTGTTGCAGCAGCACATCCCCGAGGCTGAAGTCTGGGCCTATGGCTCGCGCGTGCGCGGCGATCATTACGCAGCCAGTGACCTCGACTTGGTCGTCCGCTTCCCCAGCGACAGCAAACCCACACCCTTGCGCCTGAGCGATGTGAAAGAGGCCTTCGTGGAAAGCAATCTGCCCCTCATCGTGCAACTGGTCGCTTGGAGCGCCATCCCCGAATCGTTCCGTGAGGAAATTCTGGCGGGGTATGTCGTGCTGCAGCGGGGTCAGGCCCAACTGAAGGAAATTGGGCATGGCGTCTATGAACACCACGGCTGAAATCATCATCTACGAAGGCGACCACGCCCGCGTCGAGGTGCGGCTGGAGCGCGACTCGGTCTGGCTCACGCAGGAGCAGGTGGGCCTGCTGTTTGGCCGCGAGCGCTCGGTGATCACCAAACACATCCGCAATGTGTTTGCCGAGGGCGAGCTGGACGAGAAAAGCAATGTGCAAAATTTGCACATTGCTGGCTCGGACAAACCGGTGAAGTTCTACAACCTCGACGTGATCATCTCCGTCGGCTACCGGGTCAAGTCCCTGCCCGGTACGCGCTTTCGCCAGTGGGCCAACCGGGTGCTGCGCGAGCACCTGACGCAGGGCTACAGCCTGGACCGCGAGCGCTTTGAGCGCAACGCCGCCGAACTGGAGGCGGCGCTGCAACTGGTGCGCAAGGCCGCTGCAGGCCAGGCGCTGAGCGCCGAGCAGGGCCGTGGGCTGGTGGATGTGATCGCCCGTTACACCCAGACTTTCCTGTGGCTGCAGCGCTACGACGAAGGGCTGCTGACCGTCCCGGCGGGCAGCCCGGGTGGGGTGCTGCCGACGCTGCCAGAAGCGCACGCCGCCATCGCACGGCTGAAGGCCGACCTGATGGCGCGGGGCGAGGCGTCTGAGCTCTTCGGGCGTGAGCGCGGCGATGCCTTTGCTGCCCTGCTGGGCAATCTGGAGCAATCGGTGTTTGGCGAGCCGGCCTATCCGACCATCGAGACCAAGGCCGCGCATCTGCTGTATTTTGTCATCAAGAACCATCCGTTCTCGGACGGCAACAAGCGCAGCGGGGCCTACCTGTTCGTCGATTTTTTGGCGCGCAACCAGCGGCTGCTGCGCAACGGCGAGCCGGTGATCAACGACGTGGGCCTGGCGGCGCTGGCGCTGCTGGTGGCCGAGTCAGACGCCCAGAACAAGGACGTGATGATCCGCCTGATCGAAAACATGCTCGCCCGGCCATAGTCGCTCCGGCCTTGGAAAACGGTGGCAAACGCCACAGTGGGTATATGATGATCTACCCGCGAGCAACACCCTACCCGCCGCTGAGCGGGCTTTTTACGTAGGCGCAAGCCGCCGCGAGCAACTGGCCACAGCGCTTGGCCGGCCGGCAGGGCGGGAGGCGCTGGCGGACACCGAAGGTTGGTAGGGACATTTACCCACCGGGGTCGCAAGGCTCTAGCAGCGGGACATGGAGTCCGCTGCGCCAGCCCCACGAGGATGATCCGGCGCGCCCTCACCTTTGGTCAACCCCCGCTCACGGCGGGGGATACGTGTCATCCAACTGCGCACCCTGCACCTGCCAGAGCCCTATGCCGCCCAAGTGCGCGCGCTCTTGCAGCAGCACATCCCCGAGGCTGGAGTTTGGGCCTATGGCTCACGCGTGCGCGGCGATCACTACCCAGCCAGCGACCTCGACTTGGTTGTCTGCTTCCCCAGCGATAGCCCCCGGCGGCCACCCAAAGTGCTCCACTTATGGCCACCCAAACTGCTCCACCCGGCACCAGCCGACCCCACATGGTCAATCCCCGCTCACGCGGGGGAGGCCCCCGCAGGGGCTGGGTCGCTACGGGCTACGCCCTGCGCAACCCAGCCCCTGCGCATCATCCAGCTTTGCACACGCTACCGCACAAAGCGGACATCTGTACTTGGCTCAAAAGAGGAGATTTCTATTTTGGGTTGACATTGAGGGTAGGCGGCTGTGAGGGTAGGTGGCCAAATGCCGGGCAAGCCCAACGCCCCGCATCACCCCGCATCACCCCGCAACGCCGCCGACGTGCGCGCCCCTAATGGAGCTGGCGCCCTACCCCAAGCCCAGCTCCTGCAGTTTGCGCGTCAGGGTGTTGCGCCCGATGCCGAGTTGTTGCGCCGCTTCGATGCGCCGGCCGTGGGTATGCGCCAGTGCTGCTCCTAGCAACTGCGCCTCGAAGCGGCGCAGCAGGGCGTCCCAGACCTCGTTGCGTCCGGCCTGCAACAGCGCGTGGGCCTCGGCATACAGGTCGGCTTCCCAGGCGGGCGGGCCCGCGTTGGCCACCTGGGCTGAGGCAGTGGCGTCGCCCGGGGCTGCATCGAGCACAGCCGCCACTGGTGCCTGCGCAATGGCCCCCCCCACGGCTACCGGGCCCACGGCTTGCAGCACCTCGGGCGGCAAGTCTTTGCGCTCCACCACCTGGGCCGGCGCCATGACGGTGAGCCAGTGGCAGATGTTCTCCAACTGGCGCACGTTGCCCGGAAACGGAAACTCGGCCAGCGCTTGCAGGGCTGGGGTGCTGATGCGTTTGGCTTCGACCCCGAGCTGCTTGGCGCTTTGCTGCAAAAAGTGGCGCGTCAGCAGCGGCACGTCTTCGCGCCGTTCGCGCAGCGGCGGCAGGCGCAGGCGGATGACGTTGAGGCGGTGCAGCAGGTCTTCCCTGAAGGCGCCCTCGCGCACCCGCTGCTCTAGGTTTTGGTGCGTGGCGGCGATCACGCGCACCTGCGACTTGACGGCGCTGTGGCCGCCGACGCGGTAGAACTGGCCGTCCGAGAGCACGCGCAACAGCCGGGTTTGCAGCTCGAAGGGCATGTCGCCGATTTCGTCGAGGAACAGGGTGCCGCCCTCGGCCTGCTCGAAACGGCCGCGGCGCATGGTCTGCGCGCCAGTGAAGGCGCCGCGCTCGTGCCCGAACAGCTCGCTTTCGAGCAGGTCTTTGGGGATGGCGGCGGTGTTGATGGCCACGAAGGGCCCGCGCGCGCGCGATGAATGCTTGTGCAGCGCGCGCGCCACCAGCTCTTTGCCGGTGCCCGATTCGCCTGTGATCATGACCGTGACCAGGCTCTGGCTCAGGCGCCCGATGGCCCGAAACACGTCTTGCATCGCGCCGGCCTGGCCGAGCATCTCGGGTGCTGCGTCTGCGCCCTCCTCGGCCACCTGCTCGCGCTGGCTTTCTTGCATGGCGCGGCGGATCAGATCGACCGCCGCCGTCAGGTCAAAGGGCTTGGGCAGGTACTCGAAGGCACCGCCCTGGAACGAGGCCACGGCGCTGTCGAGGTCGGAATAGGCGGTCATGATGATGACGGGCAGGCCCGGCACGCGCTGCTTGACCTGCTGCAACAAATCCAGCCCGCTGCCACCCGGCATGCGGATGTCGCTCACCAGCACCTGCGGGCCAGCGTCGTCGCCAGCGAGCAGCGCCTCGATCACCTCGCGCGGCTGGCTGAAGCTGCGTGTGGGCAGACCCTCGCGCTGCAGCGCTTTTTCGAGCACGAAGCGGATCGATTGATCGTCGTCTACTATCCAAATCGGTTTCATGCCTGCGTTCCTTTGCGGGTGTCTGCGCTATCCGGTTGCCCTGTGGCCCCGCTGGCGCTCAAGGCAGCGGAATGAGCAGTTTGAAATCGGTCCGGCCCGGCACGCTGTCGCATTCGATCAGGCCATGGTGCTGCTGCACAAAGGTTTGCGCCAAGCTAAGCCCCAAGCCAGAACCCCCTTCGCGGCCTGTGACCAGCGGGTAGAAGATTCGGTCTTTTATCGCCTCGGGCACGCCGGGCCCGTTGTCGATCACATGCAATTCCAATGCCAGCCGGTGGCGCTGGCCGCCGAAAGTGAGCTGGCGCTGCACCCGGGTGCGCAAAATGATTTCGGCCGTTCCGGTTTCGATGCGCGGCTGCAGCGCTTGGGCGGCGTTTTGCACCACGTTGAGCAGGGCCTGGATGAGCTGTTCGCGGTCGCCGCGAAACTCGGGCAGCGAGGTGTCGTAGTCGCGCCGCAGCGCCAGCCCGCGCGGGTATTCGGCCAGCACCAGGGCGCGCACGCGCTCGCATACTTCGTGGATGTTGATCTCGGCTATCACCTGGGCGCGGCGGTGCGGCGCCAACAGGCGGTCCACCAAGGCTTGCAGCCGGTCGGCTTCGTGGATGATGACTTGGGCGTATTGGGCCAATTCGCGCGCATCGGGCTCGAGTTGCAGCAACTGCGCCGCGCCTCGGATACCGCCGAGCGGGTTTTTGATTTCGTGCGCCAAGTTGCGGATCAGCTCTTTGTTGGCCTGCGCTTGTTCGTGCAGACGCAGTTCGCGCTCTTGGCGCGTTTGCTGCTCCAACGGCAGCAGCTCCACCACCAGCTCGCCCCCGTGCTCGGATTTGGCCAGCACCACGTGCACCGGCAGCGCCTCGTTGTTGAGGCGCTGCAATTTGGCGTCGTAGCGGATGACGGCGTATTCGTGGCTGTTGGCGCCTTGGATGGCGTTTTGCAGCAGATTGGGTTCGCTGAACCAGTCGGCCAGCTCCAGCCCGGTCAGGCTGCGCCTAGACAGGCCGATGGCGTCTTCGAGGGCACTGTTGGCAAAGCGGATGGCGCCCGCCGAATCGATCACCGCCACCAAGGTGGCGAGCCGGTCAAGCGCTTGGTATTGCGGCCCATGGCACACGGCGGGTGCTGGGTGCTGCCGTGGGGCCTTCATGAACAGGGCTTAGCGCACCGGCGCCGGGGGCAGCGAGATGAACTGCCCGGACGTGGCTCGGGCCGTCGCTCCCGCAGCGGCGGGCAGCGCAGCCGCGGGTGCGGCGGGCAAACGGCCCAGCTCGCGCTCGATCGCCGTCACATCGCCTTGGGCGCGCTCGAGCCGGCGGCGCAGCTCCTCGGTGCGCTCTTGCAAGCGCGCCGCGTCGCCGCGCTCGCTTGGCAGCGGCTGCGGTCGGCCTTGGTTGAATTCGGTTTGCAACTCGCGCACCCGCTCTTGGGCGCGGCGCAGCTCGGTTTCTAGAATGAGGCGCGCATCGCGGTCGCGCGCCTGCTGCTCGGCCCGATCGACGCGCTGGCTGGGGGGGCGCTCGGCGCTGGTGGCTGGCGGACGCGGAGCGGCGCTGGTGGCGGCGGCACCCGGCGCCAAGCTGGCCGCGGGGGTGGCCGTGGCCGATGCAGGGCGGCGCCCCTCGACGATGCTCAGGTTGCCGCCTTGCAGCAGGCGGCAGCCGCGCGCCTCGGGGCGCTCGCCGGGCTGGTTGGTGTACTCGTTGCCGCAGCGCCAGATTTGACCCTGTGCCAGCGCCGGAGCTGCGGGCAGCAAGGCTCCGGCCGCCCCGGCCAGCAGCCACACCCCACACGCACCAAAAATTGACCTAGCCTTGTGCATCATCGGGCCATGATAGCAGCAGCGCCCCAAAATGGCACCCACAATGGGCACCAAAGGGGCACTGCAAGGGCGCTGTGGCAGCGGCAGCGCTTTAGTTGCTGAAGTAGAGGTCGAACTCGGTCGGCGTGACCTCGACCCGGGCGCGCGTGACTTCGCCCATTTTCAGCTCGATGTAGGCATCGAGCATGGAGTCGGTGAAGACGCCGCCCTTGGTCAGGAAGGCGCGGTCTTGGTCCAGGTAGCCCAGCGCCTGGTCGAGGCTGTGACAGACCGTGGGCACCAGCTTGTCCTCTTCGGGCGGCAGGTGGTAGAGGTCTTTGGTGGCGGCTTCGCCGGGGTGGATTTTGTTTTCCACGCCGTCCAGGCCGGCCATCAGCAGCGCCGCAAAGCACAGGTAGGGGTTGGCCAGCGGGTCGGGGAAGCGCGCTTCCACGCGCCGCCCTTTGGGGTTGGCCACGTAGGGGATGCGGATCGAGGCCGAGCGGTTTTTGGCCGAATACGCCAGCTTGACCGGGGCTTCGAAGTGCGGCACTAGGCGCTTGTAGCTGTTGGTGCCGGGGTTGGTGATGGCGTTGAGCGCGCGCGCGTGCTTGATGATGCCGCCGATGTAGTAGAGCGCGAAATCGCTCAAGCCCGCGTAGCCGTCGCCGGCGAACAGGTTTTTGCCGCCTTTCCAGACCGACTGGTGCACGTGCATGCCGCTGCCGTTGTCGCCGTGGTAGGGCTTGGGCATGAAGGTGGCGGTTTTGCCGTAGCTGTTGGCCACGTTCCAGACCACGTACTTGAGGTTTTGCGTCCAGTCGGCGCGCTCGACCAGGGTGGAGAAGCGGGTGCCGATCTCGCACTGGCCGGCCCCGGCCACTTCGTGGTGAAAGACCTCGACCGGAATGCCTAGGCCCTCTAGGATGAGCGACATTTCGGCGCGCATGTCGTGCGTGCTGTCAACCGGGGGCACCGGGAAGTAGCCGCCTTTGGTGCGCGGGCGGTGGCCGCGGTTGCCGCCTTCGAGCTTGGCGCCGGTGTTCCAGGGGGCCTCGTATTCTTCGATTTCGTAGAAGCTGCGGCCCGGCTCGGTGCTCCAGCGCACGTTGTCGAACAGGAAGAACTCGGGCTCGGGGCCGAAGTAGGCGGTGTCGCCCAAGCCAGAGGCTTTGAGGTAGGCTTCGGCGCGGCGGGCGATCGAGCGCGGGTCGCGGTCGTAGGCTTTGCCGTCGCTGGGCTCGACCACGTCGCACTGCAAAAAGAGCGTGGTTTCTTCAAAGAACGGGTCGATCTGGGCCGTGTTTGGGTCCGGCATGAGCAGCATGTCGGAGGCTTCGATGCCCTTCCAGCCAGCGATGGAGGAGCCGTCGAAGGCGTGGCCGGAGCTGAACTTGTCTTCGTCGAAATGCGAGATCGGCACCGTTACGTGCTGCTCTTTGCCACGGGTGTCGGTGAAGCGGAAATCAACGAACTTGACTTCGTTGTCTTGCACCATGCTCATCACGTCGGCGACGCTTTTGCCCATCTTGAATTCTCCGGTTGCATTGAAAGGGGTTGGAAATTGCTGCACAGTTTATAGCAGCAAGCGTGCCAGCTTGGTGACAAACCCGCGCGCTGTGCGGCACCCGGTGCCAAAAAAGGGGTCTGCGCGAGACCTCGCCACAGGCGCACTTTTTTGGGGCATTTTTTGCATCAAAATGGTGCGCACGCACTCTGCATCGGCTCAGCGCACCAACTCGGGGCCCAAGCGGGCGGCTGCGGCGCGCAAGCCGTCGAGCAGATCGGCGTAGGCCGCCTGCACGGGTTCTATCGGCCCCTTGACCCCGAGTTCGAGGTGGCGCCCGTAGGTGGGATGGTCCACGCTGGGCAGGCTAAACACCTTGCACTGCGGGTGCGTGGCCTCGATGTGCTGCATCAGCGGCGTGAGCTGGCCCTCGATGCCCTCGAACACGATCACCGAGCGCTCGCCCCACGCCCCGCGCCGAAAATACGCGGCGTAATGCTGCTCCAGCAGCCACTCGATCATGGGCCAGGCCATGACCGGAAAACCGGGCATGGCGTGCAGCACGGCACCGCTGGGGCTGGTGCAGCTAAAGCCCGGAATCTGGTTGTAGGGGTTGGGGATGATGCGCGCGCCCAGCGGAAACTCGCCCATTTGCAGGCGCTGCAGGTGGTCGGGCCGGTCGGGCTCATAGACCTGGCCCTGCTGGGCCGCCAGGCGTTGCAAGCGCGCCACGATCAGCGCGCGCGCCTGCGGGTGCAACTGCAGCCCCACCCCCAGTGCGCTGGCCGCCGCCTGGCGGGTGTGGTCGTCGGGCGTGGCGCCGATGCCGCCGCAACCAAACACCACGTCGCGGCCCGCCAGCGCCTCGCGCAAGGTGCCGGCCAGCGCGTCCCGGTCGTCGGGCGCAAAACGCGCCCAGGCCAGGCTCAGGCCGCGTGCGGCCAGCAGCTCGATCACGCGCGGCAGGTGCTTGTCGGCGCGCTTGCCCGACAAAATTTCATCGCCTACGACGAGCAAGCCAAAGCGCGGGGCGGGGTTCATGGTTGGTTTTGGACCGAAGCTGGAGCCGGCGTGGTGGATGGGCTGAAGGGGAGCGCGGCCGGCTCGGGGCTGCGCAGCGGCTCAGCGGTGGCCGCGTCCAGGTGCGGCGGCGTCGGCATGGCCGGTTGCGCCTCTGCGCGCAGCGCCTGCAGCGCCGCCAGCAGGTAGTGCACGAACCACAGCGAGGCCAGCGCAAACACCCACGTGTACACCCACACCGCCAGCGGCACCAGCAGCGGCGCCATGGCAATGAACATGGCGCCCGAGGCCCACAACAAACTGGGCGCCGCACCCAGAAAACCGCTGAACATCCCCATCAGCAGCAGCGCCGTGCGGTGGCGGCGCAACAACTCGTGCCGCTCGGCGCGGCTGGCGTGCTCGGCCAAGGCGTCGAAGGCCAGCACGCGGTAGGTCAGCCAGCCCAAGATCAGCGGCGGCAGGATCAGCACCAGCGGCGGAATCAGCCACAGCGGCAAGGAAATCAGCAAGGCCAGCAAGGCCAGCGCGCTGTGCCCGAGCGACCAGCCCAGGCTGCCCAGCCACGAGCCGCCACGGCGCCGCTCGAGGCCTGCAAAGCGGCGCCGCGCCACCAGCTCCACCGCCACCGGCGTCAACACCAAGGCCACCAGCAGCAGGGTCGCGAGCACGATCAGCGGCGTGGCCAGCAGCAGCACGATCAGCGGCGCCAGCACCGCCTGCAGGAAACCCAGTCCGACCGACTCCAGCCACTGCAGGGCAAACACCACCAGCGCCCACTGTTCGAGCCAGAGCTGCACCGCGGCGATGGCCGCGTCCCAATAAAAATAGCCCAGCGCAAAGGCCGCCAGCACCATCAGCAGCAGCGGAATGAAAGACCAGGCGATGACACGCGGATGCAGGCTATACGCCAGCGCGCGCCAGAAGGAGTCGAGGGCCAAGCGCATAAGGACCGATTGTGTATCAGGCGGCGCCATCCTGCATCGCAGGCGGGGCGCTTGGCTGGGCACCGGGGGCTGGGCTTTTGGCCTGCAGGGCCTGCACCTGCTGCGGCGTCAGCCAGCGCCAAGCGCCCGGCGCCAAGTCGGCTGGCAGCTCCAGCGCCCCGATGCGGCTGCGGTGCAGGCCGCAGACCCGGTTGCCCACCGCCGCCAGCATGCGCTTGACCTGGTGGTACTTGCCCTCGGTCAGGGTCAAGTCGAGGCGGTGCGATCCGGTGGCCGCGCAGGCAGCGGCGCGCACGGGTTGTTGCTCGCCTTCGAGCATGACCCCTTGCAGCAGGCGGCGCACCATCTCGGGCTCGACGGGCTGCTCGCAAACCACCTGGTAGAGCTTGGGCACGTGGTGGCGCGGCGACGAGAGGCGGTGAATGAAGGCACCGTCGTCGCTGAGCAGCAGCAGGCCGGTGGTGTCTTGATCGAGCCGCCCCACCGCCTGCACCCCGCAGGCGGCACCGCCCGGGCGCTGGCGCAGCGCGCTCGGCAACAAGGTGTACACGCTGGGCCACGCCCCCGGTTTTTGCGAGCACTCGTAGCCAGCCGGTTTGTGCAGCACCAGGTAGGCCAGGCGCTGATATTCCCAGCGTTGGCCTTGCACCCAAAAAACCAGCCCCTCGGGTTCACACTGCAAGCCGGGGTCGTGGCAGCTTTGGCTGGGCTCGCCCAGCGCCACCCAGCCTTGTTCGATCAGGCCGCTGCAAACGCGCCGCGTACCAAAGCCTTGGCTAAATAAAATTGCATCCAATCGCATGGGGCCTGAGCATAGCGCGGTTGCTTGCGGCTTGCCTCAGACCGGGTGCGCCCGCTTGAGCGAAAATGGGGCAAACCCTGCGCCGTCCTTGCCGCCACCGCCACCGCCCCCACCTCATGCTCGAGCGCCTCAAAAAACTCATGCCGGCCAAGGACAGCCTGCTGCAGAACCGCTGGCTGCGCTGGCTGCGGCCGTGGCTGGGGCATCCACGGCTGTGGCACCTGAGCCGCAAGGGCGTGGCGCTGGGGATGGCGATCGGGGTTTTTTTTGGGCTTTTGATCCCGGTGGCGCAAATTCCTGCCTCGGCCATCGCCTCGGTGCTGCTGCGCGCCCACCTGCCCGCAGCGGCGGCCAGCACGCTGGTGACCAACCCCATCACCTTCGCCCCGGTTTACTACGCGGCCTACGAATTGGGCCGCGTCATTTTGCGAGAAGACGCCGCCACCGAGGAAGAATTGGCGCGCATCGTCGAGCGCAAGGCCCAAGACCACGCGCAATCTCGCGACCTGACCCTGACGCAACAAATCGAGCGCGGCTGGCGCAGGCTGGGTGAAATCGGCAAGCCCTTGATCGTGGGCTTGTCGATTCTGGCCGTCACGCTCGGTTTGACGGTGTATTTTGGGGTCAGCGCGATCTGGGCACTGCGGGTACGGCTGGCGCGGCGGCAGCGCTTGCGCAAAATGCGCAACCCCGATTGATGTCGGTCTGCGGGCGCCTTCAAAGCCCCGCTTCTTCGCATAGCGCGGCCTGCTTCCAGGCCTGTTGCGCCACCGCCTCATCGCCGCGCTGCTCGGCCAATTGCGCCAAGGCGCGCCAAGCGCGGCGGCGCAGCCCGGCATCTTGCAGGCTGCGGCTGGCCTGCTGCAGCATCTGGTTCGCTTTGCCCCAGAGCTGGCGCTGCATCAGCGCCTGTCCGGCAAGGTATTGCAGCCCCGCATCGGCCGGGCGGGCCGCCTGCGCTGCGTCCAATTGCGCCAGCCAGCCCGCATCGAGTTCGGGCAGCAAATCTTGCAGCACCCGGATGCTTCGGTGCTGTGCGGCGCCCTCCAGTTGCGTGTAGGCGCCCATGAGGGTTTGCAGGGCCTCGTCGCGCCAGCGGCTGCCTTCTGGCAAGTGCCCGGCCGCGGCCTGCGCTGCGCCGGCAACGCCATCGGCAGCCCCCACCCCCCTTGGCCGCAGCCGCACCCATTGCCGCAGAAACTGCAGCGCCAGCCCGGCGTCGGCGCGCTCCCGGGCATCGAGCCCCTTCCAGACGCGCAGCAACTGCTCGGCGTCGTGGGTTTGCTGCAGCGCCTCGCTCACCAGCGTCTGCAGCAAGCTGGCGGCGGCCGCAGTCGAAAAGGCTTTGTGCTTGCGCAGTTGGCGCACCGTGTCGATGGCCACCGGGCTGTCCCGCTCCAGTTGCGCCAGCTTCAGGCGCAGCCGCAGCGCCTGGATGCGCCGCGCCGCGCCTTGCGGCAACTGCTGCCACCAGGTGCGCGCCTGCACCGGGTCGCGTGCCTCGATGGCCCAGGCGCTGGCACGCAACAGGGCCGCCTCGCGCACCGCCGCCGCATCGGAGGAGGGCTCGGCCAGCGCCGCCTCGATGACGGCATCGCGCCGCCCGGCATTGCCCAAGCTGTGCGCACTCTCGGCCAGCAGCAGGCGCGCCAGCAGCAGCCAGCGGCTTTGGTGCGCGAGCGTGGCCGCTGGCAGGCGCTCGAGCGCCTGCAGCGCCTGTTCGGCACTGGTTTGCGCGCGCACGAAACGGCCCGCCAGCTGCTGGATCAGGGCCTCGAGCAAGCCGACGTAGACCGCCTTTTCTTGCTGCCGCAGGCGCCAGCGCTGGGCCCGCTGCGGCAGCCCCCGCAGCAGGGCAATGCCGCGCAGCGCCAGATGCAGCAGCACGAAGCCCAACAGCAAACCGATCAGCACCAGATTGAGCGACATGTCGATGCGCCAAGGCGCCCAAAACACGCTCACGACGGCCTGGTTGTCACCCACCAGCAAAGCCGCCACCACCGCGACAGCGGCCAGCAGCAAGAACCAGATCACGTTTTTCATGGTGGCGTGGCCCCTTTCAGCGGCCGCCAGCGGCGGTTTGCAGTGCCGCCAGCGTGGCGTCGGGGCGGGGCAGTTCGGGCTGCTGCATATCGATTTGCAACTGCGCCAAGGTGTCGAGCACGCGCTGGGTTTCGGTGGCGGCGGGGTCGAAGTAGCGCTGCACCAGCGTCTGCACCGTTTGCACATCGGCGCGGGCGGCATCGAATTGGCGCGCCATCAGCCCCAAGCGGGCGCTGAGCAGCTTGAGGCGAATGTTTTCGCGCAAAAAATAGGCCTGCTCGGGCGCCAGCAGGGCGGCCTCGGGCTGGTCGATGCGGCTGATGCGAACCAGGTCGGCGCCGCTTTGGCGCACCTGTTGCCACAGCCATGAAACCGCCCCGCTGCCCGTCTGCCCGACCCAGCCCCAGGCACGCTCCCAAATCGGCGTTTCGGCAACCACTGGAGCGGCTTCGTTGGCTGCCGGGATGGCTTCGGATGGCGCTGCCGCAGCGGTTTCGGCGGGGACGACAGCAGGGGCGGTTGTTGAGCCAAGAACTGGCGGCGCCGCTGCAGGCAAGGCTTCTGGCGCCGCCACAACGGCTTGTGCAGCGGCCGTGGCCAGCGGCGCTTGCCCCGCTTGCGCCGACTCAAGGCCCCGGCCTGCTGGGGCCATCCGCTGCGCGGTCGGCTCGCCAACGGATGGATAGGCCATGGATGACGGCAAGGGCTGATTGAGCAGCGGCCATTGGTCCACCCGCTGCGCCAAGCCATCGAGCCGCTGAGCCAGCGCGGGCACATCGACCCATTGGGCGGCCTGCAGGCGCTCGATGTCGGCTGCGATGGCGCGCTGCACCGGGTTCAGGCGCGGTTGGGCCGCGCGGGCAATGCGCTGCTCGGCCCCGCGCAGCGCTGAAATCAGCGGCAGCACGCTGCCCGACAGCTGGCTTTGCTGCTGGGCAAAGCGCACGCTGGCCTCGAGGTCGTGCACCAGGCTGTCGTCGCGCGTGCGCGCCACGGCGAGCATCAGTTCTTCGAGCTGGCTGCGCTGCAGCGCCACTTCCGACAAACGCAACTCGGCCAAGCCCAAGCGCGCCGCCAAGTCTTTGGACTGGGCCTCGGCCGCCGCAGCCAGCTCGCGCGCGGCCACCGCCTCGGCCAGGCTGTCGGCGGCGCGGCGGGCCATCTCCTGCTCGCTGCGCTCCATGCGCTGCACCACGGAAAAGGTCCACGCCATACCCGCCAGCACCAACACCAAGGTCAGCCAAAGCAGCCAATGCGGCGGCGCCGGCCAGCCCGGGCGAGCAAGCCGCTGCAATTGCGCGCCCTGCGCAGCCGGTGTCACGCCTGCGCTGGCGCTGCCCGAGCCTCCCGAAACAGGGGGCGGGGGTGGGGGCTCAGAAGCCACGGAGCTCCCAGGGGAGCCGGGCGTGGCGGGGGAAGACGGGTCGGTCATGGATTGGGCAGTTTAGACAGGGCGCGCAACAAATCGTCGAGCGCGGGCCGATGGGTGATTATTTCGCCAAAACCCTGTTGCCGTGCTGACACGGCGATGCGCGGATGCGACACCAGCGCACGCGACTGCGCCCACGACTGGCTTGGCAGCAACCGGGACAGATGCTGCAAGCCCTCAGAGCTGCTGAACAACCACACGGCCCCGTTGCGCACCCACTCGCGCACCCGTTGCGCGGTGGCCGCATCCCACTGCGGCGCGCTGCGCCGGTAGGCCACGCAAGCGTGCACGCGCCCACCCTGTGCCAGGCACTGCCGCTCCAGCCAATCGCGGCCGCTGCGGCCGTCGGCCGACTGGCCGCGCACCACCAGCAGCCGGTGCCCGGGGTGCAGTTGCGGCTGCACCACGGCCCACAGGGCTTCGGAATCAAACTGCGCCGCGTGGGACGGCGGCTGGTCGATCTGCCCCAACGGCACCCCAGCCGCTTGCAGCGCGGCCGCCGTGCCGGGGCCGGGGGCCCAGCAGCGCGCCGCAAGTGCGGCCAGTGGCGCGTCGGGGCCGAAAAACCCGCGCACCGCCTGGGCGCTGACGAACATCAGGGCGTCGCAGCCCGCTGCCTGCAAACGCGCCTGCTGCAGCGCCGCCTGGTCGGTGGCCGCGGCGATGTCGATCAGGGGCAGTGCCTGCGCCGCCGTCCAGCCCGCCGCGTGCAGGGCTTGCAACCACACGCCGGCCTCGTGCGCCGGCCGGGTCACGAGCAACACCGGGCGGCTGTCAGCGCGTGCGTCGGGGGGCGTGGGCAGGGCTGGCATATCAAGCCGCCGGGGCGCTGGCGTGGCCGGCAGGGCCCGAACCCCGGGCCCCGGCGCGTTGCAACTGCTGCGCCACTTGCACCCCGAGCGCATCGGCCGCCGCCAGGCTGTCGACCCTAGCGCTGGCGCTGGCGCGCAGCAGCAGCGGCTCGCCTTCCGGCTCGCCCCAGGCGGCCTGCAACTGCAGCGTGCCCCCGGCTTCTAGGCGCTCCTGCGCGGGCGCTTGCACCCAAGTGGCATAGGCCGCCAGCGGCATCGAGCAACTGCCGCCCAAGGTGCGCGACACGGCGCGCTCGGCCGCCGCCGCCGCCCAGCTCGGGCCGTGCGCCAGCGGCTGCAGGGCTTGCGCCAGCTCGGGGCGGCTGGCCAGCACTTCGATGCCCAGCGCGCCCTGCCCGGCAGCGGGCAGCATCTGCTCGGGCTCGAACCGGTGCCGGATGCGCGCCTCCAGCCCCAGCCGCATCAGGCCCGCCGCCGCCAGCACGATGGCGTGGTACTGTCCCGCATCGAGCTTGCGCAGCCGCGTGTCGAGGTTGCCGCGCAAGGGCTCGATGCGCACGTCGCTGCGGCCCAGTTCCTGCAACAGGGCGCGCAGCAGCACCACCCGGCGCAGGCTGGAGGTGCCCACCACGGCGGCGTGCGGCAGCTCGGCCAGCCCGGCGCAGTGCGGCGAGACCCAGGCGTCGCGCGCGTCCTCGCGCTGCAGCACCG